>Ga0302213_1000015_pt1 | contig 172384 bp, 119 predicted proteins | sample II_Fen_N1_2_FD_194583 | JGI IMG/M metagenome (GOLD analysis project Ga0302213, IMG submission 194583) | Peat permafrost microbial communities from Stordalen Mire near Abisko, Sweden - II_Fen_N1_1 | ecosystem: Environmental > Terrestrial > Soil > Wetlands > Permafrost | place: Sweden: Abisko...
GACAGCGTTCAAATCGTTCACGACACTCAATGGGTTGCCTTCGGACATCACGCTTTCCATCTTGGAGGATAACAACGGAATGCTTTGGGTGACGACCGAAAACAACCTGACCCGAATGAATCCGCGCACAGGCGTTTTTGAGACTTTTGCCGAAATCAAAAGGCTGATGTCCTCCCGCAACTTTTCGGAAGCGGCCAACTGCAAATTGAAGTCGGGCGAATTGGTTTTTGGATTCTTGGGAGGAATCCTGAGTTTCCAACCCAATCACATTCATAACAATACGTACAATCCGTATTTGGCGCTCACCAATTTTGAACTCTTCAATCGGAAAGTCGCCATCGGAGACCATTCACCGCTTTCGGAAAACATCGATCGAATCAAGAAACTGGTGCTGAACCACAAACAGAACTTTTTCTCCATCGAATACGCCGCTCTGGATTATGAGGAACCCGACAACATTGTTTATGCCTACAAGCTCGAGGGTTTTGACAAAGAATGGCAATACGCGCAAAAACAGCGCAGGGCCAATTATACGAACATTCCGAACGGTCGTTATGTGTTCAAGGTAAAATCGACAAACAGTGAGGGTGTTTGGATTGGGAATGAACGAAGTCTGCCCATCCGGGTATTGCCCTCCTTTTGGCAAACGTGGTTGGCTTATGTGCTGTACCTGCTCTTGTTCATGGGATTGGTCGCACTTTGTGCCTACATCCTGCTGACCATCTATCGTTTACGGGGCGACGTGAGGCTCGAACGGAAACTTTCTGAAATGAAATTGCGCTTTTTCACGGATATCTCCCACGAAATACGGACGCCGCTCACCATGATTTCAGCCCCGGTGGAATACATGATGAACGACGAGAGCACGCCAGAGGAGATTCGGCAAAAATTGACATTGGTTTCTCACAATACGGCTCGCATGCAACGTTTGGTGAATCAGATCCTGGATTTCAGAAAAATACAATCCCAGCAATTGAAGGTGGAAGAAGTAGAAATAGGCACTTTCATCGAGGAGTTCTGCACCGATTTCAGGGAATTGGCAGATGAGCAGCACATTGACTTTCAGTTCATCAATCAGGCTCCGGGTGAGAAAATTTGGGTAGATACGGATGCACTTGAAAAAATATTGATGAACTTGTTGTCGAATGCGTTCAAGTATACGGCAACGGGCAAAAACATCCGTGTCATCCTCAAGAAGAACGACAAATTTGTCGATTTGCAGGTTCAAGACGACGGGCCTGGCATCCAGAAGGACAAACTGAAGAATTTGTTCACGCGTTTCGTTTCCTTTAATGAGGATAAGAGCAAACCGAGCACCGGCATCGGACTTTCCATGGTCAAAGAGTTGGCTGAACGGCATGCGGCAAAGGTTTCCGTGGAGAGCGAGGACGGCAAGGGCAGTTGCTTTACGGTTAGTTTTCAGACCGGATACAGTCATTTCGGTCCTGATGTGGAAATTGTCTATATGCCAAGCAAGCAAAAGGAAACGGCGCAGATTGCCGATGAAGTCGCCTTGAATCCCGAAAAAAGCACGCGCGCCGAAAAGAACGCCAAGCAAACCGTCTTGATTGTGGAAGACGATGACGAGCTTCGCAACTTCTTGAAAATGATTCTGAAGAAAAACTACTTGATTTTAGAAGCTACAGACGGCCTGATGGGTTTTGAGATTGCCGTGCAGGAGCATCCGAACTTCATCGTGAGCGACATCATGATGCCTGGGATGGACGGTATCGAGCTGCTGAAGAAAATCAAGGAGAATCTGGAAACGAGCCACATACCCTTGGTGCTGCTTTCAGCCAAAACAACGTTGGAAAGCAGGCTGGAAGGCATGTCCTTCGGTGCCGACGACTACATCACCAAGCCGTTCAGCGTTCCGTATTTCGAAGCCCGCATCGCCAATTTGCTCAAGCAACGCAAACGGCTGCAGGACATTTACACCTCAGGCTTGACATCCGGTTTGCAGGAATTCGACCCGAAGCCTTTCCTCATCACCTCGCAGGACGACAAACTCATGTGCAACGTGGTGGAGGCCATCGAGAACAACATGGACAACAGCGATTTCACGGTAGAAGATTTGGGACAAGCGGTCGGAATGAGCCGGTCCTCTTTTTTCAACAAGGTCAAAGGGCTTACGGGACTGTCTCCGGTCGAGTTCATCCGTGATATTCGGTTGAAGCGGGCTGCCCAACTCCTCACCACCGGTGAACTGCTCATCAAGGAAGTGGCGTACATGACTGGGTTCACGGACTCCAGGTATTTCGGGGAATGCTTCAAGATCAAATATGGCATGACACCGGCTGAATTCAAGAAACGGCAATAATTTTGTACCTTTGCAGGGTACCAATCGCAGCAATTCATGACCTATACTGTCCAGGCCGGTCGCTCCCTAAACGGTGACATTCAACTGCCGGCATCCAAAAGCATCAGCAACAGAGCATTGATTCTCAATGCCATGGCGGGTTCTTCACCTGCCGACTTTCTGCATAACCTGGCCGATTGTGACGACACGATGGTCATGAGCAAGGCGCTTTTGTTCAACTCCTCTACAATCGATATCGGCGCGGCCGGAACATCCATGCGGTTTTTGACGGCTTTTTTGGCCGGAAAGGACGGCGAATGGGAAATCACCGGCAGCGAACGGATGCAAAACAGGCCCATCCGCCTGCTGGTGGACGCTTTGAATCAGTTGGGCGCCGATATTTCCTACCTGGACAAAGATGGATTTCCACCCTTGAAGATTCACGGACGTCGATTGACAGGAGGCTCCATCAACATGGACGGCGGCATCAGCAGCCAATATCTTTCCGCTCTGATGATGGCAGCTCCGGCTATGGAAAAGGGCTTGACGCTCACTATCGAGGGCGAACTCATTTCCAAACCCTATTTCCAGATGACGCTCGAAATGATGCGGCTGTGGGGGGTTGAATCATCTTGGGATGGTAATACAGTCGTCATCGAACCGCAAACCTACCGACCTACAGACTTCACTGTCGAATCAGACTGGTCGGGCGCTTCGTACTGGTATGAGATGCTGAGTTTGGCCGAGGAAGGTTCCGTTTTCCTGAAGGGGCTTTTCCGCAACAGCCTGCAAGGCGACGCCAGAGTGGCTTCTTGGTTTGAGGACCTGGGCATCCATACGGAATTCGAGCAAAACGGCGTACGTCTGACCAAGGGTTCAGCCATGTTGACGCATTTTGAAGCGGACTTTACGGACCAACCGGATTTGGCGCAAACTTTTGCCATGACTTGCGCCTTGAATGCCATCACTTTTAAGCTGACCGGCCTTCAAAGCCTAAAAATCAAGGAAACGGATCGGCTGAAGGCGCTCGTCGACGAAAGCGCGAAACTGGGCTTCACTTTTGTAGTCAGTAGGGACAGCATTCTCGAATGGACGGGGGAGATTTGCACCATGTTCGCCACCCCCATTGAAACCTACAACGACCACCGCATGGCCATGGCCTTCGCACCGGCGGCGCTGGCGTACGGCATCATCCTGATCAAGGACCCCGAAGTGGTGTCCAAATCGTACCCGAATTTTTGGAACGACTTGAAGGAAGCCCAATTCCACATCACCGAATAATCGGGGCTCAGCACAATAAAACAGCGAAAAATCAGTTACTTCAAGGAGTGTTTCACACCCTCAAAAGCCTGATTTCATTTGATGAAGATGCGTCACCGATTTTATCTCCCCTTAATCACTCTGTTCGTTCTCTCCGCTTGTTCCACCCAACAGAACACGTGGCTGAGCCGGCATTATCAGGAGATGAACACCAGGTTCAACGTCCATTTCAATGGGGAGCAGGCATACTTGATGGGAGTCGAACAGTTGAATTCAGGGTTCAAGGAGGATTTCTCCAACTTTCTACCGATGTACCAGGTAAGCAACCACAACAGTGCCAAAGCGACTTCAGCCAACATGGGCAGGGCCATCGACAAATGCCAGAAAGCCATCAAGTCTCATTCCATCCGGGTCAAGCCCAAAAATAAACCGGGGCCCAAAGCCAGCGCCGAAGCCAAGCGGTATTACAGTCAGGAAGAATTCAACCCGTTCATGGACGATGTGTTCATGCTGATGGCCAACGCACAATTTACCAAAGCTGATTTTCTGGGTGCCTCTGCCACCTGCTCCTACATCATCCGCCATTTCTCCACCGATAAGAAACGCTGTGACGAGGCGGGCATTCTGCAGGCAAGGGCCTATACCGAAATGGAATGGTATTATGAGGCCGAAAACCTGCTCAACGACCTGAACAAGGAAAACCTGACGCCTTCGCTCACAGCCGATTTCGCCGCTGCCACTGCCGACTTGCTGATTCGCCGTAAAAAATACGCCGAAGCTCTGCCTTACCTCGAAGTCGCTTCCCGTAAGATCCACAAAAAACGGGACAAGGAACGTTGGAGTTTCCTGTTGGGGCAATTGTACCAGGAAACGGGCAAGCGGGACAAGGCTTATCAGATATTCTCGGCCATTCCGAACATGAATCCGCCTTACGAGATGGAGCTGAGCGCCCGAATTCGGCAAAGCGAAGTCTTTCCAGGGACGGATCCAAAGAAGCCACTCAAGAAACTAATTCGCCTGAGTAAAAGTTCCAAGAATACGGAACACCTCGACCAGGTCTACTATGCCATCGGCAACCTGTATTTCGCGGCTAAGGACACGGCCAAAGCGATTGAGAACATGAATCTTTCCCTGCTGAAGTCGGTATCAGCAGGTCCGCACAAATTGAAGACCTTGCTCACCTTGGGCGATTTCTATTTCCGATCCGAACGATTCAGAGAAGCTGAACCGTGTTATACGCAGGCCATGCCCATGCTGCAGAAAGAGGATGAGCGCTACTTGGAAACGGTACGTCGGAGCAACATCCTGAAAGAACTCGCCCCTCCGCTCAACGATGTGTTTCTCCAAGACAGCTTGCAGGCTGTTGCAAAAATGCCCGAAAAAGATCGTCTAGCATTGATTACCAAGCTGATGAAAGCGGCGGAGAAAAAGGCCAAGGAAACGGCCCGACTCAAAGCTGCCCAAGAAGCGGCCACTGCCAACGAGAATGAGCGGGCTCAAAATGCGGCACCGGACAACATGGGCGATCCTGTCACCGCCGACCTCAGCATTGACAAGAGTTGGTACTTCTACAACCCTTCCACCGTTGACAAGGGCTTGAAGGATTTCCGCAAGAAATGGGGCAAGCGCGCCTTGAACGACGATTGGCGCCGCAACCGCAAGACGCCGTTGTTCGAAGGAGCTCAAAACACGGCCAGCACCGATACGACTTCGTCCAAGTCAGAAAAAGCGACGAAATCCGAGAAGCCAACTGTGGAGGATTCCGTACCCGATTTGACGGCTGGTTCGGACGATCCGACCAAGCTCAACTATTACCTCAAGAATTTACCGTTCACGGACAAGCAATTGGCTGAATCGGGCGAAAAAATCGCCGAAGGGTTGTACAAGTCGGGGTTGGCGTACCGTGAACAGCTTGAAAACGACCGGTTGGCACTCCAAAGTTTCAGCCGATTGGAAAAGGATTATCCCAAAAACCAGTACCTGGAAAATGCCTGGTACATCATGTACCTCATTTACAAGCAACAGAAGCAGGTGGATTTGGCCGATTCAGCTCGAGCCAAACTCCTGGCCAACTATCCGGGCAGACCATATGCCAAACGCCTGAAAGACTCGCTCTACATTGAGAAACTGCTGGAAATGTACCAAGTGCAGGACACGCTGTATGCCAATACCTACGGCGACTATCTGAAACAGCGCACAGACAGCCTGTTCAACCGTGCGAATTTTGCCAACCTCCAATATCCGTCCAGTCATTTGCTTCCCAAATTTGATTTGTTGGAAGCCATGGAATACGCTCGTACAGGCAGGCCGGATGACTTTCATCGCATGTTGACCATCATTCGCGATTCTCTGCCTGCCAGCGAGGATCTGAAGGAGGTCGAACCCGTGGTCAAGGGCATGCTGGCCTATTGGGATGCGGGGCGCAGACCAGTTCCGTCGGCCGGTTACACCAATTTGCTTTCCGCCAAGGACGTCCAGACCGTGGACAGTTTGGCCAGACTCGATTCGCTGGCCCAAACGTTTACCTTCAAACCGGAGGAACCCCATTTTATCCTGATGGTTTACGATTCGGCCGACATCAAGATCAATAGGCTTCAATTCGACGTTGCCTTGTATGATTTCACCAATTTCTTGGTTCGCGATTATGACCTTTCCGTAGTGAAAATCGGAAAAATGGATGTACTTTTGGTGAGTGGCTTCGAAAATGCCCTCGACGCGGTGCGTTACCGTTCCTGGATTCAGTTCCAGGGTCAGAAACCGGAAGAAAAATATCCAAACTTGCGCCTCATCATCATTTCCGAATCCAACCGAAAATTGCTGGAAGAAGGCGTTTCGCCTGAAAAGTACGAGACGTTCTTCAACTCAACGTATTCAGACATTAAAATAAATCCCTGATAACCATGGCCAAAGACCGATTGCTCTGGGCGGACGATGAAATAGACCTGCTCATGCCCCATGTCCTGTTTCTCGAAGAAAAAGGATACGAGGTGGTGACTACGACCAATGGTCAGGACGCGCTGGACTTATGCCGCGAGCAACCGTTCGACCTGGTGTTTCTGGACGAAAACATGCCCGGTCTCAGCGGATTGGAAACGCTTTCGGCCATCAAGGAGTTCTTGCCGACGCTGCCCATCGTGATGATCACGAAAAACGAGGAGGAGGACATCATGGACCAGGCCATCGGCAGCAAAATCGCCGATTACCTCATCAAACCGGTCAATCCGCGCCAGATGTTGCTCACCATCAAAAAGAACGTACACAAGGACGAAATTATCCACGATGCCACCACCACGTCTTTTCAACAAAACTTCATGAAGCTCAGCATGCAGATTGGCGATTGCCGTACGGCTGAGGATTGGATGGACGTCTACAAAAAAATAGTCTATTGGGAATTGGAGTTGGAAGAAGCCAAAACAGGCATGGAAGAAATGCTGAAACATCAGAAGGCCGAAGCCAACAACCTGTTTTTCAAATTCATCAAAAAGAACTACCTCGAATGGAGCGACCAGCCGGCCAAGCGCCCGCTGATGAGCCCCGACCTGTTCAAGAACAAGGTTTTTCCGTTGTTGGATGCAGGGGAAAAGGTATTCTTTATTTTGATAGACAACTTCCGTTTCGACCAATGGCAAGTGATCAAGCGATTGATGGGCGACCGTTTCACCTACGATGAGAACATCTATTTCAGTTTGCTGCCCACCGCGACCCAATACGCTAGAAACGCCATTTTTTCGGGGCTGAACCCGTTGCAGATCCAACAGATGTTTCCCGAATTTTGGGTGGACGAAGACGAGGAAGAAGGCAAGAATCTGAACGAATCACCTCTCATTCAGACCCAATTGGACCGTTTTCGCAAGCGGTACGAGTTCAGCTATAACAAAATTAACAACAACCAGGGCGGTGAGAAAATGATGACCAAGATCAAGAGCATGCTGCAGTGTCCCTTGAATGTCATCGTCTTCAATTTCATCGACATGCTTTCGCACGCCAGAACCGAATCCAAAATGATCCGCGAACTGGCTGGCACCGAGGCTGCTTATCGTTCTCTGACCGAGTCCTGGTACAAGCATTCCGTCATTTCTGAACTCTTTGACCTGCTGGCCACCGAAAACGTCAAGATCATCGTCACTACCGACCACGGCACCATCCATGTGGACAACCCCGTCAAAGTGGTGGGAGACCGCAATACGAACACCAACCTGCGTTACAAAGTGGGCAAGAACCTCAATTACGACCCCAAGCAAGTGTTCGAAATCAAGAATCCGGACCGGCACGGTTTACCCAGCCCGAATGTGAGTTCGACCTACATTTTCGCCGGAAACAAGGACTTTTTTGCTTATCCGAACAATTACAGCCATTATGCCACGTACTATAAGGATACCTTTCAGCATGGAGGCATCTCGATGGAAGAAATGATGATTCCCTTCATCACGATGGAACCCAAAAAGAAATAGACAATGGAACTTCAGATTGACTCCCTCAAACACATTCATAAAACCGCCCGCGCCTTTCTCGAAGCCACCAAAGGGCATTTTGTTTTCGCATTCTATGGAGCCATGGGCGCTGGGAAAACCAGCTTTATCAAAGCCATTTGCGAGGAGCTTGGTGTCGAGGACGTCATTACCAGCCCGACGTTCGCCATCGTGAACGAATACGCCCTACCCGACGGCGATGCGGTTTATCATTTCGACTTCTATCGAATCAACAAGTTGGAGGAAGCTTACGATTTGGGTTATGAGGAGTATTTTTACAGCGGTCAATACTGCTTTATCGAATGGCCGGAGAAAATTGACACGCTGCTACCTTCAACCTGTACGAAAGTGCACATCGATGAGCAGCCAGACGGCACTCGATTGATTTCTATTCAGGGTTTGGAATAGATGTAATTCCGATTGCGATAATCTGTCTTATTCAAATACCAGTCAGGGTATAATACACCGGATGATTCTACCCATGATTTAAATTTGAGATAACCGTTGGTCACTAAAACACCCTCTACCGTATAATCGAAGGATGAAGGCAATTTGATGGCCCAGGGTAAATTCTCGACTGTTTTATAATATCTTCCTGAATTCGGATCAGAATGATCCTGTCCGGTTCCAAAATAGGTTGGATTCACTAGGCTGGTAGGTGCGTAGTTGGGTAGGTGGATTTCTTTACCTCGGTACTTGTTTACAATTAAAAACGGATTGAAATTACTTAAATCCAAGTCACTTAGTACATATTTGTCCGGAGTAAATCCAATATTGATGACGATGGTATCGGGTTTAACAAAGGCTCTACCAGGCACAACATTCACTCCAAATTCCGATGATGACGGAAATAGCTTATAGGCATTATCAAATGCGATGATGGTGACCTTATCCTGATTGGCTTCGGTACCATTCGAATTTAAAGTAATGAAATTTTCATTAAGCACGGTACCCTCCACATGAACATCGGCATTGGGAAGCGAGGCATTCGAGAACTGAAATCCAAACCCATTTTGTTTTGCTGCCCCTATGGCTCTGACAACAAAAGTAGAAAGAACTTCAGTCACTTTATTCGACGCATTAGTGACAACGGTAAACCGATAATCAACAATCAAATCGTTAAAGTCATAATCTCCTTTCATCGGCCATAAATCTTCAAACGCCAGACTTCCAAAGCCTGCTGCTGGATAATAATTGTGAAATGCTCTGGAAGGATCTTTGGGGTAAAGATCTTCAGAATCGGCCACTCCATCACCATCCTGATCAGAAACAACGACTTGATTTTGAAAACTTGACTGAATTTCTGTCTGACTTAAAGCGGTTCCGAAAATTTTCACATCATCGATAAAGCCGTTGAAGAATTTCTGTGAGGCATTATCCGATCCTATAGACAGATTACGAGCATTCACACTTAATTTGCCGGTCACTGCCACGCTATTTTTCAGTTGACCATTGACATAAAGCTTAAGCGTTGCTCCATCATACGTCATCGCCAGATGATACCATACATTTAAAACCGGCACACCATCATTCCAAGTGACCAAGTGACTGACACCATCTTGCGTCCGAATGCTACCCTGCCAGCCATTCCACTTATCTAATCCCAATCCATGCCCGTCCCAATCACCTTTCTCAAAGATTTTTGCTGACTTGCTCTCTCTGGTTTTCACCCATGCCATCATGGTTATTGATGTTGACGGATTCAATACAGTCACATTTGGTATACTAACATTGCTGCTTGTACCATTAAAATCGAGGCAACTTTTTTTAGCACCAGTTGCCCATGAAGCATTGCTTACAACACCATTGCTATTCCCCATAATATCAGTAGTTACCAGGCCGCTATTATCATCTAAAGGCCAATAGGATAACAAACTCGCATCCCCTTGACTATGGTCGGGTGTCGAGGTATAAAGTTGGTTTATTTCATTCAGCGTCAACGTTTTTCCATATACTTGCATTTCATCAATGAAACCTTTAAAAAAGTCGGTCGTATAGGTCTGGCCAATAAAAATATCGGCCGTAGAGGTATGTAAGTTACCCGAGTTGATATCGCTTGCTTTTAAAACACCATCTACGAAAAGCTTCATTTCAGTGCCATCATACGTAGCGGCAACATGATGCCAATTCAAGTCTAGAATCCGGTCACTATATGCCATGACAATGCTTTTCCAAACCGGTGTGTACAATGCGAATGAGAGTTTCCCTTGCGGATCTATTCGCACCTTGTATTTTTCATTTTGTGAGATAAAAGTGCCACCTGCCCCGGCTTCCGACAATTTAAACCAAAAGGAGAAACTGAATTGGTTGTTCTGAGGATTGAAATTCGAACCTGAAACAAGGATGTGGTCACTGACTCCATTAAATTTAAGTGCATTCCCATTTATTCCAACCACTCTTGTTGTCCCGAAAATCGAACCGGCATGCAGGCCCGTCTCATCAGTTGCAACTGTCCCGGAAAGTTCATTGAAACTCCATGAAGCCAATAATCCGGATATAGGGGTAATTTGGGCAGACCTTAGTGGTGCTCCATTGGTAACCTGATTCGTTAGATCAATGGTCATTGTATCTGCCGTTAGGAGCACTTCCTTCGAATTGACCAACACTTTTTGAACGTAAGACGGTAGATTTATTGGTACGATATAATCGTTCAATAATTGACTGTAAAAACCTTGATGATATAAAACGGCTCCATCCTCCGATTTAATGGTAACAACCGTTGCAATATCTGACTTGATGTGGAACTCCACATTGCGGCTTGTTTCCCAGTTGAAGTTATCAGAAATTTTAAGCCCATCTAACGATGCAGGTATCTTTTGATTCCCAGAATCCGGTAATGAAATACACCCAGTCACGCTAAAAAGCATGATCAAAAAAAGGAATAGATGTACTTTTGAAAGCATGGCTCAAATTTTTATTAAAAGTAGTATTTGTTTTTAATAAAAAAAACGGCCCCAATTGATATTGAGGCCGCTTATCTTTTTGTGGTCGAACTTACTTCTTGAAAAGCTTGAGTTCCTTACCACCCACCTTAACCAAATATACGCCAGACGCCAATGAACTAACATCAACGATTGTACCGTTTGATACTTCCTGTGATAATAGTTTCACACCTGTTAGCGAATAGATTGTCAACATTTGGCTTTCCGTCAAACCTTTCACACAGATTTGACTGCTGGCAGGATTGGGATAAACGCTGAGCTTGGCTCCGTTCAGATAGTCAAGTGCGTCCGGTTTGCTTATGGTAGAAATATCGACCGTAGCATTATTTACACCGCCAGTGTTATTCGAAGTGATGGTGAATGTTGCGACACGATTGATAACTTTAGGAGTTCCACTGATGGTACCTGTCATGTAATCAAGTTCTAATCCTAGAGGTAACGTCGGACTGATCGTGTAATTGGCCGTTCCTATTTTACGAATTCGACTATTTGACATGTCGGCTACATAAGCTATTCCGTTTTTGTCAAGAACGATGCCGCTCGGATTGGAAAAGAGGGCTGTTGATGCTTTTCCATCCAAATAACCTGAATAAGCACCGCTTCCTGCAAAAGTTGTCACAACACCCTCAGAAGTAATTTTTCGAATCTTACAGCCCCCATATTCTGTAACATAAGCATTTCCTTGAGTATCCAAAGCAATACCCATCGGTGATGAGAAACTTTGACCGGAACTGCCATTACCAGCCAAAATACTGATACTTCCGTTTGGCAAGTATTTGTAGATGACGCATCGACTATAATCGACGATCAGAATTTTTCCTGTTGAGTCTATCGCTATGCCTGTCGGTTCAGAAAAATCGGCAAAGGTACCTCCGACATCGTCGCTATTGCTTACAGGTTCATTGACGGCAAGCGTTGTAACCACACCGTCGGGTGTGATTTTACAAATACGTTTGTTGCCCTTATCGGCTACATACACATTTCCAGCTGTATCTACGGCAAGTCCCATCGGAAAGTTGAAATGGGCTGTAGCCCCCTTACCATTGGTTCTTCCTGCAGTTCCACTTCCTGCCAACGTTGTAACCATACCTTGTTTTGAGATTTTTCTTATTTTATGGTTGTTGGCGTCCGAGACATATAAATTCCCTTTGTTATCAACGGCAATACCGCTTGGTTCGAAGAATCTTGCAGCAGTACCGACACCATCTGCTGAACCGGACTCTCCATTCATGCTACCGGCCAATGTTGTAACGACTCCTTGAGTTGATATTTTTCGTACAATATTTCTGCCGGGTTGAGTTACATACATGTTCCCGTCCGAGTCCATAGCTATACCCGATGGGCCACTGATACCCGCAGCTAAGGCAGCTCCGTCAATGATTTCATCCGCACCACTTCCCGCAAACGTATAGACATAAGGGAACGGAACAGGTTTGCCTCCAGAGTTTACGGGAATCAAAGGTTTGATTGGAGAACCGACCACATAGGCTTGTGGGCTGAGATAGGTTAAGTTAGGAGCACTTATCGGCGTTGTGAAACTTCGTTCCACGCCGTAGACCGTTCCATACGTATTGGTGGCGTAAGCCCTTACAAAATACGTATCTCCGGGAATCAGATTCTTAATAATATAGGTGTAGGAACCAGCAACTGCGGGAAGTGTCATTATTGAGCTGCTATCTTGTACTGTAGGCGCCCCTTTCTTATTCCAACAGAAACCGAATGCTGTGGGATTCGGAAAGCCCAGACTTGTCAAAGTGCCATTGATAACAGCTGTAGTGGCGGCAATGGTTCCGACCATATCTGTCGTTATGGAAGATTTACCGTTGATAGACAAAATCAAACTAGCTGTACTCACCCCAGTTTCGTTTGCAGCAGTGATGGTATACGTCTTTGTTTCGCTGCCTCTTAAAGGTGTGCCACTAATGGCCCCGGTCAAATTGTTGAAACTCAAGCCCTCAGGCAAAGCAGGATTGATGGAGTAAGCCGATACGGCTATTTTTCGGATTTCATGGTTGTATCGGTCGGCAACAATCAAATTGCGATTCAAGTCAAAGGCCATGGCAAATGGGAAATTGAAACGGGCAACGTCATAATTTCCATCGGCTGAACCGGCAGTTTCATTACCTACCAAGGTGCTGACTATGCCGTCCGACGTTATCTTGCGTATCTTATTGCTGCTTCGGTCTGCAACGAGGATGTTTCCGGATGCATCCAACAATACAGCCGAAGGATAATTGAAAGTGGCTGATGAACCAGGTCCGTCAGCAGAACCTATTGCTCCTGTTCCGGCAATCGTACTGACAACGCCTGAAGCAGTCACCTTGCGAATCTTATTGCTCCATTGGTCGGCGACATAAAGCGTTCCAGTAGCATCAATTGTAAGACCGCAGGGATAATTGAAAGTTGCAGAAGTGCCAGGTCCGTCAGTCGATCCCTGCGCCCCAGTGCCAGCCAGAGTGGAAACGACACCTGCAGGACTTATCTTGCGGATCTTATGACCCCAGAATTCAGCCACATACAGGTTTCCGGCAGTATCCAGCACCAACCCTTCGGGGCGGCGGAAGCTGGAGGATAAGGCTGCGCCGTCGTCTGAAGATTCGACACCGTTGCCGGCATAGGTAGTAACTAAACCCGCTTTTGTAATCTTACGGATCTTCATGTTAAGCTGATCGGAAACATACAGGTTTTCATCTTTGTCAATGACCACGGCTCCCGGGTAATAAAAACTGGCCGCCGTACCTTGCCCGTTGGATGAACCGATGTAACCGGCGCCGGCAAATGTGCTGACCATACCCTCCGGTGTAATTTTGCGGATGACATGATTGTATTTGTCCGTTACGAAGATGTTTCCACTCTTGTCGACGGCCACACCCGTAGGATAATAAAATCTGGAAACTGAGTCCTTACCGTTTACGAATCCATAGGTCGTACTACCTGCAATGGTCGAAACCATAGGCAATGTATTCGAAATCGTTCCTCCAGTATTGGTGGGTAATAGTGGTGTGATGGCAACGCCTTCGTTATACGTTTGTGAACCTGAATAACTGATGGCAGGAGCATTGTCCAATGTTTTGAAGCTCACTTCATTCCCGTAGCCGATTCCAAATTCATTTTTGACGAATGCTCGTACATAATACGTTGTATTCAATTTCAACGAAGTCATATTGAAGGTGGAAGCACCTGCAACAATTACTGAATCCTTTTTACTCAAGCTATCGTTTATGGAAGGATTTCCAATAAGATTCCAACAAATCCCGAAGGAGGATGGATTCGGGGCACCCAGATTCAGTATGTTTACTCCAACACTTGCTGAAGTAGTTTTAATCGCTGTTACGTCACCTGTACTGATGGATGGTTTTCCAAGAATTGTGATTGAAATGGTTGTAATGTCCACACCTTGATCATTTCTGGCCGAAATTTGGTACGTTGTATTTGGCTGACTTATTTGTGGTGTGCCACTGATTTCTCCAGTTTGCACATTGAAATTCAATCCCGCCGGCAAAGTCGGTTGAATGGAATAAGCTGAAGCGACGATTTTCCGAATTTCGTGATTGAAACGGTCCGCTACGATTAAATTCCCAATTGAATCCATGGCCAAGCCTTGAGGATTATAAAATCGTGCTGTTGCACTATTCCCATCGGCTGAACCTGAAGTTTCACTTCCTGCAATCGTACTGACCAAACCTGATGGAGAAATCTTGCGGATTTTATTGCTGTTCTTATCTGCGACCAAAAGATTTCCAGTGGCATCCAATAACACACCCGAAGGATAATTGAAAGTAGCTACCGATGCAGTACCATCTGTCGATCCAGCAACACCTGTTCCCGCAACTGTAGTGACAACCCCGGCGGAAGTCACCCTGCGTATCTTGTGATTGTATTGATCAGCCACATAAAGTGTTCCGGCGGCATCTATCGTGAGGCTAATGGGCAAATAGAAACTGGCAGAAGTGCCTGTGCCATCAGTAGAACCCTGAGAACCACTGCCAGCCAAGGTGGAAACGACCCCGGCTGGTGTAATCTTACGGATTTTGTTGTTGTTGTAATCGGCCACATATATGTTTCCTGTTGCATCCAAAACGATACCCTCGGGTCTATAAAAACCAGCGGATGCGGCTGGGCCATCACTTGAAGCTTCATAACCAACACCTGCGATGGTCGATACTAAACCAGTCTTCGTAATTTTACGAATCTTATGGTTGTATTGATCGGAGACAAACAGATTTCCGTTAGCGTCAATAGTCAAAGCAGAGGGGTAATAGAAACTTGCGGAAGTGCCCTGACCATCTGTTGAACCAATACTTCCTGAACCTGCAAAAGTACTGACTTCGCCTGTGGGTGAAATCTTACGGATAACATGGTTGTATTTGTCTGTCACGAAAATAGTTCCACTTTTGTCCAAGGCAACGCCTGAAGGATAATAAAAACTGGCGGCTGAACCCACTCCATTCACGAAACCATAAGTGGTCTTACCCGCAATGGTGGAAACGGTAGTAGAATTGTTCGTAACAGAACCTCCAGTATTTACAGGCAGCAAAGGAGTTATCGCAACACCCATTGTGAACTTTTGTGGGCTGACATAAGCAATTTTCGGGGCAATGTCTGGTGTTGTAAAAGTAATTTCATTTCCATAACTGGTGCCGGATTCATTGGTTGCAAAGGCTTTTACATAATATTTTGTAGCGGGAGTAAGACTGCTAATGCTAAGTGTAAAAGGACCTATAGCAGTTGCTGTGTCTTTTTTTACAACCATGTCACTCAAAGTTGGATTTCCGGTTTTATTCCAACAAAATCCGTAGGAGGATGGGTTCGGATAACCCAGATTTACTAAGTTTCCATTTCCATTGGCTGAGGTAGGTGTAACCGAAGTTATCTCAAAAGTGGCTATATTCGGTTTGCTTAAAATACTAATAGTCAGCAAAGTCGTATCAATACCTTGTTCATTTTTGGCCATAATTTGATACGTAGAACTGCCTTGAGCAATTTGAGGAGTGCCACTGATGATTCCAGTGAGAACATCAAAGTTCAGTCCAGCTGGTAAAGCCGGATTGATGCTATAGCTGACTGTAGTATATTTTCTTATTTCATTGTTGTTTCTATCAGCAATGATTAAATTGCCAATTCCATCAAAAGCAATGCCGAATGGATTGTTAAAACGAGCGGTAGCTGCACTGCCATCGGTTGTTCCACTTACGCCGTCTCCAGCCAACGTGCTGACCATGCCTTCCTTTGTGATCTTACGGATTTTGTTGTTGTTTCTATCGGCAACATATAGATTCCCTGAATGATCCATCGCAATACCATAGGGATAATTAAACGACGCATTTAATGCCGTTCCATCCGTGGAGCCAGCGGAACCATTTCCAGCAAAGGTACTTACAACTCCTGCCGCTGAAACTTTTCGAATTTTATAGTTCCAATGATCGACAACAAAAAGTGATCCTGTTGCATCTATAACCAATCCACTTGGATAATAGAAAGTCGCCGATGTTCCTACGCCGTCTGATGAACCAATGTTTCCGGTGCCTGCAAGTGTTGTAACAACTCCTGTGGGGCTGACTTTTCGAATTTTATGATTGTATAAATCGGCTACATAAATTGTACCAGTAGAATCAATGGCAAGTCCTTCCGGGTTATAGAAACTGGCAGTAGTCGCTATTCCATCTGTGGAGCCAATGGTACCATTGCCTACAAAAGTGGAAACAAGGCCATCTTTTGTAATTTTTCGGATCTTTTGGTTATATTGATCCGAAACATATAAATTGCCGCTTAAATCCAAGACAATTGCGGTTGGATAATAAAAACTGGCTGAAGTGCCTTGACCATCAGCAGAACCAATAGCACCGGATCCAGCAAAGGTACTCACTTCGCCTGTGACTGAAATCTTACGAATAAGATGATTGTACTTGTCAGCCACATAAATAATTCCGCTTTTGTCAACAATAACGCTCGTCGGTTGATTAAACCTGGCAGCTACTCCAATGCCATTGGCTAATCCTGACGTAGTACTTCCGGCAATGGTTGAAACGGAACCTCCACTAGAAGAAACTGCACCACCTGTATTGATTGGAGCCAACGGAACTAAGACATTTCCTACTGTAAAAACCTGTGGTGTTGCATAATTGATGTTTGGTTTCTGAGCCAGTAAGGCAAAAGAAATCAAGAATAAACTAATGGTCAGGATGGTGTCTTTCATATTTCTACATTTATCTCATGGAACGAATACGTAAAATTAATATAAATAATTCAAACATTATTCTTTACTACACCAAAAAATGAAAGGGGCTGACTCAAAAAAAATGAGTCAACCCCTTTTATACGTTCTGCACGTGCCTAAATTAGAGCAAAGCTTCGATTTTCTGTATCATGACACTCTTTTGAGTGGCACCTACTTGTTTGTCAACCTGTACACCGTCTTTGAAAAACAGGATGGTCGGGATGTTGCGGATACCGTAACGGGTTGTAATGTCGTTGTTCTCATCGACGTCCAGTTTGCCGATAATCACTTTGTCTTCAAATTCATGCGACAGGTCTTCCACGATGGGACCGATCATTTTGCAGGGGCCGCACCATTCTGCCCAAAAGTCAACCACCAAGGGTTTTCCGGATTTCAATAATTCGTCAAAATTCGAATCTGTAATTACTAATGCCATCGTATAATACGTTTATTGTTGTTTCGTTGTTTAGCAGGACAAATGTACGAAATCATGGACATTTCTGAAACACTGCCTTAATTTATTTTAAGGTCGATGGCCTCCATTTCTTCCAGATAACGAATGAATTCTTTGTTCGGATGCACCTGATAGGACCTTGAAAAAAGGTCAAGACGAAGCGGAGGATCCACGTCATAATCTGTTACTGTGATAGATAGCGTTGCCTTGCCCGGATGTTTCCTCACTTCGTCAAACAAATCTTCCACAAATGTTTTGTTCAAAACAGACAACGGAATGGACAGATTGATTTTTTCTATGGCCGTATCCATGACTTCGGAAAGGAGGGAAATTTGGTTTACCTTCAATTCGAACTCATCTGGGCGCCAGGTTTTGGGACCGTATCTGGCTTTGATCATCAGGAACATGGACGGGCGTAGATACTTCCCGAAGTCGACATATTCCTTAGGCCAAAACGGAATCTCGGCCGAGCCTGAATAGTCTTCGACGGTGACAAAGGCGAACTGCTCGTTTTTCTTGCTCATTCGCTCACGGATGTCGGTTACGATGCCTCCGAAAATCAATTCCTTGTTGGTTATCAGATTGCCTTGTTTGATGTCGTCCATCGTGGTGTTGCACACATAGTTGATGAGCACGGAATAACTGTCCAGCGGATGGGACGAGAGGTACATGCCCACCAGCTCCTTCTCCTTGTTGAGCCGCATCAAATCCGGCCAGGGTTCAGCTTTGGGCGGTTCAGGTTTGGCCACCATCACGGTGTTGTCACCCCCGAACAGTGAATTACTGATGGAGGCCTTGTCCATTTGCACCTTGATACCCCATCGCATGAGAATGTCCAAAAAGGGTTCGCCCTTGCCGTTTTCAAACACGAACTGTTCGCGCGTCAACTGGCCAAAAGCATCGAAGCTCCCGGCCAATGCCATGGATTCCACACTCTTTTTGTTGCAGGTATTCAGGTTCACCCGTTCCAAAAAATCGTACAGGTCCGAAAACGGCCCGTTTTTGCCACGTTCATCGAGAATGGCCCGCACGGCGCTTTCACCGACACCTTTGATGGCACCCAACCCGAAACGGATGTTGCCCTCTTTGTTCACGGTGAACTTCATGTTTGACTCGTTCACGTCTGGGCCCATCACTTGAATGCCCATGGAACGGCATTCGTCCATGAACTTGGTGATGTCGGTGATGTTGTTGATGCTGCGCGACAAAACTGCAGCCATGTATTCAGCCGGATAATTAGCTTTGAGCCAGGCAGTTTGATAGGCCACCAGCGAATAGCAAGTAGCGTGCGACTTGTTGAAGGCGTAGGATGCGAACTTTTCCCAGTCGGCCCAAATTTTCTCCAGTACTTTCGGTTCGTGTCCGTTTTCTTTTCCGCCTGAAATGAACTTCGGCTTCAGTGCGTTCAGCTTCTCAATGATTTTCTTACCCATCGCCTTGCGGAGCTCATCCGACTGGCCACGGGAAAAGTTGGCCAACAAGCGGGAGAGCAACATCACCTGTTCTTGATAGACGGTAATGCCGTAGGTGTCTTTCAAATAACGCTCCATCACTGGAATGTCGTATTCGATTTCCTCCCGGCCGTGCTTTCGGGCGATAAACGAAGGAATGTAATCCATGGGACCCGGCCGGTAAAGTGCATTCATCGCGATAAGGTCCTCGAACTTGGTCGGTTCGAGTTCCCGAAGGTACTTCTGCATGCCGGTCGATTCAAACTGGAACGTGCCCACTGTGTTTCCGGAGGAATACAGTTCATAAGTCTTCGTATCTTCGAGCGAAATGGTGTCGATGTCGATGAAAATGCCTTTGGACAGCCGAACGTTCTCGATGGCGTCCTTGATGATGGACAACGTTTTCAGCCCCAGGAAGTCCATCTTGATGAGTCCGGTTTCCTCGATGACGGAGCCTTCGTATTGGGTCACCAGCAACTTTTCGCCGGTTTCCTTGTCGTCGGCGGTGCTCACGGGCACCCAGTCCGAAATGTCGTCTCGGCCGATGATGACACCGCAGGCATGCACACCGATATTACGCACGTTGCCTTCCAGCAGCTGCGCATACTTCATGGTGTCCCGCAGGTTCTGATTGGTGGATTCAGCCGCGGCCTTGAGTTCAGGCACGAAGGCGATGGCACTTTTCAGGTTGACCTTCTTGACGTCTGGAATCTTGTCCGGTATCAATTTGGCCAAGCGTTCGGATTCAGCCAAGGGCAATCGCTGAACTCGGGCCACGTCCTTGATGGCGGACTTGGCGGCCATGGTGCCGTAGGTGATGATGTGCGCCACTTTATCCTTGCCGTACCGATCTTCCACCCAGCGCAGCACCTGACCACGGCCGTCGTCGTCGAAGTCGATGTCGATATCGGGCATGGAAATGCGGTCCGGGTTCAGAAAACGTTCGAAAAGCAAGTCGTATTTGATGGGATCCACCTGCGTGATGCCTAGGCAATACGCCACGGCTGAACCCGCCGCCGAGCCACGTCCGGGTCCAACAGAGACACCCATATTCCGGGCGGCAGTCGTAAAATCCTGCACAATAAGGAAATACCCTGGGAATCCCATGGTCTTGACCACCCCAAGCTCAAAATCAATGCGTTCCCGAACTTCGTCCGTCATTTCCGGATATACCCGTTCCGCACCTTTATAGGTTAGATATTTCAGGTAATCGTCGTCACTTTCGAACCCTTCAGGTCTGGGAAAGTTCGGCATGATGGCGTCGTGGTTGATGGTGTAGTACTCCACCTTCTCCGCAATTTCCACCGAAGTATCCAACGCTTCGGGAATATCGCCGAACACGTCGTTCATCTCCTCCTGCGTCTTGAAAAATTCCTGCTTGGTGTAGGCCATGTTGCTCGGATCGTCCAAGTCGCGGCCGGTATTGAGGCAAATGAGCCGGTGGTGCGCCTCAGCGTGTTCCTCCTCGACAAAGTGCACATCGTTGGTAGCAACCAGTTTGATGCCGTATTTGCGGGCGAACTCCACCAGATGCTTGTTCACTTCCAATTGCTTGGGATAGGTATCCTGTGCGGCATTGGTCACGGTCGGTTTGTGACGTTGCAACTCCAGATAGAAGTCGTCACCGAACACACGCTGGTAAAACTGAACTGAGTTTTCAGCATCCTCGAGCCTGCCATCACCAACGAAACGGGGCACCTCACCACCCAGGCAAGCCGAAAGTGCGATGATGCCTTCGTGGTATTTCTCCAATTGTTCGTGGTCGGTGCGGGGCACGTAATAATAGCCGTCCGTCCAGGCTTTGGATACGATTTTGAGCAAGTTTTTGTAGCCCTGATAATTCTTGGCCAATAGAATGAGGTGCCAGCCGCGGGCATCTTCCTTGACTTCCTTGCGTTGGTTCAACTGTCCATTTCTGGCAACATAGACTTCACAACCGATGATGGGTTTGATCTTATCTTCCTCAGCCTTGTCCTTATTCTTCTTGGAAATGTAATTGAAGAACTCTTTGACCCCGAACATGCAACCATGGTCGGTAAGTGCGATGGCTTTCATGCCGTCGTGCTGCGCTTTGTCCACCAAACCTGCGATGGAGGCTTGTCCGTCAAGGATGGAATACTGGGAATGGACGTGCAGATGGACGAAAGGGTTCATAATCAGGGGGCGAATTTATATTGGAAATAGGTTTTAAAGATACCTCGATTTCGGTTACGAGGCAAGTACGAAAATCAAAACTTATCAACAGAGGGCAAAAAAAAATCAACGTCAAGTCAACTTTAATTAAAAAATATTTGTTATATTAACCACGGAAATTGCATCATATTAATGATTTTTTTCTCTAATTACTAATATATTGTAACAAACTACCCAAAACTGCCATGAAAAAGATGCTCACATTCTCCATTTTACTATTGACCTTTTCAGGCATGAATGCTCAAAAAAGGTTTGCAACAGATGGTATTGGCTACATCACGACGTCAGACAATACGGTCCAAGTCACCAGTGGTGAAAACAAAGTCCCAAGCGGCGGAACCTATACCGGTGATGTCATCCTTCCTTCGAGTGTCACTTATTCGGATGTCACCTATGCTGTCACTGGCATTGGTTCTTTTGCTTTTTCTGGATGCTGGGGCATGACTTCCGTCAAAATTCCTAATTCGGTAACGACCATTGGAAAAAGCGCATTCTCAAGTTGTTCCGCATTAACGGGCATTGACATCCCCTCTTCTGTTGCATCGATAGGCTCGGATGCCTTCAATGATTGTATTCGGATTACCCATGCGACGATACCTTATGGAGTTACAAAAATTGAAACCACCTTGTTTTTTGGTTGTAAAGGACTTTTATCCGTCGAAATTCCGACGACGGTGACGTCTATCGAGAGTAGTGCCTTCTATGGTTGTGAAAGCCTGAAAACCATTGACATTCCCGAATCGGTCGATGTCATCGGTTCAGCAGCATTTGAAAGTTGTTCAGGACTGACTTCGGTAATACTCCCCCCCAATCTTCTAATCATCGATGAAGAGCTTTTCGAATCGTGTACGGCGTTGAAATCGATCCATATTCCCAGCAAGGTAACCTCCATAGGCACAACGGCCTTTTTCGAATGTGAATTGTTATCGTCCGTTGAACTTCCAAGCTCCTTGACAAGCATCGATAAAAATGCCTTTACCTTGTGCAGCCTCGAAAGTATCCGGATCAATGCCACCACACCACCCGATGTGCTGGATGAGGCTTTTACCGGTATCGATACGGAAATTCCGGTCTATGTTCCTGAATCTGCCGTGGAAACCTACAAAACCGACGGTTATTGGAAGAAATTCACCAACATTAAAGCCATCGAGTCTAAGTAAACAAACTTAATAAAGCGAAACTCATGAAAAATGCAATGCTCCTTCTTTTCGCTCTTTTCTCTACCTTGTCCATTGCTCAAGTACCCCAAAATGGTTTGCTGTTTTATTTTCCGTTCAACGGAGACATGAACGATGCTGGACCAAACGCCAACTATGGAAACCTCATCACAACCGCTACGGGAAGTGTGGTCCTAGCTTCCGACAAAAAGTACAACCCTACCAGCAGCTGTAATTTTACAGGCGGTTACTTGGATTTCGGAATGAATGATAAAATGGTGGTCGGCGACAGTAGCTTTACCTTTTCCGCATGGGTATGTGCCACCAGCGGAAATAGTGTCAACACCATCTTTTCAAACAACTTTGGCTTTTCCGGTGGTCTTTCCATCGGTATGAAAAGCGGCAACTTTTATGCTGCGGTTTGCGGAGGCACCATGCCCAATTCCATTTCGGTCAATGTGGTGTATGATGAGAACGACAAATGGTACACTTGGCAACACATTGCTGTAGTATTGAACCGTTCCACAAAGAAATTCTGCATCTATGTGAACGGAGTGAAGAGAACTATTGCAAACGATACCAGCTACGGGCCCTATGGAGGGAGCATTTCTGGAAATGAGTTGGATTTCACAGGGCTTCCGCTCAATCTGAATTCAGTCAACACCAACGCCCTTGGTGCCTACATTGCAAACGGCAGGGTCTATCAGGCTTTCTTAGGATACATGGACGATGTCGCACTTTACAATAGGGCATTGTCTGAAACCGAGATCACCGGAATCTATTCCGGCACGACCGCTCTACATGAACATACTTTCTCCCCGACCAGAAAAATCTTTCTGAATCCCACTGATGAGACAGTGATTGTCAATGGACTTGATAAGAACGCCGAACTTACGGTTTATAACATGAGTGGTGTCAAGTTAGCTACCATAATGGCACAATCCATCGACGTATCGACCTTACCCAAAGGCATCTATTTTTTAAAAGTAGATGACGGCTCAACTATTTTTTCAGAGAAATTCAACAAACAATGATAAAAAGAGCAATGAAATTGCTGCCCTTCATGGCGGCAACCTTTTGTGGAACACCATCCATTCATGCGCAAAGTGCGGTGGCATTGTGTCCGGGAACCAATAAATACAGTGTCGTCACCGGCGCTTCCAGCGAATCGGAAGCACGGGATGCAGCCATTCAAAAATGCATGCAAGATTGTGACGACACTCCCAAAATCATTGTATCCACAAGCATTACGGGCTATGGATGCATCTATTCCGGCATCAACAAGGATGGTCAATATTACATTGGTGCAGCGGTGGGTATTTCATCATCGTATGGGGCAGCGGAAAAAGCCAGGGATGCGCTGCCTTTGGGAATGGTTGATTCTAAAAAAGAATATGAATTCTACGATGCAGGTGGAAAAACGGTGGAGGTTGCTCCAGTTGAAACCACACCCCAGTGGACCACAATCGAACAAAAGGCGTTCGATGCCATTCAGAACAAGGATATCAACACCGCACTTACCTTCTCCAAACAAGCATTGGACAATCGATACACCCATGAGGCAACTATGGTTTACGGTTATTCCTTGCTCATGCTTAACCGTTATCAGGAAGCATGGGACGTATTCGACAAAGAAATTCGTGAGCGAAACACGAACGACCCAATGGCCTATCATTACCGGGGAAACATGGCTGTCAAACTCGAGAAATGGGATGCTGGCTTGCAAGATTTCAACACTGCGATAAACTTGGGAGACAACGATAATCTGGTCTATAAATCGAAGGGGTACGCTCAGTTCTGTCTTAATGACTACGATGGAGCCATTCAAAGTTACAACCATTACATGGAAAAAGTGGAGACGGACGATGCGGCATTTCACTTGAGAGGACTTGCCTATGCAGCTAAGGATGACCAAGAAAACGCGAAAAGTGATTTTACAAAAGCCATCGACTTGGGAGGACAAATTCCAGAATCCTACTTTATGAGAGGTAAAATCTACTTGATTCAGAAACAATTGGAGGTTGCCATCAGCGATCTGACAAAAGCTTCCGTAATGGTTCCAGAAAACGCAGAAGTTTGGTACTACCTTGGCTACGCTTTAGCAAGCGGAGACAAGATGCAACCTGCACTGGACGCTTTCAGCACGAGTATCCGATTAAATCCAGCCATTCCCGACACGTGGATGTACCGAGGCTATGTTAAATGGCTGCTAAAGGATAAGGAGAACGCCGAGACGGATTTCAGCAAAGCCGTTGAGTTGAACCCTGATTTGAAGGATACCATTTCTAAGATGAAAGGATCCTGACCTACACACTCCAATAATTTAATTTGTCATTCTAACGAAAAGGAAGTACTTTTGCTGCGTTAACACCGTAAACAAACAGGAATGAAAAGAACGCTGGGAATGACCATACATAAGGAAGGTCGCAAGATTCTTCTGGGGTTGTTCTTTTTTCTACTCCTGCTCAACATCCTGATTTGGATCCTGCTCGGGCATTATGTGTTTGCTCCGTTGCTGGTGGTTTCAGCCCTCTTTTTCCTTTTTTTCACCAACTTTTTCAGAAGCCCGCGCAGAGTCAGCAATGCAGGCCCGCTCGATATTGTAGCCCCCGCCGATGGCAAAGTGGTCGTCATCGAGAAAATCTTCGAGGGCGCCTTACTGAACGAAGAGCGCATTCAGCTATCCATCTTCATGTCTGTGTTCAACGTACACGCCAATTGGTATCCCTTTGAAGGCAGGGTGGTTCATTACAGCCACCAGAACGGCAACTTCATGGCTGCCTACCTGCCCAAATCCAGCATAGAAAATGAACGTTCCACGGTATTGCTCGAATCCTATCAATCCGGCAAGACCGTCCTGATCCGTCAGGTGGCAGGCGCGCTAGCACGCCGCATCGTCACCTACGCCTACACCAACAAAAAGGCACACCTCAACGAACACCTCGGTTTCATCAAATTCGGCTCCCGTGTGGATGTCTATTTGCCCTTGGAAGACGTGGAAATATTGGTGAAGCAAGGCGATAAGACTACCGGTAACAAAACCATCATCGCACGCTGGAAAGTAAAACCAGCGGCGGAATAACACCACCCCACATGATACGCAAGCACATTCCCAACGCGATTACCAGTTTGAATCTGTTTTCGGGGTGCATCGCCATTGTCTTTGCCTTTCAGGAAGCATACCTCACAGCGGCACTTTTCATCGCCCTGGCGGCTGTCTTCGATTTTCTGGACGGATTTGCAGCCCGCCTCCTCAAAGCGTATTCAGCCATGGGAAAGGAACTGGACTCCCTGGCAGACATCGTGAGTTTCGGGGTCGCACCCGGTGTCATGGCCTACAGCTTCATCACTTCGCAGGCCATGAATATGGGCAGCCCCACTTGGCTGGGATGGTTTGGTTTTCTCATCCCCGTCTTTTCCGCCCTTCGATTGGCAAAATTTAATTTGGACGAACGCCAGAGCTCGTCTTTTCTGGGTCTCCCCACGCCGGCAAACGCACTTTTCTGGGCCTTCGGAATAGGCAGTTCCTTCAACTTTTTCCTAAACTACACTTTTGACCCCATCATCCTGGTAATCGGCATCTTGTTGTTTTGCGCTTTGCTGGTGCTCGAAATCCCCATGTTCTCCCTCAAATTCAAGAACTTCAAATGGGTGGGAAACCGTTTGCGGTATTATTTCCTGATGGGCTGCATCATCCTGCTCGTCTTACTGAACGTGAATGGCATTTCAGCCTGCATTGTCTGGTACATCTTGCTCTCCGTACTCAATTTCGGATTTGTTAAAAAAGGAGCCTAAACACAATTTAGATGAAATTCATATTTGGTTTACTATTTATTATCATTATCTTTCGCCTCGTTTTCTCGATGACGACTCGATTCCTAGTACGAAAAATTAGGAAATCGGCCAATATGGGAAACGAAAACACAGACAACTCTCCTTCCAATCCTGTGAAAAAGAAGAAAATAACGAAGGACAAAGGAGACTACGTCGATTTTGAAGAAATTGAATAAAATAACCCACATGACTAAGAAAACGTCGCTCTTCCTATTCCTCGTTTTCATCTTTCAAAACATAACAGCCGCCAATCTCACCATCAGCGGCTTCATCACAGACCAAACTTCCGGAGAAACGCTGCTGAATGGTTCCGTCTATGACTTCCGGTCGAGCAAGGGTGCCGTTAGCAATGCGTTTGGATTCTACTCCTTGTCGCTGCCTGCCGGGGATGTGGAGTTGCGATGCTCGTATGTGGGTTACGGCACCAAGACCGCCCATTTCAGATTGGTCAAGGACACCACTCTGAACATCAAGCTATTGCCATCCACCGAATTGGGCACGGTCACCGTTTATGGCGGGTCCAGCCGCAAGGAATTCGGCGTTTTGGGCGCGCAGATGGGAGCCATCGAAGTGCCCATTTCCCAAATCAAGTCCATTCCTGCTTTGTTTGGCGAGACAGACGTGCTCAAGGCACTGCAGCTGTTGCCCGGCGTGCAAGGTGGAACGGAGGGATCGGCTGGCTTGTACGTAAGAGGTGGCGGGCCGGATGAGAACCTATTGCTTTTGGACGGCGTACCCGTATACAACGTCAACCACATGGGCGGTTTCTTTTCGGTTTTCAACGCCGATGCATTGAAGAACGTCACCTTATATAAAGGCAACTTCCCCGCACGTTTTTCGAGCCGGCTTTCGTCCGTCATCGACATTCGCATGAACGACGGCAATGCAAAGGAAATTCACGGGAATTACAGTCTGGGCATCATCACTTCCAAAATAAATTTGGAGGGACCGCTCATCAAGGACAAAACCACTTTCAACCTATCCTACCGGCGCACCTATGGCGACCTTATCATCAAACCGGTGCTGTGGTATACCGCCCAGAAAGAAAAAAATGGCAACAACTATTCCGCCGGCTATTATTTCTACGACTTGAATGCCAAGATCACGCATAAGATTTCGGATACGGACAAGCTTTTCCTGAGTTTGTATTCAGGTGACGACGCCATCGACATGGACATCAAGGACAATTACAGCACAGGCGGGCAGACCGGTTACAACGTCACGACCATGGGAATGAAATGGGGGAACCTCATCTCCGCATTCCGTTGGAACCACATCATCAACAGCAAGTTGTTCATGAACACGACGGCCTCCTACACCCGTTACCGGTTCAACATGCTGGTGGGAAACGAAAATAAATCCAAAACGGCCGATGAAACCGCTTATACAGGAACGGAAATGGCCATCGGGTACCTTTCAGGCATTAGTGACTATGCTCTGCGGACCGATTTCGACTATACTCCGTTACCCGGGCATGATGTCAAGTTTGGAATCGGTTACATGAACCATACGTTTCGGCCGGGGGTTTCGGTATTCAATTATTCCATCACACAAGGCACCACCGCATCAATCGATACGACGTTCGGGGATAAAAATGTGCGGGGGCATGAGGTGAACATGTATGCGGAAGACAATCTGAGCCTTGGTTCGCTCTTAAAGGCCGATGTGGGCGTGAATTACTCCATGTTTCAAGTGCAAGGGCAATTCTACCATTCGTTGGAGCCGAGGCTCAGCATGCGACTGCTATTGAGCGACAAGTTGTCGTTCAAGGCCGGTTATGCCACGATGAGCCAATACATCCACATGCTTTCGAATAGCAACCTGAGCCTTCCCACCGACTTGTGGGTGCCGGTGACCAAACGCATTCAGCCGATGGATTCCAAACAATATTCCGTCGGGCTGTTTTACAACCTGAATGATGTGGTTGACTTGTCGTTGGAAAGCTACTACAAAAGCATGAACAACCTGATTGAATACAAGGACGGCGCCGGATTCATGGGTTCCTCCACCGGTTGGGAAGACAAAGTGAACATGGGACGAGGATGGTCGTACGGAGTTGAATTCCTGGCTCAAAAGACAGTTGGACAGACAACTGGCTGGCTGGCCTATACCTGGTCCAAATCGGAACGCAAGTTCGACAAGCCTGGTCAGGAAATCAATTATGGCAAGGTTTTTCCTGCCAAGTATGACCGTCGTCACAACATCAGTTTGACCTTGAACCACAAGTTCAGCAATCGATTTAATCTTTCGGGCACTTGGGTCTATTATTCAGGCAATACCGGAACGCTGGCCTTGAAGCAATACAAGGCGGTGGACATTCCCGATTTGGATTGGCAGAATGTCTCGCAAATTGATTACATCAGCGAACGGAACAATTACCGATTGCCGGCTTATCACCGCATGGACATCGGTTTCAACTGGCACAAGCAGAAGAAACATGGTGTGCGGACTTGGAATTTCAGCTTGTACAATGCCTACAATCAGAAGAATCCGTTCATCGTGCGTCAATCGTACAGCAAAGATTATGTCTACAATCCGGAGACGCAGACCTATGATTCGAGGAAGATTCTTGTCAAGACCTCCATTTTTCCAATCATTCCCTCCATCAGTTACAGCTATAAATTCTAAGCCATGAAAAACCTCAGCTTCATAGCCATGCTTCTGATGTTCGGTCTGTTTGCCGCTTGCGAAACGGAAATACCGTTCAATGGTACGGAATCGGACCCGGTGCTGGTGGTCAATAGTTTGATTTGCACCGATTCGGTCATTCAGGCCAACATCACCTCCAGCCGGTTTTTCCTGTCGAACGAGAATACATTCAAGGTCGTGGCCAATGCAACCGTTGCGTTGTATGTCAATGGCAGTTTTCAGGAAAACTTGACGGACCAGGGTCAAGGCACTTACCGGGGTCAGTATGTGTCGAAAGAAGGCGATGCCCTCCGACTAAACGTTTCAGCCACAGGCTATCAGGCTGTTTGGACGGAGACGACGATGCCTTATAAGGTTTCGGGTTTTCAGATCGATTCAACGATTACCAAGACGGATACAACTTTGATCATTCAAGCAAGAGGATATGGTGGAGGATACCTTGGAGGATACAATGACCCCATTCAATACGACACCCTTGGAAAAACCTATTCCGACATTTACCAATACAAGATTCAATTTTCGAATGTTTCCGGGGTGAGTGATTTTTACCGCCTCATCGTCAAGCAAACCACATCGTCCTTTGGCTTCACGACAGTGAGTTATCAAAGTGATTTTGACGACATCGTGTTCGGTACGAAAAAAACCAACATGGACGGTGCGTTCATGGAATCGAAGTTGGACCGATACAATATTTTCTCGGACGAACTCATTGACGGAAAGACCCATACCATCACTGTAAAAGTTTCTATCGACCACAACAAGTTCTACGACATGGTAGACACGACGACGTACGCCCATCGTGTGACGATAGACCTTCAGAGCATCAGCAAAGACTATTATTTATACTTAAAGTCGCTGAAAGCGTTGGAGATAGCCGACCCGTTCATGTCAGAGCCGGTCCAGATTTATACGAATGTGACGGGAGGATTGGGCATCGTCGGCGCCAGGACGAACCAGCAAAGAGAATTTGTTTTACCGGAGTGATTGAAAGAAACGGGTCATCAGGCTTGAACACTCCGATTCCAATACACCCTTGACAACGATGGTTTTTGGATGCAGTGCCTGAGGAGCGAAGACGGAATAACCTCTTTTCGAATCGGAAGCGCCATAAACTAAAGTTGAAACTTGCGCCCAACCGAGGGCCCCGGCACACATGACACAGGGTTCCACCGTCACATAGAGCGTGCAGTTTTGAAGGTACTTTCCACCCAGAGTGGAAGCGGCAGCGGTGATGGCCTGCATTTCGGCATGGGCGGTCACGTCGTTGAGGGTTTCGGTGAGGTTGTGGCCGCGGGCAATGATGCGGTCTTTGCAAACAATGACGACACCGACAGGAATCTCCCCTTGGTCGAAGGCGAGTTGAGCCTCCTGCAAGGCCATGTGCATGTAGCGTTCGTGAGTTTCCATAGCCTCAGCGCATCTCTTTTTCCCCGAAGAGCGTGGGGTAATCGTCGACCATGCGGGTAAGCATGCTTTTCATGAGCGCTTCCCGGATAAAACGGGATCGATTGGAGATTTTGTATTGGGCACAGTATTTTTCGAGTGTCTTGAATTCAGGGTCGTTCAATGCGATGGTGACCAGATGGTCCCGAACCAATGGTTTTTTCTTGGTGGTGACGGGCGTTTTCCGGTCCGGCGACGACTCTTTTTTCATGCTTTGGCAATTTTGTGTACAAAAATAAGAACATTTCTTTCACATACAACATGGCGGAACACAACAAACTGGGCATCGAGGGCGAAAAGCAGGCGGAAACCTATTTGATTGCCAAAGGGCACCGAATTCGGGAACGGAATTGGCATTCCACCCATAAAGAATTGGACTTGATCACGGAAATAGAGGATTGGTTGGTCATAGTGGAGGTTAAAACAAGGACCGGTCGCACCTGGGAACCGCCTGAAAATGCAGTAACGCCTGTTAAAATCAAACGAATCGCTCAGGCGGCACACCACTACGTCCGAATGCATCACATTGATGCTCAGGTACGTTTCGATATTGTCTCCGTTGTCTATGAACAGGGGGTTTGGGCGATAGAGCATTTTGAGGACGCCTTTTTGCCACCTCATAAATAAACCCTATATTCGCATGAAATTTACCGAAACTATGACCGAACTGCTTTTTCTGGATGCAACGTCATCCACCAACCATTATTTGCAGCAAAAGCTGGAAAAAAGCGGTGTCGAATCGGGTGCTGCGGTAGTCACTTTCAATCAATCGGACGGTCACGGTCAAAAGGGGAACAAGTGGTTGTCGGAACCAGAGAAAAACCTGGCATACAGCCTGGTCATCAAGCCAGACTTCATCCCAGCCAGGAATCAATTCTTGCTTTCCGAATTCGTTTCACTTACCGTCAAAGCCTTGCTGGACGAATTCACCAAGGAAATAACCATCAAATGGCCGAACGACATTTATCATAAGAATTCAAAAATCGGTGGCATTCTGATTGAAAACAAACTGGAAGGCAGCTTGATTTCCCATTCGGTCATCGGCATCGGCCTGAACATCAATCAGACGGATTTTCCGAATGAACTCCCAAACCCGGTATCGCTGAGCCAGATAACTGGAGAGAAATACGAGTTGAAGGATTTGGCCGAGAAGTTGCACAGACGTCTCATCACCGCTTTTGAACATTTGAACACAGACAACGAATCCGATATTCGGAAATACTACTTGAACAGCTTGTACCGCCGCGACGGCTACCATTTGTACAAAGACAGCAAGGGCGCTTTCAAAGCCCGTATCATGGACATCAATGCCCATGGGCAGCTCATCCTGGAACCTGAAGAAGGGGTAGCCAGGGAATATGACTTTAAAGAGGTAGCATTCGTTTAAGCCAAGACTTTTTCGTACCCGGTGCAAGGAGGCCAATTCGCTCTTTGAAATCGGCAATTTGACCGGCTAGGTCGTCCAGATGATCGTTCCTCCTAATCAGATAGGCCTGAATCAGGTATTTCTCAGCCTTAGAAAAATACAGGTTGTAGATGCCTATGAGATCTTGGTTGTATTGTGCAACTTGCATGCGGGTGGGGCTTTCGTGGGCTAGATAGACCGTTTCGACCTTGTCCAGCGCTTTCTGCCCCAACAAGAAATGGTAGTTGCACAAATAAGCCAATGCATCGTAATTATTGCTGTCCAGCGTCAACACTTTTTCAAAACACATCACGGCTGAATCCGTTTTATTCTGCTCCAACAAGGTTTTGCCTTGCAGCAACAAGTCGGGAACTGCTTGTGCAAAAGCGGCTGACCAACCCAGGGACAGCGATGCGAATAGAAGGACAAACGTTTTCAGTTTCATGTTGGAGGATTCCATTGCTTCAACAAAAATAGCTCAAAAAAACAAAAAGAAATCACTGCCTCGGCAATTGCAGCAAAAAATAGTATTTTTGCATCAGAATCAACCAAACCAAGCCTATGATACCTTACAAACGAGTTCTGCTCAAGCTTAGCGGCGAATCCCTGATGGGTGAGAAACAATATGGCATCGACGAAAAACGCCTCGGCGAGTATGCCAGTCAAATCAAGGAAGCCCACGAACTCGGGGTTGAAATCGGCATTGTCATCGGGGGTGGGAATATTTTCCGTGGCCTGAGCGGCGCCTCCAAAGGGTTCGACCGTGTCAAAGGAGACCAAATGGGCATGCTGGCCACCTGCATCAACGGATTGGCGCTCTGCTCCGCCCTCACCGCCATCGGCGTGAAAGCACGCTTGCTTACGGCCATCCGCATGGAACCGATCGGCGAATTCTTCAGCAAGGACAAAGCCTTGGATACGTTGGAACGTGGCGAAGTCGCCATTTTTTCCGGCGGAACGGGTTGCCCCTTCTTCACCACCGACACCGGTTCTTCCTTGCGCGGCATTGAAATTGAAGCCGACGCCATGCTCAAGGGTACCCGTGTGGATGGAATCTACACTGCCGACCCTGAAAAGGACCCCACCGCCACCAAGTTCGACGAAATCACCTACGACGAAATCTACCGCCGCGACCTCAAGGTGATGGACCTCACCGCCACAGCCATGTGCAAGGAAAACAACCTGCCCATCGTCGTGTTCGACATGGACACCCCAGGAAACTTGCTTAAGGTGCTTAAAGGCGAGAAAATCGGAACATACGTACACAATTAAAATAGACCGACAATGAACGAAGATTTGCAATTGTACCTCGACATGGCTGAAGACGCGATGAAGCACGCCGCCAACCACCTGGAAGAATCCCTCGTGCATATTCGCGCCGGTAAGGCCAACGTCCGCATTTTAGACGCCATTCGTGTGGAATATTATGGCAGTCATGTGCCGCTTTCCAATGTCTCGACCGTCACCACACCCGATGCCAGGACCATCACCATCCAACCCTTTGAGAGAAGTCTCATCAAGGAAATTGAAAAGGCCATCATCAACTCGGACGTGGGTATCATGCCGGACAACAATGGGGAAATCATTCGTCTCGGCATTCCGCCCCTCACCGAAGAGCGTCGCAAGTCGCTGGCCAAGCAAGTACACGGGGAAGGTGAAGACGCTCGCATCAGCGTTCGCAACGCTCGCCGTGAAGCCATCGATGAAATCAAGAAACTCGTTAAAAAAGGCGTTTCAGAAGATTTAGGCAAAGACTCCGAGGCCGTCGCCCAAAAAATTCATGACAAATACATGAAACGCATCGACGAAATCGTGGCCTTGAAGGAAAAAGAAATCATGACCGTGTGAAAGGACTCGTTGTCAAAAATACAGGAAGCAGTTACCTTGTCAAGACGGACGAGGGCACGGCTGTGGAATGCATCATCAAAGGCAACTTCCGCATCAAAGGCTTGCGCAGCACGAACCCGGTAGCCGTGGGTGACCGGGTGCTGCTGGGCGAACAAACGGGCGAGACGGTTTACATCACCGAAATTGAGGACCGCAAGAACTACATCGTCCGCAAGCCCACCAACCTATCCAAGCAGCTGCACATCCTGGCTGCCAACATCGATCTGGCGCTGCTCTTGGTCACCGTCAAGTCGCCGACCACCAACACCACATTTATTGACCGCTTTCTGGCCACGGCAGAGGCGTACCGTATTCCTGCACATCTACTTATCAACAAGGTCGACTTGTACGACGCGGAAGATTTGGAGTACATGGAAGCCATCATTGAGCTCTATACATCCATCGGATACCCTTGCACCGTGATTTCAGCCAAGAAAAATATTGGTATTGAGCAGCTTAGCAGCCTGATGGAGGGCAAAATCAGTCTATTGTCCGGGAACTCCGGAGTGGGGAAATCAACGCTCATCAACGCCATCGACCCGCTGTACAATGCGCGAACTGGCGACATCTCGGAGTCGCACCACAAAGGGATGCACACGACCACGTTTTCGGAAATGTTCGAACTGGCGAATGGTGGTTATCTCATTGACACGCCAGGCATCAAAGGCTTCGGCACCATTGATATGAAACCGGAGGAAGTGGGGCATTATTTCAAGGAGATTTTTGCGACCTCCCAAGAATGCCGTTTCAACAACTGCTCGCACACCCACGAACCGGGCTGCGCCGTACTGGAAGCCGTCAAGGAGCACCGCATCAGCGAATCGCGCTATACGAGCTACCTGAGCATCCTCAACGATGAGGACGACGGCAAGTATCGGGAAAAATTCTAACTTATTTCGTCAACACAGGCCAACCCTGAGCGTCCCATTCGATGACTCGGACTATCAGTTTGGAAGCACCGTTGTCGGCTATGGAATAGCCATGGGCGATGAGGTAATCGGTGTTGTCGAACCTATAAACGGCGCAATGGCCTGCCGCAGCGAATTGTTCATCGCCTTTCAGGATGACGGTTCCACCGCCCGTAAGCAACGATTTTCCATCCATGTCCAGATAGGGCCCCGTCACCTTTTTGGAACGGCCCACCACCACGTTGTAGTCGCTTTTCAAACCACGGCAACAGTAGTCGTATGAGGGGAAAATATAAAAATATTTGCCATGCCTGAAGATGAACGGTCCCTCCACCGCTCCGTTCCCTGGATCCGTATTGGGCAGCGCGGCATTGCGGGGGCGGCTGCAAATGGTTTTGAAATCCTCTGGTTGTTCCAGTCCAGACAAGTCTTTTTTAAGCTTCACCAACTGAATGCCTCCCCAAAACGATCCGAAATCCATCCAGGGCGTGCCCTTTTCGTCCACAATGATGTTGGGGTCGATGGCGTTCCAATTGGTCTTTCCGGGGACGGATTTCACAACCATGCCATGATCCGTCCAAACAGCGGTCGTATCCAAGGTTGTCGCACTCATGTGCCCAATCATGGACGTATTTTTTCCAAATGCCGAGCAGGAAAAAAACAAATGGTAGCGCCCTTGGTAAAACAGGATGTCCGGTGCCCAATAGCTGTTCCTGAAATCGGGCAGGTAGTCTTTGACCCAACTTGGCGTCTGTTGGATCACCGGCTTCTGCATGGACCAGGTTTTTAGATCCTTCGAAGTGAGGTGTGTGATGCCCCTGCCCGTGCAAAAAAGGTGGTAGGTATCCCCTTCCTTGATCATGACGGGGTCGTGTACACCCGGATGGAGCGGGTCGAACATGGGTCTGGGAGGCCTTGGCGGCTGAATGGGCGACGAGTCTTGTGCCTGAACACCAGCCGAGAGCACCATGGAAAGCAATAAAATCAATGTGAATTTCATCGATGGTTGGGTATGTTTGGTTTGACAAAGTAACAAAACGTTTTCGGGTATGCAAGCTTGGTCTTTAGGATGCTTTGGACTACATTTGCAATGCACCCAGCCGCTGAATCGTGAAACGGTATCTACTGACCTTGCTCCTTTTACTTGGTTTCCGCGCCGGGTATTCACAAGTCCCAATAGCGGACAGCCTGATTGTCCCAGCAGAATCCGCTTGGATGAACGTCGGTATTGGACGAAGCCTGAACTACCCACTGGCGCTTGACCTCGGGTTCAGCCGCCCCCTACCTGCTTGCCTCTTAACCGTACGGTTTCAATTGACGGACGAAATGGACCTGCATCGGCAGTCCTCCTCCGAGTCCCTCTGGGATATTGGACTGCTTTTGGGCAAGATGGTTGAAAGGCGGCACAATCTTTTTACCTTTTCAGCTGGATTGGGTTACGTAGGAGGTCGGATTCGAGGCGCATACATTCCGGACGAAAGCGGCTGGGGAGGGCTTCAGAAAATGAAAAAGCTCTCCAACATTGGAATTCCAATGGAAATACAGTATATTCGAACCACCTCTGGCAACGTAGGCATCGGACTGAGCGCCTTCGGCAACCTGAATTTGGTGCGGCCTTTCGGCGGAATCGCACTGAATCTACATCTTGGACAATTGCCCTGAAACCGTAATCGCCGCAAATTCGTATCTTTGTTTGCAATGCATCAACCCGCGTCCATGACCCCCATTTACACACACCGCCCAGCCCGTTTGGAAGACCTGCCGCTCATCTGTACGTTCCCACAAAATCCGACGGAACTGTACTTCATGTACCCCAAGGCCACTTTTCCGCTCACGTTCGAACAGCTTCAGCTCAATTTCGAGAACCGCTCCGACTGCACCGTTTTCCGCTCGGACGAAACCGTGGTCGCCTTCGCCAACCTGTACGATGTGGAACCGGGCAAGCACTGCTTTTTAGGCAATGTCATCATTGCACCTTCCTTCAGAGGCAAAGGTGTAAGCGAGTTTCTTTTGGAAACCATGGCTGAAATCGCGGTTCAGCAGCACCAAGTTCAGGAACTGCACCTCACTTGCTTCAACACCAACATACCGGGCTTGCTGTTGTATCACAAAACAGGCTTCGTACCCTATGCCTTGGAAAAACGAACCGATTTCGAAGGCAAGTCCCTTTTAGCGGTCCATATGAAAAAAATACTGTAAAAATATAAGCCATGTACCAAGATTTCAAAACCCATCTCGAGTCGGAACTCTCCACCATTGATGAAGCCGGTTTGTTTAAAAAGGAACGTGTAATTGTTTCACCACAAGGCGCTGTCATCCGCATCGATGGCGGACAGGAAGTGCTGAACTTCTGTGCCAACAACTACCTGGGGCTCTCCAACGACGAGCAACTCAAAACGGCGGCGAAGGAAGCCTTGGACAGTCACGGCTACGGTATGTCGTCCGTGCGCTTCATTTGCGGCACGCAAGACCTGCACAAAACATTGGAGCAATCGATTGCGCGGTTCTTCGGGACCGAGGACACCATTTTGTACGCCGCCTGCTTTGACGCCAACGGCGGTGTGTTCGAACCGCTCCTAGGCGAAGAAGACGCCATCATCTCCGACGCCCTGAACCACGCCTCCATTATCGACGGCGTGCGGCTTTGCAAGGCCAAGCGCTACCGCTATGCCAATGCGGACACGACTGACCTCGAATCGCAACTTCAAGCCGCCCAATCGGACCGCTTCCGCCTCATCGTGACCGACGGCGTCTTTTCCATGGACGGCAACGTGGCGCCTCTGGACAAAATCTACGAACTGGCTTGCAAATACAACGCCATGGTGATGGTGGACGAATCGCATTCGGCCGGCGTAGTAGGCAATACCGGACGCGGCGTGACCGAACGGTTCAACCTCAAAGGAAAGATCGAAATCATTACCGGCACGCTGGGCAAAGCCTTCGGCGGCGCCATCGGTGGGTTCACCACCGGAAAAAAAGAAATCATCGGGCTGTTGAGACAACGCTCCCGTCCGTATCTGTTCTCCAATTCCATCCCACCCATGGTGGCCGCAGCCGGCATCCGCATGTTCGAGCTGATGGACGAAACCAACGAATTACAAGACAAACTGCACGCCAATACCAGTTATTTTGTTTCCAGGATGCTGAACGCTGGTTTCGACATCAAACCCACCGAATCGGCCATTTGCGCCGTGATGCTGTACGACGCCAAGCTCTCGCAGGAAATGGCGGCCAAGCTTTTGGACGAAGGCATCTACGTCACAGGTTTTTATTATCCCGTCGTACCCAAGGGGCAGGCACGCATTCGAGTACAGATTTCAGCCGCGCATGAAACGGAACATCTGGACCGGTGCATTGCGGCATTCGTAAAAGTGGGCAAACAACTTAACATACTGAAAGCATGAAAGCACTTGTCAAAGTGAGGCCCGAAAAAGGGCTCTGGATGGAAGACATACCCATGCCGCACATGGGCATCAACGATGTCCTCATCAAGATCAAGAAAACCGCCATCTGCGGCACCGACTTGCACATCTACAAATGGGACGAATGGTCGCAAAAGACCATCAAGACGCCCATGACCATCGGTCACGAGTACGTGGGCGAGATCGTGGACAAAGGCCATGGCGTGCGCAACATCCATCTAGGCGACCGCGTCACCGGCGAAGGGCACATCGCCTGCGGACATTGCCGGAACTGTCGCCGTGGCAAGCTCCACGTCTGCGAGAACTCCGTCGGCGTGGGCGTGAACCGCGACGGCGCCTTTGCCGAATATTTATCGCTCCCGGCTGAAAACGTGGTTCATCTGGATCCGCGCATCTCGGACGAAACTGCCTCCATCATGGACCCCTTCGGCAACGCCACCCACACCGCGTTGAGTTTTCCCCTCATCGGTGAAGACGTGCTCATCACCGGTGCAGGCCTCATCGGCACTATGGCGACCGGCATCTGCCGCTTTGCCGGCGCCCGAAACATCGTGGTGACCGACCTGAGCGATTACCGTCTGGAGATTGCCAGCAAAATGGGCGCCACCATTACGGTGAACCCCAGCAAGGGCGAAACGGTGGAAGAAGCCATGAAAACCCTGAACATGCGCGGTTTTGACATCGGTCTGGAAATGTCGGGCGCTCCTGTCGCTTTCCGCACCATGGTGGACAACATGTATAAAGGCTCCAAAATCGCATTGTTGGGCATTCTGCCGAATTCGACCACGGTCGATTGGAGTGAGATCATCTTCAATGCCTTGACGCTCAAAGGCATCTACGGCCGCGAAATGTGGGAGACCTGGTACAAGATGGAGCAAATGCTCATCACCGGATTCGACCTCTCGCCTGTGATTACGCACCGATTCGGAGTCGATGATTTCCAGCAAGGCTTCGATGTGATGGAAAGTGGACTTTGCGGCAAAGTGATCCTTAACTGGGAATCATGAACTACCACCTCCAAAACAAACCCGACCGGGAAATTACTTCCGCTGAGGAAATCGAGAGCCTCTTGAAAAAAGGCAAATACATTACCATCGGCCTTTGCCGCGACAACGAACCCTATGTGGTCACACTGAGCTACGGATACGATTCAGCAGGCAACGCCTTGTATTTTCACGCTTCCCACGTAGGTATGAAGATGGATTTCTTGAAAGCCAATCCCAATGTGTGCGCCAGCATCATTGAGGACGGAGGCTACATTCAGGACGTGTGCAAACATCCGTTCAAAACGCTGATCATTCGTGGTAAGCTGACGGTGGTGGAGGATTTGGAGGGAAAAAAACACGGCATGCGCGTCTTGCTCGCCCACCTCGAAGAAAAACCCTCCGTCCAACAAAAGTTGATGTTGGAGTCGGAGGGTGTTTTTTCACGAATGGCCGTGCTAAAATTGGAAATTGACGAGGTTCACGGCAAGGCTGGTCAATAATCTATTCGATGACCATTTTCTGGTTCAGCAACAACTTACCCGAATCACGCGCGCTCAGGTGCAGGAAATAAATGCCTGGCCCCGCATGCTGCAACCGGATTTGGCTCGAAGTGAACTGATCGAATGACTCCCGATAAACCACTTCACCCATCACATTCAAGACGCTCAACACCACTTGGTCCATCGTTTGGGGCGTGGTTAGGCTGAACGCGCCGTGGTTGGGATTGGGGAATAGTCGAAAGCCCTCTGGATGAACGGCGTTCAAACCCGTGTAAACCACTTGGAGCGTGTCGGTCAGGACGCTGCTCCACAAGCCCTGGGCATCTTTGAACTGCAGGTGCAGCCGATGCGCGCTTCCGGCAAAAGCCGACAGGTCGATGGTATTGGTCACGGTTTCAAAGGGGCTGCTCACCGTTGCATAAACTTGGTTGGCAAAGTCGTTGTCCATCCAATACCGGTAGCCTAAAATCAGATTTGCTTCGGAACCACTTCCGCCCGAATGGAACAGGCGCATGCTTTGCACAGAACTCCAAAGGCCCATGGCATCTTGAATCTGCACGTTCAGTACGGAATTGCTCGATGATGGCAGGGTCGTTAAATAAATGTTTTCATTTAGAAGTGCCTGCGAAAGGGGTTTGGTCACTGCATGGGCAATGTCCTGGTCGAACCAATACCGATAGGCGTTCGGTTGATTGACCAACACCGCTTTCCCGGCAGATTTGTAAATGCGGCTGGTCTGCACCGCGCTCCATTTGGAAGAGGCATCTGAAAAGCGAATGTTGAACCGGTGGAAACCATTGGCCAGCGAAATCAAATCGACATCCTTCAATTGAATGATAGCCGAAGGGTTGAGTGACACGACGGTTTTGGTCGCATAGGCATCATCAAACCAATATTCGCAGGCATTGACCAACGGGGTAGCCGAAAAGGCATCGATTCGTTGGGTGACCACCGGGCTGTATCGGTTGTCGGTGTCTTGAAACCTCAGGTTCAGCATATGCATCCCAGGAGTCAACCCCGAAACGGCCACCGCATCGAGCGTAAGGCAGGCGGTCGGTGGTATGCTCACCGTCTGCTTGGCTGCAAGGTTCGAATCAAGCCAGTATTCGTACAGCTTGATTTTGTTTTGTGCAAGTCCCAAAGGCATTGCCAAACAAAACAACAGAAGTGAAACGACATTTTTTTTCATACCCTGCAGTATTACTTTTCCTGTGCGCTCACTTTGATTTTTAGTGGAATGGTCCCGTTGGGTAAGGTCGATGCTGGAATGTCCTTGAACGAAATGTGCGGATTGGAAGGCACGGCACTGGCTTTGTAGGGGTTGGACGAGCCATAGATGCCAACATCGGTTCCATCATCGCCGGTACCTTTCAACGGACTGCCCGGCTTGAGGTGGTAATCTTGATTGTAATCGAACACTTTGGTGGATTGCCGTACGAACATGTCGTTCGGATTGGCCTGGAAGATGTTGCCCACCCGGAGCGACGACATCGGAATCACATTCAGTGTGGTATCTTTCCCGACAAACAAGTTGTTGATGAAACTACAGCCCCAAGAACCGCAAGCTCCGTCATAACCATAGCACCCATATCCTTGATAACCAAGCGCCTGGGTATTCATGAAGATGTTGTTCTTAAATGTTACGTTGCGAAGGTCGCCCAAGGTCACCCGGTCACCAACCGAGAGGAAAATGTTGTTCTCATAGGTTCCTCCATGATAGATGCAGACCTGGGCGGCACCGTTGATGATGTTGCCCTTCACTGTAAAACCATAGGTTTCAGACGTTTCCACCACTCCGCGAATGACATTGTGCAGAATGATCGGATTGTAGCACCGTGCCGTGTCGTTTCGGCCCCAACTGTTGCCCACAATGACGTTGCCTACATTGCAGCGACGAATTACCACGTTTTCCGTTTTTTCATTGGGTACGAAGTTGATGTCGCCGGTAACATACATGCCTTCCAGCATCGCATTGCTGGCCCCGGCTCCGATGCTGACGCCACCCTCAATGATGGTGCGGTTGGTGTAGACCGTCGAGTCCGGATAATGGCCGGTACCGATGATGGTCACGCTCTTTCGCAAGGGTTTGGTAAACGAAAACGTCCCGCCCGGCAAATAGATGCAATCGCCATTGCCTGCGTTGTCCAATGCTGTTTCCAGCAACGTGTAAACTGAGGTTTGTCCCGCAGCAGTTGTGACGGCGATGACGTTCTGTGCGTGAACCGGAGCGGCCATACCTAGTACAGCCACGACAATGATGGTAAAGCAGTGTTTCATAGGTAGATTATTAAGATACCTCTAAAATACTGACCAAAAAGGCAATATGCAACTTTTACCCTGGATTTTTACTGAAGTTTCAGCGTCACTACACCTTCCTTCAACCAAGGTGCCCTGAAGTGCACTTTCACTTCGCCTTCCTGACCCTTTGCCTGAACATAAGCGATGAGTCGGCCATGAAACACCCGCTGCACATTGTCCGTATAATCCCCCATGTCCGAATTGTTGCTTGCTTCCAAGCCCAACAACGTGGCAGGTCCCTCAATCATGCAGGTGAGTTCATCATCCGAAAGCATCACCGGCACGCCTTTATCGTCCACCACTTGCACCACGATCTGTGCCAAACCGTTTTCCTTGTTCAAGGTGGTCAAATCGGCTGTAACGGAGATGGCGGACGATCTGCCCGATGTCTGCAAAGCATAGTTGCTTACTGCCAAACCAGCTTTATCCAAACCAATGACTTCCAATTTGCCGTCTTCGTATGGAATATCCCAATAAATGATGCCGGTAGTGTCGTTGTAATTCTTTAGCGCGCCCACTTCCTTGCCGTTCAGCATCAAACGAGCCTGAGCTGCATTCGTATAGCAAACCACTCGCACCAACTGGCCGGCGCTGTAATTCCAAATAGGCCATGCGTCGGTGGAAAGGGAATTCCGACGACCGTTGCGTGAGGCAGGGTACGTTCCGATGTACGCCACCGGCTTGCTGCTCCATAACGCCTGTCGGAAATGCCCGCGTGGTTTCAGGAAACCACCGAAATCGAGGAAACCGGTATAAAATCCTCTGGATGGCCAGGCACCCGATTCACCCAAATAATCAAGACCTGTCCAGATGAACTGGCCGAAGATGTAACTGCTGTCGCGCACCACTTTCCACGATTCCATGCTGTGACCGTTCTCACTGCCATAAATAACGCGCTTCGGATAGGTCTTGTGGTCCATCGAATAGCGGTCTTCCGTATAATTGTAACCGGTAATGTCCAAAGCAAACGGATAATCGGTGTGGTTGGACATTACCACGCCTGCTAGCGCCGCAGTCACAGGTCTGGAGGTATCCAGCGCGCGGACGTCGGCAGCCAAGCGTTTGGCAATGGCTCCCAAGCGTTCAGCCTTGGGGTTGTTGGGTAGGTAACCGCCCTGAACCGGCTGATTGATGGTGGAACCGTCCAATACTGGATGTGAATACGGATCGTTCGGATAATCCACCTCGTTGCCGATGCTCCACATCATGACAGAAGCATGGTTGCGGTCCCGCAGTACCATGTCACTCAAATCCTTATCGCTCCATTCGTTGAAAAACGAGAAGGCGCCTTGGAACTTGGGCGTGCCCTGGTTCCAACCGGTCACCCATTTCTTTTTGGCAAATTCCCATTCGTCGAAGGCCTCATCCATGACCAACATGCCGATTTCATCGCAGATTTCGTACACATCGGGCGATTGCGGATTGTGGCTCATGCGCACGGCATTGCAGCCCATATCCTTGAGCGTCAATAGCCTACGCTTCCAAACTTCCCTAGGCACGGCTGAACCCAATACTCCAGCATCGTGGTGCATGCAGACGCCTTTGATTTTGGTCCACACACCGTTTAGGGCAAAACCCTTGTCCGGGTCAAACGTCAAGGTCCGAATACCCATTTCCTGTTCGTTGCGGTCAATGACCTGCCCATTCAGCGAAACGACGGTGCGAACCGTATATAAGTTCGGTTGTTCCAAACTCCAACGTTTTGGAGTCTTCACCGACAACACCTGAGAAACGGTCGTTTTTGCATTCGCAGCCACAGCAACCTTTTTGGTCATATTGGCCACCACCTTACCCGTAGCCGGGTCCACGATCTCATTCAGTACCGACAAAGCGGCAGGCAGCGCACTTTCATTCTTGACGGTTGATTCCACCGACACATCCGCATTCTTGACAGTCACATTCAACGCCTTGAAAAACACCCCCCAAAGGTCCAGATGCACCTGACCCGAAGTGACCAACCATACATTCCGATAAATGCCGGAACCCGTATACCAACGCGAGTCCGCATCTTCCGAATGATCCACCCGAACTGCCAGGACATTGGGTTCAGCCCTATTTAAATAAGGAGTCAAATCGTATAGGAATGAGATGTACCCGCTGGGGCGAATGCCCAAGGATTTTCCGTTCAAAAACACCTCGCTGTGGTTGTAAACGCCTTCAAAATAAATAAATACCTTCTCGGCTGAAGGCGCGGTGAACGTTTTGCGGTACCACCCGATGCCACCGGGCAAAAATCCCTGGCAGCTGGCCCTGTCGGGGCTCAACACGCCTTTCACGCTCCAGTCGTGGGGCAGCGTGACCGGCTTCCAGCGGGAATCATTGAAAGTAGGATTGGAAGCCTCCTTCACATCGGCGAGGTTGAATCTCCAATTGTCGTTGAACAAAAGTGCGTTACCGAACTGGGGTTTCGCCAAAACAGACAAGCAAGGTATAAGCAACAATAGTGCAAGAAACGCAACGCTCTTTTTCATGGTGTTCAAATTCAGGATTATCTGCCAAAGATATTTAAAAAAAAACGTACATTTACCTTTGAACAAACAAAAACGAATCACGAACGGCACGCTATGAACAAGCACCTGATTGTATCTGTACTTACACTTTTCCTCATTTTCAAAAGCCAGGCACAGAGCGATTTTCGGGAAGGTTACATCATCAATGTCAACAACGATACGACCTACGGCTTAATCAATTACGAAGGCCTTTTTCAAAATGCCAGGGACTGCCACTTTAAAAAAGACGAATCGTCCAAAATCCAGGTTTATTTCCCCAAAGACTTGACGGCTTACCGCTTTACGGATAGTCGCTATTTTCAATCCATACCCCTCCATTTGGGTGCTGAACCCGAAATCCTGTTTCTGGAATGCCTTATTCAGGGCAAGGTGGATATTTACCGATGCTATTTTGAAGGCACGACGCATTACTTCGCCAGAAAGGACGAGGAACCGTTGCGGGAATTGAGGGACGACGAAGTTTCGGTCGAGAAGGATGGTACCACCTACGTCAAGGATTCCAAAGCATACGTCGGTGTGTTGAAAACCATGCTTGCAGATAGCCCGGACATCGCCAACCGAGTGGACAACATGCTTTTGACTCAGAAAAGCCTGGTCGGTATGGCCCACGATTACCATGTTGCCACCTGTACCGACGGCGATTGCATCATCTTCGAAAAGTCCCTACGCCCTAAAAACCACCGGTTTCAATTCGGCACTATGGTCGGCATCGACACCTATTGGTTAAGCGCTTTGGAAAAGTCCAGAATAACGCTTTCGACCTGGGAAGACTATGACTTTTCAAAAGTGGTCTATCCCACCTTTGGCTTTTTTATCAGGAAAAACCTTCCGGCTTTGCACGACCGCCTCTTCATTCAATACGAAGCGTATTTGGGTCAGGATAAGTTGTTTGGCAAGCGGCACGACTATACGGTCTATCTTCGAGACCATTACACCTGCATCCACTACGAAAGGCAATTCATCCGGCAAGCGCTGATGCTCCGGCGGGAATACCTACTTGGGAAGCATGCCATCGCCTGGCAAATCGGCGGTTTCTTTGACCATGTCATGAAGTCCACCTACCAGCATACGGCTGAAACCTGGAATTCAGCAGGTAAGCTTGTGGAAACACCCATTCTGCTGGACACGGACAATCCCTTCCATAAATTCGATGCAGGTTTGTCGGCAGGAATCGATTATTCGATTCCACTCAACACCAAAATTAGTATGTTTGCCGATTTGCGCTACCTCACCTGCGTTGGCCTGAATGGCAACAACACGGACAACACGAACAAGAATTTCATCGCATTCAATCTAGGGTTGGCTTTTGGAAAATAATTCCGCCTTAAACGATTGGAAGTGACTGAAGTCTAAACATTATTAATACAGATAAGCACCATGAAAAAATCGTTCTTACTCACCAGCTTGATGGCATTGCTACTTTCCGCCACACTGCATGCACAACCTACCAACATCGATGCGACATGGCGTTTCAACTTGGGCGACACCACCGGCGCCGAAAAACCCGATTTCAATGATGCCGCCTGGCGCAGCCTCAACCTGCCCCACGATTGGAGCATCGAAGGCGATTACAATCAAGCCAACCCGACCGGTCGCGGCGGTGGTTATCTGCCTGCAGGCATCGGTTGGTACCGAAAATCGCTTGTCATCCCCGCCTCCGAAAGCGGCAGCCGCATCTTCCTCACCTTCGATGGAGTCATGTCCAACAGCCAAGTCTGGATCAATGGGCAACTGCTGGGCAAACGTCCATACGGCTATGTGCCTTTCACCTACGAACTTACCGGCAAGGTCAACTTCGACAAGCCCAACACCCTCGCTGTCCGCGTGGACAATACCGCCCAACCCGCCTCCCGCTGGTACGCAGGCGCCGGCATTTATCGCCACGTGAGCTTGTCCTTCCTGAACCCCATCCACATGGATCAATCGAGCGTTTACATCACCACGCCCCAAGTTTCCAGCGATAAAGCGACCGTCAACATTCAATCCACCGTTTTCAACCAATCCAAAAAAGCGGAGAAAATCACCGTACAAACTCGCGTGATGGGTTCAGACGGCAAAAATTTTGAAACGGCTGAAACCGCCCTCAGCGTCGCTGCAGGCCAAAAGGCCGATTGCAAGCAATTTGTAACGGTGCTGAACCCCGTACGCTGGGATATTGAAGCGCCCAACCTCTACCAAGCCGTCACCACCGTCCGCTCCGGCAAAACCGTGCTCGACGAGCAAACCAACACCTTTGGCATCCGCGACTTCCGCTTTGAAGCCGCCACCGGCTTTTGGCTCAACGGCAAGAATTTGAAACTTTACGGTGTCTGCCTGCATCAGGATGCTGGTGCTTTGGGGATTGCAGTGCCTTCCTCCGTGTGGAAAACCCGCCTGGAAACGCTTAAAAGCATTGGCGTCAACGCCATCCGCACCGCTCACAACCCCATGGAACCTGCTTTTTACGACCTTTGCGACCAACTCGGTTTCCTGGTCATGGACGAAACCTTCGACACCTGGACCGCCTCCAAACCCAGCGGCACCCAAGGCTACAACCTCTACTTCAACGACTGGTGGGCAGCCGACATCCGAGCCATGATCACCCGCGACCGCAACCATCCCAGCATTGTCCTCTACAGTGCCGGCAATGAAATCCGTGACCGGCTGAACTCGGACGAAGGCCGTCAGCGCTTCCTCCAGCAACGCGACCTCATCCATCAACTCGATCCTACCCGACCGGTCACCATGGCCTTGTTCCGCCCCAACGAAATGCAGGTCTACACCAACGGTTTCGCCGATTTGCTCGATGTGCTCGGCCAAAATTATCGGGAAACCGAACTGATCGCCGCCCACACCGACAAGCCCGAACGCAGGGTCATCGGCACCGAAAACGGCCACGACCGCAACACGTGGCTGGCCCTGCGCGACAATCCCTTCATGGCTGGTCAGTTCCTCTGGACCGGCATCGACTACCTGGGTGAAGCCAACTGGCCAGAAATCTCCCACTCCGCCGGCTTGCTCACCCGACTTGGCGAGATGAAACCCTCCGGCTACCAACGCCAGAGTTGGTGGAGCAGCAAACCCATGGTCAAGATGGTCCGCGCCGAAGACAACATGGGCAAAGGCGCCCTCGTCATGGACTGGACACCCATCGATTTTGGCACCTATGACGAAGCCTACGTGACCGTTTACAGCAATTGCGACGAGGTGGAACTCTTCCTGAACGGCGAATCCAAAGGCAAACAGGTCCTCCACGAGGATGCATCCCCACGGTTCTGGAACATCGGGTTCGACCCCGGCATTCTAAAAGCTGTCGGATCCAACAAAGGCCAAATCGTGGCTTCAGACGAGTACAAAACGGCTGAATCCGCCGTCAAAGTCCTGCTGACGTGCAATCGCAGCACGCTCAAGAACGACTGGAACGACATCGCCTTTGTCAAGGCAACGTTGGTGGACGCCAAGGGGGAACGTAACCCGAACGCCAACCCGAAACTGACGTTCACACTAACGGGTCCCGGTGTCATCAAGGCAGTGGACAATGGCGATATTCTTTCGCACGAGAAATATGCTTCCAACGTGCGAACTCCCTTCAAGGGCGAGGCCGTCGCGTTGGTGCAAGCAACTGGAGCCGGAAAAATCACCGTGACGGTTTCAGCCGAAGGCGTAGAAGGATCCTCCTTGACGATGAATGTCAACTAAGTCCTACGATTCCATAAAAAAAGGGCTGCGTCAAACTGAATTGAACCCCAAAAGTTAGACAAAAACTCGTTTAGCCTCTATTGCAGATTGGTTTCAGCTGCTTAAAGAAATCGTTGCCCTTGTCGTCAACTAGTATGAACGCTGGGAAATCCACCACCTGAATCTTCCAGATGGCTTCCATGCCCAATTCCGGATACTCGAGACATTCGATGCTTTTGATGTTGTTTTGCGCCAGAATGGCTGCAGGACCGCCGATGGAACCCAAATAAAAACCGCCGTACTTCTTGCATGCATCCGTCACCTGCTGCGAGCGATTGCCCTTGGCCAACATGATCATGCTGCCGCCCAAACTTTGGAACAAATCCACGTAGGAGTCCATGCGACCGGCCGTCGTCGGGCCCATGGAGCCGCAAGCGAGGCCTTCCGGCGTCTTGGCGGGACCGGCGTAATAAATGGGATGATTCCTAAGGTAGTTTGGCATGCCTTCACCCGCATCAATGCGCTCTTTCAGCTTGGCATGCGCAATGTCGCGGCCCACCACGATGGTGCCGTTCAACGACAAGCGCGTAGCAACCGGATACTGGGTCAGTACTTTCAAGATTTCAGCCATGGGTTGGTCCAAATCGATGCGTACGGCATCGCCCTCACCTTGATTACGCAGTTCGGCAGGAATATACTGCCCCGGATTGGATTCCATTTTTTCCACCCAGATGCCTTCCTTGTTGATCTTGCCAAGGATGTTGCGGTCGGCCGAGCAGGAAACACCCATGGCCACGGGGCAAGACGCACCGTGGCGGGGCAAACGGACGATGCGGACGTCGTAGGCGAAATACTTGCCACCGAACTGAGCGCCCAAACCAATTTCCTGAGCGGCCTTGAGCATTTTATTTTCCAATTCAATGTCGCGGAACGCCTGTCCCCATTCGTTTCCGACGGTAGGCAGTTCATCGTAATATTTGGTTGAAGCCAGTTTTACCGTCTTCACGGTTTGGTCGGCCGAGGTACCCCCAATCACGAACGCGATGTGGTACGGCGGGCAAGCGGCCGTTCCCAACGAGGTCATTTTTTCGATGAGGAATTTTTCCAGCGATTCCGGGTTCAGCAACGCTTTGGTTTCTTGATACAAATAGGTCTTGTTCTGAGAACCGCCGCCCTTGGCGACAAACAAAAACTTGTATTCGGGACCGTGGCCGGCCATGATGTCAATCTGCGCCGGCAAGTTGCAACCCGAGTTCTTTTCGTTGTACATATCCAGCGGAATGGTCTGCGAATAGCGCAGGTTCTCTTCGACGTAGGTCTTGTAGATGCCCAGCGACAAGGCTTCCTCATCGTCCCCATTGGTCCAAACCTGATTTCCTTTTTTGGCAAACACCGTAGCCGTACCCGTGTCCTGGCAAAAAGGCAAAATGCCCTTGGCTGAAACCTCTGCGTTGCGCAGCATGGTCAATGCCACATATTTGTCGTTTTCGGTGGCTTCCGGGTCCGCCAATACAGCGGCCACTTGTTTTTGATGGGCAGGGCGCAACAAAAACGAAACATCGCGCATCGCCGTGTTGGCAAGCAGTGTGAGCCCTTCTGGAGCCACTTTCAACATTTCCTTGCCTTCGAACTCGGAGACGGAAACGTGTTCCTTGGTGAGCAAATAGTATTCGGTTTTGTCCTTCCCAACGGGGAACGGATCCTGGTAATGAAACGGAGGTACAGCCATGATGATTAAAGTTTGATTGAGTGCTGCAAAGATACGAAACTTCAACCGACAGACGTTTCGAAAATTGGTATATTTGCAAGTCACCGAAGTCAAAAAAACATGATCGTTCTCCTCTCACCCGCCAAAATACAGGATTTCAAACCGGAACCACCGCTCGCCAAATCCACCCAACCCGACTTTCTGGCCGAAGCCGAAACCTTGGTCAGTCAGGTCCGCCGTCTTTCCGTCAGTGCCTTGGCTGAACTCTTGAAAATCAACCCCAGTCTGGCCAGACTCAATGCCGACCGCTTCAGTCAATGGCGACGTCCTTTCACCGAAAAGAACGCCAAACAGACCGTCCTGGTGTTCAACGGCGAAGTTTTTCATGGTTTGGATGTCCGAACACTAGCCAAGGAGCATCTTAAATACCTGCAGAACCACCTCCGCATTTTCTCTGGCATGTACGGCATCTTGCGTCCGTTCGACCTGATTCAGACCTATCGGTTGGACATCGGCGACACGTTTCTAACCGAGAATGGTGAGAATTTGTATACCTTTTGGAAGGATCAACTAACCGATACATTGAACAACGAACTGCTAAAATTGAAAGAGCCACCCGTAGTTCTGAACCTCGCCTCCGGTGAATACATCAAAGGCATCGACCGCAAGAAGCTGAATGCCAGGGTCATCGATGTCGATTTTCTGCAGATGGAACCCAGAGGATACAAGACCATCGTGATCTATACGAAAAAAGCCAGGGGCATGATGACCCGATTCGTCATTGAAAACAAAATCAAGAACCCGGAGCAACTCAAAGGATTCGATTGCGAAGGTTATATGTACAACCCAGCGCTTTCCAAAAAAGACAAGATGGTGTTTACCCGTTGACCCTGTTCAACATTGCCTTGCAGCGGGAAGCTTTCAAAGGAATCTCGTCCAACAGCTTCTGCAACACTTTGAGGAAGGGATGGTCCGGCCGCTTTTCGCCAGTCCCGTAGCGGTGCATCATGGTCAGTTCCAATTCCGCATCGCTGAGCATGTGCTTGTAAACAGCCGTCAGCGAACTTTCCCAAACATCGATGAGCGGCAGGAAATCGGCTGCCTTCAAGGCTGAAGCAGGCTTGTCCCATTCCAGGATCAAGCGTTGCAGAACGCTTTGCCAGGCAAAATCCGGATAATTTCGGTACAGCTTTTCCCAAGATTCCTCCAACGCTGCGATGGAAGGGCAATCTCCCTTTTCCAGGAGGTGCAGCAATTCACCCAACTTGTTGTCGGGCACCAACAAACCGGACAAGTCGGACCAACCTTCGGATACGGCGCTGCCGGACATGGTCAGCGAAGCCATCAGCTCGGTTTCCTCCAGCAGGCTTTCCAAACGTCGAATCAATGCACCGCCCTTGTAAATGTCCAAGGCTGTTTGGTATAGTTTTCGACCCTTAATCAACGACGATTTTTTCAAATAGCATCCGGTTAGCGCGAATTCCGTGGTTTCGGTTTGCTGAACCAATTGTTTCATCTGCTCCAGGCCTCGGTCTATTCCATAGGCCGTGAACGGATTCGAGACCTCGAAACACAGCTTGTCCGCAGGCTTCAGCGAAGTACGTTTGTCCCGCTGCGGCCACTTCAGCTCATCCCTCAACGAGCCAACGCTGCGCAGGGAAGCACCGGGAGAGAGGTAACTCTTGCCATTGTCCTCCATCAAGTAGGAGAACGGAAAGTCGGTGGTATCGGGGTTTCCGTTATGTCGGCCCTTGATGAAGGTGAAGGCACCGATTTTGCCCGGCCATAAAATATAAGCGTCGCTGCCCGTCTTGCACCCGCGTTCGCAAACGCCGCTGTGCATGGGTCCAAGTTTGTAGAAATGATTGCTCTGGTTGGTGCCTGAACCGAAATTGCAGAACGAGAACATGCCGCCCACCAGCAAGGTTGATTTGTGCATGGAAACCGTATACGGACCTGCAAACGAGGCACATGCCTCACCATTTTCCATCTGGCAATTGGCAAAAAATAAGGAATCGTGCGCGGAAAATCCGTTGGAGAGTTCAGCCGCCTCGCCTACAAAACAACGTTCCAGACGAACTCCGTCTTTCACAACCGAACCCGGCGCAAAAATGAAATGCTTGGCAATGACATTGGCACCCACGTATGCAGCGGTGAGCAAGGGTTCGTTGTTGTCGCCTTGAAAGGCTGAAGGCGAACTGCAGAGACTCCCGTCCACCAGCATGCTGGCGCCGTCAATCTCACAACCGTCCCCAATGCGCAGGTTTCTCAACGTTCCCGAATTCCGGATGCTGCAGGAAGCGCCTACGCGCCCCATCGCTGAACGCACCGAACGGGCGTATTCTTGTACCAATTTGTTTACTGCGGCGGTGAGCAGCGGCCTGTGAGCGTTCATTGCAGTCATGTAGGCCGTTTGTGCGGAAAGCCCCTCGTAAATGGGTACGGCTCGTCCGCCGGTTTCATCCAACACCGAAACCGAGGTCCCGTTGCCGAAACTGCTCTCGCCTTCCGTGTATAAGGCACCGATATTTTCGATGACGGTGCCCTCTCCGATGGAATAGTTGGCGATGTAGAGGCTTACGTGACTGATGTAGACGTTGTCGGCTATTTGGCAATTGTGCAAATGGGCTTTGTAAATGCCGCTTTCCACCGGCACACCGCCTGGCAGCATCAGTTTTTTTCCAAAACAACCCATAAAGATGTCACCGGAGAAAATGGTCTCGGTCACCGTTCGTGCCGTGAAATCCTCACTGACGCGAATGCGGCTCCAGTCTTCAGCCTGGCAGCGCTGGGTTTGCAACTGAGCAATTTCTTCCGGGGTCAAAAGCCTTCCACTGAGCATAGCCTGGTATTTTACGGTTTACAAATCCTCTTGATCGTCGTATTTCTGGAATAAAAAGTCGTTGTAAGGAAAGCGCTGGATGTGAATGTCCTTGACCCTGCCATACACCAGTGTTTTCAAAGCCTCCATATTGGTCAGGTTTTTGGCCGAGATGAAGATGCAGTCCTTGCCCAGTTTGGACATCCAACTTTGTTGCAATTCTTCCAACGAAACATTTTCCCGAGTACGCGGCGTGAGGTCGTCTTCCTCTTTCTCTACATACGAAAAAGCATCTATCTTATTGAATATGATAATATTGGGTTTATCTCCGCATTCGAGTTCAGCCAAGGTCTTGTTTACCACATCGATTTGTTCCTCGAAACCTGAGTGCGAGATGTCGACCACGTGCAGCAGCAAATCGGCCTCGCGCACCTCGTCCAGCGTGGATTTGAAGGATTCCACCAAGTCGTGGGGCAGCTTGCGTATGAATCCGACCGTATCGGTGAGCAAAAAGGGCAGATTGTCGATGATGACCTTGCGTACGGTGGTGTCCAGCGTGGCGAACAGCTTGTTCTCGGCGAACACGTCCGACTTGCTGAGTACGTTCATCAGCGTGGACTTGCCCACATTGGTGTATCCTACGAGCGCCACACGGACCATTTTGCCGCGGTTCTTGCGTTGGGTGGCCTTCTGCTTGTCTATGTGCTTGAGTTCTTCCTTGAGGTAGGAAATCTTGTCCAGAATGATGCGGCGGTCGGTCTCGATCTGCGCTTCACCCGGTCCACGCATCCCGATGCCCCCGCGTTGGCGTTCCAAGTGGGTCCAGAGGTGTGAAAGGCGCGGCAGCATGTATTTGTACTGCGCCAACTCCACCTGCGTCTTGGCATGGGCGGTCTGGGCGCGTTTGGCGAAAATATCCAGAATCAGGTTCGTGCGGTCCAGAATTTTGACCAAGAGTTCAGCCTCTAGATTGCGTACTTGTTTGGAAGAAAGGTCGTCATCGAAAATAACCATGCCGATTTCGTTTTCCTCCACGAACGCCTTGATCTCGGCCAGCTTGCCGGTACCCACAAATGTTTTTGGATTGGGACCGTCCACGCGTTGGACAAACATCTTGACCACCTGTGCACCAGCCGTTTCGGCCAGGAACTCCAGTTCGTCCAAATATTCCCAAGCCTTTTGCTCGGGTTGGTTTTGGGTGATTAGACCGACCAGTACGGCTTTCTCAGTATCAGCGACGTCTTTTAGCTCAACAAACATAACAATGGGTTTGCAGCAAAGATAAGACAAAGACGACAAAAAGCATGCCTTTTGCGAAGCTCCTTTTTTTTGATTATTTTTGTAGTACTGCTGAAAACAGTTTTCAAACGTGTTCGACTATGGTAGGTATTGGATTTTGGATTGGTTTCGTCGTTTTTGTCGTGGTCATGCTCAGCCTCGACCTGTTCGTTTTTCACAAAAAGGACAAGGTCATGAAGGTTAAGACCGCTCTGCTCTGGAGCCTCTTCTGGATAGGACTTGCCATTATTTTCAACTTGGGCATCTACTACTTCATCGGGCATCAGAAAGCGCTGGAATTTCTCACCGGCTACCTCATCGAGGAATCCCTGAGCGTGGACAACTTGTTTGTCTTCATCATGATTTTCGGGTTCTTCAAGATTGCCCCTAAATTTCAACACAAAATCTTGTTTTGGGGCATCATCGGGGCCATCATGATGCGCGCGCTCTTCATTTTTGCCGGAGTGGCCCTCATCCATCGGTTCGACTGGGTCATGTACATCTTCGGAGCCTTTTTGCTCTATACCGGCATCAAAATGTTGTTCGACAAGGAGGAAAGTGACGAATTCAATCCGACCGACAACTTCTTCATCAAACAATTCAAGAAGATCGTTCCCATCTCGGACGAACCCAATGTTCGTAATTTCTTCGTCAAGCACGACCACAAATGGTATGCCACCACCTTTTTCATTGTGTTGCTGGTCATTGAAGGCTCCGACCTCATTTTTGCAGTGGACTCCATTCCCGCCGTCCTTTCCGTCTCCAAAGACCCCTTCATCGTTTACACGTCCAACATCTTCGCCATCCTCGGGCTTCGCTCCCTGTATTTCGCACTGAGCGGCATCATGAAGTACTTCTTCTACCTCAAATACGCCTTGGCAGGCATTCTTTCTTTCATTGGTTTCAAGATGTGCTTCAATGAATTCTGCGGTCAGATGAACTACAACCTGGAAATCTCCAACACGGTCTCCCTGATCGTCATCATTTCCTTGCTCACCGTCTCCATCCTTGCTTCCATCCTGATGAACAAGAAGAGTATGGACGAAGTGTCCCAGTGATTACAACGCCCTTCGCTGCCGTTTACCGAGTTCCAACATCGCTTTTTGGCGAATGTTCGCTTCAGACTGAAACAATTTGACCAATTGCTGGGGGGTCAATACACTGTGGAGTTCCGCATAGAATTGCTCCCTAATGTGGATTAATTGTTTGCCCTGCGCCCATTGTGACATCAAAAGCGCATCGGCATCCTGCGCCGACAGACTATCCGCATTTACCTTCAACAGCCTGTTCTGACTTCTAAAATCCAGATTGGCCAGCCTGCGCTCATACTTGATGAAAATCGGCTTGAACTGGGCGAACGTCGCCTCGTCCAACAGAAGGCTCTGTCGAATCTGGTGCAACTTGGCCTGTTCCATGCGCATACGCAACATGTTGCGGCCCATGTTCTGTGATTGAGCCGTCATGCACAACATCAGCAGGCACAGCAGCATTGGAATGAGTTTCTTCATGTCAATATGTTTTTTCTTGCGACCATTCTTCTTCCATCATGTCTGAACCGTAAACGACGGTCATATTGGTCAATTCGTCATTAGACAAATCCTTCAGGACAGCCTCCACATTCTCCGACCGACGATTATCCAACCGCTTGGTCGATGGAGCAACCATCACCAATACCAATACGGCGGCGGCAGATGCGAACAGGGTAACAAACCGCACGAGGCGTTTGTTTTTTCGACGATGCTCGAGGCGCATTTTTGCCACCAGTAGCGTTTTCTCCGGCAAACCGTCAAAAAAATAGGTCGGAGCGCTGTAAGGCAACGCTTTCCCGATTTCTGAAAAGGTTGATTCTTGTTCAATCATGTTCTGTCAAGTATTTCTTAATTCGTTCATAGGCAAAATGATAGGTGGTCCGTAAAGTACCCACCGAGGTTCGTAGGATCTGTTCCATGTCTTCGTATGAAAGCTCATCGTAATACCGAAGATTGAACACTATTTTCTGCTTTTTCGGCAACTGTTGAATGGCTTGTTGAAACTTGATTAGAATCGATTCGCTTCCCTCCAACTCAGATCCTGCAGCCAGCTCAGGTGTTTCATCTGAAAGCAACTCCACGTTCTTGATTCGTAGGTTGTTATGCCTAAAAAATCGGTTGCATTCATTCGTGGCGATGCGATACAACCATGTATACAATTTGCTTTCACCCTTGAAAGCACCAATGTTGTTATAGACCAAGATAAACGTTTCCTGCAAAATATCCTCCGCATCCTCATGGGATACCACCAGCCTACGGATGTGCCAATACAACTGCTTTTGATACGTATTCATCAGCAACAGGAAACCACTGTCTCTCGTGACAGGGTTTTGTAGCAGCGCAAGGATGTCTGATTCTGGTTGATTCATACCTCTCTTTGATGTACAAGATTCCTCAAAGTTAAAATGGTGCCTGCATTTTTACTAAAAAAATAGGATGTCCTTAAACATTCGTCCAATTTAGGTTTCAAAGAAGTGTAATCCTAAAATCAAGCATATGAAAAAAACTGTTTATTACTATGCACTGGGGCTGGCATGCCTGATGCTCCCCGCTTGTCAGAACAATGGTGCCGATGTCCTCACCGACAATTCCGATCTGGACACTCCGGCAACAGCTTCCTTGGTTGAAACGCAATTGGACGAAACCATGGAGTCCCTAGACCTGTTGGTCGAAGAAGCCATCACCAATAATGCAAGCCTCTTACGTTCCACAGAAGCCGACAGCAATCTGTTCCTATCAGATTGCCCGGTCATCACAATTGATACGCTTGCCAACCCACATGTGATGACCATCGATTTCGGCACATCCTGCACGGGCAAGGATGGTAGAGTACGTTCCGGCAAGATCATCGTTAAAGCCACTTCCTTCAAAGTTTTTCCGTCGGTTCGGCAAAAAACCTTTGACAACTTCGTGGTTGATGGAAGAAAGATTGAAGGTACCGTCACAAAATCCGTCAAGAAAGAACTGACCAACATCTCGCGTACGGCTAACATCAAAGAAAACATCCAGGTGATCAACCTTGAAAAGGGAGACACCCTGATTCGCATTACCGACATGACGCGTCAATACAACAAAAACGTGTTGGCCGACAAGACGGACGATCAAACCCTGACTTGGGGCAGTTCCATTGTAACCCGCTCCAACGGAGTTATTATGACAAAAACCATTGCTGAAACGACTCCGCTTGTGTTCCAAGTATCCTGCCGACACACCGTCAGCGGCATCGCATCGTTTGAAAACAGCAAGGGTCGAACATGGTCCATCAATTACGGTGATGGAAGTTGCGACAACAAAGCCACACTCACCGTCAACGGCAAAAGCAAACAAATCACCATTCATTGAGTTGATTACTCCCAATAAAAAAAGGCTGAATCGGTGGATTCAGCCTTTTTTTTCTAGCAGAGTAAGGATTAGAAATTACCCATGTACTCGTCGTAACCGGTTTCACGATGACCGGTCAGAATGTAGGTTGTCGTTGGATCATCACCAAAAGCAACTTCCATATACAAGCTGTCTGTTCCAACAATCTTGCCATTCTCCACAACAACGTCGATGTGATAATTGGGAAGCTGATTAGTCGAAGGTGATGCACTAAAGGTCTTTGCAGCCATGTTTGCAGCTACTTTGAACTTAAAACTGTACCATTTACCATTGGAACTCGTAGTTGCATAGTCGTCAATCCAAACAGAGTCCGTTCCAAAGGAAGGATTATAAGCTCGCATTTCAAAAGGGTTGGATGCTTGGGCACCGTCTGCTTTAGTATACGCAGTAATCATCCAGTCTCCGGCAATTGGATAAGCCCAACTATATTCCTTCTTAAAAGTGGGTTCGCAAGAAAACAAGGTAACTGCTACCACAGAGGCAATTAAAATTTTGAATATTCGCATAGTTTTATCTCCTTAATTATAATGAAACGGGATTATTTAAAGTTATAGTCCACTCATAGGCAGCTACACCGGCTCCCGAGGTGTGTAGTACCCAAGTCTTTGTAGCAGGATCGACCGTTGCCCCTGTAGCAGTAATGGTGCAAGGACCCCAAACCCAAGGATAGCCATAAACCATGGATACGGTATTGTCTGCATTTACCTTAACATGACCAGGACCAGCATACGTAGGGCCATAACTGCGACCATACTGATACCATCCACCAATCATGTCGCCGATAAAATATTTGCCTCCGCCGATACTGAATACCATGACGGTATAAGGACCAGCAAAACTACTAACGGCACCTGAAGAAAGAGTTTTACGTTTCAAACCGGCTGATTTGTAATTGCCACTCAAAGGATCTGTCAAGTCCCCAATATAAACTTTACGGGTTGTTGATGCCCAAAATCCATCCGAGTTTGCCACTTTGTAAGTAACAGTAAACATACCTCCAACAGTTCCATCCAACACAGGACTTACAACTATTTTAGAACTGATATCTGTTGTTCCTTCCAATGCAAGACACCCTGGGTCAACAAACGGAGTGCCCATTTGTGCAATTATTGTTGAGGGCCCGTTCAGCGAAATTTTGGCGTAAGTTGTCACCTTAGAGACCCCCAATGAATCCTTCTCACAGGAGCTCAAAATGAAAGCCGCCATGATGGTAAGTAAGAATATTATCTTTTTCATATTGAATTGATTTATAGTAGTCATTATTTACCCCACCAAACCTTGGTTGTCAAAGGAACGCGAGTCGGAGTGTTGGCATTTGTTTGCTGTTCACCCTGAGGGAAGAACAAGCGCAGAGGTCTTTCTCCTGGATTCAAAACACTAGATACTGATTGAGTCATGATGTTTGGATATCCAGTGCGATTCATATCAAAGAAGGCTTCCAACGAACGTTTGTTGGTTGAAGCAACCCACTTTTGTTCCATAATGGATTGAATGCCATTGAAAGGATACGTCACAGAACCGGAAGCCATACCACAGGCAACCAACGATGCATTGACACCAGCGGTGTACAAAGTCTGTGCAGTTGCATGAGAGCCATAGCGGTATTCTGCTTCGGCTTGCAGGAAGAGAGACTCTTCTTTTGTAAAGAAATAAACCGGAGTAGTGGAAGATATTTTTGGCGTTGCGTAATTGCTTAACGTAGTACCATGAATATTTGGGCTTGCACCTGTTGCCACACTACTGTAGAGTCCCCCTACTGCCGAAGCATTGAACATGGCTTTTAATCGATTGTCACTGGCGTTGTTAAGAAACGTTGCCAAGGTGGTGTTGAGAGCCACATTTCCACTCAATCTATCCTCAAATGTATTGTAGAATGGATTGGAAGTAGATTGACCATCTTTAAAAGCGGTGAATTTGACATCGGCGTTTAGGAAATTGTTTTCAGCCAACAATGCTAAGATTTCTGCTTTGTGACGATTTCCATCCGTACCATTGGGTAAGGTATCAATTGTTGAGTAACGCAAGTACATCTTCAACTTCAGTGTATTGGCAAATTGTGTCCATTTAGTCATATCACCATAGAAAAGCAAATCGCTACTATCGGGACTTTGACAAGAACTGAGTGTGAAATCCTTTGTAATGGCATCATCAATACGTGCGAACAAACTGTCGTAAATAACAGCACCTGCTTCATAATGAGGCTGTACAAATTTAATGCCCTGCAAAGCTTCCGTGAAGGGGACCTTATCGTATAAGTCAGCCATGGTCTGGAAAGAATAAGACTGCATCAAGGTTGCGATGGCATAGTATTTCCAGTTTGCGGTTGGAGCAGTCTTGTTACGAATGTATTGATAATCAAGAAGACATCCTGCATACATGGAAGAGAACTGACGATCGTAGTCGCTTTCAGTCAAATTGTAACTTTCCAAAGTAGCCCATTGCGAAGCAGAGGGAGATTGTACATATTGTTGGGTCCAGAAACCACCTAGATTCAGGTAGTAGCCACCGAAAACAAAAGCGTTACCAGCCAGAGCTGCAGGAAGTACCAATGCAGGAACCACATCTGTTGGGTCATTGGGGCTCGTGTTGATATCGAAGAACGAGTTGCTGCAACTGCTAAGTACTAGCGTTCCGGCAAGTAATGCAGCCAAATAATATTTGATTCGTTTCATATTCTATTGTATTTGAAATTTGAAAAGTTAAAATCCTAAACGAACGTTGAAACCAAAGCTGCGGGTAGTAGGCGTAGCACCAAAGTCACCAAAGTCAGAGGTCAGATCATTACCAAAAGTGGTTTGTTCCGGGTCGGTGTACAGGTTGGAATTCGGTGTCCACAGGAGCAAGTTGTTGCCAACCAAAGAAAGTTCCAGACTGGAAATCTGCTTAGGCAATACCGTTTTTGGAACGATATATGTCACAGTAACTTCACGCAGTTTGAAGAAGGTCTTGTCAACCAAAGAATAGGCTGCACCGATACCTGCATTGTAAGTTTGATTGTAATATTGATTCAAGTTGTTTGCGAAACCGGAAATCGGTGTCGTATTTTCAACAGAAACGCCATTGATAACCTGAACTGAATTGGGTATGATGAACGGTTGACGGTCGTTGTAGGTAGTAGGCAAAGCGTTGCCGGTGAAATACATGATTTCAGCCGTTCTTGAATACATCTTACCACCATTACGATAATCTACGCTGGCATGAACCCGATAGTTTTTATATCTCAAGGACGATCCACCGCCAATGCGATACTTATTCTGGGAAGTTCCCAAAACCTTATATTCGGAGTCGAAAGTGGGTAGACCTGTTGAATTAACAATGGTATGTCCATCAGCATCCTTAGCAACCACGGTACCTTCATACAATCCAAGAGGTTGGCCGGGACGAGCGACATAGTTCATGGAGCTGGTACCACCCAAATGGATTACATCAAGACCTTCTGCCAGTTTATCCAACATGTTGGTGTTCTTTGAGTAGTTGGAATAAATTTCCCATTCGATGTCTTTGGTACGAATTGGAGTTAGAGTCAATGAAATTTCAACACCTTTGTTGGTAATACGTCCAATGTTTTGGTATTGGGAAGTATAACCGGTCGATGCGGGAATTGGAATCGCAAAGATCAAATCGGTAATGGTTTTGTTATACAACGAAACACTGGTTGCAATGCGGTTGTCCAAGAACTTCAGGTCCAAACCAATTTCTAAGTCCTGAGACATTTCAGGCTTGAGTGCATTGTTACCCAAAGTACCACTAACCGTAAATCCATTGACGGTAGAACCTCCGTTGGTAAGTGGGAAATCAAGTGTACGGTAACCATCGGACGTTGTACCCTGGAATAAGATGGAGGATGTCACATACATCGGAGCATCTTTACCAGTAATACCAGCGCCTGCACGAATCTTACCATAGGAAAGAATGCTCTTGTCTTCCATCAGTTCGGTAAAAATAAAGCTCAAGCTGGTACCCGGATAGAAGTATTTGCTGTTTTCTTTAGGCAAGGTGGACGATTGGTCCTGGCGTCCGGAAATGTTCCAAAACAAATAATTTTTGTAGGACAAATCCACTGAGCCATAGAGTCCTAAAAGACGACGATGAAACAAATCATCAGAAATCACAGGAGACTTGGAGCTGTTGGCCAAATTGTAGTAGAAGGGAATGTCAAGACCAATAACCGATGCTGACATCGATCTGGACTTACGTTCGTTGTAGTTGGTACCGACCACAGCTTTAACATCAAAGTCTGAATTGATTTTCTTGCTGGCAGTCAACATAAAGTCTGTGTTCAGTTCAGAAGAATAATAGGAAGATTCAGCTACGCGGCCATCTTCTTTGTTATAATTGTAACGAACAGAGTTTGTGATGGCTCTCCAAGATTTCAAGGTGCTGTTGGAAGCATCTCCACCGACTTTGAAAGAAGCGCTCAACCAAGGCAATATTTTCGCTTCCAGTCCTACATTACCGAAAACACGGTCTTCACCAAATTGGGTTCCATGTTCATTCAATACATAATAAGGATTCTGTGCGTAAGCGTTGTAGAAGTTGTCAACGTTGTAGAACTTGTTGTGGTAGTCTTTCTGATCCACAATACTCATGTCGCGGGGGCTCTGCCACAAGGCGTCCAAAACGGACTGTTCCTGACCGGTGATGACGAATTTGGAATCCTTGCGAATATAGTTCAAAGATGCGGAAGCATTCAGGAAATCCAATAATTTCACATTCCCACGCAATGCAACATTGTTACGTTTGTAAGAGTCCGAATTGGAAGGCATGATACCATCTGATGTAATATTGCCATAAGACAAATAGAAGCTTTTCTTATCATCACCATTGGAGATAGCGATGTTGTTGTTCAACGTAGTACCTACATCAAAGAAATCACTAATATTGGATTTAAGTGCTGAATAGGGTTTGATTAACTGTTGATTGTCAATTACAAAACCCCATTTGCGAATTTGGCCGTCGAACTTGGGACCCCAGCTACCATTTTCCTGCAAGTCTGCAGTCGGTTCGGTGCTACGGTCGTACCAACCCTGACCGTATTCGTTCTGCATCAATGGCAAACGAAGCGGTGTTTCAAACGTGGCGGTCGATGAAAAGTCCACTTTAGCTTTGGAACCAGCTTTGGAACCATTCTTGGTGGTGATAAGTATGACACCGGAGGATGCACGTGATCCGTACAATGCCGTACCAGCACCAGATTGAAGAACTGTCATGGATTCGATGTCTTCCGGGTTGATGTCGTTGGCACGGTTACCAAAGTCCATACCACCATTCAAACTGGTCGAACTAATCACATCATTGTTCATGGGAACTCCATCAATTACATAAAGAGGTTGGTTAGTTCCGGACAACGAGGTGAAACCACGCATGATGATACGGGTTGAAGAACCCGGGGCACCAGAGGCTGAATTGATTTCGACTCCGGGGATTTTTCCCTGCAAAGCATTGAATGCACTGCGGTTACCGGTAGCTGTGATGTCGGCGGCTGTAACAGCAGATGCTGAATAACCCAGCGCTTTCTCCGAGCGTTTGATTCCCAAACCAGTTACAATAACTTCGTCAATCATCCTGCGGTCTACTTGCATTTTGATGACCATGTTGTTGGAAGCCTGCGCTTCGACGGAGACCATTCCAATGAAGGTCACCAACAAAGTTTTGGAATTTCCACGCAGATTAACGGTGAACACGCCGTCACCATTGGTAAGGGTACCGATATTCGTACCTTTGACCGCGACGGTTGCTCCGACAATGGGTTGTCCGTCTTCATCGGAAATGACTTTCCCTGAGACTGACTGAGCACTGACCAAACCTATGCTCGCTAAAAAGAAGCAAGCAAGTAAGAAAAGAAGTTTTCTCATAGATCTTTCGTTTGTATTAATAGAAATGAATAAGTTCCTCACCAGCTCAACGCTAAAAAACGCGGCTCGGGGGATTGTTAAGAAAGTTTTCCCCGGGTCGAATTTATTAACTCTATTTAACCAGTCAGACAAATATATACACTTTAATTGAATAAAATTACAACTGTGCTGATTCTGAAAAACACAAATAAATGCCTTTAAGGCTCGGCGAAGGCTTGATTTTATGGGGCAAAACGACCCGATACAGGGTTTTAAATCCCATTTTAACAATTTATTTGATTGATATACTGATTTTTATACTATTTTAAGAATCGGCCGAGATGTTAAAGGAATAAAGGTCCTACTAAATATATTTTTTACTAATAAATATCACATGACTGAATTATTTAACCTACAAATAATAAATTTATCATATTTGCAAAAAATATAAGTTTCCAAAAAGGGGTAAAGTGAAAAAAAAAGGCACCGAATCAGTCTGAAAACTGACTCGGTGCTATCTAAAAAACAAGTGGTGCAAGTAAAAAAAAGGAAGCTTTAATCTACTTCAATGACCAAGTAATGCGAAATCTCCCAGAATTTGCTTGGATTTGTAATCTTTAGCACCAGATATTCGTTCACTTTCTCAAGTACGTAACTACTGGCAGGATGATTTGTCAGCAATTTCGCCTTTTTGGAATACAATGCGATTTCTGTCACTTTTCGAATGTCGCTTTCAAGGAAATAGCTTTTGTTGAAACCTTCTTCCAACAAACCATTCCTGGTGAAGATTTCCTGCTCTTTGAGTTCCTTCCGCGTTCCGAACACATACCAAACCTTGTTCAACTGTGCATCCTGGTCGGCAATGGTGGTCTCTTTCTGCGCGACGGTTTGCTGCACATCCGTCAAACTGGTGTTCAGTTCGGTCACCAACTGGTCCAGTTCGACGATACGAATGTCTTTCAAAGCCAGTTCTCCCTGCAATTTGGTGATGAGTTGCGTGTGTTCCTCTATTTTACTGTTCAGCCGTTCAATAAGCTTTTTAAGGTCTTTGGAGGCTGACTTGCTTTTGGTGAGTTGCTTCTTGAGCGATTCGATTTGTTTGCGGTTGTCGGTCAGGGTTGTCTTGATAAGGTCCAGGTTCTCGACAACGCGCTGCATGCTGTCCTCGGTCAGTTGTTCCTGCCCGGTTTGGAAGGTCACGAAATCCTCAGCTTCCTTGATTTGGGTGAAGTTGTCCTCGATGAGGTTCATCACGGCCAAAACCTGATTCAGTTGGGCCGTTTTCTTTTGTTCTTCTAGCAAGAGCGAGTCTTTTTCCTGCTCCAGCGAGCGGTAAGCATCGGTTTTGTAATTACATGCCGTCAGTACCATGGGCACGAGCAGGCAAAACATCCAGTTCTTCATACGTTGTTTATTATAACGGTATTCTTAATCTTCCAGTCCGGCAACCACCAGCACAAACTCGCCTCGTGGTTCGGTCGTTGTAAAATGTTCCATCAATTCCTGCAGACTGCCCCGAACCGTTTGTTCGAACATCTTGCTGATTTCCCTACTGGCTGAACCCTTCCGTTCAGGTCCGCAAAATTCGGCCAGCTGGGTCAGGGTTTTTAGAACCCGATACGGGGACTCGTACAACACGAAGGTTGTAGGTAATTGAGCCAGTTCCTTCAGCCGAGTCTGCCTCCCCTTCTTGACCGGCAGGAAGCCTTCGAAATGAAAGCGGTCCGAAGGCAGACCGGAGTCCACGAGTGCGGGCACGAATGCAGTGGCTCCTGGAAGGCATTCCACTTCCACACCTTTTAATACACATTGACGCACCAATAAAAAACCCGGATCGGAGATGCCGGGAGTGCCGGCGTCTGAAACCAGGGCGATGGTTTCACCGCTTAGGATGCGTTCAGCCACTTGATCCACGGTCTTGTGTTCGTTGAACTTGTGGTGAGACATCATGCGAGTCTCGATGCTGAAATGTTTGAGGAGGTGTGACGTGGTGCGGGTGTCCTCCGCAAGGATGAGGTCGCATTCTTTCAGAATCCGGAGGGCCCTGAGGGTGATGTCCTCCAGATTGCCTACCGGCGTTGGAACTACAAACAGTTTGGACATATCATTCTGAGCGAATTACAGCGGTAATTGATGCTGCAAATTTACGAAAAAATTCACAGAGACAATAAAAAAGTTTCCATGTCCTTCCGAATTTGAAAGCGGGTGGCATTCGCATGGTTCACCATCAGAACGACGACGTAGTGCTTGCCGTTCCGGCGGTAATAGCCTGCGTAGGAGTTCACAACTTGGTTGGATCCACTTTTAAGGCGAAGTTTGCCTTCGAGTGGGGTTCCGCTGAGAAATCCGGACACGGTGCCTTCAAGGCCGGCCAGCGGCAAAGATTGCTCAAAAACGGCATTTTTGGACATTTTGCTTAGCACTTGAGCCAACAGTTCAGCAGAGATGCGGTCGTTGGGGGAAAGGCCGCAAGCATCGGACATGAACAGGGCGGTAAGGTCCAGTCCTTTCTTTTGCCAGAAATCCTTGACTACCCGAATGCCTTCGCGTGCGCTTGCGGGTCGGTTGGACGTGGTGCGGGCCAATTGGCGGAGCAGGCATTCGGTGTAGAAGTTGTCGCTTTTTTCGTGGATGATGCGGATGAGCTGTGACAAGGGCAACGAGTTGGTGCTGAACACAGTGTTCAGCAATGCTGCGTTTTTATCTTTGAGTAGTCTGGTGGAGAGTGCCGGTCCATCTACGGGTATGCCGGCCTTGATGAGTTCGTCTTTGAGGCGGTTGGACAAGTAGGTTGCGGGATCGGGCATTTGGCCGCGGATGGTGAAACTGGAACGGTTGGCCGGCATGGTACCGAACAGGCGCATGTCGTTTTGAAACGGTGCTCCGTACAGGTAGGCGCTATCCTGTTCGTTGTTTGCTGCCAGCAGGCGGTTGTCGATGGTCAGGTCTGGTAGGACGGGCTCCAAGCCCAAAATTTGTGGTGTGCTGCCAGGTGCGCCCGACTTGAGTTCCAACTTGAAGCTGTTGTCAAAAACGTTCAGGCCATAAATGCCGGTGGCGTAATAGTTGCCGATGTCTTCCCAAAGCCAGAACGGCGAGACGCCTTCATCGTCGAATACGCTGGGGTCGGCCAGAACCCGGCCTGTGACATGGTGGATGCCGGCGTTTTTGACGGCGTTGACCCAGTCGGCCAAAAAGGCTTCCGGATTGCCTGGAACTTGCTTGGAGCCCAAGCTTGGATCTCCACCGCCTTGTATGTGGATATCGCCTGCCAGTTGACCGTTTTCGATGGTGCCCGAAGTCGCCAGTTTGGTTTCAAACCGAAAGTCGGGTCCGAGCAGCTCCAATGCCGCCCCGGTGGTCAACAATTTGAGAACGGAAGCCGGCGTCACGCTTTGCGACGAATTGAATTGAGCCACCGTTTTGGAGTTGGTCAGATCGAGCACGCAAACACTGACGGAAGCGTGTTCATAGGGCTTCGAGCGGAAGATTCCGATGTTCTGGGCTGAAATCGTCAGAGAAACACCCAGAAATAGAAGGATAGGAAGGATTCTCATTCGGATTGATTTTCGTGCAAAGATAACCGACGAAGGCATACCCAGTATCGTTCCATGTTGTTTTTAGGTATATTTGTAAAAAAAATAGACTGCCATGAGTCAACGGAACACCAAACCTTTCACCTTGGATCGCGTTGTCCGCCTTATCATCGGACTCTTGATCCTGGTTGCTTCGGGCATGCTTGTGAATCGTCTGAGCGATGTGTTGCTGCCCTTTCTCATCGCATGGCTGTTGGCCTACCTGATGTACCCACTTTTGTGCTTCTTCCAGTACAAGTTGCATTTCAAATTCAGAATTCCGTCCATCATCGCCACATTGACTACGGTGTTCGGCATACTGTCCGCGGCGCTTTACTTTGTGATACCGCCCATCATCGAGCAATCCCAGCGGGCCGGCATTCTTATCGGTGCATTCCTAAAAAGCCCGCAACAAGGATGGACGTTACCGCCCCAACTGATTGAAACCATACAGGACTTCCTAAAAACCATCGACATCCAGAGTCACCTGAACTTTGACAATTTGGAGGGGTTCGTCCAATCGGTGCTACCCAAGCTATGGGATGTACTTTCCGGTGCCTCCAGTATTTTGCTGAACTTCTTTGTGGTTTTCGTGGTTCTGCTGTACCTCATCTTCATCCTCAAGGATTACGAAAAAATTACCGAAAGCTGGATTGACTTGATACCCAAGAACTACCGTACATTTGTGCTCCAGGTTGGGGAAGATTTGAAAGAAGGTATGAACCATTACTTTCGTGGACAGGGGTTGATTGCGCTCATCGTGGGTATCCTTTATGCCATTGGGTTCAGCATCGTCGGCCTACCCTTAGGCATCTTACTCGGATTGTTGGTGGGTGTGATGCATTTGGTGCCTTACCTGCAGTCCATCGCCTTGATACCTGCCATCATGCTGGCCGCCATCAAATCGGCCGAATACCACGAGCAATTCTTTTGGGTATTGATGTCTGTCATGGCGGTGTTCGTCATCATACAGCTTATCGTCGAGTTGATTCTGAATCCAAAGATTCTTGGCAAGGCCATGGGGTTGCATCCGGCCATCATCTTGCTTTCCTTATCCATCTGGGGGTCCTTGTTCGGTGTGGTCGGCATGATCATTGCATTGCCCATGACCACCCTGATCATTTCCTATTACGTACGGTTCATCATCGACAAGGAAATCATCGAGCATCTTGTTTCAATGCCTTCCGATGAAAAAGAGCTCTCGGAAACGGAAGACATTTGACCTTATCTTATAAGGTGTCCTTCAAGGCAAACCGATACGATTGGTAGAGGTACACCTCTTTCATGGTAACAATCATACTATCGGCTTCGGATGCATGCTTTAAACTGCTGATGGGAAATGACGCGAGCGCGGAGGAGGTTTTCCCTTTTGCATCACCATTTGCGTCATGGCCGAACCTCACATAAAGTTTACGATTGACCAGAGAATCCTGCAACAAATGGATGCTATGTTTGATGCCTGTTTCGGTTGAATAGAACTGAAAGTCGAAATTCAGGTAACCGCCCCCAAAAAACGGGTCGGTGTTCATCCAAACCGGATCGGCAACCAAGCCATTGAATTGGGTGCGCTGAAGAACATCCTCCACCAGAACGGGTTGGAAATTCGTGACCTGCACTTGTTTGGCACCCGATACGGTGGAATACGTGCCTTGATTTCCAAGTGGAATGTAAACTACCCGATAACGGTCTCCAGCCTTGAAGCGCATGCTGTCCAATGATTCGGAGGGCTTGAGTATGACCTTGTCGTCCGTGACCAGCGCCATCTGGCTGCCCTTGCCCTGTACTACGCACCATTCGCTTTCGTAATAGGTGTAGTTGGTCGCATCATAGCTCATGCAGGAACTGGCAGTCAATAAGACCAGCACCATCAGGACTGCATGAACTTTGAATAGACGCATGTAGGAATTCGTTTAGAACGCAGTGGCAAAATGCCAATTCGGAATATAAATCCTGGTATAGGTTTGTGTTCCGTACGTATAATCGTTCCATTTCAAATGGATGTTGAATTTGACAGCGTTCGGGAAATCCGTTTGCAGGCTGCTCAAATCAAAACTGTAGAAACGAAAGTAGGAATAGGCAGAGGAATATCCAGGTACGTTGTGACGAAGTTCAAAATACAATTTTGGTACGGTATCGGTGGGCGTGGTGCTTTCGTTGTCCTTTATTCGGATGAGTTCAAAGGTGTTCGGCGAACCGATTCCTGCGAAGGATATGAAAAAGAAATTACAGTAATGACTCGAATACCAGATGTTTGCCATGCTCACTGGTTGGTCTTTCCATCGGTCGGTCGAATCCTTAGGCAATTCAATCATGGATTTGATTTCCGCTTTGCCATATCGATAAAACTTAATCGGATAGATGCCGGGGGTATGATTGGTCGTATCGCCCAAAATGAAGTGCAGGTAATACCGTTCACCAACGGTAAAGGTATCGGCTGGCATGGCCGCCTCGGGTGTCACGGAGTAGCCTTCGTCCAACAGGAAAACCGGATTTACGCCACCGGTGGTGACCGTACCCATGAACACGTAGTCCTGCACATAATCCGTTCCATCATTTACGTTCAGACAGGACGAAAATGCAAGCATCAACAAGGCTGTCACCAAAACTGAAAATCCTTTTTTCATAGTGTCTATCTACGTTCCGATTATTTTATTTTATCTGCTACCAACTTGTTTTTCAAAGGATTGGAGTACATTTCAAGCATTCTTTTACGTAAGAATGGTTCATCTTTTCCTTCAAGATCGATCTTACTAAGCTGCTTTTCGAGGTACGTGGCAAAGTGTTCCTTTTCTTTGACCGAGTAGCAATGAGCAAAGGTGTCCAAACCATCGAGCATGTCGGTGGCGATGTAATTGCCCGGGTACAGATGGTAGTTCCGGTGAATCCGGTTGTCCATCAGTTGGGCAATCTTGGTAAACAGTTCGTTCTTGTGCATTTCACCCTCCATGTTTAAAAGTTCATCGGAGATGCAAGGACTGATCTTGTAAAACACCCTTCCCTTGTATCCCGTCATACCTGTCTTCATGTTCAACATGTCGTCCTTTTGCGTCTTTTTAAAGTCGGGATTATCTCTTTTAACCTGCATTTCCTTGGCTTTGAGATAATCACAGGGATCGTATTCGTACGAAATGGTGACTGGTACTATGTTCAAAGACGCGAGATTTTCCAAAACGCTACCGCTTCCGCCCAGATTTAACATCTTCAGGACACTTTCCTGAGTTCGGTCGTCCGAATCCTTGGCCCTACCCTCGCGTTGCGCCACCCAAACGGATACGTGGCTGTCTACGACCCTGTTGTAGATGTACGAGGAAAGTTCCGAAGAACTGGCCAGCTGTTGACGCACGGACAAATCCCTTTTGACTAGAAAGCTTTTGTTGATTCGAACCAAATCACTGATCCAAGGATACACCAGCAGGTTGTCGCCGATGGCGATTTCGAACGTGTCGATGCCTTTGTCGATCATCAGAATATTTAGGAAGGCTGAATCCAGCACGATGTCCCTATGGTTGGTCACATAGGTGTAGTTTTTGGTTTTATCCAGGTATTTGAAGCCCGACAAATCCAAGGCATCACAGGTTTTCTTGGCCAAACCGGTCACAAAGGTGTGTATGACCCCGTGCTGAAATTCATGGATCGACTTGAGCGCACGCAGGTCGGCCAATAACTTTTCTTCGGGAATGATGGGCGTCACAAACGGAAGGATGGCATTGAACATCGGGTCCGCCAACAGGCGAGTGATGGCATCATGCAGTTCTTCGTCCCTGAAGGGGCGAATGTCGTCGTATCTCTGGGATTCCATAGGGCGTATATTTTTAGATGAAACTGTCTTCAATGATTTCAGCCATCACGTCGCCCATGTTCATTCCGGCGGCTGCAACCTGCTGGGGAATGAAACTGGTGGCGGTCATGCCTGGTGTGGTATTGACCTCGAGCAATTTGATGCCTTCGGAGGTGATGATGTAATCGGCGCGAATAATGCCTTTGCAACCGAGAATGTCGTAAATATGAGAAGTTATCGACTGAATGCGGTCCCGAGTGTCGTCGGCTATGCGAGCGGGTGTGATTTCTTGAACCTGCCCTTTGTACTTGGCGTCGAAGTCGAAGAATTCGTTTTCGCTGACCACTTCGGTGACGGGTAACAAGTGCGTGCCTTTTTTAGTCTTGAAGCAACCGCAGGTCACTTCCGTACCGTTCATGAACGCTTCGATGATGACTTCCGGGCCTTCGGCAAACGCGCGTTCGATGGCGGTTTGGATTTCGGTCAACAATTTGACCTTGGTCACTCCGAAGCTGGAGCCACCCACATTGCACTTGATAAAACAGGGCAATCCGACAGTTTCCACCACCTGATCGTCCGTAATGGATTGGCCACGGCGCAAAAGAACGGATTCAGCAATTTTAACGCCGAAACCTTTGAGGAACTGATTGCAGATGAACTTGTTGAAGGTGATGGAGGCTGCGAGCACGCCACAACAGCTGTATGGCAGGCCGATCAAGTCAAAATAACCTTGTAAACGACCGTCTTCGCCGGGTGTTCCGTGGATGGTGATCCAAGCGAAATCGAACCGGGTCCGTTGCCCTTCGTGGTTGAAGCTAAAGTCGTTTTTGTCGATGGGTGCTGTCCGTTTGTCGTCCAGGCGGACGTACCAGTTACCGGATTGCAGCACGACAATCCAGACCCGATACAGGTCGTGGTTGATGAACGAGTTGAGCCCTTGGGCACTTTTGAGCGAAATTTCCATTTCGGAGGAATCGCCTCCGCAGATGATGGCAATCTTACGTAATTCCATGATTTAATCTATATCTCTAAAGGCCACATAGCCTCTCCATTTTTCAATCAATGCGGTCATATCTTCAGGCAGCGGGCACTCGAAAAGCATCTCCTCTCCGGTGACCGGATGCTTGAACCCGAGGGTTCTGGCATGCAAGGCCTGCCTTGGACAAATATCAAAACAATTTTTGACAAATTGCTTGTATTTGGTAAAAGTTGTGCCCTTTAAAATTTCATTTCCTCCGTATCGGTAATCGTTGAAAATCGGGTGGCCGATGTGCTTCATGTGGGCACGGATCTGGTGGGTTCTGCCAGTCTCCAATTGACACTCCACCAAGGACACGTAGCCGATATTGTCGAGCACCCGATAATGGGTCACAGCGGGCTTTCCATCGCTTCCATCTTCGAAAACCGACATTTGCAGACGGTCCTTGGGATTACGGCCGATATTGCCGGTGATGGTACCCGACTCTGCGGGCAGCGTTCCCCATACCATCGCCGTATACAGCCGATGGGTGGTCTTGTGAAAGAACTGCCAACCCAGATGTGCCTTGGCTTCGGGGTTCTTGGCAACCACCAACAAACCTGACGTATTTTTGTCGATGCGGTGTACCAAGCCTGGACGGGGATCGTCCGTGGGAAACTCCGGGTGTTCCTTGAAATGCCAAGCCAACGCATTCACCAGCGTACCGTTGAAATTGCCATGTCCTGGATGGACCACCATGCCGGCTGGTTTGTTGACGACCAGCACATCGGCGTCCTCATAAATAATATCCAACGGAATGTCTTCTGGAACGAGTTCAGTATCGACTGGAGGGCGGTTCACCATCAGGGTGACGACGTCAAATGGTTTCACCCGGTAATTGGATTTGACCGGAACGTCGTTTACCAGCACGTAACCAGCATCGGCCGCGTCCTGTATGCGGTTGCGGGAAACTTTGGTGATGCGGCAGACTAGGAATTTATCGATGCGAAGCAGTGTTTGACCGGCATCGGCTACAAAGCGGTACTGTTCGTACAGCTGCCCATTGGCATCGATTTCCGTACTGACGGACGCATCATCCGGTTCGTCATCCAGAAAATCGACTTCGTCCGGGTCTTCGGTCAGGTCAATCATTTCTTCAAGCATGGTTCATTTGTTGGTTCCAACCGTATCTTCGGGCACAAACACTTCATCGGGTTCCTGTAGGATGTTTTCGTCCATGGTCATCCAAATGTCTATGTTTTTTCCTACACTGGCTGAACTCCCTGTAATGGGCACCTGTCGGTAAATCTTGTATTTCTTGGCTTCATCGGAATTGGCCGGTGGCACGTCGTAAAGGATGTTGCCGATGTTCAAGCTGCTGGCGTGCGCCTTTACGTTGGCTTCGGGCAAATAGCAGCCGTGTAGACTGGGTACGGTGATTTCACCCACTGAGGCGCCCTGCCCTACCACCAAGGTGACAGTTGAATTCTTCGGCAAGCGGTAACCAGCCGGAATGTTTTTGCCTTGAAAGCTGACACCGAGCACCAGGTCGCGGTATTCCGATGGCATGAATTCGATGCTGCCCACGTGGATGCCGTTGGCTTCGAGGGTAGCTACAGCTTGACGTTGAGAAAAATCCTTGACATCGGGGAAAATGATTTTTTCCTCCGAGGTGGCATTGACAGTGAGGAAAATGAACCGATTCTGCTTTACACGGGCACCGGCTACGGGTTTCTGTTCCAGGATGACACCGGGTCTAGCCGTGGCAACCCGAATGGAATCCACGATTTTGTATCGAAGACCTTTCTTCTCGATGAATGGAGAAGCTTCATCCACCGTCAAGGTGGTGACGTCGGGCACGGTGATGACGGAATCGTGCTGGGTGTAGCTCTTGAGTGAAATACTCACGGTGACCAGCAGAGCAGTAAGGATCAGCGCGAAGATCAGGACATGTTTCAGGATGCGTTTGGCAGCGTATCTCATATCATCTCAATTTATTGGACTCTTTGGGGGACTCTTTATTTGCGACATTCAAAAGTACTAAAAAAACGAGGAAAGGCAGGGCCTAAAACAAAAAAAGTAAAGACCTCGCGATCTTTACTTTTTTTTATTCTTTACAGTCTTCGGTTAACCTCTCAAACGTTCTTCATCGGAAACGGTTAACTTTTTACGACCGTTTGCACGACGATGGGCCAATACGCGACGACCGTTTGCGGAAGCCATTCTGGAGCGGAAACCATGTTTGTTCGCTCTTTTTCTGTTAGAGGGTTGGAATGTCCTTTTCATAAGACTGTTTGTATATTGTTCTGTTAGTTTGTATATGCGTTTTCGGCTTGCAAAAGTAGAACTAATTTTGGCAATACACAACCCTTCTGACTATTTTTTTGAACAGCGGATGAAATTGTTTCAAAATTTGCGTAATTTGGAGATTGTTCCGATATTTGCACGCCTTTTCAAAAAAAGCGAAACAAATTAAAATCAATACATTATACAATGGCAACTACAGCTGACATCCGCAATGGCATGTGCCTCGACATTGACGGGCAGTATTATTTCATTACTGAATTCCTTCATGTCAAACCTGGCAAGGGCGCTGCATTCGTACGCACCAAAATGAAAAACGTCGTTACCGGCAGAACGCTGGAACGCACCTTCAACGCAGGCGTGAAGATCGAAGAAGTCCGCATCGAGCGCAGACCCTACCAGTTCCTCTATACGGACGACATGGGTTGCAACTTCATGAACAACGAAACCTTCGAACAGATTTCCATCAACAAGGATTGCATCAATGGTGCTGAGTTCATGAAAGAGGGTGACAACCTGGAAGTCGTGATGCACGCCGAATCGGAAACGGTCTTGTATGCGGACATGCCCACGCATGTCATCTTGGAAGTGACCTACACCGAACCCGGACTCCGCGGCGACACGGCCACCAACACGTTGAAACCCGCCACGGTCGAAACCGGTGCAACGGTTCGAGTACCCCTCTTTATCGAAGTGGGCGAGAAGATCAAGGTGGATACCAGAGACGGAAGTTATTCAGAACGCGTCCGCTAGACATCAAGAACCGGATTTATTTCCGGTTTTTTTTGCTGAATAATATTTATTTATTGTTATATTATTATATCTTTGCTGAAAACTAATTTCCATTTCACATGAAAGAAGACAGCGAAGAATTTGAAAACAGGTTCAGCATCCGCGAATGGGCGTTGGACGACAGGCCCAGGGAAAAGATGATGAAAAACGGGGCGGAATCCCTCAGCAATGCCGAGTTGCTGGCCATCCTGCTGGGTTCGGGCACGAACAAGGAAAGTGCGGTCGACCTGGCCAAACGCATACTGGGAGCTGCGAACAACAATTTGAACGAACTCGGAAAGTTCAGCATCGAGACCATGTGCAGTCAATTCCACGGCATCGGCCCAGTCAAGGCGGTCACCATCGCCGCCGCATTGGAAATTGGCAAGCGGCGACGCAACTCCGAAGTGGTGAAGCGGGTCCAGATTCGAAACAGCAGGGACATCTACGAGTTGTTCCACTCCAAGATGGCCGACCTGGACCATGAAGAGTGTTGGGTGTTGCTCATGAACAACCAACACCGCATCATCGACACCGTGCGCATCAGTCATGGCGGGGTTTCGGAAACCACGGTGGACCCTAAAATCGTGTTGAAGCATGCCTTGGGCAAGCTGGCTTCCTCCATCGTGCTCTGCCACAACCACCCCTCGGGCAACCCCTACCCGAGTTCCTGCGACGACAAGATTACTCAAAAACTCAAGCTCGCTTGCCAGAACCTTGACATGCAACTGACCGACCACCTCGTGTTCAGCGAAAGCAGTTATTACAGTTACGCGGACGAGGGCAAACTTTGAACAACGTTCAATTTTGAGAAAAACACCTATCTTTGTGGCAAAACCCATTCAAATGGAAAAGACCCTATTACAAACAGAAGAAGCCATCGTACGCATGCTCAAGACCGTGTACGATCCTGAAATCCCCGTCAACATCTACGACCTGGGGATGATATATAAGATTGAAATCCCGACGGAAGGCGAAGTCTTCCTCGACATGACCTTCACCGCTCCAAACTGCCCGGCAGCTGATTTCATTCTGGAAGACGTCCGAATGAAAGTGGAATCTGTGGAAGGAGTCAAGAACCTCAACATCAATTTGGTGTTCGACCCTGCCTGGGACAAGGACATGATGAGCGAGGAAGCGAAACTGGAACTGGGATTCCTCTAAACCCGGAAGCATGAAGACCTATTTCGTGTCGGACGCACACTTGGGCTCGTGGTACCTGGAAGACCGGCTAGCCAATGAGAAAAAGCTGGTTCGCTGGTTGGATACCATCAAATCGGACTGCAAAGCGCTCTACATGATGGGCGACATGATCGATTTCTGGTTCGAATACAAACAAGCCGTACCCAAAGGTTACGCCCGATTTTTCGGCAAAATAGCCGAATTTACCGACGGTGGCATTCCAGTTTATTGGTTTGCCGGCAACCACGACATCTGGCTGTTCAACTATGTTCAGCAGGAGTTGGGCGTCACTGTGTACTTTGAGGACAAAGAGGTTGTCATTCAGGGCAAAAAGTTTTATTTGGCCCATGGTGACGGATTAGGTGACCCCTCCAGACAATTTAGGTTACTTAGGGGTGTTTTTCACAGCAAAATCAACCATAAGTTGTTTGGCTGGTTGCACCCGGATTTCGGACTCACGTTCGGACTGAAATGGGCAAGGCACAGTAGGCAAAAAAGGGAATATCAACCGGAAACGTATCTGGGAGAAGATAAGGAATACCTCATCCAGTTCTCGAAGAAACATCGCCTGGAAAAAGGTGACGATGCTCCCGACTTTTACATCTACGGGCACCGTCACATCTTATTGGATCTGATGATTTCGGCCAAAAGCCGCGTCATTATCCTGGGGGATTGGTTCCGGCTCTTCACTTATGCCAGTTTCGACGGCACGGATTTCGAGTTGCTCAGCTTCGAGGAATAATCATTCCGCTTCCGGCTCCGACGGATGTTCCTTCCCAGGGTTTCTAAAATCCTTGGGCAACTTTCCGAATTGTTTCTGGAAACATTTGGAGAAATAGGACGGATTGTTGAAACCCACCATGTAGCAAACCTCGTTGATGCGGTACTTGTTTTCGCGAATGAGTTGAGCTGCCTTTTTGAGCCGCACCAGTTGGATGAATTCGTTGGGTGTGATGCCAACCAAGCTCTTGATCTTTACGAAAAGGCCCGAGCGGCTTACAAACAACTGTTCAGCCAATTCCTGGATGGAGAAGTCCACGTTGGAGAAGTTCGCTTCCACAATCTGGTTTATTTTGCCCAGGAACGCCTCGTCGGCTGAGTTCCCGGCGATGGTGTTCAAGGGCACGAACGGCATCTCCGTATAGCGCTTCCGCAGTTTCTGCCTGGATTCGAGCAAGTTGTCCACTTGTGCCATGAGCAGCTCGATGGAGAAGGGTTTTTCCATGTACACGTCCGCACCCAGTCTCATCGCCTCGATCTTGGTCGCCATGTCGGTCTTGGCGGTGAGCAACACCATGGGTATGTGGCTGCGAAGGATGTTCTTGTGCAGTTCACGGCACAACTCAAGACCGTCCATTTCGGGCATCATCAAGTCAGAAATGATAATGTCCACTTCGTGCGAATCCAACAGAAGTAGGGCGGCGCGACCATCTTCGGCTTCCAGTGTTCGGAACTTGTCCGAGAAACTTTGGCAGATGAAACTGCGCATGTCCGCATTGTCTTCCACCACCAACATGACAGGTGCGGAGTTGGATGCGGCGACGTTTTCGAGCAAATGAGGTTCCTCCAAGTGACTATCCGGGCCGTCCATGAAGCCTTCTGCCTTGGCAAAGGCATCGGCATCCTGTTCGATGGGCAAAATGACATGAAAAACGGTTCCGACACCATCGGTGCTTTTCACACGAACGTAGCCGTGATGCGCGTCGACCAGCAGCTTCAACAAGGACAAGCCGATGCCGGTACCTGGTTGATTGGTCCCTGAAACCTGATAGAAGGGCTTGAAAATGTGCTCCTGCTCCTCTTTTGGGATGCCTGGACCGTCATCCTTGACAGTCAAGATGATGTAATCCTTATCCTCGGACGAAACGGACAAGGAGACCTCCACCACGTCGACGGCGTATTTGGTGGCGTTGCTGAGCAAATTGGTAGCCACTTTGACGAAAGCGTCCGAATCGACCGTAGCAAAGACATTGGGCTGAATTCCGACCCGGCTGATGTGCAATTCCTTCTCGCCCAGGAAGGAGAAGAAACCATCCAAAACACCAGTGAGCAATTCAGACAAGTTCAGGTGGTTGAAGTGCATGGCCATGGCTTTTTGTTCGACTTTGCGGAAGTCGAGCAATTGGTTCACCAGAAAAACCAATCGGCGGGCATTACGATCCACGATGGACAAATTTTCCGAAATGCTGGCGGGAAGAATTTCCTTTCCCTTGAGTATCCGCTCCAATGGACCGACGATAAGGGAAACGGGTGTTCGGATCTCATGCGCCACAAAAGTGAAGAAATTGATCTTGGCGTCGTAGATTTCTTTTTCCTTTTGTGCATAGATGTGTTGGAGCTCTTCTTCGTGCCGACGTTCATTTCGGTGAAGGAACCATTTATACAGACGATACAAGCCCCAAAAAGCCAGAACAATATACAACAGAATAAAGAAGGTGCTGAACCAAATGGGCGGTTTTACCACAATCATCAGGCTAGTGCCTTCTTCGTTCCACAAACCATCGTTGTTGGACGCTTTCACGCGAAAGACGTAATGTCCGGCAGGAAGATTGGTGTACGTGGCCTTACGGTCGTTGCCTGCATAGACCCAATCTGCATCGAAGCCTTCCATCTTGTAGGCATATTGATTTTTCATGGGAGAGGCAAAACTCAAGGCGGCGAATTCAATGTTCACGATGTTCTGCTTCCAGGACAAGGTGATCTTGTCGGTGCAAGACACGGATTGTTTCAAGACGGAACGCTCCCCGATGGGTACGTTTTCGTTCAATATCTGCAAATTAGTGATGATGACGGGCGGCACACTCGTATTCTCCTTCAAATTGTCCGGATAGAAGGCATTGAAGCCGTTGGCCGTTCCCACGTAAATCTTTCCGTTTTTCATCTTGACGGCCGACTTTAGGTTGAATTGGTCGCTTTGCAAACCATCGCTTTTAGTGAAGGTCTTAAAGGTCTCGTCTGCCGGATTCAATCGGATGAGCCCGTTGGTGGTGGAAATCCAAAGAAAACCACGGTCCGGTAAAATGTCACAGATGAGGCGGCTCTTCAATTTCAATGTAATCCGAACGAACGCATCTTTTTTGGCATCGTAACGACAAAGTCCGTTGCCGGTACCCACCCACATTTGTTGGTGCTCATCAATGGTAAGGCAATTCACTTGGTTGTCGGTAATGGAATTTGTGTCGTTCACATCGTTGCTGTAATGTTTCCATGACCGTTTTTTGGGATCATACCGGTAAAGGCCATCTCCCCAAGTGGCAAACCAAACCATGCCCTGCCTGTCTTGCCGTATGTCGATGGTGCTTGCATTGATTGGACGAATACGGTGGAAATTATCAATGGTTTTATCGTACACATCAATACCCATGGTCGTTCCCACCCACAGGACACCGCTTCTGTCCTTGAAAACGGCATAAATGCTTGAACTGGACAACGACTGCGGGTTACCGGGTTCAAAAGTATATTTTTTAAAATGTTTGGTCCTCAAATCCATGACATTGAGTCCTCCCGAATACGTGCCCACCCACAAATTGGAACCGTCCAGGCAAAGAGCATGCACGTTGTGGTATGACAAACTGTTTTTCCCTTTCTCCGGACGATAATTGGTGAACTTTCCTGTTTCGGTGTTCATGTAACTCAAACCACCATCGTCCGTAGCAATCCAAAGATTGCCTTCCGGATCGGGGCAAAACTTACCGATGACGTTGCCACCGACGGAATTGGCAAAATCCGAATGTTGAAAATGCTCAAAGAAATTGCTGTTGGGTAGGACATAGTTCAATCCTCCATAATACGTACCGATCCAAATACCACCTTCCCTATCTTTGTAGATTGGATAGACGAACTTGTCCGACAAACCTTTTTCATCGTCTTCCTTGCCGGTAAATAAATCGTAAGTCCCTGTTTGCGAGTCGATGCATGCTAATCCGTCATCAGACCCGACCATCAGTTGTCCTGGTGCGTACTCCAACATGGAATGCACATGCAGAATGCCTCCACCGGTGCGTGAGGAGAGTATTTTACGAAAGGAGCCCGAGGAATTGGCCATGGAGCAAATCCCATCATCCCAAGTACCCAGCCACATTCGTTGGGCAGAGTCCTCGATGATTCTGTGAACGGAAATGTCCCCCTGCGGCTGCAGGTACTCAAAAAAAGCAGGAATCTTGAAACGTTTGGTCGCTGCATCGAAATAGCGAACGGAAGCCCCACGCTGGTTGCTGCTTACCCATATCCGGCCATTTTTATCGGCATATACGTAATAAGTGAAATTGTTGTTGCGCAGGTCTTCTCCATTTGGCGCAAATTGTTCGAGCAGGTTCTTCTTTGAGTCAAACCGAAACACACCTTGACTTTGAGTGCCGAACCACAAGACGGAGTCAGAATCCATGGTTATTTGCTGGACATTACCGGAAAGAGGTACACCAGAAGCAGTTTTGGCGCGGAAAGCGTGGAATTTCTCCGTTCTGGGATTGAAGATGCTTACCCCGTGGTCGGTCCCAATCCAAAGGTTGGTCTGGGCATCTTCCAACAGGGTATAGACATAATTGTTGCCCAAAGAGGTCGTATCACCGGCTATGTTGAGGAAATTGCGGAAAGTCAGTCCGTCAAAGCGGTTCAGTCCACCTTCCGTACCAATCCAGATGAAACCTTTCTTGTCCTGCAAAACGCAGCGGACCGTATTGGATGAAAGGCCATCCTCCACCATGTAATGTTTGAAACGCAGGTTTATTCCGAATGCGGACATGCTGCACAACAGGAGCACAGATGCCAGAAATCCTGTTAGATAGGTCTTTTTCATAGAACTTTGTTAAAGGGCTTCGTCCAACGAGTTTGGGTTGTTAAATATCGTTTTAATCCTCGGATTTTCAGACCGTTTTTTCAGAAAAACCCGAAAAGGATGGTAGAAAAAACATACTACAATACTCCAACAGGACTATTATAAAAATATAGACTCCTAACAATCAACTTTTTACAATTCACTTCATACAATTGGCTATGGAGTCGATTAGAATATTCTTGCATCATTATGGATTTTTTTAACAGCCAAATCCCCATTTTCGAAGTTTCTTTACATTCAGAAAAAATACCCTGAGATGACGAAATTAAGGACACTCCTGCTGGCAACACTTTTCTTGCCGATGCTTTCACTTGCTAATCCGGACCCAAAAAAAGCAGCGCCAGAAAAACTGGCCCTGACTCCGCCCATGGGCTGGAACAGTTGGAACAAGTTCGGCTGCAACGTCAGCGATTCCCTCATTCGTCAGATGGCCGACAACATGGTTTCCTCCGGTATGAAAGATGCCGGATACGAATATATTGTCATTGATGACTGTTGGCAAGTTGCCAGGGACGCCAAAGGAAACATCGTTCCCGATTCCACCAGATTTCCCCATGGAATGAAGGCGTTGGCCGATTACATACACGAACGCGGGTTGAAATTCGGCATATATTCCTGTGCTGGCAGCATGACCTGTCAATCGCGCCCAGGCAGCAGGGGTTACCAGTTTCAGGATGCCCGCCAATATGCCGAATGGGGTGTCGACTATTTGAAATACGACTGGTGCAACAGCGAGGAGCAGAGTGCCAAAGCAGCCTACATGACCATGCGCGACGCCCTCAAAGCAAGTGGCAGGCCCATCGTACTGAGCATTTGCGAGTGGGGTGAGAACAAACCATGGGAATGGGGTGAAGGCGTCGGACAACTTTGGCGCATATCGCCCGACATCCGCGACTGTTTCGACTGTGAATTCAACTGGGGCGGCGTTGGTGTCCTACAAATACTGGACATCGCCACCAAAATCACCCAATACGCCGGCCCCGGTCATTGGAACGATTTGGAAATGCTGGAAATCGGCAACGGCGGACAATCAACGGAGGAATACCAATCCCATTTCGCCATCTGGTGCATGTTGGCCGCCCCCTTGATGGCCGGCAACGATTTGGGAAAGATGGATGAAACCATCCGCAAGATCCAATGCAACAAGGAAGCCATCGCCATCGATCAGGACACGCTCGGCATTCCAGCCATCAAATACCTCACCATCAACGAAATTGAAATACTGGTGAAACCTTTGTCCAACGGAGACGCCGCCGTACTCTTTCTGAACAGGAGCAACTACAAGAAAGACTTGAAATTCGATTGGTCCAAGAACCCAGTCTACGACGATCGATTTGAAAAAGGAGCCTTCCGAATGGGTAAGAATTATCAAATCCGTGACATATGGGAAGGCAAGAATGTTGGCAAGACCGACAAGCCCATCAACCTGACGTTGCAAGCCCACGAAGGTTGGTTCGTACGTTTAAGCAAATAAAAATTCGTATTTTTGAACTGGAATTCTGAAATGATCCTTTTAAAACCCTTTATGAAAAACCACACCCGACTTCTACTGCTTTCACTGTGCATCGCTTGCACCGTACCTGTGATGGGCAAGAAAGCTCCAGTCAGCCACGACTACCCCATCAGTCCCGTACTTTTCAACAACGTCAAGCTGACGGATGCCTTCTGGGCTCCCCGCCTCAAGACCAACCAGGATGTGACCATCCCCATTGCTTTGTGGCAATGCTACATCACCGGTCGCGTGGATAACTTCAAGAAGGCTGGGAAACTCATTCCGGGTTACTTCAACACCCAATTCACTTTTGACGACACCGACATCTACAAAATCATCGAAGGTGCCTCCTACTCCATCGCCAGTTCGCCGAATCCGTTTTTGGAAGCCCGCATCGACACCTTGATCGATTTCATAGGCAAAGCGCAGGAACCGGACGGCTACCTGTATACGGCACGTACGGCCGGAGAACCAGGCCACCTGCACGAATGGGTCGGTGCCAAGCGATGGGAAAAAGATCCGGACCTGAGCCATGAACTTTATTGCAGCGGCCACTTGTTTGAAGCTGCCTGCGCCCACTATCAGGCAACTGGCAAACGCACCTTCCTGAACATTGCCATCAAGAATGCCGACCTGCTGGTCCGCGAATTCGGCCCCGGCAAATTGGCTTATGAACCAGGCCATCAGATTGTGGAAATGGGTCTTGCCCGCATGTATCGCGTCACCGGCAAAAAGGAATACCTCACGCTGGCCAAATATTTTCTGGATTTACGCGGTCACGGTCAAAGCGGCGAATATAGTCAGACTCACAAACCGGTCATTGAACAAGACGAAGCCGTCGGCCATGCCGTACGCGCCAACTATATGTACTGTGGCATGGCCGATGTGGCCGCCATGACAGGCGACAAGAGCTACATTAATGCCATCGACAAGATTTGGAACAACGTCGCTGGCAAGAAGCTCTACATCACCGGAGGCGTTGGTGCTACCGGCAACGGCGAGGCCTATGGTGACAACTACGAACTGCCCAACATGTCGGCTTATTGCGAAACCTGCGCCGCCATTGCCAATGTCTATTGGAACTATCGCATGTTCATGCTCAAAGGGGATGCTAAATTTTATGATGTGCTTGAACGCAGCCTGTACAATGGCGTCTTGTCTGGCATCAACTTGGCCGGCGACCGTTTCTTCTATCCGAATCCGCTGGAATCGGTGGGCCAACACGCTCGCAGCGCTTGGTTCGGCTGTGCCTGCTGCCCGAGCAACATGTGCCGTTTCGTTGCCTCCATACCCGGTTACATCTATGCCCAAAAGAACGATTCCATTTATGTGAACTTATTCGTCCAGAGTGAAACGAATCTGGTCGTTAAGGGCAAAGCCCTTCATTTGGCACAAAAAACCGGCTATCCTTGGAGCGGCGACATTCACCTGACCATCGATCCGGCCAAGAAGGGCAAATTCAGCCTCTTGATACGCATTCCGGGTTGGGCACAGAACAAACCCGTCCCATCCGACCTATACAGTTACCTGAACCCGGCTACCACACCGGTCAAGGTCAGCGTCAACGGTGTTGAAAAAACCGTTCAGGTCAACGACAAAGGCTATTTGGCATTGACTGAAGACTGGGCCAAAGGCAGTACGGTCGATTTGAGCTTGCCGATGGACGTCCACCGTGTCGTTGCCAACGACAAAGTAGAAGACGACCGTGGAAAAGTATCACTGGAACGCGGCCCGATTGTTTACTGCATGGAATGGGTCGACAATCAGGAAAAAGTGCTGAACTCCGTGTTGTCGGACAATGTAAAGGTTGTGGCAGCCAAGCCGTCCGACGAACTCAGAGGCATCATCCGCTTGGAAGCCGATGCTCAAAGCGCGGAGAAAAATGCTGCCGGTGAAACCATCACCAAGGATAAACACCTCTCCGCCATTCCGTATTATGCTTGGGCCAACCGCGGCGCCGGTGAAATGGCCGTGTGGATTCCCCGCACGTCTGCCTTTACCAGACCGTTGCCCCTGCCGACCATCTGCACGGAAGCCAAACTGACGTCTTCGACCCCCAATAAATCGCTTTCGAGCGTGAACGATGGTTACTTGCCCAAAAACTCCAACGACCACAAATGCCCGTTCTACTGCATCTGGCCGAAGGTCAATACCAAGGAGTGGGTGGCTTACGAGTTCAGCAAGCCTGAAACCGTTTCCAATGCCAAGGTCTATTGGTTCGACGATGGTCCTTGGGGTGGATGCCGCATTCCTGTGTCTTGGACCATTCAGTATCAGGATGCCACCGGCAATTGGGTGGACGTGAAATCTGCCGCTCCTGCCGTGGCCATCAAAGATGATTTCAGCGTTGTAAAATTTGACCAAGTGACCACCAAAGCCATCCGTGTCGCGTACGTGACTGAAGAGAAAAACTCCGCTGGTATCTACGAAATCATGGTCTACTGAGCTGGATTGATTGCATGAAAAAAGGGTCGACTTTATAAGCCGGCCCTTTTTTCATGCTAAAAATCGATTAGTTCTAGGAGAGAATCGCTTCCGTGTCGATGGCAATCATCATTTCCTCATCGGTCGGAACGACAATGACGATGACTTTGGAATCGGGAGTGGAAAGGATGATTTCCTTGCCTCTGCAACCTTCGTTCTTTTCGAAATCGAAGTTGATGCCCATGAATTCCATGTTTTTGCAAACGGCGGCGCGGGTCGCCCATTGGTTTTCGCCAACACCACCTGTGAATACGAGGATGTCCAGACCACCCAAAGCAGCGGCGTAGGAACCGACGAACTTCTTGATGCGGTAGTTGTACATGTCGATGGCCAGTTTGGCACGGGGATGGCCGGCGAACACGGCGGCTTCGATTTCACGCATGTCGGATGACAATCCGGAAATGCCCAACACACCACTTTTCTTGTTCATCACGTCGCTCAGCTTGGAGGCGCTCAAATGTTCCTTTTCGGCCAAGAAAGTCAATACGCCGCCGTCGATTTCGCCGGTACGGGTGCCCATGAGCAAGCCGTCCACCGGCGTCATGCCCATGGAAGTATCAATGGAAATACCGTTCTTGATGGCCGTGATGGAGGCACCATTCCCGATGTGGGCGGTGATGATTTTTTGGTCTTCGTATTTGACGCCCAGAATCTCGCAGGCTTTTTTGGAAACATAGCGGTGGCTCGTTCCATGAAAACCGTACCGACGGATGGCGTACTTTTCGTAATATTCATAAGGCAAACCGTACATGTACGCCTTGGGCGGCATGGTCTGGTGGAAGGCTGTGTCGAAAACGGCGACCTGGGGAATGCCGGGAAGCGATTTCTCAACAGCTTCAATCCCGATGAGGTTGGCAGGGTTGTGCAGGGGAGCCAGGTCGAAACATTCTTTGATCTGGTCCAAAACAGCCTGGTTGATGCGAATGCTGGCATTGAACTTTTCGCCACCGTGAACAACGCGATGTCCTACCGCATCAATTTCCTTAAGAGATTTCAAACAGCCGTTTTCGGGGCTGGTCAAGACTTCAAGGATAAAGTCCACACCCGTCTGATGGTCGGGGATGCTTTTTTCGAGAACCACTTTCTCGTCTTGGGGGGTCACCAACTTGAGGAACGAATCCTTCATGCCGATTTTTTCAATTCCTCCCTGAGCCAGCATTTCATGCTTCTCCATATCAATGAGTTTGTACTTGATGGAGCTGCTGCCGCAATTAAAAACCAATACCTTCATGTTTGTCTAATTTGTTGTTTTCCTATTTCTTGATACCTATTGCCTGATTGGAAGTAATGATGACCATTTTGTAGACATCGTCCACGGAGCATCCGCGGGAAAGATCATTAATGGGAGCAGCCATGCCTTGCAGGATGGGGCCGACGGCTTCAGCATCGGCTAAACGCTGAACAAGTTTGTATGCGATATTGCCACATTCCAGGTTGGGAAAAACAAGGACGTTGGCTCGGCCGGCAACCGTACTGCCCGGTGCCTTGCTGGCGGCCACGTCGGGTACCAAAGCGGCATCAGCCTGCAATTCACCGTCAATTTGGAGCGTAGGTTCCATTTCCTGGGCGATGCGGGTGGCTTCCACCACTTTGTCCACCATTTCGTGCTTGGCACTGCCTTTGGTTGAGAAACTCAACATGCCGACCCGAGGTTCGAATCCGGCGATACTGCGAGCGGTCTGAGCGGTCGAAATGGCGATTTGAGCCAGTTCAGGAGCTGTGGGATTGGGATGTACGGCACAATCGGCGAAAACCATGAGTCCGTTTTCGCCATAGACCTTGTTTTTGAGGAACATCAAGAAAGCGCCTGAAACGACACTGATGCCCGGTAGTGTTTTTACAATTTGGAAAGCGGGACGAAGCACATTGCCTGTGGTGTTTCTGGCACCGGCAACTTCACCGTCGGCATCGCCGTTCTTAATCATCAGGCAGGCCAGGAACAAGGGGTCCTCTACCAAGACGGCTGCCTGTTGTTCGGTCACCCCTTTGCTCTTACGGAGTTCCAGTAAGAGATTGGTGTAAAGTACTTTTTTAGCATGATTTTTTGGATCGACCAACGTTGCTTTTTCAATGTTCCTCAAACCATTTTCGGTAGCCAGATGTTTGATTTCATCGGGGTTGCCAATCAAAATGACTTCAGCAGCCTTGACTCCGAGTATTTGATTGGCGGCCATCAAGGTGCGAATTTCGGTTCCTTCGGGAAGAACGATGCGCTGCGGGTTTGCTTGGGCGCGTAAAAGCATGTTTTGTAAAAGGTCCATAAATAGTGCTTACGGGTTAAATTTTGGGTACAAAGATACTACGATTTTGCAATATAGAGATAGCAAAACGAGTGTTTTTACAAAAAAAGTTAAATGACTTTTTCAGTCAGCAGACGTTCCAAATCCTCCATCTTGAGGTGGCGTTGTAGTTCGCCCATGTACGCGACACTGATGATGCCGCTTTCTTCCGATACAATAATGGCCATGGCATCCGAAACTTGTGAGATGCCAAGTGCGGCGCGGTGTCTGAGTCCCAAATTTTTGGGAAGGTTGTCGTCGTGAGCAACAGGAAGGATGCAGGCGGCTGCTTTGATGCGGAAATCGGAAATGATGACGGCACCGTCGTGCAAGGGACTGTTTTTGAAGAAGATGTTCTGAAGCAATTGGCCACTCAGAATGGCGTCCAACCGTTCGCCCGAATGGATGTATTCACCCAGGTAGGAATTCCCCTCCAGAATAATGAGCGCACCCGTTTTTTTCTTGGAGAATTCCTGGCAGGAAAGTACGATTTGCATGATGAAAGCGTCCGACTGATCCTTGGGTAGTTTCTTTTGGGTAAAGAATCGACCGATGATCTGCCAACGGCGGCGGGAACCGAGCATGACCAGAAATCGGCGGATTTCGTTCTGGAAAAGCACGATGAGCGCGATGGCTCCCACGCTGATGAATTTGTTCATGATGGCCCCCATCAGACGCATTTCGAACACATAAGAAACCAAAACCCAAACGGCTACGAAGGAGAGGATGCCCGTAAAGATGGCCATCGCTCCCGAACTTTTCATGATTTTGTACGTAGCGTAGAGAAGAAACGCCACCAACAGAATGTCGATGACATCTTTCAGATTGGGTATGATCAGCATAGGCCGGAGGTTTTACAGGTTTGTACCAGTTTGACGCATTCCAACGCTTCTTTGATGTCGTGTACTCGAAGGATGTTGGCTCCTCCGGCAAGTGCAAGGGTGTTCAAGATGCTGGTTCCATTGAGCGATTGTTCAGGGTTCGTCCCCAAATTCCTGTAAATCATGGACTTCCTAGACAAACCCACCAAGATTGGCAGACCGAACAGTTCAAATTCATCAAGCCTTCTGAGCAGCTCGTAGTTATGGTCCAACGTCTTACCGAATCCGAAACCCGGATCCAGAATAATGTCGTTCACACCCAAACTCCGCAAGGCTTCCACCCTCTTGGAGAAGTACAGACAGATTTCAGTCATCAAATCGTCGTACGTCGGTTCAATCTGCATGGTACCGGGCGTTCCCTGCATGTGCATGAGGATGTACGGGACCTGCAAACGCGCGATGGTTTGAAACATTTCTGGATCGAGGTCGCCACCGGAAATGTCGTTGATCATGTCCGCGCCGAACTCCGTCACCACGACTTCAGCCACCTTGGCACGAAACGTGTCCACGGACACCGGCATGCTGGGCCAGCGTTTGCGGATAAGGTGCAAGGCAAGGCGCAACCGCAACAATTCTTCCTCTTCTGAAACCAGTTCGATACCGGGTCTGGTGGAACAAGCCCCCACATCCAGAATGTCTGCACCATCGTCGATGATTTGGCCGACCCGATGCAGGATGCCTTCTTCCGACATGTATCGGCTGCTGGAAAAGAACGAATCGGGAGTCACGTTAAGGATTCCCATCACTTTGGGAATGCTAAGGTCCATGAGGTGACCCCGTAGATTGATGGTGTATGCTTGACCGGAAAACTGCATAATCAAATGTAAGATAGACAACTGTGTAAAGCCCAGATTCAATAGGCTCTACTCGCAAATGTACAAAAAAACCTACATAAATGAGCCTGTCGGGAAAATTTATGCACCCTTGAGTTACTATCAAATTAATCTGTATTTTTGTTGATAAAATTTACGGCCATGACCACGATTACTGAATTATACGAGCTCTACAAAAAGCATACCACGGTGACCACCGACAGCCGCAATTGCCCGGCTGGTTCCCTGTTCATCGCACTAAAAGGCGACAACTTCAACGGGAACCATTTTGCCAAGCAGGCACTCGACCTAGGTTCCAGTTTTGCCGTCGTGGATGAACCCGATGCAGTGACCGATCCGCGCATCCTACTGGTGGACGACTGCCTCAAAACCCTGCAAGGCTTGGCCGCCCATCACCGCAGGCAGTGCGACATCCCCGTCATCGGCATCACCGGTACCAACGGCAAGACCACCACGAAGGAACTCATGGCTTCCGTCCTTTCTAAAAAATACAACCTTTTATACACCCAGGGCAACCTGAACAACCACATCGGCGTGCCTCTTACCTTATTGAGGCTGAACGCTGAACACGAGATCGCCGTCATTGAGATGGGCGCCAACCACCCGGGCGAAATCAAGGAGTTGGTCGAAATCGCCGACCCCGACTTCGGCCTCATCACCAACGTGGGCAAGGCGCACCTGGAGGGCTTCGGCTCGTTCGAAGGCGTCATCCGCACCAAAGGCGAGCTTTACGACTACATCCGCATCAAAGGTGGCAAGATTTTCATCAACATGGAAAATCCTTACCTGCGAACCATCGCCAAGGGTATCGATGAGATCAAATACGCCACCAAGGCCGGATATCCGCTTTGGGGTGAAACCATTTCGTGTTCCCCCTTTTTGAAACTCCGATGGTTCAGCGACTACGACTCCCATCCCCACGAAGCGCAGACCAAACTCATCGGCTCCTACAACCTAGAGAATGCCCTGGCCGCCGTCTGTGTTGGCATGCAATTCGGAGTACCCTCGGATGAAATCGTCCTGGCCCTGCAGGAATACGTGCCCAGCAACAACCGCTCCCAACTCAAACAAACCGAGCAGAACACGCTCATCATCGACGCCTACAACGCCAATCCGACGAGCATGTCCGCAGCCATCCAGAACTTCGAGCAATACGAAGCACCACGAAAGGCCGTCGTTTTGGGCAGCATGAAGGAACTGGGCGAACTCAGTGAGGAAGAACACAAACGCCTGGCTTTCCATGTGGCCGAAATCGGCTTCGATCGTGTTTTTCTCATCGGGCCTGAATTCAGAAACGCAGGCAGCGATTACCCCGTGTTCGACAATGCAGAGAAATTCATTGCGTATTTGGAAGAACAGCCCATTCAGGGTTATACCATCTTGATTAAAGGGTCCAGAGGAAATCAGTTGGAATCATTGGTGCCATTTCTGTAATCCAAATATACATAGTGAATATTGGCACTTCAACAACAGGAAATCGATTTGGTCGAAGAAGCTGATGGACAATTCACGGCTTTCGAAATGAAATGAAATCCAAACCGGAAAGTTCACTTTCCAAAAGCTTTTATTGATTCCTATTCCATAAAAGAATCATTTACCATTAGTCCGGATAATTATCTGGAATACCTTTTTGGACATTCTCCCAAATTTTTCACCGACCATGATACGTAACATACTGACCACCCGTTTCCATTGAGTAGGTCACGTATGTCACCAATGCATTCCACCATGCCGATGTTACGGGCACAGTCAAACCACCTTCGGTATAGATGGCAATGCTCTTTTCCAATTCACGAACACCTACTTCTTTAAAATCAATCGTTTTCATAAAAGTTTTTTTAATTCGCCTACTCTTGACCAGGGCTTTTCAGCATCCGCCCACAACGTTGCAACTTTTGTGGGTGAAAGATAGGAGGCTGCACTCTACAATTAAAATATGCTGAAAAAAAAAGCGCCACCAGTCCCAAGACCGTGGCGCTTTTTGCATGATTAAAAACTCCTGATTCAAATTCCGAAACCCACCGTGCTGAGGTATTCGTAAATGCCGCTGGTAAAGCCCAGTACGATCAAACCGACGAGGCAAATCACCAAAGACAGCTTCATATAGCCGTCGCTGGAGAACTTTTCGATGGGATGTTCGCTTGAATTGATGAACATGGCTTTGACCACCAAAAGGTAGTAATACAGTGAAATGATGGTATTGAGCAAAGCGATGAACACCAAGACGTATTCGTGTTCAGCCGAAGCAGCCATGAACACATAGAATTTGCTGAAGAACCCTGCCGTGGGAGGTATGCCGCCCAAGGAGAACAAAGCCATCATCATGACCACTGCCAAGTACGGATTCGTCTTGTACAAACCGTTGTAATCGGTCATCTCCGTCTTACCCGTTTTGTTTTCAATAGCTGAAATCACCCCGAAGGCCGCCATGTTGGAAAAAATGTACACCAGGATGTAATACATCGTGGCGGCCATTCCCATGGGCGTGCCGGCCATTACGCTCAGAGCGATGTAACCTGCCTGCGAAACGGAAGAAAACGCTAGGAAGCGCTTCAGATTGCGCTGACGCATGGCAAAGATGTTGCCGATGGTGATGGTGATGACGATGACCCACCAAAGTATAGCGTGCCATTCGAAAACCATGGTGCCGAAAACCTTGTACAGGATGGTCATCAGCGCGAACACGGCAGCTCCTTTGGAGATGGTGGACAAATAGGCCGTGATGGTCGTGGGTGCACCCTCGTACACGTCGGGCGTCCAGAAATGGAACGGAACCAACGAGATCTTGAAGAACAGACCGACCAACATAAAGACCATGGCCAAAATGACCAGCGGGTTTGAAATCAAGGTCATCGACAGGTCGCTGTAGTATAACGAACCCATGGCACCGTACAGCAACGAAGTGCCGAACAGCAGGATGGCCGAAGAAAAGACGGCGTTGAACACATATTTTGCACCGGCTTCAGCAGAGTTCTTTTGGAACTTTTCGAAGGCTACCAAAGCAGCCATGGGCAGTGAAGCGGTTTCAAGACCGATGTAGAACAGCATGAAGTTGCCGGAAGAAATCATGAGGTACATGCCGAACAAGGTGAGCAAGGTCAAAATGTAGAACTCGCCGCGTTTGAAGGAGCTTTCCGGTTTGCCCAACCAGCCATTGGCTTGGAGAAACATCAGGAGCACCCCGACGTTCAGGATGTTCTTGATGGCCACTTCAGCCGCGCCCGAAACGTACATGCCTGCAAATGAAGTGCCTGTTGTATACGGCAGGAAACCTAAAACCGTATGCGCCAGGAACAGCACGACTCCCAAGGGCTGGAGCCACTTCCGACCATTTTCCGAAGCGAACAGATCGTACACCATCAGAATCAGAAACACCACCATGAGCGACATTTCCTGTTTCATCAATAAATAATTGCTTAAATCCATTGTATAACTATTATTCGATTAATCTTATGGTTTAAAATCACCAAGCTGCCATGTAAGACAGACTGTTGTGAATCAAGGTGGAAATAAAGCTCGGGTACATACCGATGCCGGCGATGCACACAATCAAGGTCACGACGGCGATGCGTTCAAACCAAGTGGCGTCAGTCAAATGTTCGTGATGCTTGTCCAGAACGGGACCGTACAGAATCTTTCCGACCACACGCAGAATATATACGGCCGTAATCACGATGGACGAAACCGCGACGATGGTGAATACGCGACGGAACATGTCGTCGTGCTGGAATGAACCGATGAAGATGGTCATTTCAGAAACGAAACCGCTCAAACCCGGTAGACCCAGGGAGGCCAACCCGGCAATGACATAGGCGACGGAAAGGAAAGGCATGATTTTCATCAAGCCACCCATTTCGCGGATGTCTCGAGTGTGGGTTCGGCCATAGATCATGCCGATCAGAGCAAAGAAGAGGGCCGTCATCAAACCGTGGGAGAGCATTTGCATCACTGCGCCGGTGGTGGCGGTTTCGTTCATCATCAAGATGGCGAACAGCACCAGGCCGCAGTGGGAAACAGAAGAATAGGCGTTGATGTATTTGAGGTCGGTCTGGACCACGGCGCCAAAAGCACCGTAAACCACCGAGATACCGGTCAAAATGAGGAAGATCCAAGAAAGTTCGTGAGCAGCTTGCGGCATCAGGAAAATCGCGATGCGGAAACAACCGTAACCTCCCAGTTTCATCAGAACCCCTGCGTGCAACATGGAAACCGCCGTGGGCGCCGAAGCGTGACCGTCGGGGGACCAAGTATGGAAGGGGAACATGGCACCCAAAACGCCGAAACCGACGAAGGTGAGCGGGAAGAAATAGTATTGAAGACTCAACGGAATGCCAGCCTTGGCGATTTCCAGCAGGTTGAACGTATGAACGGGTGCGTTGGAGCTGAAATAGATGCCGAGCACGCCCAGAATCATAAAGGCTGAACCCCCCATCAACATCAGCGTCAACTTCATGGCCGAGTACTCTTTCTTACCAGTTCCCCAAAGGCCGATGAGCAAATACATCGGGATGAGGGCGACTTCGTAGAAGAGCACCATGGTGAAGAGGTCGATGGAGATGAAGAACCCGTACACTCCAATGGCCAACAGTGAGAACCACATGAAGAACTCCTTGGGTTGCGGATTCATGTTCCAAGAAGCGAAAACGCCCGTAAACACGATGAAGGACGAAAGCAGCAGCATGGCCACCGAGATACCGTCAACACCGACCGAATAGTGGATGTTCAGGGACGGATACCACAGAGTGTCGGCCATGAAGAGCATCTGGGACGCATCACCCGCTGCACGAGCTTGCAGGAAAACTACCAGCGTGTAGACGGAAAGGATGAGCAGCAGAGATGCACCGGTCACCGCCACCGTCCGGATGGCACGCATGTTGTTTTTGCAGGGCATGAAAGCCAGCAACATCAACGTGGGTATAAGTACAAACAATGAAAGAAAATTCATATCCTGTATTGTTTTAGTTGTTTACAAAAAGATGACCATTGCGGCAATGACCAAGGCGCCTACGAAGAAGGCCAAGGCGTAATCCTGAATTTCACCGGATTGAACCACTTTGATCTTGCGAGAAGTCCAATTGGTCACGGTTGATAGGGCGTTCATGAATCCGTCTACGATGTGACGGTCAAACCAAGCGATGGGTTTGGAAATGCGGGCGAACACGATCTGTTTGGTTGCGAACATCCAAGCCTCGTCAAACCAGAATTTGTTGTAGGAAGCTTTGTATAGCGGTTTCAACGCTGCTTCCATGGTATCGGGCTTGGAATTCTTCTTAAGATACATCACCGTGGCGATAACGATGCCGACCACGCCGACGCCGACGCTCAACGAAGCAACCAGCCAGTTGATGCTGGTGACGAAGGGTTCTCCATTGGAAGAAACGAATGTTCCAAAGGGTATGAAACCTGTCACGCAGGTAAGCAAAGCCAAGAAGATAAGGGGAATGGTCATGTTGTTCAAACCTCCTTCGTGCGGGGTATGGTGGTAGTGTTTGTTGCTGTCACCCCAGAAGATGCGGTAATAGAGGCGGAACATGTAGAAAGCGGTCAAACCCGCCGTGAAATACAAAATACCGAAAATGATCTTGTCTTTTTCGAACGCGGCCACCATGATTTCATCCTTACTGAAGAAACCAGAAAACGGCGGAATACCGGCAATGGAGAGACAGGCGATGAGGAACGTGATGTTGGTGATGGGCAAAAACTTGCGCAAACCGCCCATGTCCTTCATCTCATTGCTGTGGACAGCGTGGATCACGGCACCGGCGCCTAGGAACAACAAGGCTTTGAAGAAGGCGTGGGTGAACAGGTGGAACATGGAAGCCATGTAACCCAGACCGTGTTCGCCACCGTAGTTGGAAACACCCAACGAAGTGATCATGAACGCAATCTGCGAGATGGTGGAGAACGCCAGCACCCGTTTGATGTCCGTCTGCGTACAAGCGACGATGGCGGCAAATAAGGCCGTGGCGGCGCCGATGTAGGAAATGATGGTCAACACTTCGGGCGCTCCGAAATAGTATACCGGGAAGAAACGGGCAACCAGGAACACACCGGCCACAACCATCGTTGCGGCATGGATCAAGGCTGAAACCGGGGTTGGGCCTTCCATCGCGTCTGGCAACCAGATGTGGAACGGCAGCATGGCCGACTTACCGGCACCACCCATGAAGATGAGCATCATGGCCCAAGAAACAACCGACCAACCCATGAACGTATCGCCGATGGTGGTCCCCAAAACCGGACCATGTGGATTACAGAGTTCAGCAAAACTGAATGTTCCAGTATAGTAGGAAAGTACTAGGATACCGATGAGGAAGAACATGTCCGCGAAACGGGTCACGATGAACGCTTTTTTGGAAGCGGCCACGGCGGAGGGTTTCGTGTAGTAGAATCCAATCAATGAATAGGAAGAAACCCCTACCAATTCCCAGAAAATATACATTTGGAAAATGTTGGTGGCAACGACCAGGCCCAACATGGAGAAGGTGAAGAGCGACAACAGCGCGTAGTAGCGTTGGAAGCCTTTTTCCCCGTGCATGTAGCCCAGCGAATAGATGTGTACCATCAGCGAAACGGTGGAGATGACCACCAGCATCATCACCGAGATGGGATCCAGCAGGACGCCCAGGTCGATGTGCAGTTTTTCGGTCACCTGCAGCCAGTTGAAATTCAGCGCGGTGATGGGTTGCCAGATTTCACCGACCTTACCGACCTGGAAGAAATACTTGAAGGCAGTGACGTAAGACAGGATGGCAACGGTGGACAGGCCGAGCGTACCGAGGATACCGGCGACTTTCGGTTTCAATTTGGAATCCAACAGTCCCAACAACAGGAACATGAGGAATGGCAAAACGACGATTAAAACGGTATAACTCATCATCAGAACTTCATTTTATTAACCTCATCGACACTAATGTTCTTCAGGTTACGGTAAATATTAATGATAATGGCAATCGCGACGGCGGTTTCTGCAGCTGCAATACCGATGGCAAAGAGCGTGAAGAACATCCCGTCCTGTTGGCCGGGGTAGAGGTAGCGGTTGAAGGCGGCAAAGTTGATGTCTGCAGCGTTCAGCATGAGTTCCAGCGACATGAGGATGGTCAGCATGTTCCGGCGGGCCAGGAAGCCATACACCCCAATGAAAAACATCAGCGTGCTGATGACTATGTATGCAAATAATGGTATGGTAGTCATAATTCTGAATTTTAGCGTTTTCTGGCAATCATGATGGCACCTACGATACAAGCGAGCAGCAGGATGGAGATGGCTTCGAAGGGAAGCACGTATTGGTTCTTGCTGGTTCCCATGAGGTTGGCACCGATTTGTTGCATGGTCGGGGCATTGAACAAGTCAAGGTCGGCAACGCGTTTCACATTGTAATAAATAATGTGGGCGCAAAATGCCAAACCGACGGTGGCAGCTCCTGCGGCAGGTAAATGCCGTTTCCAGGAAACCTTCTCGGCCTTGTCACCGGCATGGCTGGTGAGCAGGATGGAGAAAATGTACAACACCATGATACCGCCCGCATAGACGGAAATCTGAACGGCGGCCAGGAATTGGTAGCCCATCATCAAGTACAGACCACCGGTGGCGATGAGTACGAAAAGCAGGTACGTGGCTGCACGCAGGATTCTTCTCGAAACAACCGAGAGGATCGAAAAGGCGACGATGAGAATCGCCAAAACGGAAAATACAATCTGTTCTCCCATAGCTTATTTAATTTTTTCTCTCAGTTTGGATCCTTCCTGGTTCAGCGTCTCAACGAGTTTGGAGCGGGTGAACATGGAGTTTTCGAAGGTGTTCTCAAATTTGATGGCATCCGACGGACAGGTGATGACGCAGAGGTTGCAGAACGTGCAAAGGCCCAAGTCATAGATGTAGGTGTCGAGTGCTTTTTTGGGCTTGCCACCTTCCACGGTCGGTTCAATCATTTTGGAAATGACCTGGATGGTACCGTTCGGGCAATTCATCGAGCAAATGCCGCAAGCCGTACAGGCGTGTTCGTTGTTTTCGTCGTGGGGCATCACCAACTGGCCGCGGAAACGGTCGGAAATGTGGAGCGTGGCACGATTTTCGGGATACTGTTCAGTCACCTTTTTGATGAAGAACTCTTTTAGAGTGACGGACATGCCTGAGGCGAGGGAGTAAATCCCCTTAAGGATGCCAGACGCATAGTTGAATATTGCATTCATACGAAGCTTCTTTCTTAATTAGGTTATAAAATCCAACCGAAAAGCACCAGGATGACCATCAGCAACAGATTCACCATATTGATGGGCAGCAGGTATTTCCATTCGAGGTTCAACAACTGGTCGATACGGAGACGCGGGAAGGTCCAGCGCACCCAAAGGCTGATGAACATCATCACGAAAGCCTTGGCGAAAAACCAAATCGGTGAGGGGATGTAATCCATGATGGTGTTGAAACCGTCAAAACCCGTGATGTGGAAAGGCATCCAACCACCTAGGAACACTGTAGTGGCGATGGCGGCGATGACGAACATGTTCATGTATTCGGCCAAGTAGTAGAAACCGAACTGGATACCGGAATATTCCGTGTGGTAACCGGCGGTGAGTTCAGACTCTGCTTCTGGCAAGTCGAACGGTCCACGGTTGGTTTCGGCGTGACCGGCGATGAGGTAGACCACAAAGGCGATGACGGTGGAAATGTGCCCCTGAAACAAGTACCAGGTGTTGTGTTGGTTCTCAACGATGGTGGATAGCTGCATGGTTCCGGCCAACACCACGACGGTGAGCATGGACAAGCCTGCGGACAGTTCGTAGCTGATGAGCTGGGCACCGCTGCGCATGGCACCGATCATGGAGTACTTGTTGTTGGAGGACCAACCTGCCAAGAGGATACCGATGACTCCGAGGGAGGAAACCGCCAATAGGTAGAACACACCAATGTTGAAGTCAAATACCTGCAAACCCTTTCCGAATGGGATGGCACCGAAGGTCATGAACGATGCGGCGATCACGAAGAACGGAGCCAGGTAGAACAGGAACTTATCGGTGTGGTTGATCGGAATGATTTCCTTGAGCAGGATTTTGATCATGTCGGCAATACTCTGGAAAACACCCCATATACCAACGCGGTTCGGTCCGATGCGGCATTGGAAGGCAGCACAGATTTTGCGTTCAAAATAAATCAGGATGAGCGCGAGAACTGCGTATAAAGTCAATAAAATGACTCCCACCAAGACGAATTCGATGGTCAGCGCCCAAAATTCGGGCATGGCGCCTCGAAGGAACTGGTCAAATCCACTGGTTAACGTCGAAAAATCAAACATATTTTTCAATTTTTAGGTTTAGTTACTTAGAAATCTTGATCAAAAAAGCAAAATTCAAGGCATGCGAGGAGCAAACAGCGGAGTTTACTAAATGTAAATGAGCATGTTTGCGACGAAGCATAACGTAGAAGTTTGGTTTTTTCATCGAGATTTATCTATCGATATCTGGAATCACATAGTCCATGGAACCACCAATGGTGACCAAGTCGGAAATCTTACCGCCGTGGCAAACCTTGTCCATAATAGAGACAAGCGTCATGGATGGTGAGCGGAACTTCAAACGGTACGGTGTCTTGTCACCCTTGCTCAGGATGTAAACGCCGAACTCACCACGGGCTGCTTCCACACGTTGGTAGTACTCCCCTTCCGGCAATTTGATGATGGCTTTGGTCTTGGCACAGAATTCACCTTCCGGTATGCGGTCGATGAGCTGTTCGATAATGCTCAATGATTCGACGATTTCGTCCAGACGGTTCATGTAACGGGCCATGGAGTCACCTTCGGTACGGATGATTTCCTTGAATTCAACCTTGTCGTATGCGGCATACGGTGCAATCTTACGCAAATCGCAATGGAAACCGGAACCACGGCCAACAGGACCGGTCACCGAATAAGCCACAGCCATTTCGTTGGTGAGGCAACCCACACCGATCATGCGTTGACGAGCAATGATGTTACCAGTATATAAGGTGTGATATTCCTTGAGATTTTTGCGCATCAGTTTGATGAATGCCTTCACGTCGTTTTGGAAACCTGGAGCAATGTCGGCCATGACACCACCCAAAACGTTGTAGTTGGTGATGAGACGACCGCCGCAAGTGGCTTCGAAGATGTCAAGAATTTTTTCACGGTCGCGCATACCATATATAAAGGCGGTCAGCGCACCCATGTCCATGCACATGCAAGCCCATGAAAGCAAGTGAGAGGCCACACGCGTGAGTTCATCCATGATGGTGCGGATGTATTGGGCACGTTCGGGAACTTCGATGCCGGCGGCTTTTTCCACGCACATGCACAAACCGTGACGGTTGATGTGTGAGGACAAATAGTCCAGACGGTCGGTGAAATGCAATATTTGCGGGTAGGTCAAATCTTCGCTCAATTTCTCAATGCCACGATGGATGTAACCACAATTCACGTCAATTTTTTTGATGATTTCACCGTCCAAAGCCGTTCTAAAGTGCAGAACCCCGTGTGTGGCAGGGTGTTGCGGGCCGATGTTCAGCACATAGTCATCTTCTTCGAAGGTGAGGTAGCGACGTTCTTCGGGGCCTTTCTTGCCATTCACCCAAGTGGAACTGTATTCGGGCATGTCGTAGCTCTTCACGTCCAGTTCGTTGGGGGTGTTGTCGTAATCCTTGCGAAACGGAAAACCTTTCCAGCGTTCGGTCAGAAAGATGTGGCGCATGTCCGGATGGTCGATGAATACGATTCCGAAGAATCCATACACTTCGCGTTCATTCATCTCTGCTGAACCCCATATGTCGGAAACCGTGGGAAGGAATGGCTTTTCGCGTTCCTCCGTGGAGGTTTTCATCACCAACATGGTGTTCATGTCGGTAGACTTACCAACGAGGTAAACCACACCCATGGAGTCAACGTAATCCACACCGGTGAGGTGAATCAAGTAGTCGTATCCTTCCGAACGAACGGTTTTTGCGAGCAAACGCAAATCGCCCGGAACGACGGTAATGGTGAGAAATTGCTTTTCTTCGATCAGGGCAGCGGGAACTTTTGCCAGAATGATATCGTTAATTGTTTCCATCGCTGTTTACTTGGTTTTCGGTTTGGAATTGAACAGGAAACGGTCGAGTTTCACCTTGCGTTGCAACTGCATCATGCCGTAAAGCAATGCTTCGGGACGGGGCGGGCAACCAGGAATGAAGACGTCGACGGGGATAACTTTGTCCACACCGTTCACCACGTGGTAGGAATTGCAGAAAGGGCCGCCGGAGATGGCGCAACTACCCATGGCAATCACATACTTGGGTTCAGCCATTTGGTCGTACAGACGTTTGAGGATGGGAGCCATCTTGTTCACGATGGTACCGGCTACGATGACTACGTCGGCCTGACGGGGGCTGTTGCGTGTTACTTCAAATCCGAAACGGGCGAAGTCGTAACGGGCGGCACCCACGGACATGAATTCGATACCGCAGCAGCTGGTGGCGAAAGTCAACGGCCAAAGCGAGTTGGAGCGTCCCCAGTTGATGATGTCGTCCAAAACACCTACAGCCACGTTGACGCCGTTTTCACGAAGTTCTGCCAAGTGCTGGTCGAGGTATTCGTTATCCTTGAATTCCTCGAAGGGAATGCCTTTGATCTTGATATTTTTTACTTCCATTCCAATGCTCCTTTCTTCCAGGCATAAGCGAGGCCCAGAACCAATATGACCAAAAAGAAGATGATACTAACCAAACCGGCCATGCCCAGACTCCGGACAACGGTGGCCCAGGGAAACAGGAAGACGGTTTCCACGTCGAACATGAGGTACAAGATGGCATACAGATAGTAACCAACCTTGAACTGCATCCAGGAGGTACCGCGAGTGGGAATACCCGACTCATACGCTTCCCGCTTCTGCAGGTTGTTGGACTTGGGCGCAAGCAGCAGTGCGACACCGAGGCCGGCAACGACAAGCACCAGCCCTGTGAGCAACACCACTAAAAAATAAGCGTTATCCATACAGTTGAGAATTTATTTAGTTATCGTTAAAATTCAAAATCGGCACTTAAAAACACAAATAAACTCCTCGTGCAGAATTTTCGTCTGTACTTCGGAGTAATTAGTGTGTGTCTGGTTGTTTCCAAAGGCCATGGAAACATGTTGAACGCTATTAGCGAACAACGATATGGTAAAAGCAAAAACAGACTGCATTCAATGTCGAATGCAGTCTGTTTTCTTTAGAGTCTTATACTTTGCCGGCGCTGCCCAACACATTGACCAGCTTGTGAACATACAGTTTTTTCAGCGCTTCGCGAGCCGGAGCGAGATACTGACGAGGGTCAAACTTCGTCGGTTCCAGTGCCAGGAATTCGCGGATGGCTGCCGTCATAGCGATACGACCGTCGGAGTCAATATTGATCTTGCAAACGGCGGAAGTTGCTGCATGGCGGAGTTCAGTTTCAGGGATACCGATGGAATCCTTCATTTGACCGCCATATTTGTTGATGATGGCGATGAGGTCCTGAGGTACGGAAGAAGAACCGTGCAGAACAATGGGGAATCCGGGGATCTGTTTTTCGATTTCTTCGAGGATGTCGAAACGCAAGGGCGGCGGAATCAAGATGCCGTTGGCATCGCGGGTGCATTGTTCGGGGGTGAATTTGTTGGCACCGTGTGAGGTACCGATGGAAATGGCCAGTGAATCCACACCGGTACGGGTTACGAAGTCGATGACTTCTTCCGGGCGAGTATACGTATGGTGTTCTGCGGATACTTCATCTTCCACACCGGCAAGTACGCCGAGTTCGCCTTCCACCGTCACATCGTGAGCGTGAGCGTATTCAACTACTTTCTTGGTGAGGGCGATGTTGTCTTCGTATGAATGGTGTGAACCGTCGATCATCACGGAGGAGAAACCACTGTCGATGCAATCTTTGCAAAGTTCAAAGGTGTCACCGTGGTCAAGGTGCAATACAATCTGGGGTTTTTCCAAACCAAGTTCTTTGGCATATTCAACAGCTCCCTGTGCCATGAAGCGCAGCAAGGTTGAATTGGCATATTTACGTGCGCCGCTGGAAACCTGCAAAATAACAGGAGACTTCGCTTCAACTGCTGCCTGAACGATGGCTTGCATCTGTTCCAGGTTGTTGAAATTAAACGCTGCGATGGCATATTTGCCTTCTATCGCTTTCTTGAACAACTCCTTGGAGTTCACAAGACCTAACTCTTTGTAACTTACCATATTACCTATTTTTTATATTTGAATAGTCTGATTCTTTGTCTAATGCGCTGCAAAATTAGTCATTTTAGCTGAAAAATCATAGGTTTCGAACTTTTTTGAAGATTTATTTGGCTTTTGTTTTGTGTTTCATGGAAATTATCTACTTTTGCAGGCCATTACGAATTTACCGCTTCGTACAAACAAAAAAACGACATACAGTTATGAAAAAAGATTTGCATCCCGAAACCTATCGCCCGGTAGTATTCAAGGACATGTCCAACGGCGATACGTTCATTTCGCGTTCATGCATCAACACCAGAGAAACGATTGAATTCGAAGGCGAAACCTACCCGGTTGTGAAGTTGGAAATTTCGTCCTCCTCTCACCCGTTCTACACCGGTAAGTCCAAATTGGTCGACACCGCAGGCCGCGTAGACAAGTTCATGAACCGTTACGGAGACCGCAGCAAGAAATAAGCTGGTTTTCCATTCGACATAAAAAAAGCTCAGAAGACAACTTCGGGGCTTTTTTTGTGGCTCAAAAAATAGACTTCGTTCAATAACCTCTCAAAATAATGGCTGAACTGTCGATCATCGTCACCGGCTTGCCCATCTTTTTTTGTATGATCTTGAAATGGTGCTGTTCGTCCGGGGAAACCAGTGAGATGGCGGTGCCTGGATTTTCGGCGCGACCGGTCCGGCCGATGCGGTGAATGTAATCTTTGGGGCTTCGAGGCAGTTCGTAGTTGACCACGTGGGGCAGGAACTGGATGTCGATACCGCGGGACATCAGGTCGGTAGCAACGAGCACGTTCAATTTGCCTTCCTTGAATTTTTGCAATGCCTCGTTGCGAGCTCCCTGGCTTTTCTTGCTGTGGATGGCGGAAGCGTTGATGCCGTTCTTGCGAAGCTTGTCGGCAATGCTGTCGGCCCTAAACGTGGACGAAGCGAAAACCAATACCTGTTTCAGGTTCTGGCTCTTGATGATGTATCGCAGCAGCGGACCCTTGTTTTCTTCGGCCACGAAGTAGCCCACTTGGTCAATGAGGTCGAAGTAATCTTGCTCCGGCTCGATGTTGATGACCAACGGATTTCGCAAGATCAAACGGTCGATGGCTTCCAAATCCTCACTCAAGGTGGCAGAGAAAAGCAGGTTCTGCCGTTTTTTGGGCAGCAATGCCAAAATTCGTTCCATTTCCTGCTGAAAACCAAGGTTCAGCATCTTATCGGCTTCGTCCAGCACCAAGGTATCGATTTCCGAAAGGTGGACGGCATTGGTTTCAGTCAATTCCAACAAACGACCTGGTGTGGCGACCAGGACATTTACCCCGTTCATGCCCATCATCTGTGGGTTGATGGAGACACCGCCGTAAACGGCTAGGGTTTTGATGCGGTTCGGCAAATCCTTGCCCAGCATGTAGAAGACGCCGCTCACCTGTTGGGCCAGCTCCCGGGTGGGAACGAGCACGAGTACGTTGACGTGACGGTTCTTGTGGGTGGTGGTTTCCTGCAGGTTCATCAGGATGGGCAGCACGTAACTGGCTGTTTTTCCGGAACCGGTTTGAGCGATGCCGAGCACGTCTTTTCCGCTCAAGATGGCGGGAATGGCTTGCTGCTGGATGGGGTACGGCTTGCTGAATTTCAGGTTGGCCAGGGCCTCTGTCAATTCGGGGGATAAACCTAAGGAGGAGAATGTCATGCGTCGTGGAATAAGGCACCAAAGGTACTTAAAAATTACCGAAGACGAGGCCCAGGAGTTAACATCCTGAAGGGCGGAGCACAAATCCAAAAGTTGATTCGGGAATAGTCCTTAGAACCTCAAGTACCACTTCAGCCGCTCCAAGTCTTCGGGCTTGAACTCCTTGAATTCGGAAAGTTCGTCGAGCGAATGCAACATGCCTCTGGCTTTGCGAAGCTCGACGATTACTTTTGCCTGATAAAACGACAGGTACGGATGCGCGCGTAGCTTTTCCAGCGAAGCTTTGTTGACGTCCAATTTGTTGATGCGCGTGGGATCAATTTGGAGCATGGACTGAAGCCGGGCCATCGTTTCAGGGTAAAGGCCTTTGATTTCGGCCAGTTGGGCAATGCTGTAGAATCCCCCGAGTTGGCTGCGGTAACGGGCAATGCGGTTAGCCGAGAAGGAGCCGACACCTTTGAGCTGCAAGAGTAACGTCGTATCGGCTGAATTCAGTTCGAAGGTCGTTGCGGCACTGGTTTGCGGCACTGCCGAAACTGTCGTTGAAGGTTCGATGCGAGGGGCTTCCTCCGTCTGAACCGGAGCATTTTGGAAAGTGCTAGGTTTCTTTTCGGCCTCATCCAACCGAATCAAAGGTTCCAATTCGGCAAAAACATCCGGCTCCAAACCATAAATTCTGGAAAAATCGTCCGATTTCCGAAACTTGCCTCCTTTGCGACGGTAGTTCAGAATGTTTTTTACCACGTATGAACGGAGCCCGAGCCCTTTCAACGTTGTCGAATCGGCCGTGTTCGGATTGAATGGAACACGATTAAGGGGTTCAGCAGTTACTTTTTTAAAGGCTGAACGCTGTTTGTAGGCATACGTCGGTTTGGTCGCCGTCACCGAATCCCGGTAGGCTTCCAATTCCTTTTTTTGACGGTATTTCTGCTCCAGGTCCGAAGGCAGGAACTTAACCCAGGAGTCTTTGGTCCAGATCATTACCTGCACTAGAATGATGACTACGGTCAGCGCGACGATGGTTGTTCGCTCCCGTTTGCTAAAGTTGAAAAAATCTTTCCACATGTATTTTATGTTATTTTTGTGCAAATATAACATATATTAATAATACGTATGGGCGTTTTTTACCGAATTGTCGTACTTTTGTGGCATTAACTATCCAACAACATCCAAATGACTAGAAAGTTCATTCAGTTCATTTACAACTACCACATTTACAGCATACTCTGCGGTTTGGGCATTATTGTTTTATGCATGATCCGCATTCCGATGCAGGAAACTCAGATCCAGATTCCCCATTTTGACAAAATTGTGCACTTCACGATGTACCTGATGCTTGGAAGCGCCTATTTGTTCGAGTCGGCGCACAGGCGTACCGGCGGCATGCTTCGGGTCTATACGAAAAATATGATTTATTGCGGATTGATGGCAGGCGCCATCGAACTGGCACAAATGTACTTGACCAGCTACCGTTCGGGTGAATGGTTGGATTGGTGGTTCGGCGTTGCCGGTGCTGCTACAAGCTGTGTGGTGGCAATATTAGTCCGTCTCGCATTTCAATCACGCGGTCGGTAAGCTGAGCCAGCTGCATGTCGTGCGTCACAATGACGAACGTCTGATTGAATTTGGCGCGCAGATCGAAAAACAATTGATGCAATTCTTCCTTGTGTTTGGTGTCCAGGCTGCCGGAAGGCTCGTCGGCCAGAATCACGTTGGGGTGGTTCACCAGTGCTCTGGCTACGGCGACACGCTGGTTTTCACCGCCCGAAAGTTGTGCCGGTTTGTGGTGGAGACGGTCGGTCAGGTTCAGGTATTCCAAAATCTCCAACGCGCTTTCCTTTGCTGCTTTTTTGGATTTCCCGGCAATCAAGGCGGGAATCATCACGTTTTCCAAAGCGGAGAATTCGGGCAGCAGCTGATGGAACTGAAACACGAAACCGATGTGTTTGTTGCGAAAGTCGGCCAGTTCTTTTTCCTTGAGTTTGGATATGTCCACGCCGCCCACGACAATGGTGCCGGCATCTGCCTTATCCAGTGTTCCGAGCAACTGCAGCAAGGTGGTTTTCCCCGCCCCGCTCGGTCCGACGATTGAAACGACTTCTCCTGCTTTGACGTGCAGTTCGACTCCCTGCAGTACATGCAGTTCTCCGAAATATTTGTGGATGTTCTCTCCTTTGATCATGACTGTTCGCTTTTGCCCTGCAAAGATAGGCATTAAAACAAGATGGTCAAGACCAGCCGGTTTCGAAAAACCCGTCCTTTGGGGGTAAACGCTTCGGCAAATAAGATGTACCGTCCATAAGGCGCCATGCTGCCGTCGTCACGCATGCCGTCCCAAGAATAGCTGCCTTGTACACCAAGCACTTCGTTGTTGGCCAGTCTTCGGATGAGTCGCCCTTGCAGGTCATAAACGCTTAAACTTCCGGCACAGGGTTCAGCCAATTCATATTGAATGCAGACCCGGTCGTTGAGGCCGTCGTTGTCGGGAGTCATCCAGGCCTGTGTGGTGTAAAAGCCCTTGACACCTTTATATAGGGTCTCTCGAAACTGCGAATTACGAAAGCCAGGTGTGCCGTAATGCACGGTGGCGTTGGCGGACAGCCAATTGGACCCAACGGTCGATGCCGCTTCCGGCCGCACTTTTTCCAACGCCACGCCCTCCGCATCCGTAATCAACCCGAACTGCATCGCTTCGGTATAAGCCATCTCATCGATCATTTCGGCTGAACCCGTTACCAACGCCACCGTACCCGCATCATCGGGCATGGAAGGGAAACCGTTGATCTCCAAGAAATTCGGCATCCTTGGGAAAGGTCCTGCGGCACAGACGGAGTCCGAGCTTTCCGAAAGCAGCCAATAACTTCCCGGCAAACAAGGCAAGGGCTTTTCGGAAAGCCTTCGCCCGGCATTCAAGGAGCCATTGGCTGAACGGTTCGTCAACCAAACATCCGAGAGGTCGGCACACTTCGAAGAAACATTGACAAACTCCACATAATCACAGCCGCCAGGCAAGGGATTGAACAGGATTTCATTCAACTGCAGGGTGCCTGGCTCCGCTTTCTCAGGCAAACCAAAGGCTACCGTCGTATCCGTCAAAGCAAAACCGGACAGGTTTTCCAATCCATTTAGATTCAGTTGATAAACGGTGCCCGAAACCAGCGTGTCGCTCAATTGCAACGTCACGAAGCGGGTGTCGGGAATCGGCGCGGTTGCTGAAAGCACCAGCGTGCTGGCAGGCGAAACCGAATAGTTGAGCACTTTGGTGAGCGCGCTTTGCTGCATGAACCCCGAGAAATGTAGCTCCACCGTGTTGGGCGTAGGAACATACAAACGGGTGCACAAGGGCACATTCAGCGCTGGATTCACGGCTGAAACCGAATTTCGTCGGCCCGGGGTTCCGCCGGAGGCATCCGTGGACGCCATCCAGTTGGAACCCGCTCCCGAGAAGTTGGACAAATCTATGCACTCCAGACTCCACCCGCCATTGGCCTTGAACCCGCTTCTGTACCATTGGTCCGAATAGTCGAGGCTGCAGGCAACCTCGCCAGCTTCAGAAACCAACGCCATCAACTTCCCCGAGTTCAGCAATGAAGGAAACGAGGACATGCCCAAAACCGATGTACCAGCCGGAAAGGCATTGGCTGAACTCTTGGCGCAAAGCACCAGGTAGTTTCCTGCTGCAAGCATGCAGGAAGGCAAGGGATATAGCTTTTCTCCATATTGAAAGTTCCAACCCGTCAAGGGAACATTCTTGCTGCTGCGGTTGCATATTTCAACGTATTCTACCGCGGGCAGCCCTACACTGGGTTCGGGGTCCACCATCAACTCGCTGAACACAACTTTCCCATATTCAGCGATACCAAACGTTTCAAACATGAGCCAACAACTCAAAGTGAAAATTAATTTCTTCATTTTCCAATACATTACAAGTAGTCCAAACTTCATCTTGCTAAAAAATCTGATGCCGAATATACGAAATGATTATTTATTAATACATATATATTTCATTTTTATTTAATATTAAAATACCTAAAAAGTGTATTTGAATTTTAATGAAGCAACGCGGCCACCAACTATCCATACTCCATTACAAGTGTGTTTCACTTTCATATCTAACGTTTCAAATACTAAAGAATTTGTTTCATTCGAAGCTTCTAAAAAAAATAACCGATAGGATATGACCTATTTATTAAAATTCATTTCTAAGGCACATGTTACTTTTATACGCTCACATTTTCCATCCGTTTCGTTCAGCTTTTCCTGCCTAAATCATTGGAACTCTTACCTATTTCAAATACTTAATTTTTATTGTAATGAAAAAACTCTACCGATTTTTATTGTTTTCTGCGATGCTGCTGCCGGCATCGGTTTTTGGGCAAACGCCAACTACGATTTACGATTTCTCAACGGCACCGATTACGTATACAACTTCGTATGCAATTACACAATCCGGTTCTGATCCTTTGTCATTATCGCCAAACATTGCGACTAATGGAGGGCAAGGTGTAGCAGGTACATCTGCTGGTGCATCTATTGCAACACCTTCCGGGCTTCTTAGTCCAGCTAATAGCTCACAATCGCTAAGTTTGTATGACACTAACAGTGATAGAGGATACACACTAGATCTACCCTCCATACCACAAACCTCTGCCAATTACATGGTACAATGGACACATTGGATAAGATCAAACACTGCGCCTCGCACAATTGGTCTCCTAATGGGAGGAGGGGCAACCACCTCAACCGCAACGGCAAGTGGTCAAAATGTAGCTGGACAGACAGGAATAAATACGACAGATTATGTGGGTATTAGACCGGGATATGCTTTTTTTGCGGTAATAAGTGGGAATGCCACTGCAGCATCTGCTTCCATCACCTTTTATCTTTATTCGGTAACCGTAACGGGAGGAAATGCTTCATTCACTCTTTTAACAACAACTACTGCAACAGGCAAAACAATAAACGGTGTAAACAATGGTATTATTTTCAGAACGACCGCTCAGTATAAAACGTTGAAAATAGAGTATGCATTGGATGGAACTGGAACTTCATGGTCGACCGGAGTTACTTTTACCAACCCCTCTGTATCTCTTAATTCAGGAGTTACACAAATGTTATTTGGTACACCTAAAGCAGGGTTCTCATGTTACAGCTATGTTGACGATATTAAGTATGCAGCATTAACCATACCTCCTACTGCCGTATTTTCAGGATATAACAAGTACATCTACAATGGAAGTCCACAAGGTCCTACATATTCTACAGTAGGTTTTACGGGCACTCCGACGCTAACAACCACGTATCAAGGAAAAAGCACAAGCGGAATCACCTATTCTTCCAGTGAAACAGCTCCGACAAACCCAGGATCGTATGTTGTATCAACAAGTGCTACCGATGGTGTAAACACAGTGACCGATCAAAAAGCATTTGAAATTTTATCTTCAATCTTTGACATAACCTATACGTTCAACAGCGATGTTCTGGGTTCAGCCGCTGGGAGCACTTCATACTCAGGCTATGCACATAAGGTGGCCTATTTAAGTAGTAATCAAACCATCAATGGAACCTCTTACCCTATTACAGGGCAAATGCTGATTCCGAATAACGAGTTGTCTATGACAACGTTGACAAATTTCGGATCGGCAGCAACGAATTATTCAGTCACTTGGAAAGAGTTTCCAACTGCAACAGTACAGAAAATGGGAGTCATTTTGCGTAGTGCCAGTGGAACGGCCTATAATGGCACTACATTAAACGGACAAGGTTACTTGTTTTATGTTAACAATACAGGGGCAACAACTGCTCAGATGGATATTCGCAAAATTAATGCGTCAGGTGCACCTACAACTTTAATAAGCAACGGTTCAGTCACGTACAATGGCATAAATGCGCCTACTTGGTTTCGGGCTACAGTCAATGGTTCGTCACTGAAATTTGAAATTTCAACAGATGGTGGAATTAATTGGACAACAGCTGGTTTAACCACAGATGCATCCTATTCAAGTGGGTTGACCCAAGTTGTGGGTATAAGCAGCGGGGGCACTTCGTATTATCTTGATTATTTCGGATATACGGATCTTACTCGAAATATAACAGGGAATGACAATAAATTCATTTACACAGGTTCTTCTTTAAGCCCAACCATCAGTTATCCCGGTTTTACCTCTCCTACGACGACATTAACCTATACGGGCACAGGAGGTACGAGCTATAGTGCCAGTACTTCAGCGCCAGCGGCAGTTGGAACTTATTCACTAGCAGTAACGGCTTCGGAATCTGGAATATCAAGAGCTGCAACCTTTGGATTTGAAATCATACCGTCTACTTACGACAACATCTATACTTTCAAATCAGATGTAGTTGGAAGCACTCCTTCAAACATCGTATACCCTACAAGTGCTTCGGCTAATGGTACTGGAGTAGTGGCTTTATACCCAGGAACTGATAATGGAGCAGCATCTACTGCTATCACATTTCAACCAACAGCAATAGGCTCTGTAGGCACGACTGGTGTGGCTAATCTAACTGCTTTTGCCGCTTCAAGCAATTATTCAGTCACATGGAAAGAATATATTGGAGCCTATAACTCAAAAAAAGGGTTTCTGCTACAAGGGCAAACCGGAACGTGTGCATACGCTAATGATCTAAAGCAAGGGTATCTGTTTATTGTTTTAAATGATGCAACAGTCGGCACTATTCTTAGAATATACAAGACTGATGCAGCAGGGGTTGGTTACCCAGTGGTGAATGCAAACAATACCATTGCAAACCCTGCTATTGGAAGTGCTAGATGGTATCGTGCTACCGTCGCATACGGTGTTCAAAAGTTTGAATATTCGGATAATGGTACCACTTGGGTAACGGGTCTCACTTGGAACGATGTCACGTATGCAGGTTTGAGCGGTACAACGCAAGCTGTTTATGGACTAAATGCAGGTGTTGGTACGTACTATTATGATTACATTGCTGCAAACGCATGGACTTCGGTCTTCAATAAGAATGGATCCAGCAATTGGAGCACCGCTACCGAGTGGACCAAGGCCCCGACTTCGACCACCGATTTGATTGTTGCATCTGGTGAATTGATAGTTGACCAAAATTCCACCGTAAACTCGATTACCATTAATCCGGGTGCCAGACTTACCTTGAATGATGGTGTAACGTTGGCTACAACCAATGCTTTTGCAATACAAAGCAATGAAACTGGGAATGGTACTTTTGTAGACAAGAATGCCGAAGGAGGATTAACCAATGGTAGAATATCGACAGTTCAGCAATATGTGACAGGCTCCAACAATGCCGGCACTCCCAACGGACGTTTCTGGTATTTGACCAGCCCGATCAAAGGTGCTACAAAAGCAACGAGTGTTGCGTTCACGGCTTCGGGAGCAAACAAACTTTGGTCCTATGCTGAAGCGGGTGGTGCGACCTTATCCAATGTTTATACGGAAATTACCGACGATGCCACGGCGTTGACACCGGGTAATGGTTATGTAGTACGTTTGACCGATCCAATGACTGCTTCATTCACGGGTTCAGCCATTGCGACTGGTACGACCAGTATTCCTTTCACCTATACTCCTGGTACAGGCAAACCTGGGTTCAACTTGGTTGGGAATCCGTATCCTTCTTATTTGAACATTGCGTCGGCTTTGGCTTCGGCAACTGACCTTGAAACATCCATTTGGTGTCGTTCATACAACAGCACGACCAGCACGATGGTTTTCGACACGTACAATGCGACATCAAAAATCCCGGTAATCAACAGTGGCAGGGCCGATCTAACCGACTTTGTTCCTCCCATGCAAGCCATTTGGGTGAAAGCTAAATCCACTTCTGGGAACATGGTATTGACCAATGCCATGCGTTCACATCAAACTGCCGGAAATTTAATGCGTAGCGCTGACATTCAGAAGATTATTCGCTTGAAAGTTTCCAATGGCATGAATACGGACCAAACTGTCATCAGTTTCAATCCGGAAGCTAGCGATGCATTCGATAATTTTGACTCGCGTAAGATGTTCAATGGCATTGACTCGTTACCAGAGATCTACACCATGGCAGGAACGTTGTCAGTAGCAATCAATGGAATGGCACCTTTCGAAGGGAATAAGGAATTGGCACTTGGTTTCAAGACTGCAAAAGCAGGAACGTTTACCATAACAGCAGCTGCATTTACAAATTTGGACGAAGGCCAGACGGTTATTCTTAAGGATAAACTATTGAATGTGAGCCAAAATCTGAACATCTCACCGGAGTACAGTTTCACCAGTGTTGCAACAACGACGACAGACCGTTTCAGCGTTGTAATCAGTAAAACGGCTACAGGTTTGGATGCAAGTCAATATTCAAACTTCAATGTTCGAGGAATGAAAGGTGGCCACATTGAAATCAACTTGACTGGTTCAAAATCAACAATTGTCGATGTTTATGACATGGTAGGCAAAAGGGTTCATTCTGAAAACCTGGAGACTCAAACCAGCATGCTCAACAAAACATTCGATTGTGGACTTTATCTGGTCAAAATCAATGGTGTTACACGTAAGGTCATTATTAATGATTGACAAGACGCACATTATGGAAACAAAACAAAACATGTATCAAAAACCAGAAATCATTTTGGTTCAGATTGACTGTGAGATATCATTGACGTTGGATTCAACCCCATGGGAAGATCCAATTACGAACAACACGTTGGAAATGAATAAAATTGGCGACTTGCCTATTGCATAAGGATTAAAAAATCGAAACATGATAAATAAAAAAAAATATCAACGTCCTATTATCGAATTTATTCATTTAGACAACGAAATATCGCTGACGTTGGATTCTTCGGTTGTCCCTTGGCTAGACCCTGAGCTTTATTCCAACACCGACGTTTCAAACGGTGTGTTATTGAGTCCTGAGGCATTGTAACCAGCAATCCCCTAAATTGCAACAATTGTATTTTTAAATTGCTTGCTCAATGGCAGATGGGATTACAACCCATCTGCCATTATTTTCTTTTTTGAAAGTTCTCAATCACAGCTTCGCGATTCCAAACATCACTAAACTCGGTTTGCCTTGAAAATACGCTCCAGTGGATTCCACACATTAAAAAAAGGTTATCAAGCACCACAACTTGACCTCATTGCTATGGACAATGATGTCACACTTTCATTGCAATCGTACATACCACCCCTTGGGCCGGAGGAAGCAAGCTTCCCATCTGCCTTGATTACTGAAAATCCCATTCAATTCGAATAAACATTAGTTGAATACAAGCACCAGCTCGCGTATTCGATTTCCGATACCTACAGAATGAACAACAGGCTCGTTCAATCATTTAAAACAACAATGAAGAAGGGAAAGCTTCTGTTAGCTTTTCTACTTTTCATTGCTCCATTCGCATCGGCACAATCCAATGTCTCACTTCGACGTCCCCTTTCACCAACACAGCCAATGTGGCTCATTCACATCGACACTTGGAACTATGCCGATCCACAGAAAATAATAGACCTCATTCCTAAAGACATACGCCCCTATGTGGTGATGAACATTTCATTGTCCATAAGTCATGATACGACAAGCCGATTTAAAGTTGTTGAATATGGTTATGAAACAGCCAAATCTTGGTTACGCACCTGTGCCGAAAACCAAATGTGGGTAATGATTCAGCCAGCTAGTGGGGGTTACAGCCAATTCTCCGAAAACGATTTGACCGTATATGAGGAGTTCTACCGGGATTATCCGAATTTTATCGGGTTTAACTATGCCGAACAATTTTGGGGTTTTGATGAGACAGACCCATTGTCTCCCGCATGGAAAGATCGAATTGATCATTTTTCGGACCTACTTAAACTTGGAAATCAGTACGGTGGGTACTTGGTTGTTAGTTGGTGTGGGAACCAGTGGGGTCCAAACATCAATCCGATTGCCATGTTGAAGCGCAATGCTGGTTTTGCTGCTGCATGCAAACAGTATTCTAAAAATTACATTTTATTTGAAAAATACACCCAACAATCCTATCTATCGGACATGGAAAGCCTTTGTCTTGGAAGTTACCTGTCTGGCTACAGCGGAAACTATGGCATACGGTACGACGTCACAGGTTGGAGCGACCAGAATGGCTTGAATGCCAATTTCACCTTAGCCACAGGTGCGGCACCGACACTTGAACACATGATGTTGACCGGACAAACGGTGATGGACGGACCAGAATTAATTTGGACACAATGCTTCAAAGAAAACAATGCGACCGTCAACACCGATGGTTATTCCAGAAGAAATTGGGCAACCTTTGCCCAGTTTGACAATGTAATGGTCGATCTTTTTCGTAAAGTCCTGGATGGTACGGTGCGAATCCCGAGTCGAAAAGAAGTGATTGATCGTACGAAAGTAGTTATAATCAATGATGTTGCATCGAGTGACAACAATACAACCTACAGTTCACCCCAGACCCTTTTTGAGGGACTTTACCGCATGGATGGCGATGGCAATTACGAATTGAATAAGACTTTCTATAAAAAAACAGGCCGATATCCAACCATACCGACCGTTTACTCACTCGATAATGTCCCTGCCAATTCCTTTCAGGTAAAAGTGAATCGGTCGGCCTATGCAACTCGTTGGCCAGCCATTTCCAGCAAAACAACGGAACTCAACAGTCTGTTCCCCGAAGAATATACGGGTGATCTTTTTGCCGGTCGGCACGAAAACGGTTGGATCACCTACAATCCCTTTAAAACGGGGCAGTTGGCCAAAGCCCTAATTCCTTTCAAATACAATACTTGTAGCCAAATGGGGCTGACCTACTCACCATATACTACAGGAATTATTAAGGAATTCAAGGATAGTCTTACCCTATACTTGAGCAATTTCGACAATGCCATCAATACGGCGTTAAAGCCAGATACCATTCGGATCTATGGGTCAACGACGGAGCCAACTTGGACGCTTAAAGACAGAGGCAGCCATCAAACAAGCCAAATTTCAAAAAGTTGGTCCAGTGGTATTTTGACACTGGCACTAATGCATAATGGTCCACTTGATTTGGTCATCCATTGTGCAGGTACTGAAACCAACCGATTAACCACTTATACTCCGGCCACTTTGGAGTCCCCTATATTACCTGATTTCTATACAGGTCCCCGTCAATACGAAGCGGAATTTTTCAATTACAAGAACATTTCAGGCATCGTAAAAAGTGGTTATTCCGGATCGATTCGCAATTACACCGGTCAAGGATATCTGAAATTTGGCACCAATTCGGCAGCTTCCATTCGTGATACGGTCAAAGTCTTAAAAAGTGGCAACTATTTGTTAAAAATCAGGTACACGGCTGCAGGCAGCAGTCCAAGCATGAGGTTATTGGTGAACGGTACCCAAAAGTCCATCACTTTCGCCCCTACAACTACTGAAAGCGATTGGGCCTACAACATCCAGACAATTGCACTCAATACTGGCATGAATACATTTCAACTTGACAACATAGCCGGTGCGACGTCCATCAATTTCGACCATATTGTCCTTGAATGCGATAATAATGCAGGCTATACCTTCAGCAATGACATTCCTACATTAAGTCCTACCAATCCACCAGCAGAGTTGGTTTCCGTATTAGGTGGAACTGCTGGTGTGGTAACTTTCACCGATTCAGAGGGGAAGGTTGGAAATACATTGAAAACGTATTCGGTTGGAACAAAGCATTCCACTGGTATAGCCAACTTGGACTTATTTCCCAAAACTGCGGTTGATTATTCCATCGTGTGGAAAGAATTTGGCGGTTCCATGACCTGCAAGATGGGAGCGTTGCTCCGAGGGACTGGCAATAACGGCTCTTGTACGTATGCTGATGGCATGAAAAAGGGCTATCTCTTTGTCGTGGAGCAAAACATTGACAGAACTGTCACGATAAAACCATCTATTGCCGACACCGATAATCTATTGGAAAAATCATCCTATACAAGCCTGTTTGAGGTGCCTGTTGGGAAAGCCTGTTGGTTTAGAGCAACCGTCACTGGGAACCGCATCCGTTTTGAATGCTCCATCGACAGCTTGAACTGGGAGGGAAGCCAGGCAACAACCTATTCCGACAACAGATACCAATGCGGCTCGACTCAGTTGGTTTGGGGCATGAATTCAAGTTCAAACAATGCCATTATCGATGATCTAACTTTGTTGGCCGGCAGCCTTTCGGTCTCCCGTTTTTCTGTCCCTGAACTCCATGTAGAGCGCCAAGCAGGAGCCTCCGTCGCCGATTCCATAGTCGTATCCGGTTCTGGATTACGTCATGATGTGTCGCTTGAGGCCCCTGATTTTTTTGAATTGTCAACAAACCCTACAACAGGATTTTCTCGTTCGATTTCTTTAAAACAAACGAGGGGTGTGCTTTCTGGCAACAAAATTTATATTCGGTTGGCTGCAGGATTATCTCTGGGCACATATAGTGGAGTTCTCAAGATTGGATCCATCGAAACCCAAAACATCAGTGTACAGCTAAGCGGTGTGGTTCGACCCAAAATTACGAATCGTTCCTATACTTTCGACTTGGACATTGCAGGGAGTTCAGCCAAGACACCTCCGGCCGCAAACATGACCATTGGAGCTGGTAATGGTGCAACAGCAGGCGTAATCAATTACATCAATGCAAGTTCAGCAACAAGCAAAGTATTCAAACCCTATTCAGGAGGTTTGCGGAATGCCACTGGAATTGCCAACCTGAACCTTTTCAGCAGGACTGCGTCCGATTATTCAGTCATATGGAAGGATCACATTGGTACTACAACTGTCGACTATAAAACTGGTGTTCTTGTTCGTGGGGATACAACACAAGTAGGAAATGCCTCGACCGGATATGTGCAAGGCATCATGAATGGCTACATATTTATTGCCAATACTGTCGGCACAGCAACACCACAACAGACCAAGTTCAGAATTTACAAATCGACGTCAACCTACAATAGTTTGACCATGTTGGTGGAAGCTTCGGTGAATACGCTCATGCCGGCTGTAGGACAATCGATTTGGTACAGGGCTTCTGTTTCTGGTAATTCAAGTCCCTTGCTCACCTTTGAATACTCAACCGACAGCGTGAACTGGATTTCCAGCGCGCAAACTTCCGATGCAACTGCGCCTTTCTTAAGCGGTGCAACTCAACTCGTTTGGGGTTTGGGTTCCAGCAATTTGGATTGGAACATGGACAACATTACATTTCAAGGTCTTGAGTCCGAATTTCGGAATCCAGTTGTTCCAAGCCAAAGTCAACAAAAAATAAAAACTTCGACTTCAGCCCTTTCTGGTTTTCAATATAACTATTCAGAGGGGCCATCGACTGTTCAGAAGTTTACAATCTATGGGGAAACCTTGTCAAATCAGGTTCGGCTGGTCTCTCCAGAAGGATTTGAACTAAGCAGCGAGGGCTCCAATATGTTTTCAGACACACTCAGGTTGATACCAAGCTATGGAGAACTTTCCGTTTGCACCATTGAACTTCGACTTAAAGCGGGCCTGTCCCCAAAGGATTATTCAGGTATCATCGGCATGTACAATGCGGATACATTGGTAGCCTCCATTTCGGCCAATGGCAAGGTCATTCTCGACAACACGGCTCCAACGGACCATTTCCGTAGTAAAACATCTGGATATTATGATCAAATTGCCGTATGGGAATCGTCTCCGGATCGGTTGTTCTGGATTGCTGCGAAATCGTTGCCAACTTCGTCGTGTTCATCTGTTACCATTCAAGGTGGCCATTCTATCAGCATAAGGAGCAACGTAAACTTATCCGATCTGGTGATTGAGCCTGGTGCTGATTTGAAAATTCAAAGTACCGCTCAAATGACGGTAACAACTACTTATTCCAACAATGGTTCAATAGAATTGCTTTCCGATGCTTCAGGGACGGCAACACTACTCCTTCCTTCAACGATTTCTGGTTCCGGAACGTCAACCATCCACCAATTAATTCGTGAGAATAGAAACTGGTATGTTAGTTCTCCTGTGTCTACATCGAATAGTTCGGCATTTCGAATGAATTTACCGAGCGATAAGCTCTATTGGTACGATGAATCGGCAGGTAGTACCGCACCTTGGAAATTGGTTGCTGACGAAACCACGCCCTTGACTCCTATGACTGGCTATGTGTTCAAACCAACTAGTCCGGTAATTACCCGATTTACAGGTTCATTGAACAATGCAGCAGTGAGCAAGACAGTGTACAGAACGGTTGGTCAGTTAAAGGCCGGCTTCAATCTAATTGGAAATCCGTATCCGTCGTATTTGGACTGGGATAAAGTTATCAAGAACAATATATACGGCACGATCTGGTACCGGACTACCTATGTTACGAAATCCAATCAGCAAGCACTATTGCAAGTAAGCGCTCGATCGGGAATTTATTCTGATCAGATCATACTTTACAGCAATCCCGCAGCTTCGGATGATTTTGACAACTACGATTCCAGGAAAATGTTCAATCATTCGGCGGAAACACCCGAACTTTACACTGAAATAAGCGGTACTGAACTTGCCATCAATGGATTAAAGGAAATAACGTACGACAAGGAAATCCCCTTGGGCTTGAGTATTCTAAAAAAAGGATTGAATACTTATTCTATTAAAGCGACAAGAATTAACAACTTCTTGACTGGGACACAAATTATATTGACCGATTATGGAAATTTGGACCAAATTCGTACTTATGATTTGACTGCAGGGGATTCCTGTATTTTTACATCCGATTCCACCAAGACGCTTCAGCGATTTACGTTGATGTTTAAGTTGTCGAACACTTATGTATTTGATACTTATAATGCGACATCTGGCATTGGAATAGATGTCAGCGGGCATGAAGCCACCCACCGCATACCGCCGATGCAGGCATTCTGGGTAATGGTTTCGGAGGGAGCCTCGGCTGGAAGCATCACATTGAACAACAGCATGCGTACTCATAAAGAGGTCACAGGTTTGCATCCCGATATCAATTTACGGAGTACAAAAGTGACTAATCCGTTGATACGATTGGAAATCTCCAACAATGCATTCAAAGATCAAGCCGTAATCTCCTTTATTCCGCAAGCTTCGGATGAATGGGAGGATTTCGATTCACAGAAAATGTCCAACCAATCCATTTCCATACCTGAAATCTGTACGAAGGTTCAGTCAAAAGAGTTGTCCATCAATTGTATGTCCAATATTCCATTCAACACGTCCATTCCAATTTACATCAAAACAGGAACAAAAGGCATTTATCGGATAAAGGCTTCCCAATTTTCTGATTTTGAGGAGGGCGTTCGAGCAGTATTATACGACGATGAAAACAAGTCACAACCTTATGGCATTGATTTAAGCGGTGGCGAGGAGTATCTATTTAACTCAAACCAGATGACTTTTGATTCAACCCGCTTCTCTTTGCGATTCGAGTCATTTGCGGTTAATGATGATAAAGTGGATGTAACTTCAAAAAACGTATGGATTACTGCCAGTGATGAAAACGATGTGCAAGTTCATGGATTAAAAGCAGAAATCAACCGAATTCAGATATTCAATCTCTTGGGCGTTCTATTGTATGATAAGAACGTAGGTAAGAGTGGTGAACTTCATGGAATGCATCTTGGCAAAGGGTCCTATATTGTAACTATCCATCAGAATGGTTCATGCCAAGCTGTCAAATACGTGGTCCAATAGAAAAATAATCGCCAACAAAACACGACCAGAAAATTTCTCATTACTAAAAAATGTGTGCAAAAATCCCTATCTTTGTATCGTATAAAAACATAGGCCTCGAAATTACGAAATGTTTTTATTGTAGTATACATTTATTTAATAGTTAATTCACACAATGAAGATTGCGATTGTTGGTACAAGCGGCGCAGTAGGTCAAGAATTCCTACGCGTTTTGGAAGAAAGAAGCTTCCCGATGGATGAGTTGGTGTTGTTTGGGTCTGCAAGGAGTGCAGGAACCGCATACACCTTCCGTGGTAAATCAATCACCGTGAAAGAATTAAAACACAACGATGACTTCAAGGGCATCGATATCGTGTTTGCTTCCGCCGGTGCTGGAACCTCCAAAGAATTCGCTGAAACCATGACCAAACACGGTGCTGTCGTCATTGACAACTCCAGCGCATTTCGCATGGATACCGATATCCCTTTGGTTGTCCCCGAAGTAAACGCTGCGGACGCGAAGAACCGTCCGCGCAACATCATTGCCAACCCAAACTGCACCACCATTCAGATGGTGGTGGCATTGCAGGCGATTGAAAACCTCTCGCACATCAAGCGCGTGCACGTTTCCACCTACCAAGCTGCCTCCGGCGCCGGTGCCGCTGCCATGGACGAACTTATTTTCCAATACGCTCAGCTCGGTCGCGGTGAAGAACCCACTGTTTCCAAGTTTGCTTACCAGCTGGCTTACAACGTGATCCCCCAAGTAGACGTTTTCCTCGAAAATGGCTACACCAAGGAAGAAATGAAGATGTACCACGAGACCCGCAAAATTATGCATTCCGATGTGGAAGTGAGCGCCACTTGCGTTCGCGTTCCCGTAATGCGTGCCCATTCCGAAAGCATCTGGGTGGAAACCGAGCAGCCCATCTCCGTAGAGGAAGCCAAAGCAGCTTTTGCCAAGGCTGAAGGCGTGATTCTACAGCAGAACGATGCCGCCAAAGACTACCCCATGCCCTTGGCTATTGCCGGCAAGGATCCCGTGTACGTGGGTCGCATCCGCAAGGATTTGGCCAACCCCAACGGTTTGACTTTCTGGACGGTAAGCGACCAAATTAAGAAAGGTGCCGCTTTGAATGCCGTGCAGATTGCCGAATACCTTATCAAGGAGAAAGCACTTTAAAAAAGTCAAGATACTATTTAGAAAAGCGGAGTCAACCTACCGGGTTTGCTCCGCTCTTTTATTTCCATCCAGCTTCCAACGCATGGAGGCTGAAATCGTCACCAACGACCAACCAATATTCCTTGTTCTCGCACAGACAAGTATTATTCACGGCTGAAATCGTTAAAAGCTGGTTGCAATGGGAACAGGAAGGTATCTTCATGACCTTTCCATTGCTGCAGACAAGCAAAATCTGGTCTTGTAGGGCATCGTCATACATGGAGAATGGACGTTCTTTCAAGTTGCACCATTCACCCTGTTCGCCAGAATAGTTCAATGAACGCTCGGCCCAGATGGTACCTTCAGAAGAAAGCATCAGTGCAGGGCTTCCGTCATCGTGCACTCCTGCAACAGCAATTTGATTCTTAGTTACCAACACGCTGGTGAATCGACAAGGTCTATAGTATCCCGCATAATACGTATTGAAATCGAGAAGTGTCCAATGGATGCCATCCATGGAATGAAGGATTTCACCCTTGTCGGTAACGCCGAAACAAGCAGTTTCACTGGATGAAAGTGAAACGATGTTTCCTTCCAGGGCCAATGACAAATGTTTGAAAACCCCATTTTCGTCACCGACCAAAAGCATGCCTTGCTCTGAACCGGCTATCATTCGATTGTTGAATCGAGTTAGGCAAAAAATGGAAGCACCAGTTCCGACGTCCACTTTACGGAAAGATTGGTTGTCGTTAGAAAGCAAGAGGATACCGCTGTCACCTGCGGCAAATAGCGTTTGTTGGTATGAAAGCAACGCATTTAGATTGAACTCGGTCGGCTTGATCGATTTAGTGACGACGCCAGAAGTCGATATCCAATCCATTCGCCCGCCCGAACCCGCTGCGAGGAACCCGTCCCCGCAGCCGATCAGAGCGCGATAACCGTTGGCAGAACGGCTTTGGCAAGGATGCAGCCAAATGCAACCCACCAGCAGAAAAACCGTCCCGAGTTTCATCGTATTACAGTCCGCTGTTCGATATGTGGAAATAGTCGAAAGCTACCTCAAAAGGTTTCTCAGGTTGAGCAGGAGCAGCCTGCGGTCTACCAAAACCACCCATCCGAGCGGGTGCAACTCCGTCGCAAACCAACAAACCGGCTTGAATGTCCTTCAGCACCACATTTGCGGTGCCTACGGGCTTGAACTCCTTACCGTCAGTTGAGCACGAAGCCGTGTACAAGTCACCCTTCTTGACCAGTCTCAAAATCAAGGTATTGTCTGCAGCGATGAAGCCTTCCATGCTGAAGGAGACAGAGGCTTTCTGTTCGCCCTTGCTCTCCACTTGAAGCTCAACAAAACCAGGTTGTTCGCCACCGGCAACCGGCCTGCCCATTCCTCTGCGACCAAAACCGGCCGTATAGACCAGCTTCACAAAATTGTCGTCGTCCTGACAAGCCAAGACACCTGCGTTCTGCGTGAATCCGGAAGGCTTTCTGGAACAAACCAGCTTCGTTTCGATGGTCCAATCGGTATTGGCACTTTGCAGCAACACATTTTCGGCGTTGTTGTTCGTCGAGGTCAGGTCGCCTTTGGCACTAGTGAGCACCAACGAACCCGATTGTTTCGACAGGCTCCAGTTCGCTGCGTTTTCACGCTCCCAGATCCATTGTTTGCCCAATTTGCCAGACTCAAATTCATCATTGACGGAAGGCACTCCGAAGTTTACCGAATAATCTTTCCGGTCGACAGTCGCATAATCAACCAGCGAAATGGATGCCGTACCCGGCACACTCGTGGCCTGAACCGTTTCCACAACAATCGTGGGATCTACTGCGATCGCACTGACCTGAGGCGCCTTGGCGGATTTCTTGAACAGATAACTGTATTGGTTGACGGAAGGACTGAAACTCATAACGACTTTTTTGTTCACCACGATGGAGGCAGCGTCCAAATTGGGCATCACCTTAAGTGGATAACTGCCCGAAACCGTCTTGTCGCTTACGGTCACTGAAGCCGTAATAGTGACAATGCCGGAGCCCTTGGCTGAAACCAATCCGTTGGCATCCACCACGGCCACGGCAGGGTTGTTGCTCGAATAGGCAATCTTGGCTTTTTTCAGATCGTAGAAACTGTCGTCGGTCATCGAGGCGGTCACGCTGGTTTGTGCCGTGGCACCGTTCTTCAGCACGAGGCTTCCGCAATCGGCCACGACCACGTTCAGCTCCGGAACGAACGTCCCATCCATGTCGGTGGAAACGGTCCCCTTGATATCCCTAGAGGAAGAACCGATTTCAAACAAGTACTTCCCTTGGTCGTAGGTTGTTTTGTTGGCTGCCATGTCCCAAAACCAAAGGTCGGCGGCAGCAATGTCGATGGTGACTGTTTTGGTCTGTCCGGCCGGCAGGGTCACCCGTTGGAAACCTTTCAGACGCTTGACGGGGCGTTGCAAGGAAGCTGGATTGTCTGGCGTTGACATATAGACTTGCACCACTTCGTCACCCGCACGGTTTCCTGTATTCTTGACGTCCACGCTGACGGAAAAGGTGGAATTAGGCGTGATTTTGGTACTGCTGATCTTGAAATTGCTGTATTGGAACGTGGTGTACGAAAGGCCATAGCCGAATTCGTATGAGACGTCCTTGTCGAAATACCAGAACGTACGGCCGCTCTTGCCGTTAACGCCACGAAGCGTGTAGTCGGTGATTTCAGGCAAGTCGCTGAGTGAGCGGTACCAGGTGGCATTGAGTTTACCGCCCGGGTTGACATCGCCGAAGAGCACGCTGGCGATGGCATCACCTTGAGCCTGGCCGTTGTAGCCCACCCAAAGGATGCCTGGGATGTTCTGTAGGTTCTTGAAGGCATCCACCTCAACACAACCGAGTGTCTGCATCACAACGATGGTGTTGGGATTGACGGCAGCCACAGCTTTGATCAGATCCACTTGGTTGCCAGGGAGCAGCAAAGTGAGACGGTCGGCTTCCTCGGTAGCAGTTTTCTCGTCGGTTCCGACAAACAGGACAGCCACATCGGCCGACTTGGCCAAGGCGATGGTCTCATCACTGATTTTGGCGTCTTGCGGAGCCTTGTACACCAGGTACAGGGTTTGAGGACCATTGAATCCAAGTCGGTTCACCTTCACCTTCATCATGCTGCCGCCGCCATAGACACCGCCGGAACGAGCACCAGCGCCCACATAGGCGTTCAAGGTGGTCAATAGATTTCCCTCGGGTGAGCCGGCATGCACTTCGATGATGCCGCCGTCGGTGGGAATGTTCACTTGGATGCCAATGGAGTCCACATTGGTCAGGTCCACGTTGTTATAGGCCGTCCAGGAACCGTCGTTGATGGTGCGAACCTGGTCGGTGTTGCCCATGCCCGATCCAACCGTGATACCCTTGGAGGAAGCACTGTACTTGGTCGCATCGAATTTGGTGACCGTTCCGTCGGTTTTGACCAGTTCAAAATTGGCTACGTACAGCAAGTTGCTCTTACTGGCCGAGTTGCCACCGGAAGCCAACACCACTTCCGTCTTCAAACCTTTATCCGCAATGTACTTGCGGATGCCTGCTGCTGGTGAGACCATGCTTTCAGCAGTTGGGCGGCCTGAATACGGGCCCAACTCCACCAGGTCGGCCTGCGGTCCCAACAAGGCGATTTTCCGCAACGTCGAGAGGTTCAGCGGCAGGGCATTCCGATTGGTGTTGGGCACCAAATTGTTTTTAAGCAGAACCGGTGTCTTGGTGGCGATTTCGTACGCCAACGCCTTGTTGGCAGGCGAGTTTACCACGTTGGTCTGATACTGGGCGTAAGGCACTTTGGAAGGTGCGTCGAACTCACCGGTACGCATTCGAATGGTAAACGTATTCATCAAAGCGCGGTCAATATCGCCCATCGTGAGAAGTCCATTTTTCAGAGCGGAAAGGGCGCTGCGTTGATAAACGCTTCCGCAATCGGAGTCCACACCGGCTTTGAGGCCCAAGGCAGTGGCTTCATCGGCAGTCTTCGCATAAAAGTGACCCGTAAAGATGTCGTCGATGGCGGCGCAATCACCGGTGATGTAGCCTTTCAACCCGTAGGTCCTTCGGGCGATGGTGTCCAGGTACAGGCGGCTGGCCGAGGTGGGAACACCGTTTACGGCATTGTAGGATGACATGATGGAGGGCAATTTGTCTTGTTCGATGAGCTTTCTGTACGGAGCAAGGTAAAACTCGCGCATGTCCCTGCCGTCCATGTTCGAACTGCTTACATGACGGTCGAACTCACTGTTGTTGGCAAAATAATGTTTGGCACAGGGTACGGTCTTGAGGTAGTTGGGATCGCTACCGACCATGCCACGGACAAAGCCGCCTGCTATCTGCGAAACTAGAAAAGGATCTTCCCCGAAGGATTCCCCCGTACGACCCCAACGGGGATCACGGATGGGTTCGACCACGGGCGACCAATAGGTCAGTCCCTTGGTTCCAGTGGCGTTGAAGGCTCTAGCCTCATCGGCGATGGCGGCTGCTTCCCGCTGCATGAGTGATGGATCCCAAGTGGAACCCAGCGCCACGCTGTTGGGAAAGGAAGTCGGTCCGGCCAAACCGACACTGGCATTGGCGCCACCCAACACGCCGTGCAGGGCTTCGCTCCAAACATTGAAGGACTTGATGCCTAAGCGCGGTATGGCGGCCATACTGTTACCTAAAAGGCTTTGCTTTTCCTCAGGGGTCAACCGGGAAACCAAGTCGGCTGCCCGTTCCTGAAACGAATACGAAGTATTGAGGTAAATGGGCGTATTGGGAGTCTGAGCCTTGCTAACGGCCGTCGACAGGATGGAAAGAAGGACAAGGACAAATGCTGTTTTTCTCATTGGAAAGAAGGTATTATTGGAACATCCAGTAATCAAAATTGAACAATTCACGGCCGACGGTGACATTGTCGCCCTTAAAGAGGAAATATAGGTCATGGATACCGGTGATTTGTTCCTTGACCGGAGATTGCAATGTCGTCCAAGCATCCCATCCACCGGTACGACCAATTCGAAGGGTGGTGGCCAACTGGCCCTTGATGCTGTCCAAGCGCACTTCGAGGATGGAGGCCGGCAAACCGGTGGCCACGGAAGCGGAAAATGTTTGGGGCATTTTTTGGCCGAAATCCACTTGTCGAACCTTCAGGAAACTGCCGACCCGGGCTTCCGTCACAAAAACGCCAACTTTGGCATTTTGACTGGTTTTCAGCCCCTTGGACCAAGCCATGGTTTCGGCTTCCACCCGCTTGTACGGGTTGAGGGTACCTACTGGCTTCACGCCCTCCTGGGTCATCAGGATGGTCGGGATGGTGCCGTCCGCGTTGTAGGTGAATTCCTCGATGGCGGCTGAGCGGCCGTATCCACCACCGTTCGGAAGTTTGCCGGTGTGGTAGAAGAAGTAGGATTTGCCTTTGTAATCGATCAAGCCGGAATGGTTGGTGAAACTGTTCGTTTCTTGCAGAGGCATGATGACACCGGCATATTTCCAGGGGCCGGTCGCCTTGTCGCTCATGGAATAGGAAATGTGTTCGGGAACACCTCCGGCCGCGTACATGAGGTAGTATTTTCCAGTACGCTCACAGATCCAAGGGCCTTCCACGTAGCTGTCCACATTTTTAACATTGGGGTCGCGGTTGGGTCCTTTGGCGCCGCCGAAACTTTCGACGGTTTGCGGTTGGGTCACGATTTCGCCCGAGTAGGAAATCATGTCTTTGTAGAGTTTGACGTAGTTGCAGCTTGGATTTCCCCAATATAGATAGGCTTGGTCGTCCTTATCGATGAACACGGTGGGGTCGATGTTCGCCCAACTACCTTCGATGAGGGGTTTGCCGATGGCATCCACGAATGGGCCGGTCGGGCTGTTGGACACTGCCACGCCAATGCCCATGGTGTTGGATTGGTCGGTTTGGGCGCAGATGTACCAATAGAACTTGCCGTTGCGTTCGATGCATTGGGATGCCCAGGCACGGTCGCGGGCCCAAGAGAACGATTCCAGCGACAAGGGTACACCATGGTCGGTCCAGTTGACCATGTCGGTCGTGGAAGAGACCCGCCATTTGGTCATGTAGAAGAAGCTGGTTCCGGGAATATCGTCGCCGGTATACATATATAAGGTGCCGTTACTGACCATCGGTGCTGGGTCCGGTGAAAAATGGGTTTGAATGATGGGGTTCTCGGCAAGACAAACGCTGGAAAGGGTGGAGGCCGTCAGTGCGACGGCTAAGGCAAATCGTTTCATCAGTTGGTGTTTATGTTATTCGAAAAGTTTCAGGTCAATGGCTTCGGCCATTTTCCGATAGCCAAGCTGATTGGGATGCAGCCAGTCTCCGTCGTGGACATCAGGCAGCAAGGAATTGGGAATTTCCGGATTTCGCATAGCCGGTTCAAAATCGATGACGGCGTCGAATTGGCCACTGGTGCGAATCCAGTTGTTGACGGTCACCCAAGCCGGTTGGCGGTAGTCCGCATCGTAAAAAGACCGGCCGAAGGGCAGTACCGGTGCGCCATAGACTTTGATGCCCTGAGCATGTGCCTTGGCAATGAATTGGGCATAGGCGTCGATGAGGTCTTGAGCCACTTTGGTACCTGCTTCGCTGCTGCGGCAACCACCGATGTCGTTGATGCCTATCGAAACGATCAGCCATTTCACGTTGTTCTGTGAGAGAATATCCCGGTCAAAACGTTTTAATGCCGTTTGGCCCAAACCACCACGTAAGACGCAATTGCCACCGATGCCCAAATTCAGGACGGCCCGTTGCTTGGTAGATTCGTTTTGCAGGAGTCTGTCGGAAAGCAGGTCGGGCCAACGGTTTTGCTTGTTCACGCCCGATCCTCGACCGTCGGCTATGGAGTTGCCAAGAATGGCTATGGTGCCCGCCGTTTTCGGAGCCAAGACCTCCACTCGATTGATGGTGTACCAATGGTCGGTCGTGACGGCTTTGCTGAAATCGGCCTTGGGAGACTTTTTGCCGGTCAACAGATAGGAGGTGGTTCGCGAACCCGGATGGCCCGAAAGGTCTTGGGGCACATCGCCGTAACAGATGGTGATGGCCAAGCGCGAACCGGATGACAGGTTGAATGCCAACGGATCCGACGTCAGCTCCGTGTTGGGAAGTAAAGTCACGCACTTCTTGCCCTCGAATCTAAGGAACTTACTGGTTTTTTTGACAATGTTGCTGCCTTCCGTTGAAATGGCGATGGATACGGAGTTCAATGTCAGTGCACTTTTGCTGAACAAGTTGGTGAACCTCAAACGAACGGTTTTGCCTCCTAGGGAGACACGTACGATTTGGCGGAACGTGTTGTTGGTCAGCCCTGGCTTCGGAGGCATGTTGTTGGGTTCCACCAATTGGGGAGCTGTTGCCCAGCTACCCGTCCAAACGAGCCCAGACTCCTTGTCGGAAGCATTGGCGAATACGTTGGTGCAACCGATGACAAATAGGGCAAGGATTAACGTGAAAAAGGATTTCGGAATAAATTGATTCATCGTAAAAGTAAGTGTTTGGTATTCCAATCTAGAAGTATTCAGAAAAGACAAAAATAGGGTCTTACAGCGTATCACTTGCATAATCTTAAAACAAAGACTAGCTTATTTGATACATCGAATTGTCCTGAGCACCATTTTTAGTTGGTTTTTACCGTAAGTGGGGCAAAATGTATCAAAACTGAAACCATTCCATTCGTAATTCCATCGTTCTTTCTGTGGCAGTCGTACTTTTGCAAAGTCGGACCTTACTGGATTTTCAACTTCCGACGGATGCAACAAACCCACATGAAGAACACACGGATTATCGCCTTTTTACTGGTTTCGACCCTATGCACGCTTTTGAGTGCAGCCGATGGGCAAACCCTGATCATCAATGAATTTCAGACGCTGAACAATACGACTATCGCGGACGAGGACACCACCTATTCCGATTGGGTGGAACTCTACAACAGTGGTTCCGCTTCGATGAACTTGGCAGGTTGGTCGCTGACAGACAAGGCCAAGGAACCGAGAAAATGGATTTTTCCCGCCGTTCAGTTGAATGCCGGCGCTTATCTGGTCGTTTTCACCTCCAACAAGGACAGAAGAATCGTTGGTCAGCCCCTGCATACAAACTTCAAACTCTCCGGTGACGAAGGGTATCTAGGATTATTCAATCCCCAAGGAGTCGTAGCGACAGAATGCAAACCCTATCCTGCCCTGCCGAACGATTATTCTTTAGGCATGCTGAATGGCGGATGGGTTACTTTTTCTGCTCCAACGCCAGGTAAGGCCAATAGTTTGGGCAAGATTGCCACATTTCCGAAACCAATTTTCAGCAAAGACCACGGCTTTTTCAGCCAAGCGTTCCTACTGAGCATCACCTGTGGACTTCCCAACGCTCGGATTTTTTATACACTGGACGGCAGTGTTCCTTCCACAATCAATGGGACACTTTATACGAAACCCTTATCCATCGATCATACAAGCATTGTACGTGCGGTTGCAACTGCGGTTCCTTCGGACACCATGGGAATTGCCCAAAGCATCGTCAACACAGGCACCTATTTGTTTATGGAAGACGTTCTCAAACAATCGAACACCCCTACTGGTTACCCCAACAAGTGGGGAAAATACGAGAGCATCCCCGATTCAGCCATCGCCGATTACGAAATGGATCCCGAAATCGTGTCGGTGCCGGCCAATGCGGAGAAGATCCGACAAGCTTTCAAGGAGCTTCCCATCGTTTCGATCGTAACCGACAAGAACAATCTGTTCAGCAAAACAAACGACCCCAAAACCGGTGGCATCTACATTTATACGGGCTATAGCATCGGAGACGGATGGGAAAGGCCGGCCTCGTTCGAATACTTCGATTACGACAATCGGGTTTCGTTGCAGGCGGATTGCGGCATTGAGTTGCATGGGAGTGCCAGTCGTATGGCCGAGAAATCGCCCAAACATTCGTTGAAAGTTGCGTTCAAGTCGAAATATGGTCCGACCAAGTTGATGTATCCCCTCTTTGGCGAAACACAAGCCCAACAGCAGAACGCCTTTTACCTCCGGTCCGGCTTCGGCTTTTCGTGGATACATTGGGACAGCAGCAACAGGACCAAAGCCATTTACAGCCGGGACGAATGGGCCAAACGGACCCAGACCAAAATGGGGGACCGCAGCGGTTGTACACAACACGCCCATTTGTTCATCAACGGCATGTACTGGGGTTTGTACAATCCCACGGAAAAAATCGATGACGACTTTTGCGAGAATTATTTAGGCGGCGACAATTCGGAATGGGATGTGGTGCGGGTGGAAGAAATGAACACCGTTTGGAAAAACCTGTGCACGACTGCCTTGGCCGGCACCGACAGCATCTACCAACAAATTCAGGGTTGCAATCCCGACGGCACACCCAATCCCGCCTATGAACCGATGTTGGATGTGGAGAACTTCATCGACTACATGATGCTGAACTTTTACGGCGGCAACGACGACTGGGACCACCACAATTGGTACGCTGCCCGTAATCGTGTGAATCCTGGCAAAGGATTCCAATTTTTTAGTTGGGATTCGGAGTCGCTCCTCCTGTCGACGACGTCCAACCTGATCGCCGAATACAATAAGAACTGCCCCAGCGACTTGTTCCAAAGTTTGAGAAAAGTGCCGGCCTTTTGTCGGCTGTGGGGCGATCGCATGCAGAAACATTGCTTCAACAATGGCGCCTTGACTCCGACTGTAGCTGCTGAAACCTTTACTCAACTCATCACACCCATCGAGAATTCCCTGTATGCCGAATCGGCTCGTTGGGGAGACTATCGAAAGGATGTTCACCCCTACACCAGCGCCGGTGAACTTTATAAAAAAGACGTCCAGTTCGACGCACAAAAGAAATGGATGTTGGAAACCTATTTTCCGCAGCGTACCAATAATTTTGTGACCTACATGAAAACGGCAGGCTTGTATCCGTCGGTTTCAGCTCCAAACCTGTTGCTAAACGGAGCCGCCATCAAGAAAGACACGGTGTTGCAAGGAGACAAGCTCACCATGACGACCACCGCAGGCAAGATCTACTACACAATCGACCAAACCGACCCGGTCAAATGGACAGCCAGCGGGAGTGGATCGACCACGGCTTCAGCAAAACAGTATGCAACAGCCCTGTTGCCGGACCAATCGGTTCGAATAAAGGCAAGAGCATTCTACAATGGCCTTTGGAGTGCATTGGTGGATCAAAACCTGGTGTACCGATCGTTGGTTGGTTTGGACCTCCCAAAAGGGTTCGACCGTCAGATTGAATTGGCAAATGCGCCCAATCCTTTTATGGAATCCACCACCTTCCGATACACCTTGCCCTTCGATGGCATGGTCCACATGAGTATTGTCGACTTGTCGGGTAGAGTCATTGCTACGATTCTGAATGAACGGATGGATGCCGGCGAACATGAATCCAGCTTTGATGGGGCCAGGCTACAAGCAGGCATTTACTTGTGCAAGATGGAGCTGATCACCGCTGCTGGACATCAAAGCAAGGTCCTGCGATTGGTGAAACTATAGCGTGCAATTAGTTCGTCATCGAATCATCCACCAGGGCAGCCAGGTAGATGTAAGCGGCGCAACAATCCACCACCACTTCGTTTTCGTACCAAATGAAGGGCCAATCGTCCTTGTTTTCGTAGAAATCGGGATTGATAAGGTACAAACTGGGGACGACCCCCCCGGGAATGGCGGTGAAATCGGCCCTGTTGTTGCCGTAGGTCACCTTCTTGGAAGAAACACCGACACCGGGCACGAAGGATAAGCTGGAGGCGGGATGGCAGCCCAAAATAAAGTTCAGCCCTCGTGCGGCATATTCCCTACCGATGATGTCCGGGAACACTTTGTGCAATTTGGCGGCTGCCAGTGCCCAAGTGATGGTCGCGTAGTTTCCGCCTGTATAGAATCCGCCACGTCCGATGGGTACGGCATAAGGATTCACACGGATGAGCGAATCCATCTGTGTTTTGAGTGTCACGGCATAGGCGCGCAAATCTTGACGATAGGCTTCGTCCATAAAAGGAATCGCTTTGATCCAGGTGCTGATGCTACCTCCGCCGAAACCTCTGGGATTGGTCAGACTGGTCTTTACCGTCGGCCAGAGTTTGGCGAAATAATCGGCAAATTTATGGTCTCCCGTGGTGAGATACAGTTCGATGGCGACGCTGGCCTCCGTGGAAGCGCCTCCCCAACGCATGCCTGTGGGGGCAGCTGCGACAGGCTGGACTACCTTGTTCACCACTTCGCGATCCCAAATTTTCAAAGCCGTCTGAATGCATTCGGCAGCCAATTCGTCGTTGTACCCTTTCAACGCACGAGCGGCGGCAGCCAAGGGAGCGGCCGACTGCAAGTTGATGCCCGGGTTATAGTTGGTGAACGCCCAACGGTCGTCCATCACGCCGGAGGTGAAACCGTCCGTCTCCGTCAATTTCAGATTCGGGTTGTAGATGCGGCCATCCGTCAGGCTACCGGCATCGCCAATGGAATTGTATTGGAACAACCTCGACTGCACGATGCCACGTATGGCATGGCCGATGGCGCGGTGTTGAGCAATCAAGGCCAAAGTGCCTTGTTCTATTTGCTGAATAAGGTCCGGAATGCCGTCGGGTTGATGAATGGACACATACTTGCGGTCCCTGTCCACCAATGTTTGGTCGCGGTTGAGTCGAAGGTCTTCCCAAATGCCGGTCAAGTAATTCACCACACTGATGTGCGAGCCGGTCTGAATGTCGAAATCACCTGCATCGAACCAACCGCCGATGTTCAAACCCGGGATGTGTTCCAGTGGTTTGTACTTGGTGTCGGTACTGCTCCCCATCCGGTAACCGTCGTGGATGAGCGTGTCTGTAGGTGCCTGCAAGGCGTCATCCTGATGGGGATTGCCGTGCCAGATGCGGTAGGCTTCCTTGACGTACATGTGGTCCATTTGAACGGGGAACCAAGTGTCGAGTGTGGGATGCCAGGTATTCCTGTACACGTTTTGGGCGATGGGAAACGGGTCGGTGGTCAACTTGCCGTATTGAATCTTATAGATGCCCGGCTCCTTGATACTGGAGAAATCGAAGCGGAAGTACTTGTAACGTACGAATTTGCCCCACTCACTCAGCTTTGCTTCGTACATCTTTTGTGCAGAGCCGTTCTCATTGATGCGCAACAGCGAAGCCTTGGCCAAGGGTTTGTCGTTGGCATCCAGTTCGATTACCGCCACTTTCTCCAAATCGGGATGATACCCCACTTGAGAATGCGAGATGACGGGTTCTTTCAGCCATTTGGGCATGCTGTTCGGAGTAATCAGCCATTGGACGACGGTGCCGGTTTTGCCCACGGGAAGCAATTCCCGAACGACAAACCAACCGTTTGGGGCCAAGTTGCGGCCGTCCAGGAGTCCGATTTCGCCAGTCATGGAGCGAAGCGTCACCCTGGAAGCAGGGTCCTCGGGCGAAAGCACCAGTTTCCGACCCGAAGCCATCGGAAGGGCTTTAGCGTAGGAATCGTTCAACTTCTCATTGGTGAGCAAGTTGCCGAATTGAGGCACTTTCTGGCTGAAGGCTTCTTTTACCATCGGGCCGTCGGCAAAGCGGGGAAAGATGCCCGTTTGACTGTCCATCAGGTACATTTTTTGAAAATAAGTGGCAGGCAGGAACTCGATGTTCATACCAGCTTTACCTTCCAAGGCCTTGGGCACCGGTTGATCCAGGAGGACAGAGATCAGACAGCCGTCGCCTTGCGATTCCACTTTGAGCTTGCTCGTAAAGTCAAATTCCTTGTAGTAGAGGGTCAGTGTGACCGTTTGATGCGCGACGTCGACCAGCCTGTCCTTGACGATGGGTGTCAAGTCCCATTGCTCGGGCGTCGGGCTCAGCCGCACTGCCCCTCCGGTCACCGTCCGGACATTGTGTTGAATCATTTCAATACCATTCACTTTCTCATCAAAGAATCCGCCCGAATTGTACGAATCGTTGTAGATCATCAGGTCTACCCCGTGTTCCTTGAATACGCCGGTTTCGTTTAGGATGAAACTGGTTTTGTTGCCAGCGGCTTGCATCGGCAAGATGGGCAGCAAGAGTATCCAGAGAAGATGCTTGTAAAGATGGTTCATGGTCGAAAATGACTTTTTTAAAGTTTGTCGCTAATGTGGAAAAAGTCGAAATCGACAGATCCACCAGGCGTCATGGTGGCAAAGTTGAACAAGCCGAAACGGTAGCCGATGAACTGCGGAATGGTGTATTCCATTTTCAATTCGGAGCCGATAGGCCTCCAGGTCTTACCGTCCAAGCTGTAGTAGAATTTGGCAATGTCCTTGCGGTCGTTGAAATCGCAGGTAGCTTTCAGTTGGACGGTCTTGCCCTTGAAGGCGATGCTGTCCATCTTGACGGGCTTGCCTGTTTGAGCGCTATACATGACCACTTGCTTCTTACCATGCTTGCATTCGACACCGACCAAACCGTATTTGCGTTGCAAAAGCGAAAGTCCGGCAATATCGCCTTCCTTCATCTTGGTTACGTCGATGGAGGTCGTTCCGGCACATTCCGGACCGATGGTGCGCTGGGTCAATGTGTTCCTTGCCATCAGGAAATCGTTGTCCACACGGCCGGTGGTCAGTCTCAAGAAGCCCTTGCGTTGGCTGACAGACCAAAGGCTGTTCACCGGATTGTGGTTCCACTGCCAAACCAAAGGCAGGTCACGGTCTCCTTTTACTCGGCTGAACTCGTCGGAATGGACAATTCCCGGTATCAAACCCTTACTGGCCGGAAGGTCCAGTTCGTCCGGAACTTTTCCGTCCACGCCGAACACCGGCCAACCATCCACCCATTTGACAGGCACCAGGTACGGTATGCGACCCACCGCCCCGTTGTCACGGAACAGGTAGGCAAACCAATTGCCTTCTGGCGTGTCGATGAGGCCACCTTGGGCTACGCCCTTGTCTTGAAAGGCAATTCGGCCTTCCCAAGTACCGTTCAGGCTGTCTGCCCGATGCACCACCACGGTGCGCATGCTGCCGCTGGGCCAAGTGATGTTGAACAAGTAGTATTTGCCGTCGTGCTTGAACAGTTGCGAGCCTTCGGCAGGCAAACCGCCCCGTCTCGTTCCGGCAGAAGGTGCACTGGCGTTTTCGATGAGCACACGATTGATGCCTCCAACCTTGACACCCGACAAATCGTCGTTCAGCTCCACCAAGTTTAATTTTCCGGCACCGTAAATGAGGTAGGTTCGACCGTCGTCCTCAAATACCAAGGAGTGGTCGTGAAAAGAAGGGTTGAAAGAATGTTTTGTCCAAGGGCCTTTCTCGATGTCCTTGGTTGTGTAGATATAGGTTTTGCCCGTGGTCTGTGAAAAAGTGGACACATAGTACGTACCCTTGTGAAATCGGATGGAACTGGCCCACGTGCCTCTGCCGTAGGTGCTCATTCCATTGTTCAATGCAAGCGCGTCGGTGGTGTCGAGAACGTCGTAGCAATAACTGACCAACTCCCAGTTAACGAGATCTTTGGACTTCATGATGGGCACGCCCGGATTGAAATGCATGGTAGTGCTGCTCATGTAGTAAGTGTCGCCTACCCGTATCATAGACATGTCGGGTACGTCCGCCCAAATAAGCGGGTTTTTGGCTTTCGTTTGGCTGAGGACCACGATTGGTAAAAAGGCAGTCAACACGAAAAGAACGAAAAGAATTTTTTTCATAATCTTGTTTTGTTTGGTATCATTGAATACGCATGCTTTCAACCGGTCCCAGATACGATGTTTTATAGGAACCTCTCTGAAGAACGATTTTTTGAAGAACAACACCGGGATCGATCATCCATACTTTCAAGGTATGGGCACCGGTGGATGAAATCGGAAGATCCGTCGTCAGTCTCCTGGACTGATTCAACACACCTTCACCCCAAGAACGGCTGGTCTGGACGCTGAACGAAGCCGACACGTTGATGAGGTACTGAGGTTTCTCGTTGTCCAGGGAAACCGCCACCTGTATGTCACGGCCAGGCATGAAGTTCAACACGGGCGAAGTAATCAGATGAATTTGAACCGAGTCTTTGGAAAACAAGTACAGCGGATATTCCAGACAAGGAGCATCTTTGCCAGGCACGGCAGGGGGCGGATTGGGGGCGGAGGCCGTGGCACGCATGCCAGACAAAGTCAATCCATAATCTTCCACCCGAATCCAACTTCGACCGGCTTTCGGCGTGTTGGCAGCAAAATGTTCCGGTTCGATGGAAACCGTACCGTTGCTTTCTACAAAGCCTTTTACTAAGGCACGTTCAGCCTTGGTTGGCCTCACCGATTGCACCTGAACCGATACCGTCTGCCCAGCTCCGGTTACCACCACATGCCCTAAAGATTTCCCCTCTGGCAGTTTGTCCTCCACCAACGAGATCCAAACACGCTTGTCTGCATTACCAACCATTCCGTTTGTTTCCGAAACCAGTATCCAAGGCACATCGGTACTTATTTGACAATTAAAAGGCTGTTTGCCTCGGTTGAACACATCCATCCAATGCTTTCCGCCGCCATATAGATCCAGTTCAGGCAGCCTGGGTTTCTCCGCCGACCCAGGCCATGCGGATTCAGAGCCTTCCACGGCTACTCCCAAAATGGATGAATCGGGCAAGGTCAAGTCCGTTAATTTGACGGCACTCAAACTATTTTTTCTGGGCGGGTTCCAACTGGTGTAGCCCAAATGAGTCTGATCCATGAAATGGTTCCAACGGCCATTGGCATAGACCTTGTTGAAGTAGGTCATCAGCGCCGTGTCTGCTTGGAATAGCTCGCGGGTGCGGGAAGCCATATCGTTGGTGCTGGCGCGACCCTGACGGGCATAGAGTTGGTTTTTGCCGGCTGTCGCATATAGTTCGTTCACGATAGCGCCTATTTTTGCCGGAAACAAGACGTCTTCAAAAAAAGCATCCTGATATTCTTTCGGCAGTTTGTTGGATATCGATTCTGCCTTATCGGCGAGTTTGCGATAATCGGCCACAACCGTTTCAGCCTCGTTGTAATTGATGAGACTGTAGGTACGCGGGGTCAACGACTCTGGTTTCCGGCGGGCATTGAACTTGCCATAACCGGATAGGATGGTTGCAATGTCGTTGGCATAGGTCGGTCCAAATTCACGGGTGGCCCATTGTCGGGTGTAGTCGTTCAAGTTCTCGTTGGTCCAACGGTCGGTGTTCCAGGCCAAGTTCATGAAATACTCCATTGGCAATTCATACCCTCTGAAATGGCCGACATTGACTATCCAGATGCGATCGGCGCCGTATTGCTTTGCCAGGGACATCTGCTCCCAGATCTTGGGCAGGGGGTTGGTGTTGATCCATTCGTAACTGCGCGGTCCGCCATGGTAGTCGAAATGGTAATAGACACCGGCGCCTCCAGGTCGCTGCCGCTCCTCTTTGTTAGGCAAACGACGGATGTATCCCCAGTTGTCATCGGCCCAAAGCAGGGTGATGTCGTCCGGTGCCTTCATGCCTTCGTTGTAGTACTCGTTGATTTCCTTGTACAAGCACCAAGTTTGGGGAATGTCCGACAAGGGTTTCTGATATTCTTCCTTCAAGATTTTCTGCTGGGTCTGAATGATGCCTTCCACCATGGCGATGTTGGTCTTCAGATCCCCTTTCATCTCGCTGTCGTTGGCTCCGCGAAGCCCCATGGTGACGATGCTTTCGTAGTTCTTGTTCCGACGGATACCATCGCGCCAGAAACTTTCCATCACGTCGGGGTGCTTGGCATAATCCCAGGGACCCAACGTACGGGAATACCGCCTGTCCCACTCCTGCTGGGAACGGATCATCGGCTCTTGATGCGAGGTTCCCATGACAATGCCGTATTCGTCGGCCAACCGAGGATTCTCGGGGTCATCTTCGTTGAAAGCGTTCCCCCACATGGCTGGCCAAAGGTAATTGGCTTTGATGCGAAGCAACAGTTCAAATATGCGGGCATAGAATGCATGCCCATAATTGGCGACTCCGCCACGGATGGGTGGATTCTCGCTGGGTGCGACCTGACCGAATTTTTCGGCAATCCAACCGCTCAGGGCTGGTGCTTCATCGTTGATGAAGATACCCCGATATTTCACGCTGGGGCCTTCGGAATAACTGCCGGATTTGACGTACAACCGTTCTTGATGGGCCACGGGCACGTCAGCCCACCAATACCAGGGCGACACACCGATTTTTTCGGAAATGTCGTAGATGCCGTAGATGGTCCCGCGCTTGTCGCTGCCAACCACGACCAGGGCTTGCTCCACGCCGGGCATGGGTTTTGCCACTACTTGGATGAGGTAGTGCTCCCATTGGCCTTGGATACCCGACACATCCAGTTTTTTGGACCGGACCAAGCCGTCGATCAGTTTGCTTTTGCCCAAAGTGCCCACAAAAACCGGGCATTCATGCCCTTTCGGTTTTCCCAGGGAAAGTTCAGGCGACCTTCCAGTGACTTTGCCGATATCCGATTTTAGGTCGTTCAGTGCGCGGATGACACCGGGAAAATCGTCAGGGCTGATGTACAATTTGGTCGTGAATTCCGGCACGGAAAGTGGAATTGCACCTGTGACGGGTTCAACCGATATATACGCCGAGCCGCCTATGCTCCAAACCGGAGCGACGGCAGTCAGCATCAGCAACGACAGGGTTGCCACCATCACGAACTTTCTCATAGTTTGATCACGGTTTCAGCAAACGGACATCGTAAATACCACCGGCCATGGAATTCGGCGCGGCTTCGAATTTCACCGTCAAGACGCCATCGGTATTACGATGAATCAGGTCTGTAGGGATTGGGTACTCACGGCTGTAGAATTTACCACGAAAGCCATCCTCGAGTTTCACGGTCTGAAGCAGTACATTGTCCACTAAAATGTTGAAGGTGCGGTTCACATCGCTACCGCAGTAGGTGACCATCAAAGTGACCATTTCCGAGGAAGGTTTCTTCAGGTCATAGCTGAACCATCCGCTGGCATGCCTCCAATGGCGATCCATGTTTATTCCTATTTGACTGTTCTCAAACTTCAGGTTGTGATCTTTCTCGGGTTGTTGCTCACCCGGCCTAACTTGGTCGAGCGTACGATTGTCCAAAGCGATGCGGTCTTCCTCCACATGGCGGCGGTCTTCCTGCACTTGGACGTACTCCTCAGGGGACAAAATGTTCCAATAAATCATGTACCGAGCATCGTGAATCTGATAAAAAGGTTTAAGAATCAGATTTTTATACTTCTCGGGCAAAATCGACCCTTTTATAGAAAAATGATTTTGAGAATCCACCGATTTGAACAGGTCGTCCGGATTAAGCCTATCCACTATGAAAAACGGGGCTTGGTCCATGGGATATGCAGGTCCGTTGGCAACGTGCCCCATTCGGCCTCCTCCAGCTTCCAAACCTGTCAAATCGGTGGTGTCAGTTTCGGCTCCCAATACCCAGGGGCCATATTCGAATGCAGCCCATTTGGAACCGTCCGGTAAGAATTCGGCCCGAAGATGCATAGGCATACGCATCTCCACCACATCGCCGTCCGACCAGTTACGCTTCAGTTCGATGTAGTGGTCGGCACTTGCCGTGTAGCGAGTGGGTTGGCCGTTGACCACGACCGCAAATTCCATGACGTTGCACCATTGTGGGCGACGTAATTTCAAAGAGAACGTAGCACTTTTTTTCAACTTCAATTTCAGCGAAACCTGATTTCCCTGGGACAGGTCGCCCGTTTGTGTCAATACAAGACTGTTTTCTTTCCAGTTCAGAATGGAAGGCACATAAATGTTCACATACAAATCCTTTTGATCGTGTGCGTAAATGAGTTCACCGTATTTGGTATGATTTTCCATACCCGTTCCAACGCAGCACCAAAATGATTCCTGTGCTTTCGAGTAAACTCGGTAGTGTCGTGGCCTGACGGGTGTGAAATAGACGAAACCACCATGTGGATTCTCCGAAGAAAGTATGTGGTTGAACATGGCCTTCTCATAGAATTCCAGGTATTTTGTATCTCCGGTACGTTGCCAAAGCATTTTGGAGAGCTTCAGCATGTTGTATGTGTTGCAGGTTTCAGGGCCCTCCTTGGTTTCAATCATGCTGGAAAAATCGTTGGTCGGATTGAAATGTTCGGACACGCTGTTGCCACCGATGGCGATGGAACGCTTCTCCGTTACATTCTGCCAGAAAAATTCGGCTGCTTTTTCCCACGAAGTATCCTGCGTCAATTCGCCGATGCGTTCGAACCCGATGACTTTAGGAATCTGAGTGTTTGCATGCATGCCCGTCAGTTTATCCTGTTGGTTGATGAGCGGATTCAGCAGGTTGCGGTGCGAAAAGCGTTTGGCCAATTCCAAGTATTTTTTATTTCCTGAAACCACGTAGGCATCGGCCAACACTTCGTTCATACCGCCCTGTTCCGTGCCTAACATCCGTTGCATCTGCGCATCCGTGAGTTTGGAAACCACGTTGCCGCACCAATCACAGAGGTTCAAATACAGGGTCTTGGCTTTTGCATTGTTGGTGAGCAACCAGGCATCGCGCAAGCCTGCAAAGGTCTTGTGCAAGTTGTACCAAGGGACCCAAGTGCCTTTCAGTCCATCACTGGTCGTGAAATTGGCCGTCGGCAAATCGTTCCACAATTTCTTGCTGCCTGGCGTTCCTCCGATAAAACCGTCACCTGAAGCTTTCTGACAGGTCTCGAGCTCATTGATCATGTAAGTGAGCCGTTCCGCCACCTTTTTGTCACCCGTGATGGCCACCGTTTGGGCAAGAGCCGTCAGGTAATGGCCGGCGGTATGCCCGTCAAGGCCCATGCTTTCCCAGTTGCCATAGGGCATGGCTTTCATCTTCAGGCCGGCTTCCCTAAAAAAGGGTGCCAACAAGCGGTCCGGGTCGAGCGACATGATGTATTCGATGTCTGTTTTCTGAGCCTCCAGAAAGGGGCTATCCAACAATTTGACCTCGCTGAGCGGGAACAACGTGCATTGGGCAAATCCTGCGGGTGCCGTTCCCAGGAACAGGAGCAAGCACAAAAGTTTCAATTCCTTCATCAACGGTAAAGTTTATCGGTGGCGTAAATTCCAATTTCGGCACCCTGAAAACCAGTGGCGACTTGCGTGCTCAGCATCGTTGCATCCAAGGGTTCGCCCACCAACTTCCAGGTTTTTCCAAAGTCGGAGGAATAGCTGAACACATAGCTGTCCGGCTTGACGGCTTCAGCCTTCAAGGTCAATTTCTCATGAGCAAGGTTTTCAGGCAATAAAACCATATAGCGGCTCAAACTCTTTCCGCGCTTGAACGACTCCACCAACAGGGCGGGTTTTTGGGTGGTCGAATCCATGGTTTTGCCGAATTGCATGTAATGAGCCTCATTCTGAAACAAGGCCAAACCGGCAAATTCCTTGGGAGAAGCAGGGTCGAACAGTAGATTGGTGGTCACCGTAAAATACCAAGACGTGATGCGTTGACAGATGAACGCCGGATTCGAACGTTCATAAAGTGCGACGTCCTTCAACGTCAGCGACAAGTTGTTTTGGGCATCGATCGAATAAAAATTTCCGACCGGATTGCGCACGAAAATGGCATGATCCTTCAATCCTTTGCTGGTCCAAAGGGATCCTGTATTGTAAAAATCGAAACCCTTCACGCCCCATTTATTCTCGAGCTTGATTTGTTCCGCCGATTTATCGACAGTGTAGGGCACTTCCTTTCCTGCAGGCAGGATGATGGGTTGTCCGTCTTGCCATTTAACCGGCAACATGAACGTTTCACGACCGGTATTGTATAAGCCTCCTTGATAGGGCATGCAGGCTAGGAATACGGCAAACCAGTCACCAGCGGCCGTTTGCACCAAATCGGCATGTCCGGAGGAAGTAATCGGATTCAGGCGGTCTTTGGGCAGCAGCCGCTGCGTCAGGATGGGATTGATCTTGCAAGGCGTATAGGGGCCGAACGGCTTGTCGGCCGTCAACACCACTTCGGAGTGCCAATCGGCAGTACCACCTTCGGCACACATCAAATAATAGGTGCCCTTGATTTTGTAGAGGTGCGGACCTTCAATCCAAATGGGTTTGTCTTCCTTGCGAACGCCCTTGTCGATGACGACTTGCTTCTGCCCGACGGTCTTTCCGTTCTTCCAATCGAACTCGCGGATCCAAATGGCACGGTGGCCATCGTATTCTGCCGGATAGGAAGGTTCTTCGTTGTTCACGATGTAGGCTTTGCCGTCTTCGTCAAAAAACAAGGAAGGGTCGATGCCTCGAACGTCGTTCAGCTCAATAGGGTCGCTCCAGTTTTGTTTCATGGGGTCATCCGTGGTGACGATGGACGTACTGCCGTAACCAGTTCCCGTCGTAATCATGTAAAACTTGTTGTCGTGCGGGTTGAATTTGATGTCGGGCGCATATACTCCCTGTGACATGGAGGAATTGCGAAGGCGCAACTGCGATTCGCGGTTCAACACATGACCTATTTGCGTCCAATTCACCAAATCTTTGCTGTGCCAGATGGGCACACCCGGGAAATAGCTGAAGGTGGAATTCACCAAATAGTAATCATCCCCTTTGCGACAGATGCTGGGGTCGGGCATGAATCCGGCCAAAATCGGGTTTTGATATTGATTTATCGTCTTTTGGGCTGCAAACCGGTTCACAGCTTTGTATTGGTAATTGTCGAATACCGCTTTATTTTGTGCCATAAGCGTTGCTGTCAAGCCCAAAAAAAGGGCCAACGTGGTGAATTTCTTCATGATTTCCATTATTTATATTTTAACTAATTTGCAAATTTGAGTTTGATTGTCCGCATTAACTCGGAGCAGATACGCACCCGTAGGCAGGTGTTTTCCTACTGAAGTCAATCCATTCAGTTTTCCAGATTCCAACAGTTGCCCATTCAGATTCGTAATGTCGTATGAAGACAACTGGACAACAGTGTTCAATTCGATTTGAAAGAAATCCTTCGAGGGAATCGGATAAACATGAACGGTCACGTGATTTTGAACGACGGATGTTGCACTCACCATCTTGTAGGGCACCATGCGTACCGTGTTCAGATAAAAGGCATTTTTTGACCCTTTGAACCGGAAAAACAAGTCGTGCTGACCCAGAGTGACTGGAATGTCGGCCGTGAAGTTCTTCCAAGTATCCGTGCTGCCGGTGGATGAAATGACGAGTTGAGCCAACTTGGTTCCGTTCCGTTCCATATCGTCCATCCATATTTCCAACGTGCCGCCAAGGATGGAAGCTGCAGAGATTTCGATTTGAGACGATTTGCACGTCGCATTGCCCATATCCACGCCACCGAGCATCAGCCAACCGCCCATGGACGAAGAATTCGTCACCACTTTGCCCACCGTTTTGGTCACTGTTTCAATGCCGTATTGGTTTTCACGGCTCATCAGCGGCAAGCCAGAAAATCCATCTCGATAGGCGTACCGGTCGAAACCGGCCGAGATGCCTTTTGCAAACAATCCTTGGCTGTTACCGACCCAAGAATTGTAATTGTCTTGCGTCTGGTCGAGCGCCAGCGCATTGATGGGACTTCCCAAGACCGTCCAGTTCAGGCCGTCTGCACTATAGGAGCCAGTCAATACGTGATCGTTCCGTTCCAAGCGGAACCAGACGGTGTCTCCGATGACATTGGGCACCTCATAGCTGGTCGTCAGCAAGGAGAAGGTCAATTTTTTGCCGTTGTTGTAGCCGCTGCAAAGCTTGACCGATTTGCTCATGTTGCCGTTCAACAAACAAAGCCCAGCAGCTTGTCCGTTCGACGAAGCTTGAACAACCACCCTAGTCACCAGCGAATAGAAATGACCGGCATCCTTTTGAAGAATCTGACAACTGTCGGTACCCGGCGTCAACGTCAACCAACCGGGCTTCAGACTGAGGGAATACTTGGTGGCGCTCGTCGGATTCAAAAAATGCCAACAAAGCTTCAACGAACTTTGATCGAATGGATCCGATTGCGGCAGATTCCAAGGTATTCGGTCCGCGGTTAAGGCCGGTTTGATGACAGGCGCTGTGGTTGTAGCTTTGCCGGTAGGTTTCCCATTGGCATCCCACACGATTTGATGCAACAAACCCTGTCGACCCTTTCCATCCCAGCTGTCGGTACTGAGATTTTCGTAACTGTGGGAGATGGTCCACCAGGTACTGTCTGAGAGCATAAAAGGCTGAGCAATGTGGTTGGGATTTCGGAACATGACATTGGCATCCGAAACCGTTTCGAAGAAATTACCCATGGCTTGCCAACTCAATGAATCGGAGGTCAACGTTTTTGAACGCAAGACATACTGTCCACCTGCGACGTTGCCGGCCACGAAATAATAATACCAACCGTTTCGCTTGCACATGACCGGGCCCTCCGCCCAACTGTATTTTTTGCCGGTATTGACCCAGTCCAGATTGATGACACTTCCCGTCAAATGTCCATTGGTTCCTATTTTCTGAATTCGGTTTACAAATTGACCGGGTTTAATCATCATGTAAGGCGTTCCGTCGTCATCAACGAAAATTGAATTATCGTAGCCGATGGCACCAGTTTCGGCCGTCGAATTTACCTTTACAGGTGCAGACCAAGGGCCGGATGGAGTCGTGGCTTTGCAGAAATATTGACCACCGCCGGCTGAATTGGAAAAATAGAACCAAAAAGAATTGTAAAAATACGACAAGGTTCCTCCCCAAATTCCAGCGGCCGGGGCACTGCTGCTCAGGCCGGCCCAGGTGGAAGGCACCACGCGTGAAATGACTTCCCAATGCACCAAATCTTTTGAATGGAGGATGGGTGAATACGGTGTGAAATGGAAACACGATCCGCAGGCGTAAAAATCATCGCCCACCTTCAATAAGGAAGGATCGGGATGGTCGCCAGGCAATATTGGATTGATATATGTTTCCTGATAATTATAAAAGAGCGTCGGATCCAAACCAGGCGCCGATGTGTTCAGGTTCTTAACGGTGTATTGATAATCTGCCCTGCAGAAGGCGATTTTATCCAGATCCAAACCATCCTCCCTGGAGCCCATCTGAAAAGTCAGGGTTGTATTAGGTGCCGAAACGGTGAAGACGGAAGGGGTGGAATTGTTGTAATATTTGGAGATGTTGAGCCATTTCCAGGTTTGAGTGCCTGTTGAGCCCTGATAGGTGACGATGTCGTTGTCGCTGGTATAACCGCCAGAGGCCAAGCCATTTACATATGCCCAGCTGTCGGTGTTGGTAGCCGAAAGTGTCCCGAACGATTTTCCAAAAAAGAAACTGTCATCGTTGAAACCACCTGCGCCCACTCGAAAACGAGCATAAAGTTCGTAGATACCTGCCTCCGGGAATGTGATGGAGAAAGTGAGCTCTTTATCGCTTGTTCCTGGATTAAAGGCTGAATTGTTTGTTTTTGGATACACAAATTGGACCAACCCGTCATTCCCCATGGCAAAATCTGCGCCAAGGACCGCTTTTTCCGCTTCCAACACAACGGGCTCGTTGTTTGCGAGCACGGCAATTGGAAACAAAGCCAGGAACAACAATGTCTGCTGGTATTTTTTCATCAATGAGAAGTAAGGGAAGTAGAATAAGAGAAAAAACAGGTGAGGATTCTTTCGAATCCCCACCTGTTTGAATGGAGATAATCAGTTCAATCCGACAATCTATCGGATCATCACTTTTTCAACTTTAACGGTACCGTTGTCGTAAATTTTACGTACAATGTTCAAACCTCTACCCGGTGCATTCATGCGGAATCCCTGGATGGTGTAGTATTGAACTTCTTTGACAGTTGCTGGTACGGTCAATTCTTTAACACCTGTATAAGTGCCGGCTTTGCGAACCAACCAGATGCTAGGATCACCCCAGAATAAGGAAGGAGTATAACCGGAGAAGGGAGATACGGCTGTTTTGCAGCCCAGCGTAAAGGAGTCACCATCGGTGAGTGTCAGCTCTCTAACTGACGCATACTTGGATGTTAAGCCAAAACCGTCCTGGATGAAACCGACATTGGTCGTATCCTTGCCATGAATGACATAGAATTTGAGGAACTTGTCAATGTCTGCCTGCGTGACACCAGTGGTACCAACTGCACCTGTTCTAGCGTGCATGTTGATGTTGTACACACCATTGGGCAAACCGGTAATCGTTTGTTGGAAGGTATCGACCTTTGCATTGAAGACAGTGGCATACGTGTCTTGTACGGGTGACACCGTAGTGGCAAGCGTATTAATACCACCTCCGGCAAAAGTGCTGATAATCCAACCTGGGAATGTGGAATTATCCAAACCTTGAACCATTTTCGTGGTATAGAAGTTCGGGTTCTTCATGAAGCAAGACATATCGATACTGTCCTTAGCGGTGGAGTCAATCAACGAACTTCCAAGCTTGAGGGAATCCAATGCCAGATTGTGGCTGATGTATTGTTTGATCTTGATCAACAAAGCATGAGCAACCTGATCGTCGTCCGTCAAAGCAGCCTGAGCAGCGGCCAAATCGGCTGCGGGGACAGGTACTTTCAACGATTTTGCAAGAGTCACGGCTTTCGTCAAACGGTAGGTCAAAGCAGGAATTGCTGTGCTTACCATATTCTTCATCAAATTCGTGCAGAACGTCAACGTATCATTGGCAACTTTTAATGAATCGTCTCTGGTAAGAGCGCGACCATCATAGTAGTTAGCCACATTTGTAAGAAGCGGAAATGCATTCAAAGCTGTGTATTTGGTTCCAGCATAAGTTGTCAAAGTTGTTTTAGCAGCTGTAACATTTGCATAGTAGGTAACAATACTGGCATAGTGAGCATCAACCTTAGCTTTATAAGCTGCACCTTTTACAATGAATGAATCAACATCTGCAATTGCGGCAGTATAGACACTTGGAGAAGTGCCGGTAAATCCAGCATATTTATGAATGACTGTAGACAAGGCTGTTTTATCAACACCATTATAAATGGATGAATCCATGCTTGCAAGTGTCGTAGTTGCACTACCCAGTTTCGTATCCAAATTCGAGCTATAGAGGAAACTGGTGGAAGGAGTCTTAATAAGCAAGACCTTACCAGAAATAAGAGCATCCCAACTACCTGAAGTAACTCCAAAATTCAACAAATAATCCTTTTCTTCGGTAATGGTGAAGTTTAAAGTATTTACCGCTGAACCTGTAACGACAATATTTTTAGCAGTAAGATTTACACCCCCTGAAAGTACCATTGAGTTAATCGCTACCGTATCCATGCCCATTATAGCACAATTTACTGTGGGGTTGGATGTAGTATTAGTCGTGGTTTGTGGCCATCTACCTGTACGCACCGTTAAATTGTATTTGCCTGGTTTCATGTGAAGACGTTGATCGGTATACAAACCATAATAAAAATCAGTTTTTACACCTTCTCTATAACATAGATAGAGGCCTTTTGAAAATTCTCCAGCAGCAGCGAATGTAAACATTCTGTTGGATCCAGGAGAAGTATTTTGTTCACTTACTTCGGTCCCTGCTGTCTTCATCGTAATGCGTTTGAACCCATTGGGAATATTACCATCAGCATTTGCAGCCCACTTTGCTTCGGAGTTGAACAACGTATCGATAACTCCAGCTGCTGCTATTCCATATTCCAATGAAATGATGGTGTTAGGTGCAGGAGTTCCAACTTCACTTGTTAGACCCTTAACTGTAAGGAAATACTCACCCATAGTGCTTAACACATCGGCATCTTTTACGTTGAATGTCAGCGTATTGGAAAATCCAGTTTCAACTAAATTGAGTTTAAAGTTCGTACCAGGGCCGGCCAAAGTTGCTGTAACAGCGGCGCAATCGACTTTCTTACTATACTCCAATTTGAAGGTACGTGAATTATAAGGCAAATTGAACGATCCGGATTCGGGAGTTGCCACTTTAAGGAAAGGGGCAGAATACAAGGTAGCAGAACCAGTCAGGTTCATGTCATAATTGGAATCTTCGTCCGTGAAGTTAGCTACCATCATGTTGGAAGCAGAATTCCATGAATCCGGGCGCAAGGCATCCGTATATTTCAAAGCGACGTTGGAGGCCACAGGGTTGGTGAAGCTAACTTTCAACTTACCTTCTGCGTTGTCGTCCAAATAGGCTGTTGACAAGAAAATCAAGAAACCGCTCTTTTGTACTTCGACAGCTTCCACATCCTGCTTAACACCGTCCAAGGTAACATTCACACATTCCACGGGTAATACAGCTGTTTCATAATCTTTTCCAGCACGCAGTGCATCCGAATTGATGGCATAGCCGAAATCAACCTTGATGACATCGCCGTTGTATGTGATGCCCTTGATGGTGGATTTTTGAATAGAGATGTCATCCAAGTAGTATTTACCGGGATTGTATACGTTCAAATTCATGAAGTACTTGGTTTCCAAAGCAGCTGAATCAGGATTCAGCGATTTGTAATACGCTTTTTGTACATCATCGCTCGTGTAATAGAAAACAGCGCTTTTCTTAACCCAGTTGGCCGGATCAAAACCGGTAAAGGTATAATCAAAAGCTTTGTTTCCAACGCCGACAAAAGCGACATCGGCATTTTCCTTACCAACTTCCATTCTGGCTCTGATGTTGGTGGCCGAACTCGTGGTACCACCTGCAAGCGTATAAGCATTGTCACCCTTCACCCAGAAAGTCAACCGATACGAAGTATTGGCTTCGATGGGTAGGTTTCTGAACTTAAGTGCGCGCTGGTAGTTCGCACCTGCTGCTGTGTTGGCATTATTCAACATCAATGCAGTTGTTCCGGTATGCGCGGTGGTGCTGAGTGAATCATGCGTATCCCCTGCAAGGAAATTGACCATTTCCAACTTGCCGACCGGAAGGCCGGAAGACGGAGTCTCAAAACCGAAGTTAAAGATACTCTGGGCCATCATCGTCAAGCTTGACGCCAACAACCCGATCATTAGTAATCGTTTTTTCATAGTGGTTAAAAATTAAACGTGAATTTATTAGAAAACAAAAATTATTTTTTCAAGGGTAGGTACCAATTGGTTTGATCCGTCAACTTATCATAAAGTGCCTGATCAAAGTTGGCAGAGCCCTTTCTTCCGGCAATTTTTTTGGCTAAAAAATCGTTGTTAGTTGTTTGATACCAATCGTTTCGATGCATGTTGATGCGAAGAAGGTCAAAGAATCGGTATCCTTCGAAGGCTGTTTCCAAAGCCAGTTCGTCGCAAATCTTATTTTCCACAAAATCGATGGTATCGTTTTTGGAAGCCAACTTAGGAATGACATAATGCTTGTCTGCACTGGCTTCACCGCATCCTCTGGAATGAATGCCAATGGTATTGAGTGTTGTGAACATATTCTTATCCCAAGCCAATAAATTTCCGGCTGTTTTAATTTCGGTAGAATCTACATATTTGCCAATATTGGCTTGAGTCATACCATATTTAAGTACGGCAAAGGCTGCTTTGGGAAAACCCGCGCGGTTCATAGCCTCCGCATAACGCAAGTAAATCACAGCTTTGCGGTAAGTGGTCACATTGGTTCCAATTTTCGAAATGGTTTGATAAGAGGTGGAATAGTCCCCAAATTTATTGTTGCTCACCGTTGCGTGGTTGTAAATGGCAGCGAGTCGCAAATCGCCAACAAACAATGGATTGGTGGTATTGTCGGAAGGTGCGAAAAGCGTGTCACGTGTGGAAGTCAGCAGGTTCTCGTAAATCTTACAATTGGATTGCGATTTCGACAATTCTCTCAAAGCGGTCGAGAATGTTGCTTGATAGTACAGCTTGTTGTCTGTTGTGGAATTGTAAACATTTCGCAAATCAGTAACCAAACCGTTGAATTTGCTCGTTTCCATCGGAATGAATGAAATCATTTCCGAACCCGTATTATTGAACACACTGCTGTACGAATTTTGGGGATATCCATCAAAGGTATTGGTCGAATTGGTCCACTGACTCCGATTCGTCCCCAAAGCCATTCCGTTGGCATTGTTGGTCAGATAATCGTGGTAATACGTGGCCGCTTCCAAATATCGGCCCGCCCATAGACACAAATCGCCCAACAACAGTCGTACCGGAATGAAAAACCGCACGGCATTTGTCTCTCCTATAGTTCCATAAGTTGGATAGGGGGTATTGATATAGGGTTTCAAATCATTGATAAAGTATTCGGCTATGGCCTTAACATCTTTCTTCTCATACGTTTGACTGGCTTGCTTTTCTGACAAAATGGGTTCAGTTACAAATGGAACCGATCCATAGATTTGAGCCAATTGAAGATAGGTCCATGCCCGATAGGTTTTCATCACGGCATATTCTTTCATGAACACCGGGTTGTTCCTTTTTTTCAGGGTCGTGTCAACATTGGTGATGAAGTAATTGCAATTGTTGATGATGGCATAATAATCTTCGGGGGCATTGTAAACATTGTCCGTTCCGGCCGTAAAATTCGCCAACCCTTGCAACTGCAAACTGGCATCGGGTGTTAAACTGACCAGATCACTTCGGATATCACCCAACAATACCGTCCGGTCTGCAATCTGCTGCATCTTGCTGATGACTCCGACAACGGAATATACGGTATCGGTAGGTGCGTCCAACGTATTGTTCTCGGTAAAGAGCACCTGTTCGGAATCAAGGTTGAATAAGCCTTGACAGCTTGAAAATCCGGTCAATGACAATAAACCGAAGGAAAAATATAGAAGAGCGTTCTTTTTCATGATTCTAACAATTAGAGATTGATCTTAAGTCCAAGGGCGAAATTTCTGGATTGAGGCAAAAGTCCCCGGTCGATGCCTTGCATCAAAACACTGTTTCCCATGGACGTTTCAGGGTCACTTCCCAAATACTTGGTGAGCAGCCAAAGATTGTTGGCGGAACCCCAAATGGTGACACCCTGCAAATAGGTGTTGTGAATGGGTAAGGAATAACTCAACGTCACTGTTTTCAATCGAAGGTACGAACCGTCTTCTATCCAACGATCGGAGAATCGACTGTTGCCCATCGGGTCGTTGTAGGTAATCACAGGAATGTCGGTCAATTGACCTTCGGTGGTCCAGCGGTTGTTCATGGCCGTTGTCTGATTGAAGAACGAAGAACCGCTTTCCAAAACCATGCGTTGGTAATTGAACACATCATTTCCGATGGAGTAATTGAACACGGCACTTAACTTGACATTGTGCATGCTGATGTTGGCGAACAAGTTTCCATAAAAGTCTGGATTGGGGTTGCCAATCACAGTGCGATCCGATTCGTTGATGACGGCATCGTTGCTGACAAAGTTCATGTCACCTGCGCCAAAATATTTCTTGGCACCGTTTTTCAACTCAATATACTTGGCATCGTCACTTGCAGCTTTGGCAGTTGAATAGACACCATTGGTTCGGTATCCGTAAAAGAGTCCTACCGGCGATCCCACCTGTGACAGAATGGTTGCTCCATACATTTCGCTAATCATGTTGGATGCATTATCGGGTAGTGCGGTCAAGGTATTTTCGTAATGGCCGACGCTGCCACCCCACTCCATCTTAAGTGATTTGAAGTTCAGCAAACGGAATTTAATGGAGAAGTCGTAACCCAGATTGGACAAGGCACCGTCGTTGCTCCACATGCGATTGATTCCACCCACATAATCCATGTTCTTTAAACTCAACAAGTGGTCTGTGTTGCTTTTGAACACATTGAACGACACGTTCATTCGATTGTCAAGCATGTTCAAATCCACACCCCCGGTAACTCGATGCGTCGTTTCCCATTGAAGTTTCTGGTTGCCGATGTTCGAAATGACCAAACCATCGACGGCATTCAGCAATCGGGTGGCACCAAAATACGTCCTGGAGGCTGTGCAATCCAAGTCATCGTTGCCGGATACATCATAACCGGCGTTCACTTTCAGGTAATTGATGTACCTATTTGGTTTGAACCACTTTTCGTTGGTGGCCACCCAAGAACCTTGAACGGAGGGAAACAAGCCCCATGCCACACCAAACAAGTTCAAACCACCTTGCACCTCGCGACCATACCGAGAAGACGCTTCCATGCTCAAACCTCCAGACAAGAAATACTTGCCGCGGAAGTTATAGTCGCCCAATGCGTAATAAGTAAGAGAAAGGCTCTTGTCGTCCACCCCAGTCGTCGATTTGTAACTTAGGCTGGTGCTGATGTTGGGCGTCTTGTCGTTGCCGGTATTGTATCCCTGCAACATGTTCAATGCATACATCATGTCGTAAATGCGAAGCCCGCCAGTCAAATGGAAATTGTGGCTGTTGTACGACTTGACCCAATCCAAGCGTGAATCGCTTGAAAAAGTATTGGTATGCGACGACATGGATTTTGCCACATTTTCTACGGTGGTGACATCCTCAATGATTAGAGAAGGCATGCCGCGCACAGGCGTGTAGTAGTTCGCATTCGTATTGTCCAGGGTGAAATTGAAATGCTCTCTGAATGTAAGATTGTGGTTCAACTTATAGATGGGCGTGATGGCCAAATTAATCAAACGATTCCCAAAATTGTTCTTATTCAAACCCTCCCCATAATACAGCAGTGAAGAAGGATTGGCCAAAGACGCATCCGTACCGATCACTTCGTCCAAATAATCGTCGGCATCAGAAAGGAAGGATGACTGATTCCCATATATGTCATACTGGTATGGGCTAAGGAAAGGCGATTTGATCAAGCCCAACAGACCAACGGACGTGATGGTGGTCTTGTTGATGTTGTCAGCCACACCGTCGTCTCTCAAATCCCGGTTCACATCGCTGTAGGAAGCATCGAAACGAACATCCAAATTTCTGGATAGATTGATGTCTGTATTCAGTCTCAAATTGAACCGGTTCATGTTGAAATTGTTCAAGGTGCTGTTGGCATTGGCATAACCCACCGACATGTTGTAGCTGGCCACATCGTCACCACCCTGCACGTTGATTCCATACGATTGAGAAAACGCATCACGGTAAACTTGTTTCTTCCAATCCGTATTGTTGTGGTATTGCTTGTAATAAAAATAATTGGGGTCCGACTTCAAAAATTTGAATTCAGTCAGTTTGGTACCGGTCGTACCTAAAAGTTCGGAAGCATAGTAGCGATAATCGGTCGCATCCATCATATCCGGTACATTTGGAGCATTTTCGAAACTACCTGTAACGTCCACATCAATCTTGGTTGCCATGCTCTTGTTGCGTTTGGTGTTGATCAGCAAGACACCGTTCGCACCCTTGGCTCCGTACAACGCCATGCCATTTTTTACCACCGTGATGTTTTCAATATCACCCACGCTGATGTTGGCCAACAGATTGTTGTAGAAACCATCATGAAGTGACATGCGACTATATTGCATATCCGTAATGACTCCATCAATGACTACCAGCGGTTGTGCATTGGCAACCAAGGAGTTGATACCATTCATCAGGAACATGGCTCCAATGCCTTGTTGACCAGATCGAATGATGGAACGCACATCCGCACCCAGATTGGCTTGAATTTGCTGATCGACACTGACATCGGCGTTCAAGGAATTGATGCTAATGGTTTTCTCCTTGGTCGCTAGAATCTTGCTTTCATACACAGGACTGAATTCGTTCGTGTACAACTTGATGTCGGCTTTGTTTTTCTTCAAATCGATCGGACTGATGATCAACCCAAAACCGTCAGCTTTCACCGTCAGGGAGGTTACAAAATCTGGTACGACTATGCTAAAAGTTCCGTCTTCGGCAGTCATTGCCGCATATCGGGTCTTATCGTAAGCCTGGATCTGTACACCGACCAAGGGTGTACCGTTGGTTGCGTCCAAAACTGTTCCGGTCACTGTTCTCATACCTTTTTCCAATTCAACGGCCTTTTTTTGTGGCACTTGCATCGAAACGTCTTGTGCATATACCATGATGGAAAACAGCGACAAAAGAATTCCGCTTACTACTTTCATCTCAAGATTATGGAATGTATTTTTTTTCATCGTCATCGGATTTAATCTTGTCGGGGTTTCAGATAAAGGCAGTCAATGTACATTTGGTTGGTAAATGTCTTGGCATTGATTTCCTTTTGGGTAACTATACTCTTTAACCGGACGGTGACCGTCACTTTGGTTTGCTTGTAATTGCAACTAGGCAGTGAAATGGTCGTCAGCACCACCGTATCGACTTTAGTGACATTGTTGGTGAAATAAGTAAGCCCTCCCTTTGTTTTACATTGAAAAACGACAGGCGTCGTACCATTGCTTTGATTGTAGGTGAGGAAAGCACTGAACTTGTTGCCACGTTTATCGGTTCGGTCGGTGATGTTTTTAGGCAACATCACCACTCCCACATCGTACTTTCCGGATAACGTATTGGGTATTGAGAAAGTGATGTCCGTTTGCACAGCCGGAGTTTTGGGTATTACTTCCAAATAACCGTTGTTGGAGACACTGTCTGCAAAATACTGACGTTGATACACATTGAAGGAGTCCTTGCTCACCCAACGTATGTTTTTATCGGATTCGGCTTCGGCAATAAGGGGGGTGAAAAAGACCGATTCCAAATTGTAGGGCCAGGCATTGACCTTGTGTATGACGCCGTTGCTGGCTTTCATTTCGACAGAACCATTAAAAATTCCACCCGCTGCGTAAGGCTTGTAAAACACGTGTTGCTTGGGGGTTTTGTAATAATATTGATTGGAAATGAGCGAATCTTGTGGTGATAATTGCATGGTCCAATTGAAGAACAAGTCTTTCATCAGTGAGAAATTAGTCCAATAGGTACGCAATGAATCCGCACCGGCAATGGCACCATAGTTGAAATATTTCGAAACGGTGACGTAAGCTGCATCCCAACCCGCTTTGGATGGTGCGACCATGTGGTAAGTGCTGTCTTCGGAATTGATTTGTCCGAAACTGCCCAAAAGCTGATTTTTCTCAATCATGACTGAATCGACATAGACCGGCACACCCATGTCGTTCACCCCGGCAATCAAACTGGCGGCTTCGTCCAAGGAATCTTTCTGATACTTGGAAAGATAGGCTCCCATTCCTTTGAATTCTGGCAACTCGACGATGCTTTCGAAAATATTCCTCAAATAAGGAATTTGACCGCTTACATAATGAATCAGTCCGTTCTTGGCCACAATATTGGACTTGGCCACAATCAAAGGAACGTCTGCCAAGGTAGAGTCCTTGAACGGAAGGTATTTTCCATTGAGCATGTGCGCCCTCTTGTTGGAATAAGGTGACAACGAATAAGGAGCACGAGACAAATGGCTCATGATGAATTGCTCTTCCACCAGTTTATTGCCTGCAACCGTAGCACAAAGAGCCAATAAGGAATCTTTGTTGAACGATTGATTAACCGGAGCAAAAACAGTGAAGTATTGTTCTTTCAACAAGTCGGAATAACGGATTGAGGTCAATTTGTGACCATTCATCACTTTCACGCTATCGAGCACTGTTCTGAAGTCGCTGAGCGAATCTTGCAATACCAATTGGTCCCACAGCGTCTTGTCGGAGGTTTGGTTTAAATTACTGTCGTAATGCAGGTTCCAAGTATCATCCGAACAGGCAAAGAGCAAGAGGAATACACTGAACCCCATCAAATATTTTTGAATAGTTCGTAACAAGTTCATATTCATAGTTTTGTTTGTTTACTATTAATGTGTATCCTCACCTTCGACATTGCCATAGACACTCTTGGGACACATTTCCAAAAAGTCGAATGGGAAGATGCCATTGGGATTGTCAATGACAGACTTGAAGCGCAGGAAATGCGTTTGGCCTTCAACAAAATTCTTGGTTGCCAAGATGATGCGCATCGAATTGTAATACAATCGCAAAGTCGTCTGATTGGCATCGTTCAAATTACTGGTTTTCCAGGAATCGGGACCCTTCATATAGCCTCTGTTCTTGAGGTCCTTGTCGTTACGGCGATTTTCTTCCAAATCGGTACCATCGTCCACGGAGCCAATTTTTGGATCCGATTTGTACACCCGCATGTCGATGGGTATGCCACAAGGTTCGTCATCAATGTACACTTGGACAATACCACGGTCATTCCCAGCATTGATACCCAAACGAACTTCGTATTGGCCCTCTGGTACGGGTGGAATCTTTACCGTAAAATCATATTGACCCAAAAAGTCGAGACCATTTCGTTGGTAGCTGGGCGACCAATCAGGGTCGGTTCGAATGCCCATGAGTGTTTGCGAGGAGAATGAGAAATTTTCGACAAATCCTTTTTTGTAACGAGTTACAAAAGGGAAAGATCCATTTGGTTGAGCACGATGGCGGCCTGGGCAGTTCAAGAAGTCCGGAGAAAGCGTGGAGGCATCCATACGCATTCGTGTATTCAACGCATCGGCCGTAGATTGATCGTAAATCAACAAAGCATCAATGTAATGATAGACACCGTTCAAGGCGTCCTGATTGGTCAACCCGGATTCCGTCGGCGAGAATACTCGAACACCACGAACAGCAGCTTGGTAAGGATCGGCAGCATTTTTAACAGCAGCAGCACCTTCGTTGATTCTGCGGCGATTCAGATAAAGTTGACCCTCGCGAGTCGTTTGGAACTTCATCATGGTATGGCACAACGTTTCATAAAAATCTTGAGGATCCAGATAGTTGTACACCGTGCAATTGTCTCGGATGGTAGCCGATACGTTCCATTGGTTGTAGTTTCCCAAACAAGGCATCAAATGATAGGCGACAAAACGATAAACCACATTGTTGGAATCCTTGTAGTTGGTGTCGTACGAATAGCGTCCGTTCGGATCGTACGTGCTGAACGCGCCACTTTTGTTCACCAACTTGTCAATGACCTCCTGTGCCGACTGAGCACCATAGTTGCGATACACATAATTGGGCTCCACAAAGGCAGTGAAAGCGTATTTGCGTTTTTCAGGATAAGCCGCCGGACGCGCTTGGTCTGGCCAATTGGTAACGGTACTTCCAACGATGATGGAGTCCGGACCAATGGTGTAACGTTTGTCTTCATAAACCTCCATCTTTTTATCCAAGCCTGTGATATACAGCAAACTAGAGAATATGGATATGGTCGTATCGCTCGAAATAAGCTGCGGAATAAAGCGGTTGCTTGGTGTGACTACCCGATTGAGCGTATGTACCACGCCATTTTCGACGGAATCGTCCCGTACCAACATTTCGGCAGTCTTGTTGATAAAATAAGTCACTTTGGGCGTTCCGCTGCTGGTATCGGAGCTGGTGGAAAACATCAGGTAGCGGTCTAAAAAGTTGGTGCTCGAAATGGCACCGGCTTCTAAATCGGTGGTATAGTACAATCCCTGAATCAAATGTGTTTTTGATATGGTGTCGCATTCGGCATTCGACAAATCTTCCACTGAGGCAAGATGCCTTTGAGCCAACAACGTATCGATGGCCGAATTGGTGGGAGCGAAACACGTGTATTCACCATAAGTCGTCAATTGGTCGTACATGTTGGCACGTTCCAAGATTCGGACAAACTTGCTGAAATTGTACGCTGTTCCAGGATTCTTCAGATAACTTCCAACCGTCTTACCGGTAAAGGTATAGTAACTCTGAACGATCGCGTCATCCACACAACTCATCCACGCGAACTGACTCACTACTAGAATGAGGAGAAAAAACTTCCTATTGGTTGTTTTCATTATTTTTTTCATAACTCGAAATATTACTCAGACTTGGTTGCTGTTTTTTCGGTGTCGTAGGCAGGATTCTGCTTCAACATCGGATTGTTCTTAAGTTCCGATTCACTATAGGGGAAATACAACCCATCGATGGATTCCAACTTAATTTGGATGGCACCGGTGTTGGAGGTTTGTTTGCGGATGACGTTGGAAATGAGATTGACGTTATTGCCTTCTCTGCGTGCACGGCGCAATAGGTCGAACCAGCGTTTTCCTTCGAACAATAATTCTCGTTGACGTTCCAACTGAACCAAATCTTCCATCAGAGCCGTGGAGCCGCCGTAATCACTGTATTTCAAGGTATCCGTGCTCAAGCTGGTCTTATTGTTGGCTCGGTTGTAAACGGCTGAAACCAACGTGAACGCTTTCTGCAAATAAGGTTTCAACGTCACGTTCGAAGCTACGGAATCGTTTACCATGGACTTGCCAACTTGGATTTCGGCTTCCGCTTTCATCAACAGGATGTCGGTAAGTCGGTAAATGATCCAATTGGCATAACCTCCGGAACGTCTCGAAGAGCTTACTGGCGAGAGTGTGGTCGCCGTAGCCAAAGGGGTGTCAAAAGACACCGACGATCTGGCGTATTTGATTATGGAATACTGTGTCGTAGACGAACTTGGCTTTTCAAAGGACTCCAGACTGCGACAATCCGTTATCTTGAAAATTTTGTTAGCTCCGGAAGCAATGTTTTCAACAAGGAAAGGAGGAACGCTGAAATAGCCGATGTTTCCAGAGGTGGTGTTGTAATAATTCGTAATGTACGAATTGGTAACAGATTGGTTATCAACAAAGTTCAACTCAAAAATACTTTCGAACGAATTCTTTGCACCAAATATCTTCGTACATGCATTTCCACTTCTGGTCGTTCCACTCGGATGTTCGGAAATAAGTGGAATTTCCTTGAACAGTTCCAAATCGGTATTGTTGCCTTTCAACGCGATTTCTTCATCATAAAGTTCCTTTTTGAAATCGATCACTTTGTCGCAGAACTCGATGCACTTGGAGTAATCTTGTTTCCAAAGATTCATGTCGGCCAAAATGGCGTAAATGCTGTAACGGGTTATCCGAGACGTATTGTCAACGACTTTTGGGTAACGACGGACAGCATCGTCCTTGACAGCATCCAAGTCTTCGATGAGGTAGTTCAGGATCTCGTTGAAAGGGGTGGCCGCCACACGGTAATTTTGAAAATCGTCAATGGAGGGTTCGGTTACAAAAGGCACATCACGGAAGGTGCGAATCAAATAGAAATAGCACAATGCACGGATTGCCTTGACTTCGGCAATGTCCGATTTCATTTCGGATTCGGTATAATTGGGGTCTTTCTTATTGACGATGGGTGCGTAATATATCACCGTGTTGCAACGGTTGATAACCGTATAAATGGATGCCCAATTGGCATATTTGGTCGTAGGCATGATGTTTTCCTTGAGAATCTGAGTCTCATCCGTCGGTGTGGAGGCACCAGCCACCATGTTGTCAGAGCGCATTTCACCCCAAGCTGCGATGCGATTGATGCAATCAGCCGACTCCAGGCCCACGTAGCAAGAATTGACCACGCTGGTAATGTCATTTTCTTCCGTGTAATAACTTTCCAATACGATTTCGTTCAGCGGTAGCACGTTGAAGAAGTCCTTGCAGGAACTCAGTAGGGCTACAAGGGCGACCGAGAAAACGGTATACTTAATAAATTGCTTCATTTTCATAGTTGTATGGGTTCATCAAAACGAGGCGGTAAGACCTGCGGTGAAAGATTTGGATCGTGGCGTCTGGTTGGAGTCGGTGGAGATCCCATAGCTGCCATAACCCACTTCAGGGTCATTACCCGTATATTTGGTCAGAATGAAGAGGTTGTTCATGCTTACGTTGAGGCTCAACTGTGACAAACCAATCGATTTCAACACTTTTGGATCGACCGAATAGGAGAACTGTGTGTAATTCAAACGGATGAACGAGCCATCTTCGACGAAGCGGTCACTACCCAAATAATTGTAGCCGTAATTGCGCAACGCTCTTGGAATGGTGGTGTTGTCGCCTTCCACGCGCCAACGCCATGCCACCGACATGCATTGATTGTTGTTGGAATACATGTTCTCGGCATTCATGCGGCCCATGTTCACAACCTTGTTACCGGCTCTGAAATTGAACTGATTGTTCATGGTCAAACGACCGTAATTCAGTCGAAGTCCAAAACCGCCTGTTATCTTGGGCAAGGAGCTTCCCAAGTAAACAATGTCCAATTCGTTGATATTGCCGTCGTGGTTGATGTCCTGATACTTGGCGTCACCACCCACGAATTCATAGGCATTGGTCGAACCATAGCAGAAATACATGGGTTTGGGTTTGCCATTTTTTAGAAAAATGACATTTCCGTTCTCATTTTTTACGACGGGAGCATTGGGTCCACTCACGCCGGCAACTTCTTCTGTCGAGTATTTGGAATATTGGTAAACTCCGTCGTATTTGAAACCATAAATGGATCCAAGCGCACTATTCAACTGAATGCGAGTAAGATACGTTCCGTTGGAGCGGCTGAACTCTCCGTTCATGCTGTTCAAAATGGTTTGGTCCATGCTGGTCAATAAGTTGCGGTTGTTGGCAAAAGTCAAGTTGATGTCACCGGTCAATTTGCCGGCGCGAATCAATTTGTTGGTCTGCAAGTTCAATTCCCAACCGGCGTTGTTCATGCTGCCCGTATTTTGCACGCTCAAGGAAGTATAGCCCGATGAGGTCGGCAGACTGCGGTTATTCATCAGCAAGTCGGTCGTGTTGCCGGTATAGAGGTTCACATCACCCGTGATGCGGTCGTCAAACAAACCAAGGTCGAAACCCAGATTCCATTTCTCAACGCGTTCCCAACGCAAGTTGCTCAAGCGGATGTTGTTCGGGTAAATGGAACCTTCGCCGTTGTAGGAATCACCGGAGGCATATCGGCTGAAGAACAAATACTCGCTGCCAGGCTGATTACCCACGATCCCCCATGATGGACGTATGGACAACATGGAGAAAACCGATTGCCTTTTCATGAATTCTTCGTCCGTCACATTCCAACGCAAGGATAAGGCGGGAAAGAAACCCCAACGTCTGCTGGGCCCGAATTTGGTCGTTGCGTCCAAACGAGAGGTGAAGTCCATGATGTATTTTCCTTTATAGGCATAGTGGGCCGAACTGGTGAAATACATGCTTCTCCATTGGCTGATTCCGGTAGAAAAACCACTGATGGTGCCGGGTACATTCGTAGAAGAGATGTTCGGCAAACCATACACCGCATTCGATTGGCTGTTGGAAGTCCCATTGGTCATTTGTCCCCGGACCATCATCATGAAGGCATGGTCGCGATTTTCAAAAACCGGAACGAATGTCAACGTATGGGTCGTGGTGGATGCTTGACTTTTGTCGGAGGAGGAGTTCTTCAAGTTCGTACTGGAGGAATTCCAACCAGAAGTAATCAAACTGGATGGAAGAAACGAACTGTTGTAATCGTTGAACACATTGAACGAAATCTTCCCTTCGTACGACAATTGCGTCTCCTCATTGGTCATTCCCAAGAAGTTGTATTTCAGTTGGAATTCAGGGGAAATGTTGATGGTGTTGGTATTGTTCTTGGCTTGATACGCCAGCGCAACAGGGTTCAACAACGTTTTTTGATCACTCAGTTCACTGGAAGCAGAACTGAGCATCGAATAGTAGTTACCCGTGGAATTTCCATTTGGGCTCTGTTCGTAAATGGACATGTTCGGCATTTTCTTATAAGCCAGTGCTAACAAATCCATGTTATTGTACACGTAGTTTTTATCGTTGTTCGTGTACGTCATGTTGAAATTGGTCACGATTTTGATGCGGTCGGAAACGAAATAGTCCAATGCCACCCGTGTGGTGAAACGGTCCAACGCTTGAGCGATGATGGAACCATATTCTTTATCGTAACCAGCGGAGATGCGGAAGTTCGCTTTTTCACCCCCACCCGACAACGACAAATTGTGGTTGTGTCTCAAACCAATTTGTTTGACAGCGGCTACCCAATCGGTGTTGTTGTTGAACATTTCGTATTCAGAGTAGGTGGGATCGTAATTCAGCTCCACGATGTCGGATGCCGCGTCGTTCAAATGCGGATTGAAATATTCTTCCTTAAGCAACATGGTGTATTGGTCTCCGTTCATCATTTTCATACCGGTGGGTTGATACGTTCCGGAAGCGCGGTACGAATACGTCACGCGTGTTTTACCACGAGATCCGCGTTTGGTCTTGATTTCAATGACCCCGTTGGCACCTTGAGAACCCCAGATGGCTGTAGAAGCCGCATCTTTCAACACCGTAATGGTTTGGATGTCTTCCGGATTGATGTTGAGCAATTGGGCAAATTTTTCATCGTTTGCACTGCTGAAGTCAAATCCGGTGGTCTTGGCTTCCCAAACGTTGCCGTCCACCACGATCAAGGGTTCGGATGAACTGTTGATGGAAGCGGCACCACGCATGCGCATGGAAGTTCCCGATCCAAGATTCCCACTGTTGAACACGATGTCCAAACCGGCGATGCGGCCTTGAAGTGCTTCATCGATGGTCGTAATGCCCAAACCGGCAAATTCACTGGCGTCGATTTTTTGGGTAGCGCCCGATAATTCACGTTGAGGAATGGCCAGACCTGATGCCTCAGACTTTGCTTTACTACTGACAACAACTTCCTTGAGCGTTGTCGTTTCGCCCATCCGAACTTTATAATACGTCCCTTTAATGGGCAGAATTTGGGTTTTATAGCCCACACAGGCAATACGGATATGATTGCTCGGATTCACAATCTTAAACGAAAAGTTTCCATTCACATCGGTCACGGCGTAGGCAACATATCGGTTTGCAGCATCCACTTCGGTCACATTGACCCCGATCATGGGACCCTGTTCGTCAAATATTGCCCCACTGATCATGGTACCTGCCGTTTGAGCGCGCATAACGCCGGACAACATCAGCACCGTCAACAACAAACTTATTTTTATTGAATTTCTCATCGTTTGAATAGTTGGCTCTTTAATATTATTTGAACTGATTTCTGTCATACATCAACGCACCATCAATTTGATGCACGACTACGTTCGCTGACGAGAAAATTCGACTGGCATTTCGCTTGTCTGACGAATCATACATGTACTCCCTTGCAATGAGGTTGTGCAAAGTGGGTTCAGCAGTGACATGGCGAACATTGCCCAACTTGTCGGTCAAGGTGAGGGCGTTGTTGCCATCGTTTAGACTCAAGGTATAGAACACTTTGGTCGCATTGTTCATGACCGCGGTTTCATAAGTGGCGCTAAACGGATTCTTATCGACGAAAACGGAATTGTCTTGAATGTGGTATTTGATGAAATTGCAAATCATCTCCGTCTTTTTAGCCTTGATGGAGGTATCTTGTTCGGCTTCGACCTGGTCCCAAGTGGGTAGGCCACCACTGGTCTGCAAGTCCGTGATTGCATCGTTGGTAGGCACATAGACCGTGTAATGGAAACGGCTGAAGAACTCGATGTTCAAGCTTGGATTGGAGTGGTTGTTTTGCAGATTGGTCAAAAAACCAGATCCGTTGAGCAATTCCAAAAATTTGCTGAATTCCGGGTGAGCCGACAGAATGTCATAAACCGTATTGCGTGTACTTAAAATCGGTTCATCTTCCAAAATGTAGGTTTTACCATTTCCTTGCGTATATACTTTGCTCACGGCAATGCCCCTATCTTCATCTTTCTGATAACTTCCTGCTACCGTCATGCCATTGGGACCTGCGGAGGCATTGGCCACTTGAAGCGTCGTTCCACCCTTGGTCCGATAGAACGAGTTGCCGCTTTCCACATCGCCTATTACGGTATGCGAATCCAAAATATCTTCCATCCGATTGATGATTTCGTCGTAGGTGGCCATGCGGACGGAGTCTTCGGCATGCGTGAGCACATCGTAATTCCAAACGGAGGCTTTTACTTTGCTGGTCAAGTTGGGTTCGGCCATGTCGTAATAGAATTTGAACAATTGCGTGCTCGTTTTACCATACGATACCGGGTCGATGTAATGAAGCATCGCGCCGTTCTTGGGAATGAAGAAACTGTATCTGGCCTTCATTGCATTCAAGTAAGCATCGTATTTAAGTTGCTCGATGCCCCAGTTGATGATCCACATCTGCGGATTGACCAGCGCAGGAAAGGCTACTGAAACATAGGCAGTCGGGCTGAAAACCTTGTTGGTGAGGTAAATCGCTCCGTTACAACCCAGATAGACGCTGTCTACGTCGCTTTCGGTAATGCCCAACGGATTGATGGCGTCATCCAAAATGTTGGCGAACTTGCTGGGTACCGAACTTTGGAACAAGTTCAGCATGTTGTTGTTGATCAATTTGGCGATGACTTGGTCGGGGACCTTGTCCCAAGTGCCATAATAATCTTTCAACACGCGGCCATTTCCAACATTCCAATACGTTTCCATAGCTGCGTCGGAAGGAACCAACATGACTGCCATGTCTTGTTGCATGGCTTTTTCACTGGCTGTGCTGACGGAGGTGTTCGGGAAATAGGTGTTCCATCCTGGATCAAATTTCAACGTGCCGTTGACAGCCTTTTTGTCTGGAGAGATTGAAAGCGTGGCGCCGTTTTGCGAACGCAGTGCGAAATAGCGCTTTTGAAAGACTGAGTCAACGGTTGTTCCGTTCAGTCGGTTGTAATCTTGCGTGGCAATTTCACTATAATATGGTGCGCAGAAACGTTCCAACAATTGGCTGAAACTGCTGGTGGTCTGTTTGGTACGAATAATTTCGGCCATATTGGAAAGCGGTGTCATCACTTGAGCCATTTGATGGACGAACCCGTTGGAGCACTTTACATTGTCGCTGATCACTTGAATTCCGTTGACGCTGGCATCGCCTGCTTTGCGTTCCGTCGTGTGGTTGAGCAGGAAATTATAATCGTCGTTAGTGATGCGGTTTCTGTCCAATTGTAGCTCGATGAAGTGGATCATCGGCGGAATGGTATAATCCTTCATGCAAACGATCTTGTTGCGATTGGTCACCCGAAACCGATCCCAATATTTGGAATGCGGCATTTCAGTCGTATCCAAAACCGGAACGGAGTCGTAAATGGACAATGCCGTCATCCGACGCATGCAATCGCCCTCTGTTGGACCTTCCGAACTCGAAAGGGTATTCAACTGATACGAATTGTTGATCATGCAACCGAACAGCAACAATCTTTTTTGCGATTCGCTCAAGTCTTCATACTTCTTAACTCCCCAACTGTTCTTTTTGAAGAAATCATCATACGCTTGGTCATCGGCAACAAACAAGGTTTTGCTACCCGTTTTTGCCAAAACGTTCTTATAATTCAAATCTTCAATCAAACGAGCGGTGTAGTTGAATTGACCGTCGTTCTTTAAATTGTCGTAAATGCTGGAACCCAACCAACCAGGAGCCCTGTCTTCCAACAAGTCCCTGCAGCCAGACGTTGCAAAGAGGATAATTGACAACAGGACGGGGTATGTCAGATGCATCCTGTTTAAAATCCATTTGTTCGTTTTCTTCATAGTGTATAGTCGATAACTTAGTTTTGAGTTACGTATATGCGTGACTTTTCAATTCCTGGTTTTGAATCCAGGAACCAAGTGGGGATTTCGAAGTGAATAGGAGAATCTTGTGGTAGAAACTTTCATATGGTGTTTTTTCTGGTACGTTGCCATGGAGTGACGTACAAAAGTATAAGGATTGCTTCAAACGATTGAAAATACCGAATCAAATGCTTGCGATTATGAAACAAAGCCGTTCATTTCACTATCAAATTTTGAAACTGGTAAAACATAAATCAAATAAAAACATTGATAAATAGCGACTTAACTTAAATAGCTTCTAATTGTACGACTTCGCCACGATTCGTAGGCAAATCGTATTCGTAAGTTTTTTTCAAAATAGGTTTTTGTATGGATTCTGTTGCGTGGTTCAACGGCGATTTGATTTCTTCGGTTCCGTAGAATGGGTTCTGATTCCCACCTTTGGAGGGTGTCAGATGCTTACCTTGGAGCGGGACGTACGAACGGATGCGACAAACACCTCCCAATTTCGAACGGACCAATGCACTTTTGAGCGAACCGTCCTTCCAGGTCAAATCCAACTCGAATCCGCCCCGTGCACGAAGACCGTTTACGAATCCAGTTTTCCAGACATCGGGAAGTGCGGGCAATAATTGTAGGGCACCATCCTGGCTTTGAAGGAGCATTTCAGCGATACCAGACGTACAACCAAAATTTCCGTCGATTTGGAAGGGTGGGTGTGCGTCGAACATGTTGGGATACGTGCCGCCTACGGCACGGCCGTTCGGTTGGATGGAGGGTTTCAATTGATCCGTAATCAATTTGTATGCGTGATTCCCATCCAAAAGTCGGGCCCAGAGATTGACCTTCCATCCCATGGACCAACCGGTCGACTCGTCCCCACGGGCGACAAGGGATTTCTTGGCGGCGGCGAAAAGTTCGGGTTGGCTGTTGGGAGAGATTTGATTGGAGGGAAATAACCCGTACAAATGGGAAACATGCCGATGGTTGTCCGATTCACGGTCCAAGTCCTCAATCCATTCCTGCAATTGGCCCCAACGTCCAATTTGCATGGGCGCGAGTCGACTTATGCATGCTTTCATTTTTTGGATCAGTTCGTCATCTGTTTTAAGAATCTGAGCCGCTGCGATGGTTTTGGAAAGCAGGTCGAATACCAGTTGGTTGTCCATCGTAGTGCCGTACGTCAAGGAGGTGGGGCGACCAGCCGGAGCATTTTCAGGCGAAATGGCCGGTGTGACAACCAACCACTTGTTCTGTGGTTCCTCCACCAACGAGGAAAGGAAAAATTGGGCAGCCCCCTTCAAGACAGGATAGACGGATTTCAGGTATTCAACGTCTCCGTTGTATTGGTACTTGTCGAAGAGGTGTTGCGAAAGCCATGCGCCGCCCATGGGCCACATGCCCCAGAAGGCACCGTCGATGGGAGCGTTGAAACGCCAGATGTCGGTGTTGTGGTGCAACACCCAACCTTGGGCACCGTACATTTTTCGAGCCGTTTCCTGACCTGTAACGGATAGTTCCTTGACCATTTGCACCAACGGCTCGTTCATCTCAGTGAGGTTGGTGACTTCGGAAGGCCAATAATTCATTTCCGTGTTGATGTTCACCGTGTATTTGCTGTCCCAGGACGGATTCAGCTTGTTGTTCCACAATCCCTGCAACGTGGCAGCCTGACCTCCGGGACGAGAGCAGGAAATGAGGAGGTAACGGCCGAACTGGAAATACAAGGACACCAACTGCGGGTCGTTCCCCTTGGCAAAATCGGCGATGCGGACATTGGTCGGGTTCTTGATGGAATCCGTCACTCCCAGATTGAGCGAAACGCGGTTGAAATAAGTTTGGAAATCGGCCACATGGCTTTTTTGCAAGGTTGTGAAATCCTTTTTCGATGCTTTCTCCAGATAAGCGTCCGCTTTTTGAGCCTGATTACCGGAAATATCCTGGTAATTGACAAAATTCGTAGCGATGGAAATGTAGATAACAACCTCGCTTGCTTTGCTCACCACCAACTTCTTATCCGAAGCCGATACCGAACCGCCAATGGTTTTTATCTTGACATCATCCTGAAACTTGACCGCCCCTATGATTGAATCGCAATTTCCGGAAACGCCGGTCATCACCAACTTGTCTTGACCTTCTGTATTGACTTCAAATTTACCAGGGCGGGACAAGGAGGCCGAAAAATTCAATTGTCCCGGTTTGCTGGCAGTAAAACGGGCTACAATGACTTGATCCGGATAGGAGGAGAACACTTCCCGTTTGAATTCGATGCCGTTCATCGTGTAACGGGTGGTGGTCGTAGCCGTTTCCAAATTGAGTTCACGATAGAATTTGGTAAAGGTCTCATGACCGGGGAACTCCAGAAACAAGCTGCCTGCCGTTTCATAGGGCATGCCTTGCGACTTCTTGCTGATCATCTTTTGGTTGACCATATCCTGAGCTTCTTTCAACTTTCCATCAAAAATCAATTGTCTGACCACTGGCAATGCTTCCAAGGCATCCGGATTTTCGTTGCGGTAAGGCTGTCCTGCCCAAAGCGTACCTTCGTTCAATTGAATTTCCTCCCTGGAAGGATTTCCAAAGACCATGGCTCCCAACCTTCCATTACCGAGCGGAAGTGCTTCTTCCCAAATCTTGGCAGGCGCGTCGTACCACAATTTCAAATGAGAATCCTTATTGGAAACAGTATTGCTGCCGGCATGAATGGAAACTGTCAACAACAAGCCAATAGCAATCGAGGCAATTTTTTGTGTGTTCATCGTATTATTTCTGAATTTACTGATAAATAGCGCTTATTTCCCTGACATCTTGGTCCTCAAGACCGTTAAGGAATTGGCAGGGAATTGTCTTTTGATGACACTTCCGGCATAGGTCCATTTTTCTGTCTTGGGCGAAACCTTGGTCGGTTCTTCGAGCGTATTTTCATCCAAGGCACTGGCTGAACTCAATACGACAGCCGTTCCGGTGCCACTTAGTTTTCCGGCGCCGATCAAGTCGATTTGAGCCGTGACGGCAGCCGAATGTGCATTGACTACCTTCAGGATGAGGTCGCCGGAGCGATCGTCACGAACCGCGCTGACAGCCAAACTACTCACTTTTTCAGACGTATCGGAGACTTCCTGAACTAATTTTCCATCCAAATACCCTTTCACGCTGGTGCCCTTGATTTCAATCCGCACGTCGTACCAATGACCAGGTTCGATGGTGGCAGGAATGCTTTTGGAGATGACACCGATTTCCATCATGTGAACCGTATTGCCATAACCACCCAAATCCCACCGGAGGCGTTGTCCTTCGTTTCCATTTCGGAAGTAGATTTGAAAACCGTTTTCACCGGATAGTTTACGAGCTTTTAATGTAATCGTATAATCGGTCCACGTCCTGTCTCCAACAAAAGCCGTTATGTCCTGGGCAATGGCCGATTGCCTCAAAACACCGTCCTTGACCGTCCATTCCCCTTTGCCAATCTTTTTCCAATCGTCAATATTCTTAGCGAAGTTATTCTGATACAGCAGTTTACCCGAAGGCGTCACCACTTTGAGATCCTTAAATTCGGCAGCATTGTTCCAGGTACCCAAGCCGATGCAACCGGCAGAATACGGGGCGTCGATGCTTGGGGCATTGGCGATTGCAACCGGCAACACCATGGTACCCTGATTCTCAGCAAACAATTTCTGCACGTAATAACTAGGCAAACCGAACCAACGGTTGCTGTCGTAGTTGATTAGGTTGACAGGCCAGGCTTTGTGGTTGGCATTACAAAACAAAGGCGCATAGGATCCCATCACGACGATGTCAGAATTGCGTTCCATGCCGGTCATCCATGCTGCCTCACCAATGGCTCCGCGCAGGTTTCCGTTTCCGGTGTTGCTGGTCACGGCATATTCACCGATGAAGATTTTCGGGCCCTTTCTATCGTAAGAATCGTAATGATTGGCATTCCAGATGAACCACTCGGGGTTGTTGTAGTAGTGTTCGTCAATGAAAGCGGGATTGGGAGAAGAAGGATGACCTCCTGCCCATTCGTTGGCGATGAGCTGCACCTCGGGATACTTTTCATGAACGGCTTCAGCTATGAGTTTCCAACGCTCCGCATAAGGTTCCATGCCGTTTTCATTGCCAATTTCAAGGTATTTCAGGTTGAACGGAGCCGGATGTCCGCTTTTTGCGCGGAGACTGCCCCAAACAGAATTGACAGGACCATTCGCATATTCCAAGGCATCCAAGGCATCCTGAATCCATTGGCCCATTTGATCAAGTGGCACCACTTCCTTATGGGAAATTCCCGCATTGATGCAATACAGAGGCTCTGCACCCATGTCTTCGGCCAATTGCAAGTATTCGTAAAAACCCAACCCATGGGTGGCGTTGTATCCCCAAATGTTCCAGAGCGGCGTGCGCGTATCGATGTTTCCGATGGTGTTTTTCCAATGGTTCATGTGTTCAAAGTCGTCACCTTCCACCCAGCAACCGCCGGGAAAGCGCAAAAACTTCGGCTCGAGCGCATTGATGGCTTCAGCCAAATCCACCCGAAGTCCGTGTTCTTTCCAGGTTTTTTCGGGTAATAACGACACCATGTCCAAATACAAATTGCCTACACCCATACCGCTGATTTCCAAGGAAGCTTGGGAATCCGTGCCCGTAGCGGCTAGAATTGACGTGGAATAATTCCAATTATTGTCGAAACCTTTAATCATGGTGGAAGCCAGTTCCATACCATTGGCACTCAACAATCGAATGTTGAGTGGACCTACAAATCCATTGGATGCACGTGCGGCGAATTTCAACTGATAATTGGCTCCTTTCACCACACCCATGCCCCAATAACCGGCATTTAGGAGTTTGAAACTACCATTGGCCTTGATACAGAGAAATTTCCGGTTGAACGGATTGAGGGGCGGCATGGGGGGACTGGCCTGCACATCGGCTTTCATGACCGAAGCGGTGCTCTTGCCGTCCAAGCTGGTGAACGTCCAGTTCTGCAGCGTATCCGCATCTTCAAAGGAACGATTGCGAACCAATTCAGGGTACAAGCCACCGTCGGCGGAGAGATTGATATCCTCGAAAAACAGGCCGAACAGCATTGGTGAGATGGTGTGGGTTGGCTTGTCTACGGTTACTCTGATGGTAGTTGGGGCTGCATGGAGCACTTGAAAGCACAGCAAAGTGCACAAAACGAACAGTGCAAAGAAATTTTTGCGCATGATTAAGTGTTTAGTTCTTATTTAAGGTTTTCTGCTTGAGCATTCGGGGCTAATCCCTGTTGCTAGCGGAACAATAATTGAGCGAATTTGTACAGATCGTTTCTCCAAACCGGCCAAGTGTGACCACCCGGATATTCGGAATACGTGTATTTCACGCCAAGACCATCCAACTTGCCCAACATGTTCTGACAGTTTTTGTAGGCAATGTCTTCTTTTCCACCCATGGCGATCCAAAGCAGTTTATTGTTGACCTTGAAGCCATCCACGTTCTTTTTGAGGTATTCAAAATCGTCGTTGGTGTTGTTCTCCGTCTGAAACCAACCCGAGCTGAACACGCCCATGTATGGAAACAGTTGAGAATCGAAAATACCTGCATGCAAGGTCTGAAGCCCACCCATGGACAATCCGGCAAGTGCCCGCATGGAAGCATTGCCGTCGGCCTTGTAGTTCTTTTCGACAAAGGGAATGACGCAATCCTTCATTTCTGAACGGAACAGTTCGTAATAGGTGTTGTTGATGCCCACGCCCGGGGCGTTTCCATCCACCATGACAATCAACATGGGCTTGGCTTTGCGGGCTGCCAGGAGGTTGTCCATGATCAGGTCTGTCTTGCCTTGCTCACCCCATCCACGTTCGTCCTCACCACCACCGTGCAACAGATACAGCACCGGATATTTGGTGCTCGAATTTTCATCGTAACCGGCAGGTGTATAGATGTAAAACCGTTTCCACGTGTTGAACACCGTCGAAAAATACCGTTTCATCCGGATTTCTCCGTGTGGCACGTTCTTGACGGCGTAGTAATCGTCTCCCTTGAACGGGATTTCAATGCCGCTGGCGTTTCGACTCATGCCGTAAAACGATTCGCTGGCCGGATCGGCAACCGAGACACCGTCAATGATGAGTGAGTAATAATGGAAACCTTCACTGATGGAATCCGTGGTTGCTTCCCAAAGGCCTTCGGCATTCTTGACCATGTCGTATTTCTTTCCGATGTCCACTTTTACGGACTGGGCTTCGGGGGCCTTGAGTCTGAATACGACGCGGCTGTCTTCCAAAATGACCGGATAACGGGCTCCACGAACATTTGTTTCGGCAGAGCGTTCATACACTACCGTCTTGGAAATGGCATTCACGTCGATGTCTTTGAACAACAGTTGGGAAAACATGTACAAGTTGCGCTTCCAGACCTTGAAATCGTGATAACCGCCGACTTCGACCTTGTAAATATGAGGCACATCAAAGCTTTTGAGGTAATCGTGCGTGCGTTTGCTGAACGTAATCAGGTTGTCCTTGTCACCGCAAGAAATCCAGAGCAGTTTGAGCATGCTTTTCGCTTTGGCGGGATCCGGCAACAACTCTTGAGGAGTCTTAGTATTGGGGGCAGAAGAAAATCCACCGATCCAAGCAAATGTTTCCAAATGGCCCAAACCGAAGTTCAACGACTGACCACCACCCATGGACAAACCGGCCAACGCACGGTGCTCTCGATCTTTGAAAACCGGGTATTTTTTTTCAACCGAGGGAATCAGGTCGTTGAGCAAATCTTGTTCAAACGTGGCAAAGGCTTGAACTTTATTGCCTTCCATGATGTTGCCCACAGCCCTGTCGTCTTTCATGGCCCTGCCGTTGGGCAGGACAACGATCATGGGTTGAATCTTGTGGTCGGCATACAAGTTGTCCAAGATCTGTTGAGGAGCACCTTCCCGGAACCACTCTTTTTCGTCACCACCGATGCCGTGCAACAAATAAAGCACCGGATACTTTATTTTGGCATTGTATCCCGGAGGTGTGTAAATAAGTGCCCTACGCTTGGCTCCGACCGTTTTGGAGGCATAGGTCATGGTGTCGATCTTCCCATGTGGAATGTCGGTTCTTTGGGCGTCAAAGCCCATCCGAATGTTTTGGAAATCAGTTTGTGCGTACGAAGTTGCAAAGCCTGCCAGCAGCAGGACCATCCATGCGAATTTTTTCATGATAAAATTGTTTAACGAAATCGAATTGCTCAGGAAAGATTTCCCCCACCTTCGATGGTATTAATGTGTCCATTTTCATCATAGCTCAGTTCAATGACCTTCAAACTTCGAAGCCATGTTTTTCCATTGGAAGGAACACAATCGTGGTGGAACAAATACCATTTGCCCTTAAACTCCACGATGGAATGGTGGGTGGTCCATCCGACCACGGGGGTCAGGATGATGCCTTGATAGATGAATGGTCCGTATGGATTGTTACTGGTGGCATAACAGAGGTGGTGTGTATCGCCAGTGGAATACGAGAAATAATAGGTACCCTCGTACTTATGCATCCAGGAAGCCTCAAAAAACCTGATATCGTTCTGGCTGGCCTTCAAAGGCGTACCATCCGGATTGAAGATTTCGAGTGGTTGGGGTTCCTCCGCAAAACCGAGCATGTCTTCCGTGAGTCTTACCACCCTGGAAGGCAATGCCAATTCATCGCCCTCGGGCAAATGGGCGAACTCCAACGCTTTATTATTTTTGTATCGTTGCAGCTGACCACCCCACAATCCCCCAAAATACATGTAATGATTTCCATCCTCTTCAAAAACGCACGGATCGATGCTGTAACTGCCCCGAATGGGATCGGGTTGCGGGATGAACGGGCCCTCGGGCTTGTCCGCAATGGCCACGCCGATGTGAAAAACGTCGTTTTTGTCCTTTAAAGAGAAATACAAATAATACTTACCATTCTTGGTGGCCACATCACTGTCCCAAAGCTGTCTGCCAGCCCAAGGTATGTCACTTACTTTCAGAATGACACCATGATCGGTCAAGGGTTCAGTTTCAATATCCGAAGTCGAAAACACATGGTAATCGTTCATGTCGAAATGGTCTCCGTTGTCGTTTTCGGGAATTCCCGATTCACGGTCGTGAGAGGGATAGATGTATAGTTTACCTTCAAATACATGGACGGCCGGATCGGCCATAAAGTCATTATCGACCAAATAGTTCGCTATTTTCATTTAGTACCCTTTTTAGCCAGGCGGATCATTTCATCCAC
>Ga0302213_1000021_pt1 | contig 153177 bp, 153 predicted proteins | sample II_Fen_N1_2_FD_194583 | JGI IMG/M metagenome (GOLD analysis project Ga0302213, IMG submission 194583) | Peat permafrost microbial communities from Stordalen Mire near Abisko, Sweden - II_Fen_N1_1 | ecosystem: Environmental > Terrestrial > Soil > Wetlands > Permafrost | place: Sweden: Abisko...
TATCACAATATAAAAATGTTTACGATTTAAGCAATCCAAATGATTTTGAAACTTTAAGGAAAGAGACTGATATGAGCTATAACAATATCAATCAAAATACCAAAATACTCTTCGTTAATGGTATGGACAATACAAAAGAACAAGCAGAACAATCTCAAGCCATGATACAAAAAGATTTTCCTCATGTGAGCGTGGGACTTGCCAATAATCAAACAGGAAGCTTTGGCGTTGTTAGCGATGTAGGCGAGTGGCTACCAAACTACTTGACCAAAAAAGATGTACTGAATGCCTATCAACTTCAACAACTAGCTCCAAATAGTTTGGTTATATCACACTCTGCGGGAAATGAAGATATTTACAAGGCTAATCTAGTAAATTCCTTGGTTAATGCACGAACATCTTATTATCTCCTCTCTGTTGCGTCTCCAAAATCTGAGGAAGCATTAAAGAACTCTACAGCTAAAGTTGGAGCGATACTGGTAAACCAAGTGAATCATCCTAATGACCCTGTAGTTATAGTGAATATGGGTGCAAATTATGATGTAGACTTTCATCCAATTGATAACATAAAAAATAAAATTTTGCCAATACCCATAGCAGAAGACTTGACCGAGCATCACCCATTTAGCAATTACTATAACAATGGGATCAAAGAAGAAACGGGAAAGGTTATAGGAAAATGAGTAAATTTTTCAAAAATTTTTTAATTATTGTTCCTTTTCCTTTTTTTTATTTTATTAGATTATTTGATAGGGTCTCAATCAATGCTGATTACAATTTTTTTATAAATATATTATTTCTAGCATATATGGTAATTTCATTAATTTATATTTTTTTTATATTTATTAAAAATAAAATATTTTATTTACCAATATTAGCAAAAATAACCCTTGTAACAATCCTATTACTTGGTTACTTTTTTATTGAAAATCTATTATTAACTATAACTATCTACAGTATAGGTGACAGCGGAGGTTGGGTAAGGAATCATATCTATGAGGATATAAACTACCAATTCCAATGGTACGAAGTCCTCTTTTGGAATTTCATATTTTCACTACATTACCCCATCTATATTTTTATATTTTTTAAGCCCTTTGTCAATCACTTAGACGAGTCTATTAGAAAGATAAGAGAAAAAAAAGTAAAAAGGCTAAAGTGATATAGGCTACTTTAATGAAATTGAAAAATAAATCTTTTACATGTAAAAAAAGTAGCTTGTCCCCATTAACCCTCTGGAAGTGTGGGTACTTCGGTGACTGCAACGTTGGATCATAGATTCCTTAGTGAAGATGGATGGAAGCTCATAGCACAAGACTTTGTAAAAACTGGGATGTTGCTTGATACCATCAACCAAGTTGTGAGTAATCAAACCGTAGGTCTCTCTGAATTTGGTGCGGAGCTAAGAAAAAGAGAAATAACCTATGAAACGGTCAAAGAGAGAATTGCACAAGATAAAGACCTAGCGGCAATGCTTAATTCTCCTGCATACACCGATGAACAAAAAAAGGCAATTACAAATGGTATAACGCAACAAGTCATGGTAGAATTAGGATATAAACCAATAGAGAACGTACTCATCGCCACAACAGAACCAGGACGTGACGGATACCAAATTAAAGGATTCTTTTCATTGGAAACAGGAAAAGCTTACATCAACGATTTTTACAATAACAGCAATGCTGATCTTCTAAAAACAGCAGGAACTGAAACACAAAGAGCCATCGATGCGCAAGAAGGTTCAAAGTTTGATCAAAGTAAAGAATACAGAGATGCAAGAAGTGCTTACTCTCAAAACTTTGGAAGCAACATTGCAAGTTACGCTGACTTTGCACTGTACTTTACGGGGCAAGGGAGTCTTTCAACTGGATCAAATTCGATAAGCACATCGTCACAGACGCTAGCTAATAATGCTGAGTTTAAAGGGTTAAATAAAGAGTTAGGGGATAACTTAACAAAGGTTTATATTTGGAAAGGGTATAGATATGGTGAATCTGCTTTTGGGCATGTTTCTGCATCAATAGATGATACTTCATACTCCTTTGGTCCAAATGGGATGGATATTAAACCAGTGGAAAAATATATCAATAGACAAAAAGAAATTAGAAGTGGATTAGCCATTGAGATACCTCTTTCTGCTGCTGAAGAAAAACAATTTGAAAATTATCTAAAATCATATGATGGTAAATACTGGCTTAATTATTGTGCTTCTCCAATCAATCAAGGCTTGCAAAGTTTAGGCTATCAATTTGATTCACAAATCATTCCGATGTCTTTTTATATGGAGCTTATGCGAAGTAACATTGGTAAAAATCCAACTGTAATTGAGCAAAACAAATGAAAAAAGTATTTTATTCTTTAATCATTATATTTTGTATTTATGTAGTCTTTGTATTTTATACAGCGTATGCATACAAGTTTTACAATGAAAAAAGTGGATTTATTAAGCCAGAGGATAAATGGTCATGGTATGGTGACGTAGCTACAACAATCGAATGTTCAAATGAGAAATGTATGCTTGTGTTGTTTAGTCTAAAAGATGGAGTAAATTTAAAAGAATTCCCAATAGATGAGAATCAAACTAATGTTGGTAAATATGACAAGCTTGAAGATACTCCTTATCAACAAGGACTTTCAAAATGAGAAAATTATATTTTATTCTATTTACTTTATTTGCAACAAATTTATTTGCTTATAATGAGTTTTTGATTGATGGTATAAATTTTAAGCAACTTTAAAAATGTAAAAACTTTTTTATTCAAGAACAGAATGTCAAAATAATTAATCTATTAAATGGTAAAAAATTAGAATTAAAAAATGAATTTTCAGAAAATGATGATGAATTTGAAGTTTTAATTTATACTATTAAAGGATGTTTTTTTAAAGAAAAATATCTTATTGTGAGTGAATGGGCGCCAGATACAGAAGTTTATTATGCTATTAATCTTCGTGATGGTCAAATGATGGAAATCAATGGGATGCCTTATCTTTCGCCAAATAGAAAGTATTTTGCAACAGAATATTATGGTGGCGAAATTTCTTCTGATCCCCCTCGTTTTAGTATTTATTCTTTTCATGGTAATCAAATTAAACGAATTTTTACAAAAGAATATCCTTATGATTCTAGTGTCTTTAGGACAAAATGGATTAATAATCAAAATATACACTTTTATATAGCATCTGATTATAGGTATGATCCTGATAAAAATACATTTATTGGTAAAACGATAGATGAATTAAAACTTACTTTCAAAGCTGGAAAGTGGAGAATAATTAAGGGAGATAAAGGCTACTTTATCGAAATTAAGCAATAAATCTTTTACATGACTCTAGTGACTGTCAAACGAAGTACAGTTTTAGGCAGCCTTCAATTCAGTTAGAGGCTAGAACTCGATCTTAAAAACAGATAAAGGGGACAGGCTACTTTAATGAAATTACGAAATAAATCTTTTACATGTAAAATAAAAAGTAGCCTGTCCCCATTTACTCATAAAAAATATCAACAATGCAGAAACGCAACCTAACCAAGTTAGAGGAAGTATCAAATGAAAAATAAACTCATTCTTTTTTTAAGATTAATAATTGTTGAAAATTATCATAAAATGAAAAAGTTACTTTTTACGATTCTTATTACTTTTTTACTAATAATCATTAATGACAGTTACTGTAGCCATGTGCGTATTTTTTTAGAAGGTCCCGATAAGAAAGTTATTACTATTTTTTATCCACTTAAAATATTATCCTTTGGAAATAATTTTTACATCATCCCTTATAAATATACCAATATACTCGCACCTTCGGATGATTATTATATAAGACCCATTCGCTTAGGCAGGGATGATATGGATTATCTTGTTTTGGATTGGGGAAGGTCAGCAAATGATAAAATAGTTCTATATGGTAATTGCATTGTAAATAAATTAAAAAGTGCTGTTATAGGCGATGACCATGATTTTGAGGATAAGCGCCAAAAGAATCTGCTAGAAGAATATGATTTAACATATACTGTCCAGCATAATTCAAAATGGGACATGGTAATACTTACATTTTTGCTGTTCTATCCAATATTAGCTGTTTTGATTTTAGTTGCACTTTTATGGTTTATGATAAATACAGTATCAATTTTGATTGCTGTGGTTAGAAATAAAGAAGATAGGCTACTTTAATGAGATTGAAAAATAAATCTTTTACATGTAAAATAAAAAGTAGCCTTCCCCATTTATCTTGAATATTTAGAATCTAAAGTAATTCTAGGGGTCAAAGCTAAACTTTTAACTTTTGAGTCATTTTATGTTTACATGTAAAAAACTAAAATAAGGAAAACGGTGAGTTACTGTCATAGTTTTATCCAAATTATCTTTACATGTAAAACTATTTCAAGTCTAAAAATGAACCGAGTAGACGCCCTAAATGCAAAAGAAGCACAACTTCGAACCGAAGCGTTGAACATCATCATGAAATCAGGCAATGACATTAAAGTCATCGGTTCCAACATCGATGCCGCATCTGATCTCCAACTCCAAGCTGCCAATGAAGTGCTTATAGCCGCTGCACAGGAGCTGAGTCAAAGTGAGCAGTGGAGTAAAAAAAGCAGTTTCAATTTAGAACGATAAAGGGGACAGGTTACTTTAATGAAACTAGACAATAAATCTTTTACATGTAAAATAAAAAGTAGCCTGTCCCCATTTACGTTGGACAAACACCTAATCAGTGGATATTAAGAGAAATTCGAGACACTACAATCCAAATCCCAGTGGAAGTCAAGTATGGCAAGTAACCTAATTATGCTAAGAAAAGTATGGCTTTTAATTGATATTGCAATCTTGTGGTTTATTTCGTGTTCTTATTCAAAAACAGATGAAAATTTGTCTCTTGCGTTGGACATAATTAGTTGTTTGCCATGGATATATTTTCTTATATTCCCATTATTTAAGGAGATATTTTCTAAATCATTGGCTCTTTGGTTAGGATGGTTTTTAGGGTTTGATGCTGATGGAATAGGAATCAAAATAGGGATTTTGCATACATTTCATTGGCTTAAACATGTTTTGTTTGAAAATCATTCTTTTTGGCTAAGTGAAAAGCCTTATATGCTTATGTTAATTATTTTTATATTGATGTTTTTCAATTGGATTTTTGCTCAAATAATATTGAAGGTTATTAGCTATTTTAGAGGCAAAAAGGACAGACTACTTTAATGGAACTAGACAATAAATCTTTTACATGTATAGAAAAAGTAGCCTCGTATCATTCCAAATCCAAATCCCAGTGGAAGTTAAATATGGCAAGTAAATCCTGGCTAAGAAGAACATGGCTCTTATCTGATGTATTAGTAAGCTTTATTGTTAGTTTTATTGTTGTCGGTTATTTGGATAAGCATAAAGGGTTTGATAACCCTTATATGCTTATTTTATTTTTATTACCAATAGTAATATCATGGTTTTATTTTATTATTTATCCATTATACGGAGAAATCTTATTCAAATTTATATCAATTTTTATTGGCTATTTGGTTGGAGGTCAATTTGGGAAAAATGGAATAGATAGTATGCATTCTCTTTTAATGTTGCTCGAAAATCCAAAACTACATATAGCAATATTTTTAAATTTCATTATTATTTTGCTGAATTGGATTTTTGCTCAAATAATATTGAAGGTTGTTAGCTATTTTAGAGGTAAAAAGAACAAGCTACTTTAATGAAATTAAGCAATAAATCTTTACATGTAAACGCTTCTGGCGATACCCCAAACCTCAATAGGAATAAAGGGGACAGGCTACTTTAATGAAATTACGAAATAAATCTTTTACATGTAAAATAAAAAGTAGCCTGTCCCCATTTACACCTGTCCCCATTTACACCAGTGGATATACCAACGTAGGCGATCTTGGACAAGGTGAATTTGTCAATAAAGTAGCACAAGGCACTGTGAATGCAGGTGTCAAAACCGCTATTACAGGCGGAAGTTTTAAAGACAATTTGATTAATGAAGCAGGTAGCGTTGCTTTTAATGCCGTAGGGCATGATCTTTATAATAACTCCGAGTATAAAGACATTCTCCCACCAAAATCTATCGTTCAAGGTTTAGTCGGTGGAGCACTAGCTGAACTTCAAGGGGGAGATTTTACCGCTGGAGCTATTTCGACGGCAACAGCGCACTTGGTTGCCGAGAATATGTAAGTATAGGGGTCAGGGCTAAACTTTTAACTTTTGAGTTATTTTATGTTTACATGTAAAAAATTAAAATAAGGAAAATGATGAGTCGTCAGCACAGTTTTTTTATTCAAAATCTTTTTACATGTAAAACTGTATTAAGTTAAAAAGTTAAAAGTCAAGCCCTGACCCCTATTTTTACTTGGGTTACTTTTTGGGCGGTGGTGAGGGTAGTAGATTTTAGAATTTCATTTGAGTCAGTAATTAAAGTTTGAAGTGCTATTCGCTGTGCCGCTGTAAGCGCAATTCCCGCTGTTACAAAATCGGTAGTCCAATTGCCACTATGACTCGTCAGTGCATACCCGGCTCCGATAGTCGGTACGCCGACACCGTCGGTATAGACTTTGGTTTTATATCCTTCTTTGCTTGCAATTAAATTTTTTAATGTGCTTTCATAGTCCGTTGCATGTAATCCTGTAAGTGCCATCTTATTTTTCTCCTGTTTGTGATTTGGTCATATATTTATAAGATATAAAATATACCCATCCTCCAGTAAACTGAATGGTTGGATCATCTGAAGCTGTGATTCCTAAAATTTTATATAAAGGAAAATAAATGATTGAATCTTTAACCCATGAAACATCAAATACATATTCTTGATTTTTGTATACAACGATACTAGAGTTATCCAACCCAGACTGTGACCTCTTCACCTGCTCTCGATTATAATTGAGAGCATCTACAAGGTTATTTTTTAGCCTCTCTTGTTTACAAAGAGCGGTATCGACTAAAAAAGCACTGCCTGAATCTGTGGGTTTTATAAAAAACCACTCTTTATCTTGTGCGCTTGTTTTCCAAACCGAAACATTGATGTTTGGAAGCGGTTTTCTCTCATCTTCTACCCAATACTTTCTACCCTCTGAAATATATTTAGGATGATCAAATTCTCCTATTCCCAAATCAAACCTATAAAAATAACAAACCCCTAAAATTTCTTTAAGGTTAGAGTCATCGTAGGCTACTCCTGATATAAGAGGTGGTTTAAAAGTAATCTCTTTGAAGCGAAAGAGGTCATCTTTAAACTTCATACTTTCTTCCCTTATTTTTTGCTCCTTTTCATTTATTGGAGGAAATGACCACTTTATCCCCATCGTCACTTGTGCCTCCTTCATCGCATCAAGATAGGTTTTTGGAAATGTTCTTTGATTAGCTAAAGAAGTATTGAGTTCTTCTAGTCTTGTTGTATAAGCCTCCATAATACAAGAGTCATCTTGACATCGGTTTCTTTGTTTGATCCAGTCTCTTTGGTCTGTTTTTATCTCTTTTGTTAGGAGGTAAAAGCTTGTATAGACTTCACTTAGTTTTTCATCCAACTTCGACAATTCATCATCTTGACAAATAGCTTTTTCCACATCACTTTTAGCTTTGCTGCAATCAAAACTCGCCCCAAAAAGTGAAAGTGTCATTAATGCCAGTACGAGTAGTAACTTTCTCATCTTTTCCCACCCTTTTTTATCTTTACATGTAAGCTATTTTCTAACTCATGCCACTTTGTTTTCTTCACCACTTTTTGCCCCTTTGTGTTGAATTTGTTTTCTTACATGTAAAGCTTTTTGAATTGTAAAAATCTTACATGTAAAGAGATTCTGAGCGATAATGTCATTTTAAAGAAAATACGTCACAGTTTATGTCACAAAAAATGAAATTATGAAGGAGGGTCTTGGCAAGCGTTGAAAGTAATATGCTTTTTTTGCATATTTGTATTTTTGATTTTATATTGAGTGCTATATGCAGCATAAGGGGACTGACTATCTAAGTGTAGTCGTGAAGTAATATAAGGCGAAATACCATAAATAAGATTCTGAAACATCTTAATTCCTTACCATGTTACCTTTGATTTTGAAGGCAGTTGTCAACGTGTATGTCCCACGGACATCTTTACATGTAAAAGTCATTAGTCATGAAAAAAGTATGTGTATAAAACACTATGTAAAACAGATATAGCTTTAATAGATTTGTTGAAAGAGGGATATGCGAAAGAAGTATAGTTTTGAGAAGTAAAGATGTTTAGGTTAAGAACGTTTGCCCAATGCGTCTTTTACCATTCAAAGATTTATACAGCTCAAGTAGCCCCCTACGGATGAGTCACACAAATACATCTGATTGTCTTATAAGATCACATTTTAGTCATTATAACCTTAAACTTTATAACGATAAATATTATTTTTTATAAGAAATTTGATTTTGGGAGAGTTCGATGTTAAAAAGTTACTCCGTTCAAAATGAATAATTAAGAGTATTTCACTACGAATATCTTCTTTTAGTGTCAAACGAAGTACAGTTTTAGGCAGCCTTCAATTCAGTTAGAGGCTAGAACTCGATCTTAAACTTAAAAATCTCTGCAGAATTCTGCACTTCGTCTGACAACTGTATCAAGCATAGTGTTATTACGAATATACAAAAGTTTTGGAGAAGTTACGAACCGAAGGGAAGAAGAAGCTATCAAGGTTTACGGATAGCTTCTTTACTTTTAAAACTTAAATGCCTAAATCTTGGCGTTTAAAATACTCTTTACCCACTTTACACAATGGACATGCATTTGGAGCTTTTTTGCCTCTATGGATATGTCCGCACACTTCGCAGACCCAAATTTCTTCTTCAACATCTGCGAAGAAACCATCTTCTCTCATCGCATCTTGAAGTGCTTTGTATTCGCGCTCATGCTCAACTTCTACTTTACCGATAGCATTGAAAAGACGTGCAAGCTCTTTATGTCCTTCTTCTTCAGCAATTTTTGCAAAATTTGGATACATCGTTGTATGCTCATAGTTTTCACCAGCCATCGCGCTATCAAGATTTTTAAGTGTGAGTTCAGTCTCTGCACCATCTACTAGTTTGTGGTAAGCTTTAAATTCAGCTCTTGCGTGCCATTTCTCATTTTCAGCAGCTTCTCTAAAGTGACGAGAAACGGCATGCCAGCCCTCTTCCAAAGCGATGTCAGCAAATAAGTCATATTTGTTACGTGCTTGAGATTCTCCAGCAAAGGCTTTCATCAAATTGACCGCTGTCAAATCACTTGTAATACATGCCATCTCTTGACCACAACAGGTAAGTTTACCGCCACCTACATTTTGAACTTCAACTTCATTACCACATTTACTGCATTTGTATGTCTCGTACTGTCTCATTCTTTCTCCTTGAAATTTATAGTGACATTTTATTCTAGATTTACTTAAACGATAATAAATTGTAATTAATAATTTTTATTGTCTATAAAATTCCTTTTTTGCTGAAAAATTCTTCAATCGCTTTTGGAGAAAAAGCTTTGTCGTACATGTAAAGCTCTTGCCATGTTTTACCTTCTAAAAAACTCTTTGTATCAATTTGATATTTATGCTTTATCAACGTCACAAACTCTAAAACAGCACTAAACAAAAGTGCATATTGTGCGGCTGTAAATTTTTTGAGCAGATCAAATAAACGGTAATAATTCACCATCTTTTTACTCGACTCTTCGCTCATACGTAGCGACCAAATGCGTCCCGCAAACTCGTGTTGGTACTCAACCCCGATACGAATCTCCAACGCAAATGCTCGAAAGCCTTGTAAAAATGTCTCTTTGGGTAAAAAATCTGTGGTGTTGTGGAAAAAAAGGTAAATACTAAATAAAAAAAGATCTTCAACGCATGGGGCATAATTTTTAATTTCGCCATACGTCTCTTTTTCAACGCTCAGTTGCATCCTAAGATATGCAAGGTGTTTGACACGCCAGTTATCTTTTTGCTCTGCCCTCTTCTGCCACTCAATCAATGTAGGTCTGGGTATATCGTAACGCTCAACTAAAGGCTTGTAAGACGTCTGCATAGCATACTCCCAAGTCAGAATAGTCTATTCTATTACTTTTTTTGAAATATTTCAATATGTAAGATTGATTTTAAAAATTTTGAGGAAAAATGTATACCATTTGTTAATGATTAAAACAGATGGTATACATCAAAAAGAGATTAGATATGAAAGTGTTTTAGAAACGCTGGGTTATTGTCAACCAAACCAAGCGCGATAAGGTGCTTAATTGTGTTTTGGTCGCAGTCGGTGTCTTTTGGCCACTCTCTCGTGTAGCCATCAAGGTCATTTTTGGTGGTTGCATCGATGCCGATAAACTCCTCTTCCACAAAAATATCGCGGAGTGCATCAATGTTATTGACCACGCGCCAGATAAGCATATAGGCATTATCCACGCTATTGCCCTCAGAATCCACCACGATCAAGAGTTTCATATGCTCTTTTAAAGGTTTGAGTGCTTCATAGACTTCTTTACCTGCCCTCTTCTTGTCGATGGTCATGACGGTAATGGGTGTTTTTGTTTCCGTTTTGTACTGTTTAAGCGCGCTGACTTCTGGAACCAACGTTGTAACTTTAAAAAGAAGGTCACGATCGCTCAAAATGGTTTTTGAAGATGCATCGATAACGCCTCCAGTACAATCCACGCCTAGTTTTCCACCAAACAGCGCATTGGGAGAGGCATGATCAAGCGCGTCGCACACGCCTTCACTAATCAATAAACGCTTAGCGCTGATACGATTGAGAATGTAATCACTCAAAGGCTCATAATCTTCCAATTCAGGGGCATTTTCGTCCACAAAAATGGCGTGTTTGACAAAACTCATCTGCCCAACACCCCAAAATGCGTGCATAAACTGTTTGGCATGACCGGGATAAAGCACATTCATTTTTGCCAAAATGAAGTTATGAAAAACACCATTTTCAGGCATATTATAATCGATCAGGTCTGGCGCAGTCGTCTTTAAAAGTGGTAAAAAGATGCGCTCTGTTGCCCAACCCATATATTTGTCTTCCAAAGGAGGTTTGCCCACAACAGTCGCTTGGTAGATCGGTTTTTCTTTACATGTAATGCAGGTCACATCCATCACGGGATACGGCTCTTTAAGCGTATAATAGCCTGTGTGATCGCCAAAAGGTCCTTCGATTTCCATCAAGCTAGGATCAACCCAACCCTCAATGACGATATCTACATCTTCAGGGATATAAATCGGATTGGTCAATGATTTGACCAAACGTGCATTTTTATCTTTGATGAAACCATAGAGTAAAAGTTCAAACATACCAATCGGCATAGGGGCTTGTCCACACCAAATATAGAGTGGATCACCACCAATTCCAATACTCACAGGCATTTTCTTACCCGCTTTTTGGTACTCGTGGAAAAAATGTGCACTGTCTTTATGAATCTGCCAGTGCATACCCAAACGATTTTTATCGTATACCTGTAAACGGTACATCCCTAGATTTTGTTTTGTTCCATCCAAACTTTGCGTATAGACTTGCCCCATCGTAATAAACGGACCACCGTCCTCACTCCATGTGGTTAAAATAGGAAAATCATAAAGATTTGGCTCATCAAATACTTTCGTTTGACAGACACCCTTCCCTTTTAGGCGTTTTGGAAGCGCATTTTTAAGATTAAAAAGTGTGCCAAGCATGCCCATTTTATCCATAAATGATGTGGGTGGTTTCATGTGCATGAGTGCTTCAATCTGCTTTGAAACATCATTTGGATTTTTACCAAAAATAAGCTCTGTCGCTTTAGTCGATCCAAATACATTCATCAAAACTGGCATATCAAAGCTTTTGCCCAGCCTTTTACTCACAGGTTTGGTAAATAAAAGTGCTTTTGAGTCCGCTTTTTTAACTTCAATATAGGCTAAATGTGGAATTTCTAAGTCAATATCAAGCTCTGTATCAATAACACGTAAAAGATCGTTTTGGCGTAGAAGGTCAATGATTTTCTGCATGTTTATCCTTTAAAAAATTTCATGAAGTGCAATATGCTCAGCACGCTCTAAAAGGGCTTTAGCCCCTCTATCAATGACTTTTTGAGCCAATGATTTACCTACACTTGCATACTCTGCGCGTGTCGTTATGATCTCTTCGGTGAGCATCTCTGAACCATCAGGAAGACCCAAAATTGCTTTTACATGTAAAGCATCTCCACGAAGTTCTGCATTCACGCCAATAGGCACTTGACACCCACCTTCTAGTATGGTTATAAAGTCACGCTCAACGCGTGTTTCGATGATTGCATCTTCATCATTCAAAACAGAAACCAAACGTTCTACTTCAGGATCGTCGATAATTTCAATACCCAGTGCCGCTTGTCCAGAGGCCGGAATCATAATCTCTTTTGAGATCGGTTTAAAGTATTGGACTTCACTGCTAAGCCCTAAACGGTTGATGCCAGCACTGGCGAGAATGATCGCGTCAAATTCGCCCTCTTTGAGCTTGCGAATACGTGTATTGACGTTACCACGAAGGTTTTTAATCACAAAATCAGGGCGATACTTCAAAAGTTGCATACGTCTACGAAGGCTTGTTGTCCCAACGATAGCGCCTTTTGGAAGATACTCTAAACAGCCGTATTTTTCGGAGAGCATTGCATCGCGTACATCTTCACGTTTGGTGATGACACCCAACTTCAAACCTTTGGGAAACTCCATAGGAACATCTTTAAGACTGTGAACCGCAATGTGCGCTTCACCTCTGAGCATCGCTTCTTCGAGCTCTTTGGTGAAAAGTCCTTTGCCACCGATTTTTGCCAAAGGAGTATCAAGAATTTTATCGCCTTTGGTCATCATAACGGAGAGTTCTACCTCAAGTCCAGGATGTGCTTTTTCAAGTTCCGCTTTGACATGTTCGGATTGCCAAAGGGCGAGTTTACTTCCACGGGTTGCAATAATGAGTTTTTTCATTTGCTCTCTTTCATAAATTTTCTATAACTTCGTTTTGTATCATCTTTTTTACCATCAAGGTAAACGGTTGGCGTACCATTGATCATGAGGGTGCTAGCGAGTTCTTGATCGTGACTTAGTTTTTGAAGAATAGGCGCTTGATTGATCTGCTCAACGGTAAAATTTTTATGTAACGCTTTGTTGAAAAGTTCTAAAACAACCTTTTCATCGCTCTCTTTAATATCAAAAAACTCTTTATACACTTTTTTGACAATCTCATGATCGCCCTGCTCCTCAGCAAACAGCATTGCTTTAACCAAGGTAGGTGCAGAAGGGTGAATGGTGAGGGGAAAATGGTAGTAAAAAAGCGCAAACATTTGCGGATTGGCTTCAACATCAGCTATCACTTCGGGTAAAAAATCCATACAAAAAGGACAGAGTGGATCACTAAAAACAACGATTTTATGAGGCGCATTGAGACTTCCCGCTAAAAGATGCTCTTTCGTGTATGCCGATGCATCTATATCAAGTGAATAACTCCCCTTAAGGCTTCGACCACTGTTGATATCGGAAAAATCTTTACTCAAAATTTTACCATTGGTAAAGATGATATCGTTGACGGAAAGTTTTTTGCCCTCTTGCTTCGTCAATTTGAGTTCAATACGAACAAAATAGACCATCCAACCCGAAATCTCTTTCATCTCCTCTTTTTTAAGAATAACGACTTTATCAAAGGTATAATTTTCATTACTAGCAATGGATTTTTGTAAAAATGTCGTTACTTTTGCATCAAGATCAGAAGACGTATCGGCGGCTAAAAGCGTACTACTACTTAAGGTGATGATTATCGTCAATAACTTCAACATCAATGATCTCATCGTGATCTCCTTGTTTAAATTGCGTCGTTGTGGGAGTTTCGTCTTTTACATGTAAAACTTTTGAAACGATGAGTGTCACGAGTGAGCTAAACTGTAACAACAACCCTACAATATCCCCCAAAAAGCCTGGTAAAATTAATAATATAGCTCCCACAATCGCCCAAAGATTGAGCCTTTGAAAGGAAGATGGGCTGATTTCACCTTGCATTAAAGCACTGAGATTTTGCATGAGTGTTAGGCGGAAATTTGCAAGCAAAATTCCACCTAAAAGGGCTGAACCAACCAGTTCGCCAAACGTTGCCATCACCCCAATCTCAGAAGCGATATTTAAAGAGACCATCACTTCAAAAAAGAGATAGATCAGAAAGTATTTCACGCTAAAAGCTCTCTTAATTTAACAAGCGCTTCTTCTTTTTTAACAACCGTTTTTTCCAGTGTTTTGCGCTCTACAATCTCAACAAAGCCCTCTTCAAGCTCTTTTCCTACGATCAATGCATACGGAAGTCCAATGAGCTCGTAATCTTTCATTTTAAAGCCAAAACGCTCGTTTCGATCATCTAAAAGAACACTAAAACGCTCCGCTTTTAACGCTAGGTAAAGCTCTTCTGCATAACTGCTTTGCGCCTCATCTTTGCCATTGGAAACAATAATATCCAAAAGGTATGGAGCGGTTTGTTTATTCCAAATGCACCCTTTTTCATCATGGCTTGCTTCAATCATCACCGCAACCAAACGACTCACACCAATACCGTAGCATCCCATATAAAAGGGTTGTGCTTTACCATTTTTATCAAGGAATGTCGCACCCATCGCTTTAGCGTATTTTTGTCCCAGTTGGAAAATGTGTCCTACTTCAATACCTTTGGTCACACCTAGTTCACCACCGCAACATGAACACACATCACCCGCTTTAACACTGACTAAATCTTTGTAACGATCTTCGTTGAAGTTAAACATGGAGACACCCACCATGTGGTAATCCGTTTCGTTGGCGCCACAGATAAGATTTTTAGCCTCTTTAAGCTCTAAATCTATGTAAAATTTTACACATTCTAGCCCAACAGGTCCAATAAACCCGGCTTTTAGCCCTGATTTTTCAACATCTTCCAGTGAAGCATCTAAAAGATCAAGTGCACCACACGCGTTTTGCGCTTTGGTCTCTTGAAGTTCGTCATTGCCTCTTACAAAAAAGACAACAACCTCCTCTTTATCCACATAAACTGCTTTTTTAACAACGGCTTTAATGCTATAAAAAGAATCTACTTTGAAAAATGCACAAACATCATCAATGGTTTTCATATCGGGTGTTTTGAATTTGGAAAGGCTTGCTTCTGGGGCTTCAGCCGTAGTTGTCTTAGCCAAACGTCTTGCGGCTTCTATATTGGCAGCATAAGAACATTTTTGACACACCACAATGTCATCTTCACCATTTTGCGCGAGAACCATAAACTCTTTACTTCCACTTCCACCGATAGCACCACTATCCGCTTCAACGGCTCTAAAATCGAGTCCTAAACGGGTAAAGATTTTAGTGTAAGTTTTTTCCATCACATCAAACTCTTGTTTCATGCCCGCTTCATCTTCATGGAAACTGTAGCCATCTTTCATCGTAAATTCACGACCACGAAGGAGTCCAAAGCGAGGACGTGCTTCATCACGGAATTTTGTCGTAATTTGGTACAAATGCAGTGGTAATTGTTTATAGCTATTGATGCGATTACGGACAACATCGACCACGACTTCTTCATGGGTTGGGCCTAAAACAAATTCGTTCTCTTTTCGATCTTTAAAACGGCACAACTCTTTGCCAAAGACATCATAACGACCACTTTGTTTCCAAAGATCAGCGGGAGTAACCACATCCATCTGGATCTCTTGCGCGCCCGTTTCATCCATCTCTTCTTTCACAACATTTTTGATTTTATCAAAAACGATTTTTCCCATCGGCAAAAAGTTATAAAGTCCACTTCCTACTTGAGAGATAAAACCGCCACGCACCAAAAATTGATGACTTGGAAGCGTTGCATCTTTAGGCGCATCCTTTGTTGTTGGTGCATACAGTTTTGAAAATTTCATTATTTAATTCCCCCCATTTGGTATTCACATTTGTATAAATTCATACGTTTTGTTTGATCTTCATTGATATTAAAGATGTATTGAACCGCTTGAACGATCGTATCCGCTTCTGGTTTTTCAGCAACCTCTTTAAGATTTTTGGTAGGAGAGTGCAAGAAAGAGTTGAAAGCATGATGCAAAATTTTAGAGACTTGGTCTTGCAACTCTTCAGGAATATATCCTTTTTTGACCGCTTTTTCGAGCTCTTGCAAAGAACACTCTTTGGCATGATCGCGAATCTCTTTAATGATGGGATCCACACACATACTCTGCAACCATTTAAAAAATTCCATAGTAGCTCGACCAACGATAGAGTAAGCAATTTTAGCTTGCTCTTCACGAAGAGACATATTTTTATTGACAATCTCTTCTAAATCATCTACGGCAAACACTTGCAAATTAGCATGCTCTTTAATATCAATATCACGAGGGACAGCAATGTCAAACCAATAGCGTGAGAACTCTCTCTCTTCCACCATATCGTCGCTAATAACGCTGTGTGGTGCACCTGTTGCACTAAAGACGATTCGGTAACGATTGATAAACTCAGTAAGTTTTGAATATGGAGCAGTGGTGGCAAGCTCGCCTAATTCAGCGGCTAAAGCCTGCGCATGTTCAATATTGCGATTAATGATAATAATATTAACCCCGCTGGCGATAAGATGCTTTGCTGCCAATTGACTCATCTCTCCTGCACCAACCACCAATGCGGTTAAACCACCCAAATTACCGAGCAGATCTTTAGCTTTATTGACGGCTACACTGGAAACGGAGACAGGACTTTTTGAGATATCCGTACGTCCACGAACTTCTGCTGCACAGCGAAAGGCATGATGCATCGCACGTCCAAGCTTTTGAGCACAGTAATTATTTTCAAAGGCAAATTTAAATGATTCTTTTAGCTGTCCAGCAATTTGCGTCTCGCCAATCACCAAACTATCAAGCGAAGAACAGACCGCAAAAAGATGGTGAATTGCACCATTGTCTTCATAAATATCTGCCCTACTCTCAAGCTCTTCACGCGCAAGCCCTGAGACATGGCTTAAAAGATCAAAGGTATCCCCAAGCGCGGATTGACACGAGGTTACACTTGTAATGACTTCCACGCGATTACAGGTAGAAAGCAAGATGACCTCATTCACGGCAGCACAACCTGTCAACGCTCCCATAAAATGGCGACATTTCTCTTCTGAATTAAACGCTAATTTCTCACGAACGCCAATATCTGTGTTTTTGTGTGTAAAACTAACCGTTAGATAATGCATCAAAAATTCCTCTCGATCATCTCTTTAATAATAGTACTCAAACCCACATCTTCTTCTTTTTCAATGACCTCTAATGCTTCCATTCCCAATCTTCTTGCATAAATAACGGCATCTTCCAATGCCTTAGTCTCATGCATTTTTGTTTTTATCCATACCTTTTGTGTTTCATCAAGCTCTTGTTGAAAAAATGAGAGGAGTTTAGACTGATCATCATGGGAGAGTTTGCGGTACATGTAAAGATACGGTAAGGTCGTTTTCCCCTCTTTAAAATCATTCAATGAAGGTTTACCAAGGGTTTCACTTGATTGCGTTATATCTAAAATATCATCAATGATTTGAAAGGCAAGACCTAGATTTTTGCCATAAAGTGCATAAATGTCACCATTCTTACCAGCAAGAAGGGCCGCAGCTTTAGCAGATGCTTCAATGAGTGAAGCCGTTTTCTTATAAATCATATCAAAGTAACACGCTTCGCTGTCATTAAAGGTTTGAGAAAGTTCCACATCTAAAAGCTCCCCAACAGAGAGCAGTGCCACTGCGTTTGAGATGCTATAAGCAACATCATTGGGCATAAAGGTGAGTTCACTAAACCCTTTTGAGTAAAGGATATCGCCTAACATAATGGCGGTTTTGTTCCCAAAAAGGGCATTGATAGACTCTTCGCCGCGCCTTGTAAACGCATCATCAATAACATCATCATGGAGTAAGCTTGCGGCATGGATAAGCTCAACAATGGCAGCAAGTTTGAGTGAGTTGTCATTTACTCCCGCAATCTTTAAAATAAGCTTTGCACGTAAACGTTTTCCTTTAGGAACTCTGTGAAAGAGCTCAACACTGCGTGAATCGCCTAAAGAAGCGACCATCTCTACCATCAAATTTTCAACTTTTCCTAACACCTGCAATCCTACGGTTTCTTTTTTGGTTTAAACTCAACTTCTATGCGTTGTTGATTATCTTCTATAAATATATCTAAAATTGCCTCTTTATTCCTTTGATCAAAGTCATTAAAGACAATTTTTGCATACGTTCTTGAAATCATCTTGTTATTTCCATCGGGTAGAAGGGGAATAATAATACTCTCCAAAGGATATTTCTTTTCTAAAACATACTGCGTTGGATACCCTCTATAATTCACTAAAAGTGTGAGCATATTGTTCGTAAAGAGTGTCCATCGGAGCTTTAACAAATACTCATTGTTGGGATTTTCTGCGGTTGGCTTTTTTGTCACCTCTTTATGATTAATGAAGATAAACCCTACTTCATCTTTTTTGAGGATAAATTGGTGCGCATATTCATACTCAATAGGAGCACAAAACAGATGTGAAGGGAACAGTACCCAACACACGATTCCCAACCATATTCTATTCATTTTGAGTTAAAATTTCTCCAACACTGCTAATAAAAAGGTCATTATTGTGTTCAACAACAGCGTCCATTTCGTCCATCAAAACAGTACGAATCATTCCCTCAAGGGTATCAACACTTACTTGTTTTTCAAGCAAAATTTCCATTGCACTGTAACGATCCACAATCTCTAAAAGCTTTGTTTTAACAAGCTCTCTGTTCGCATTAAAGAGAATGTCAAAAAATTTACTTCTAGGACTTCCCATAAAAAAGTCATCTTCATCTTCGTATAACATCTCTTCTCCTCTTAAAAAAAGAAGATTATAGCACACTAAAGCTTGACACATCTGAAAAAGAATAGATACCTTTTTGATTTTAAATGAGCGCTATATGCTAACATCCATGTTAGTTTGCTTAATAAAAACAACTCAAATAAACACTCATTAAAATGGCTAAATAACGGTATTTACATATAATTATATGTATAATAATCTCTATAATTAATCCTGTTAGTATTCTTATAATTAAAGTAAGACTCTGTATTATTCTTTAAAAGAATGCGTTTACATGTAAAGAGATAATGAAACATTTTCACCCCTCCCCTCTTTGCAAAAAACAATCACTACTTTTTTAATCATTAGTTTTTTGATAAGGTTACTTGACATTGAAAAAGAAATAGTCTATACTTTCAACAACGAAACCAAAAAAGGAAGTAAATGATGAATCAAGAAACGCTCGCCTTACATTATGGCTATGATAAAAAACAGTTTGGCACCATGTCAGTTCCAGTATATCAAACCACTGCGTATGATTTTGGAAGTGCAGAGACTGCGGCTGATCGTTTTGCTCTTCGTGAACTTGGACCCATTTATACGCGTCTCAACAATCCAACAACGGATGTCCTTGAAGCAAGAATTGCAGCGGTTGAGAATGGTGAAGCAGCTATTGCTACTGCAACAGGTCAAGCAGCCATCTTTTTTGCGATTGCCAATCTTGCAGAAGCGGGCGATAATATCATCGTTGCTAAGAAAATTTACGGTGGTGCAACCACGCTTTTAACCCATACAATTAAACGTTTTGGCATTCAAGCGAAAATCTTTGAAAGTGACCATGCCGATGATTTAGAAGCACTGATTGATGATAAAACCAAAGCCATTTTCTTTGAGTCTCTTTCCAATCCTCAAATTGCAATTCCTAACATTGAAAAGATTGTCGCCGTTGCTCAAAAATACAACATTATCACCGTGTGCGATAACACCGTTGCAACCCCTATTCTTTTCCAACCACTCAATCATGGCATTGATGTCAGTGTTCACAGTGCAAGCAAATACATCTCAGGACAAGGTAGTGCAATGGGTGGATTGGTTGTGGAAGCCAAAGGGCTCAATGCTAAACTGATTGGCAACCCACGTTACCCACAATTTAATGAGCCCGATGAGAGTTATCATGGTTTGGTTTACGCGACCTTACCTTTCCCAATCTTTTCACTTAGAATTCGCCTTTCACTTATTCGTGATATTGGGGCAACGATTGCACCTTTTAACTCGTGGTTACTTATTCAAGGTCTTGAGACGTTATCGCTTCGTGTCAAAGAGCATTCTCGCAATGCCTATAAAGTAGCAAGCTTCTTAAAATCACACCCAAAAGTGAAAAAAGTCTCTTACCCTGCTTTAGAGAGTGATCCTTTACATAGTAGAGCTAAACAGTATTTTAAAGAGGGACAAACATCAGGGTTATTAAGTTTTGAAGTCGATGACTTTGAATTTGCAAAGCACATTCTCAACACAACTAAAATTTTCTCGGTTGTGGTGAATATTGGCGATTCAAAATCAATCATTACCCATCCAGCAAGTACAACGCATCAACAACTCTCGGTTGAAGAACTAGAGCTTACGGGTGTTAAAGCTGGGCTTATTCGCCTTAGTATTGGCCTTGAAAATGCAGATGATCTTATCGAAGATCTTAAAATTGCGCTAGGTTAAGGACGCTAAATGTCATTACTTTCAACAAAAGGCATGTATGGTCTTAGTGCCATGTATCAGCTCTTTTTATCGAAAAGCAATAAACCGTTACAAATCAAGGAGATCTCTTCTCGTGCAGAGATCCCACAAAATTATTTAGAGCAACTCCTGATACTCCTTCGTCAAGCGGGGCTTGTTAGCAGTGTCAGAGGTGCTTATGGCGGCTATTTATTGGCAAAGAAACCCGAAGATATTTTAATCAAAGAGATTCTCATTGCGCTAGAAGGTAGCCTTGTTGTCACAGAGGTGGACGTGAAAGACCCCGTACTCAATATTTTTTATGAAGAGAGCAATAAAAAAATCCAAGAGATTTTCAACTTGCCTCTATCAGAGTTCCAAGTCTATTCAGAACGTCTTAGTAACCAACTAAACTATAGCATCTAAATCTAACCTAAAGGAGATTCTTATGTATGCACACAATGTAACTGAACTTATTGGGAATACACCCCTTGTAAAATTAAACCGCGCCTCAGAAGCTTCACACGCTTTGGTACTTGGTAAATGTGAATTCCTTAATCCTTCACATTCCGTAAAAGATCGTATTGGATTCAATATGATTAAAACAGCCCTTGATAAAGGCTTAATCAATAAAACCTCAATTATTATTGAACCAACCAGTGGAAATACAGGTATTGGACTTGCAACCGTATGTGCGAGTTTAGGACTTAAACTGATTCTCACCATGCCTAGCTCAATGAGTCTAGAGCGTCGAAAACTTTTAGCGGCGCTTGGTGCTGAACTTGTTTTGACAGAACCAACACTCGGAATGAAAGGTGCCGTTGAAAAATCAATTGAACTTTCAAAAGAGATACCAAACTCCTACGTACCACAACAATTTGCCAATGAATCCAATCCAGCAATCCACTACGCAACAACCGCTGAGGAGATTTGGAAAGATACTGATGGTAAAGTAGATATCTTTGTCGCTGCTGTTGGAACCGGTGGTACCATTACAGGAACAGGAAAAAGACTTAAAGAGCTTAATCCAAATATTCAAATTATAGCCGTTGAACCAGATACTTCACCCGTTCTTTCAGGTGGAAACCCAGGACCACATAAAATCCAAGGTATCGGTGCAGGCTTTGTTCCTTCTGTCCTTGATACTAAAATCTATAATGAAGTGATCAAAGTAAGCTACGAAAATGCAGTAGAAACATCTCGTAATCTTGCTAAACAAGAAGGTTTATTAGTAGGTATTTCAGCAGGTGCCAATGTCTATGTTGCAGCAGAGCTTGCGCTCAAACCAGAGAACAAAGGTAAAACAATTGTTACAATCTTGTGCGATACTGGCGAGCGTTATTTAAGTACAGGTCTGTATGAATACAAAGAGTCGTAAAAACGACTCTTCCTTTTTGCCTTTAACAGATTTTATGGTACCATTTCCCTAACGCAAAAGGGGCATGGTACATCATGAAACAAATTCCTAGCATTATGCTGAAAAAGCCTATATTATTAGGTTTTGTAACATTTGTTGTCAATCTTTTCATTAGTACAATCCCTGTTTTAATCTTACATGAAAAACATATTGAACAGAATAAAAATATGTTTTCTATCTCAACCCTTTTAGATAATGAGCTGCTTATTGAGCAGCAAAGCATTGTCAATAGCGCACTCTTGTACTCCTTTATTTTTTCCATTATTCTCTCCATTTTAATTGTTTATTTGAGCACTTTTTTAAAAAAAACTTACCTTGAAGTTGAAAACCTTTCCCATTACGATGGACTTACAAAATTGTACAATCGATTGATGTTTATGGAGATTTTTCAAAAAGAGATTCAAAAAATTAAACGCACTCAAAATCACCTTTTTCTGGTTATTTTGGATATTGATGATTTTAAACCTATTAATGACACCTATGGCCATCTTGTCGGTGATGACGCGATTAAGACAACTGCCGATACGTTACTAAATCTTTTACGTGCATCCGATACCATAGCTCGTTTTGGTGGAGATGAGTTTATTCTTTGCCTTGTTGATCAGGACAAAGAAGCCGCTTCAACCATCGTCAATCGCATCTTAAATGAATTTAATCATAAAATGATCCCAGTATTACGCAATAATGAGATACAAGAACTTCAAATCAATCTCAGTATCGGATACACAGCTTACAAAAGTGAGGATGATTTTAAAACAATGCTTCAACGTGCCGATCAAGCACTCTATATTTCCAAAGAAGCAGGCAAAAACACTGCTACCTACATTCCTTAAACCAAGTCTTACCCCCATTTTTGTATAATCTCTCAAAAAATTGAGAAGGCACACAGACCCATGAGTGAAAAAAGCACCGTTTACAACCCCAAAGAGATTGAAGAGCGTTTTTACGCCATTTGGGAGCAAAGAGGCTATTTTGAAATTGATGGCAACAGAGCAATTCAAGAAGAAGGCAAAAACTTCTGTATCATGATGCCACCTCCCAATGTTACAGGAAGCCTCCATATTGGGCACGCACTGACGTTTACACTCCAAGATATCATTACACGCTATAAGCGCATGGACGGCTTTAAAACACTCTGGCAACCGGGTATGGATCATGCGGGTATTGCGACACAAAATGTGGTTGAAAAACAACTCCTTGCCCAAGGTATTAAAAAAGAAGAGCTAGGACGTGAAAAATTCTTAGAGAAAGTCTGGGAATGGAAAGCGTACAGCGGTGGACAGATTTTTAATCAAATGCGTAAACTTGGAACCTCTCCTGCGTGGAGTAGAGAACGCTTTACAATGGATGATGGACTTAAAAATTCCGTTAAAAAAGCCTTTGTTAAGTACTATAAAGAGGGGCTTATTGTTCGTGGAAACTACATGGTTAACTGGTGTACCCATGATGGTGCTCTTAGTGACATCGAAGTAGAGTATGAAACCCACAAAGGTAAACTCTACCACCTCAAATACTTCCTTAAAGACTCCAAAGAGTGTTTAGTCGTCGCAACAACTCGTCCTGAAACCTATTTTGGTGATACTGCCGTGATGGTACATCCTGATGATGAGCGCTATAAACATCTTGTTGGACAAAAAGTTGTTTTACCTCTCATTGGTCGTGAGATTGAAATTATTGCCGATGAACATGTCGATATGAGCTTTGGAACAGGCTGTGTTAAAGTCACACCTGCACATGATATTAATGACTACGAAGTCGGTAAACGTCATGATTTGGAATTTATCACGATTTTTGATAGCAACGGTATTCTCAACGACTATTGTGGTGAATTTCAAGGCCTAGAGCGCTTAGAAGCTCGCGCTGCTATCATGGCGAAACTTCAAAGTGAAGGATTTGTCGATAAAGTTGAAGATTATGAGAACCAAGTGGGTCACTGCTACCGTTGTAAAAATGTGGTGGAGCCTTACATCTCTAAACAATGGTTTGTCAAAAAAGAGATCGCGGAGGGTGCCATCGCCAAAGTCAATGAGCACTTAGCCGAATTTTACCCAAGCCATTGGCTCAATTCGTACAATGCATGGATGAAAGAGCTTCGTGATTGGTGTATCTCTCGACAACTGTGGTGGGGACATCAAATTCCTGTTTTCTACTGCGATGCGTGTGGACACGAGTGGGCAAGTGAAAAAGAGAGTGAGCATGAATGCCCTACATGTAAAAGTACAAAAGTGCATCAAGACCCTGATGTACTCGACACATGGTTCAGTTCAGGCTTATGGCCTTTCTCAACACTGGGCTGGGAAAATGGCGATGTGTTTAAAGGTGAAAAATGGAATGAAAGTGATCTGAAAGACTTCTATCCAAACACCCTTCTCATCACCGGTTTTGACATTCTCTTCTTCTGGGTTGCACGTATGATGTTCTCAGGCGAACATACCCTTGGAGAGCTTCCGTTTAAAGATATTTACCTCCACGCGCTGGTCAAAGATGAACACGGTCAAAAAATGAGTAAAAGTAAAGGCAATGTGATTGATCCATTGGTCACGATTGATGAATACAGCGCCGATACCTTACGTTTCACCCTTGCTATTTTGGCCGTTCAAGGACGCGACATTAAACTCAGCGGCGAGAAACTGGAGCAAATTCGTAACTTCACCAACAAACTCTACAATGCGTCACGCTTTTTACTCATGAATGCAAACGCGTTCCCCGATTTGGAAACGATTGAGATAAAAACGGCACTGGGCTCTTACATGAAAAGCCGTTTAGCCGTGGCGATGGAAGAGGTACGCGCTCACTTTAGCGATTACCGTTTTAATGATGCGGCAACAACACTCTACCGCTTCTTGTGGGGCGAATTTTGTGACTGGGGTATTGAGCTGAGTAAAGCAGACAAACCAGCCATTGTGGAGCTTGGAGCTATCTTTAAAGAGGCAATGAAGTTGATCCATCCATTTATGCCATTTATCTCAGAGTTTTTGTACCAAGAACTTTCCGATCAAACACTTGAAGAGAGTGAATCGATCATGGTCAAACGCTATCCACATGCGCTTAAGCAAGATGAAAAAATCGAGAAAACGTTTGAGCTTGTTATCGAAGCGATTGTAGGCATTCGTCGTGCAAAAGCCAATATCGACCTTGGAAACAAAAAAATCGAACATGCCTTTATCAAAGTAGCTGATGCCTCTGCTCTGAAAGATACATTGAAATACATTAGTTTATTGGCAAAAGTTGAAAATATCGACTTTACAGAGACCAAAATTGCCAACGCAGCCACCGATGTAGGCGATAACATTGAAGTATTCATTCCTCTTGATGGTGTTGATTTAGGGCCTATTGTTGAGCGACTCAATAATCAAAAAATAAAGCTTGAAAAAGAAATTATGAAACTCTCAAGCATGCTCTCCAACGAACGTTTTGTTGCGAATGCCCCTAAAGAGGTCATCGCTGAGAATCAAAAAGGGTTGGATGATGCAAAAGCTAAAATGGCTAAAATTGAAGCGGAACTCGTTTCACTCGGTAGTTAATCGTTACATGTAAAAGGGTTGGAGCTTTTAACTCCAACCTTCTTCTCTTCCTCTTTAGGCCTTTGGACGAAAAGGTTTGATCACTTCTTCATTACATGTAAGAAACGGTCCCTCTAAAAGATCGATGCAGTAAGGAACAGCTGGAAAGACGGCGTCTAAACACTCACGAATGGATTTTGGTTTTCCCGGAAGATTGATCATCAAGCTACGACCTCGAATACCTGCTGTTTGACGTGACAAAATCGCTGTTGGAACGTACTTAAGACTGACTTGACGCATGAGCTCTCCAAAGCCTGGCATCATTTTTGAACATACCGCTTCGGTCGCTTCGGGTGTCACATCACGAAGGGCTGGTCCCGTGCCTCCCGTGGTGACAATAAGGCAACACCCTTGCTCATCGGCCATCTCTTTTAATGCCTTCTCAATTAAAGGTTGCTCATCGGGGATCACACGGTAAACACTCTCCCATTCTGAGCTTAAATACTCACTTAATGTCGCAATAATGGCCTTGCCAGAGAGATCTTCATACACACCCGCACTGGCACGATCCGATACGGTTAAAATGCCTATTTTTGCCTTCATACTTTGGCTCCTAATTTAAATTCAAGTAACGTCGCAATCGTTTTCGTATAAGGTGCATCCATACCAATTTGATGCAATGCACGAATCACAACACCGCAAATCTCTTCGATTTCGATGCTTCGATCCTGTTCTAAATCCACCAACATTGAAGGTTTGATCGAATCAAAATGACTCATCAGCTCAAACATGGCCTCAACATCCGCTTCGGTAATCTTTACATGTAAAGCACGTGCCGCCGCGGCTGTTTCGTGCATTAAGCCATACACCAACGAAGAGAGTTTGGTCTGCTCAAATAAAATGCCTGTTTTTACTTCCAAAAGTGCACACAAGGCATTCACGCCATTATTTATAATCAGTTTTTTCCAAAGCTCTTGTTCAATATTATACGTAGTTTGCGTCGGAATGCCCGCCTCATTAAACGTTGTTGCCAATGTTTCTAAAAAGGTTTCATTCTCCGTCGTTGAGCGCATCATCCCTAAAATCGTCTCAGCAGGGCCCACCGCATTCACGCATCCAGGGGCAATCACATGAGCTCCAATTTTGCGTGTTAAACCACCTATGACAAACTCTTCTGCAAAATAATCACATAAAATAGCCTCATTCTCAACACCATTTTGCAATGAGACAATGTAGGGAGGTTTAATTTGTCGTTTAAGCCATGTGGCTAAAGAGGTCGCTGCTTCACGCGTCGCAGTGGATTTTGTTAAAAGTAAGATAACATCGTAATTTTGGGGGTCAACGTGGGAAAGGGCTTCCATATCTAATGCTTTCACGGCACGTGAAAAATGAAGTGTTGGATGCGTCAGCATAAGCCCATTGGTTTGCAAGGCTTCTAAATGTTTTCCCCTCGCAACCAATAAAACTTCATGCCCCGCCTCCAATAATTTGGCGGCGAAGTAGCTTCCTACTCCACCTGCCCCAAAGATGATAATGTTCATTTTTGAGCGAGACGAACGCGCACACTCGCTTCATGCGCACCAAGACCCTCAGTATGGGCTAAAAGGGCACACGCCTCGCCAATCTCATCCATACCCGCTTTGCTCATACTGATGATGGAAGAGCGCTTCAAGAAGTTCTCAACACCTAGTGGTGAGTAGAATTTTGCGGTACCACCCGTTGGAAGGGTATGGTTTGGTCCTGCGATATAATCACCAATCGGTTCAGGCGTGTAAGAGCCCATAAAAATAGCACCTGCATGGCGAATTTTAGGTAAGAGATCAAACGGATGTGATGTCACGATTTCTAAATGCTCTGGAGCAATTTGATTCATCAAATCCACCGCTTCATCCATCGAAGAGGTCACAATAATCGCACCTCGCTCTTTGATAGAGACTTCCGCAATTGCTTTACGATCTAAAGTCTCAAGCCACGTGTAAATTTCCGTGCGTGTTTTCTCTGCAATCTCAAGGGAAGGAGTAATCAAAATAGAACTTGCCATCTCATCGTGCTCTGCTTGTGAGAGCAGATCAATCGCTAAAAGATGTGGATCGGCACTGGTGTCAGCGAGTACGCCAATTTCACTAGGCCCCGCGATCATGTCGATGTTCACGTCACCGAAAACCAGTTTTTTTGCCGTCGCGACAAAGATATTACCCGGTCCCGTGATAACGTCTACTTTTGGGATACTTTGCGTACCATATGCCATCGCACCAATCGCACTCGCACCGCCGACTTTAAACGCCTTTGTGATGCCACAGAGGTGCATTGCCGCCAAAAGCAGTGGGTTCAGTTCATTATTGGGGGCAGGTGTACAGACCACAATCTCTTTAACCCCAGCAACAATGGCTGGAATCGCGTTCATCAAAAGACTGCTTGGATACGCCGCTTTGCCACCCGGAATGTAAAGTCCTGCACGGTCTACAGGTGTCACTTTTTGACCTAAAACCGTTCCATTGTCTTCAAAATCAAGCCAAGATTTTGGCATCAATTTTTCATGGTACGCGTAAATACGTTTATACGCAAGTTCTAATGCTTCCTTGAGTTTGAGATCCAACGCATCATACGCTTTTTTCATCTCAACGGTTTTCACTTCAAGTGCTTCATCGCTTTCAACATGCCATTTATCGAATTTTTCAATGTGATTTTTTAAAGCGCTGTTGCCATCAACTTTAATCTCAGAAAGGATTCCTCCCACAATTTTGGAGACATTTTCCATATCCATATTCCCACGACGGAGTAATTCGTCAAATTGGGCTTGAAAATTTGGTTCATTGGTTTTTAAAAGTAACATGATTGATCCTCTTTATAAGTGCTTTATTATAGCATATTTGCCTTACGCGCATACCTCTGAATCATGGAAGCATTACCCAAAATTCCTCCTTGATGGAGATAAATAGGTGTTCCATTAAGTAAAGCGTGGTGCTCCAACAAAGCATTCCATCCGACAGGATCGTACACCAAATCAAACACTACGCCCATCTCTTTCTCCAAACGTTGCCATAATGCAAACAGTTCTGGATACAGTTTTCCATAGTGGTATTTTCGCTTGGGTTCAAGAATGGTAGGAAAATATCTCAGATCAGGTTCAACCATTTTCCACTGCTTTTGCAAATAGACACTATCCCCCACCGTGTTACATGTAAAGACGGGAAAGGGAAGATGCTTTTGCAAAAAGAGTGCCGTAGTGCCCGTTCCTGAGGGTAAAAAAAGGTAAGGATTAGAAATGGCATGCGTTTGAATATCGACTAAAAGTTCCTTCGCTAATATTTCAATGCCCTCTTCCGCCTCTTTTTGCCTGCCGCCTTCGTTTACATGTAAACTCTTTGCATTAAGCCATTTTAGGACTTCCTCGTCACGCATCTGTGATTCAATGATCTTCATGCCATTGGCCAATGCTTCTTTGTAATTACCGATAGGATTGTCTTTCAAAAACAGAGGAATATGGTCGCACACATAGATAAACTCCCACCCTTTTAGGCGCGCTAAAACGGAGAGTGAATACATGGCGTTGGATTGGTTGGAACCAGAGCTTACGACACGGGAAATGTGAGGAAAATCGTGCGTTAAAAAGAAGTGAAATTTACGTGCTTTATTGCCTGAAAAATCTTGACTGAGCAGATCATCGCGTTTAAGGTAAAAGAGCTGGTTTTGGAACATTCGTTTTTCAAAAGGGGAAGGAGGAAAAAACATGTTTACATGTAAAGGAAAAGAAGCCTCAATCGAGGCTTCTTTTTGCTTATAAGCGGTCTAAACAATTAAGATCGGCAAAAGCTTTGAGTAAGCGACTTTTGATCGCCTCTTCGCCAGGGCGAAGCCATTTACGCGGATCATAATATTTTTTATTCGGTTTATCTGCACCCTCTGGATTGCCAATTTGACCCTGAAGGAAAGGAGCGTATTTTTCAACGTATCCTTTAACCCCTTCCCAAAATGCCCACTGAGTGTCGGTATCGATGTTCATCTTGATGACACCATACCCTACGGCTTCACGAATGTCGGAAAGTTCACTTCCACTTCCACCGTGGAAAACAAAGTTAACAGGTTTGGCATCGGTTTTAAACTTCTCTTGAATGTATTTTTGAGAATTATCCAAGATTTTAGGTGTTAAATTAACGTTACCTGGTTTATAGACACCATGAACATTACCAAAAGAGGCTGCAATGGTAAAATTAGGGCTGATTTTCAAAAGCTCTTCATACGCATACGCAACATCTGCAGGTTGTGTGTAAAGGGCTGAATTATCCAAGCTGGTATTGTCCACACCATCTTCTTCACCACCCGTACATCCAAGCTCAATTTCGAGTGTCATGCCTAGTTTACTCATACGTTTGAGGTAAGAGACACATGTCTCAACGTTTTGTTCGAGTGGCTCTTCAGAGAGATCCAACATATGAGAGCTAAAAAGCGGTTTGCCTGTTTTTGTAAAATGTACTTCACTGGCACTGAGGAGTTCATCAATCCATGGAAGAAGTTTTCGTGCAGCATGATCGGTGTGTAAGATCACAGCAACACCGTATGCTTCAGCCAATGTGTGTACATGTAAAGCACCACTGATGGCACCAAGAACACCCGCTTTTAAACCATTAACGCCTTTTCCTGCATAAAATTCAGCACCACCATTGGAAAACTGAATAATAACAGGTGAATTAGCCGCTTTGGCTGCTTCTAAAACGGCATTAATAGAATTGGTACCGACAACATTGACCGCAGGAATGGCAAATTGATTTGCTTTTGCAATCGCAAAAACTTTTTGTAGATCATTTCCTGTAACAACACCTGGTTTTACAAAATTAAAAATTTTCGCATTCAACATGAAAACGCCTTTTGTTTCAATTTCAATTTTTAACACGCCTTATGGGCAAAGCCCAAAAAGCTACGCTGCGCTATGCACTAAAGCTTGCCTCGTTGAGGCAGAATTAAATCAGTATTGACATGCCTTAAAAAATTGCTGCTAGAGGACATGTAACATTGCGTATCGAAAGGCTATTCGCCTCTCTTTTTAAAAAACAAGATTTTTGTGAAAAGCCTTGCCTTTTTCAAGGCAAAGCTCTCTTTTTTGGGGTTATTTAATGTTTACTTTTGCGTTTTTTCTGAGTGTTTGTGCTTTGTCAGCTACTTGAATACGGAATTTTTCCATTTTCAAACCATTCTCAATTTGTGGTTTAACAACATCAAAGGTTGCTTTTTCAGCTGGTTTAGTGTCTTCAACGAGGATAACATGGTAACCAAATTGTGTTTGAACAGGCGTTTTAGTGATTTCACCTTTTTTAAGTGCAAATGCTGCATCTGAGAAAGGTTTTACCATTTGATTTGCTGCAAACCAACCAAGTTCACCGCCACCTTGACCGCTAGGTCCTGTTGATTTAGTCGTTGCAAGCTCAACAAATTTATCATTGAGTTTTTGACCACTAAGACCATCAAGTGCTTTGATAACCTCTTTAGCCTCTTCTTCACTTTTTACAAGCACGTGTCTTGCTTTAACGGTTGCTGGTTGCATAAATTTGTCAGCATTTTTGTCATAGTAATCTTTAACATCTTTTGGATCAACTTTAACAGCATCAAAGATTTTTTTCATCCAGACTTCAAGAGCAAGGTCTGCTTTGATTTTTTTCAAAGCTTCTGCATAATCTTTATCTTTTTCAACACCACTTTTAAGCGCTTCAGTTGTCAAAAGTTTACGCTCAACAGCTTGCTCAACGATTTTTTGTTTTGCATCAGCAGGAAGCTCTTCAAACTTTGCACCTTGCATTGCACGCATAAGTACTGCGATATCTTGATCGTTAACATCTTCACCGTTTACAGTTGCAAAAACTGTTGCATTTAAACTCACACCTAATACTGCCGCAGCAATACTGCTTAGAATAACTTTTTTCACTAAGATCCTTTTATAAAATAATACGCGTATTGTACCCCAAATCTTATTACTATTTCTTAAATGAAATGTTAATTTTAAGGATTGTCGGTATAATTTTTCAAAACGAAGCAAGGTGAGAGATGAAAAAAGCTACCCAAAAAGAGATTGCCGCCATTAAAGCTCTTTTTTTAGAACACTATCCAACCGCTGTTACAGAATTGAAATACAAATCTTTATACGAACTGTTAATCTGTGTCATGCTCTCAGCCCAATGCACCGACAAACGTGTCAATCTCATCACACCAGCTCTGTTTGAGCGCTATCCCGATGCTAAAGCACTTTCCGTTGCTGATCTTGATGAAGTCAAATCGTTTATCCACTCTTGCTCTTTTTTTAATAATAAAGCCGTCAATCTTCTAAAGATGGCTCAAAAAGTGGTTGAGCTTTATGATGGAGAGATTCCTTTAGAAGAGCAAAAGCTGATGGGGCTTGCAGGTGTAGGGCAAAAAACAGCGCATGTCGTCATGATCGAATACGCTAATGCCAACTTAATGGCAGTCGATACCCATGTCTTTCGCGTAGCACACCGTTTGGGGCTTTCAAGCGCTAAAACAGCAATCAAAACTGAAGAAGATTTAACGAAAATTTTTAAAAGTGAACTGCACACCCTTCACCAAGCGATGGTGCTTTTTGGCAGGTATACCTGTAAAGCCATCCATCCTTTGTGTGAAGCCTGTTTTTTAAAAGAGCTGTGTAAAACAACGCAGACGTTTAAGGTCTAACCTAACCCGTAACGGTGTCGATCCATTTGATAGAGCATCCTTGCGAAGGGTGTTGTACTTTGGGCGCATCTTGTTTGCTAAAGAGCATCATCACCGCTTCTCTAAGCTCCTCTTCTTTGACACTGCGCGCATCTTGCCAGTTATCATCCAATCTTCCATGATAGTAGAGCTTCTCTTCACCATCAAATAAGAAAATATCGGGTGTACATACGGCATCTAAACTCTTAGCAACCGTCTGATTTTCATCGATAAGATAGGGAAATTCGATATTCATTTCGGCAATTTTGTCGAGCATATGGGAAGGCGAATCTTCTGGATAATTAGGATGGATATTAGGATTGATCGCTACGGTGGTAATGTCGAGTTTTTTCGCAAATTCAGCCACGGTATTCAATCGTTTCCAAATAGCATTGGAATACGGACAATGATTGCACATCACGGCAATCATAAAACCACCTTTTCCAAAAAGTTCTTTACTCCTAAAACGTTTTCCAGTAGGATCTTCAAGTTCAAAATGCTCGAGTGTTTTACCAAGCTTGAGTGAAGCAGAGTGTATCAGTGCCATGGTTTAATCCTTGTAGATATGTATAATTTTTTGAACGATGGAAGCTGTGTTGTAAACCGACTTCAAATCACACTCTTCTCGTAGAGAATGTGGATAGCGAATGGTTGGTCCTATGGAGACCGCTTCGATTTTTTGAGTCTGACGAGAGATCAGCTCACCACACTCAAGCCCCGCATGAATCGCTTTAAACGGAGCATGCGCATAAATGCTCTTCATCGCTTCTTGAACACGAAGCGCAAAAGGTGTGACCTCGGGCTTCCATGCTCCATGCCAACCTTCTTGGGTTACAGCAAAGCCAAGCGCTTTAAAAAAGGCCGTTGTTTCGTCTGCTAGTATAGCCAAATTTTCATCATCCATCGCACGCGCGGCACAATCCAATCGGAGCACGCCTTCGCTGTTAGTCATCACACCTAGATTAATGCTCACGGAGGGAATATCAAGGGTTCGATCCCAATCGCGAATCCCTTGTGCAAACGCTCCAAGCGCTTTAATAATAGCATTGGACTCTGCAATAAAATGCGTATAATTTCCTCTCGCTAAAGGTTTTACATGTAAACGTGAATCTTTTACATGTAAAGGTGTTTTTGAAGCCACAATCGCCGTTGCACTCTTAGGAATAGCATTGCGCCTCTCCCCTCCTTCTAGCGCGATCAAAACGACATCCTGGCTTAAAAGTTCATACCCAAGCGCTTTGATGGCAGAAGGGATTTTTTTATCAATATCCACACCCGAATGTCCGCCTAAAAAATCAAACGCATGAATTTCATACAGGTGCATTGACTCACGTAACGGTTCAAAATGAAGCTTCAAAGAGGCAATAACATCCACACCGCCTGCACACCCAATGTAAATTTCACCCTCTTCTTCAGCATCTAAATTGAGTAGCGATGAAGATTTTAAAGGCAGGCAAAACTGCATCGCACCAATGAGTCCGACCTCTTCATCGACGGTAAAAAGACATTCAAGATTTTCATTATGTTCCATTGCCCAAAACATAATCGCCATGCCCATGCCATTATCTGCACCTAATGTAGAATTTTTGGCTTTTATCCGTCCTGCTTCTATGACAATCTCAATTTTCTGTGTATCACCAATGCAGACCATGTCATAATGCGCTTGCAAACAAACTTTTGGCGTGCCTTTTTGGCATAAAATATTGCCTATGGCATCTTCTTGCACTGTAAAATGAAGCGCATTTGCAAACGTTTTAATATACTCTTTCATCTGTGTCGTATGATAACTGCAACGTGGTATCGCCGTAATGGCTCTGAAATGTTCTACTATTTGCTCCATTGAAGCCCTTGAAAATTTAATAAACGAAATGCTATTATACAACCCATGAAAACAATATTAATTTTACTCACCGCCCTCCTTTTGCAAGGTTGTCTCTATTTTAATGACCGTGGCGTATCGGGACGTTATTATAATGATTGTAAAGAGTACTATGATGGTATGGGTATTTACCATAAAGAGTGCGATGAAAATTTGGTCGAATACAAAACCGTGACCGATGGCGTTTCCAAAGGGGTTGATAAGAGTGTTAATGCTACCAAAAGCCTTTTTGAATAAGCCTGTATGCCTTTAAATGCGATTCGCCAAGAGCGATTAAAATGGTTAGCGTGGAAAGATATTGCGCCGATGAGAGAAGCAGTTGCCACTCTTCCAATCATCGAAAATCTCAACATTACTTTTGGAAATAGCGTCACGATTGATGCTTTACATGTAAACGATTCTGACAAAGAGATGATTAAAGCGTGTGCCCTTGCACTTCGCCCTTGGCGCAAAGGTCCGTTTGAGCTTTTTGGGCTCTTTATTGACACCGAATGGCAAAGCTTTATCAAATACAATCTCTTAGCGCCTCATTTTAATTTAGAAGGCAAAATTGTCGGCGATATTGGCTGCAATAACGGCTATTATCTCTTTCGTATGCTTTCCCAAAAGCCTAAAAAATTGGTCGGATTTGATCCTTCCGCTCTGTGTAAAACACAGTTTGATTTTATCAACCATTTTATTAAAAGCGACATTGTCTATGAAATGCTCGGCGTTGAGCATCTTCCACTGTATGAACATAAATTTGATATGCTCTTTTGCTTGGGCGTTCTCTACCACCGAAGCGATCCGATTCAAACCCTTAAAGCACTCTACCAAGGGCTTAATCCTGATGGTGAGCTTATTTTAGACACCTTTATGATAGATGGCGACACACCTGTGGCACTCTCTCCTTCCAAAACGTACTCTAAAATTCCGAATGTCTACTTTGTGCCTACCATTCCAGCGCTTATGAATTGGTTGGAACGCGCCAAATTTAGGGATATTGAGGTACTAGAGATCAAAATAACGGATGCCACCGAACAGCGTAAAACGGAGTGGATTTACGGTGAAAGTTTGGAAAATTTCTTAGATCCAACCAATCCCAATTTGACAATTGAAGGCTACCCTGCCCCCAAAAGAGTCTACATTAAAGCAAAACGTTAAATCAGTCGATTTGCTCGTATAAAATTATAAAGATTTCAACATTATAAAAATAGCAAGGATGCTAGATGGCAAAGAGTAACGCGGGATTAGCAAGAGAACTAATTGACAATACCTCTAGTTTTGATGATGAATTAGAATTAGATGAGGATCTATCACTTGATTCGGGTCAATTCCTCAATGATAGTCTCAAAACACATACTAAGATAAAAAGCACTCTTGTTGGGAATCTTATTGAGCTTGCAAAAAATACGTCTAAAGTCGTCTTACAAACGACAAATGAAATGAGTGTGGATGAGTTTGGTCTGATTCACAGCGGTTTTCTTTTTGGTTCGGCAGAGTATGCCGCTGTTGCCGCTGTAAATGAACCCAATGTCGTTGTTATAGGATGTCGGTCAAAATTTTTCGCTCCAGCCAAAGTAGGAGACCTGATCAATTTTGAAGCAAAAGGTCGTTTTGAAGATGCTCGAAAACGAGAGATCAAAGTAATTGGCATGATCAACGAGATCAAAGTTTTTGAAGGTCTCTTTCAAGCGGTTATTTTGGAGCGTCATATTCTTCAAACAAAAATTGATGAGCTTCAAGCGAGCTTTAATCTCAAAGAGCACCTATAAAAAACTAAACCAATACGGCACATTTTTTTGCTCAACTTTGAGTGTCGTACTTCCACCATGTCCTGGAAAAATTTCCCAATTTGCTTCAATTTTTTGAAATTTTTCCAAACTATGGCGCATTTGTTCGCTACTACTGTACGGAAAGTCATACCTTCCAATCGAGTTTTTAAAGATAAAATCCCCACTAAAAAGTGAATTTTCAATTAAAATAGCACTGCATCCGGGGGTATGTCCAGGGAAATGCAAAAACTGAACATTGATACCTTCTATCTCAAAACATTGATCACCGACGACTTTAATATCAGCATAACTTGCAGGTGTCCCTTGAACAAACGGATCACTCTCAAGCATAAAACAGTCTTCCTCAGGAGCATACAAAGGCACATGAAGTGCATTAACGAGCTCTGCATTACTCCATACATGATCAAAATGGCCATGGGTATTTAAAATAGCAATGGGATGATGCACGTGAGAAAGAACCCATGAGGCCGCTTCCATTCCCGGATCAATAATAATCTCTTTACCATCGATTGTTACAATATAACAATTCGTTCCATAAGCGCCACACGCTCTACTTTTTATCTGCATTATTCACTTCTTTTGATTATTTTTAAAATTTTAACACAACTCCTCTTATTTTGCTTTTCAAGCTTAAAAGATTGCATTAATTTTAAGTTTAGTATAATTGGATTGTTACTCAAATTGCTTACAAGGTTACCATCATGAACAAATATCAAGCCATTGAAATTTTTTTAATTAAGTTCCTTCAAGATGAGGTGCGCAAAGCTGGTTTTTCTAAAGTTGTTTTGGGTATCAGCGGTGGAGTAGATTCGGCTGTTGTAGCGATTCTTGCCCACAAAGCTTTTAATGATAATTTATTAGGCGTTATGCTACCTGCATCGTCTTCAAGCCGTGCAAGTGAAGAGCATGCAAGTGAACTTTGCCAAAAATTTGGTATCAACGTTGAAAAAGCGCCTGTTGGACCATTAGTGGACACCTATTTCCACGATAAAAAAGAGGCTTCCAAACTTCGTATCGGTAATTTTAGTGCACGTATGCGTATGTCTGTTTTATACGATATTTCAGCACGTGAAAATGCTCTTGTTTTAGGAACGGGTAATAAAAGTGAGATTTTGCTTGGATACGGCACTATTTTTGGTGATCTAGCCTGCGCAATTAATCCTATTGGCGGACTCTATAAAACAGAGATTTTTGAATTTGCAAGCTATCTTGGTGTTCCAAGCTCGATTCTTACCAAAGCGCCATCAGCTGATCTTTGGGAAGACCAAAGTGATGAAGGAGAGTTTGGATTTAGTTATGCACAAATCGATAAAGTGCTGTATGCGCATATCGAAGAGAAAAAAAACAAAGAAGCGCTCCTTGCCTCGGGCTTTGAGAAAGAACTTGTCGAGATGGCCTTAGAGCGTATAGCAAGTAACCTTTTTAAGGGAAAACTTCCAACCATTGCTGATTTGACAGCGGTAAAATAAAGGATAAACATGAGAGAAATACCGTTTTATAAACCATTTATCGACCAAAGAGAAAAGACGCTCATCAATGAAGTTTTGGATTTAGAAAAAGCAAACAAAGTTGAAACTCTTGAAAAAGAGTTTATCAAATACACGGGGTGTGGTGATGCTATTTCAACCGTTAACGGAACAGCTGCTATGCATCTTGCGATGTGCGCTCTAGACCTTAAACGAGGCGATAAAATTATCTGCTCCGTCAATGCATTTCCTTCCGTTGCAGAAGTTGTACGACACTTTGATGCTGAGCCTATCTTTGTAGATATTGACAAAGATGATTTTAACATTGACGTTAATCAACTTGAGAGTGTTTTGAAAAACAACAAAGCTAAAAAGCTTAAAGGCGCATTTATTAGTCACATTGCAGGGCAACCTGCTGATTTAACCCGTATTTACGAGCTTGCGAAACAGTATGACATCAAAATTGTTGAAGATGCGACTGCTGGACTTGGCGCTACGTACAATGGTAAAAAAATTGGCTCACTTGAAGCTGATATTACCGTTTTTCGTTTCAATCCGCAGTCCAATAACTCGGTATCAAGTGCAGGTATTATGACAACGAAAGATCCCGAACTTTCAGAGCGCGCAAGGCTTCTTCGTAACCATGCACTAGTTGGTGAAGGATGGGATAAATTTGGTAACCTCGGTTATGTCTATGATGTGGTTGACATTGGTCTTAAATACGATCTCAATGAGCTAAATGCAGCTTTTGCAATTGGTCAATTGGAAAAAAATGAGAGCTTTATTGAGCGAAGAATGGAAATTGCAGATATCTATAATAGAGAACTGGCTTCGTGTCCTCATGTTTCGACACCGATTAAAAAACGTGACCATGTCTATTCTCAGTACATCATTAAAATTGATAAAAATAGAGATAATTTTGCTAAAGAGCTTAAAGAACGTGGTATTTATACCGGTCTTCACTTTATCCCAATTCATCTTTTAAGCTATTACAAACAAAAATATTCGCTTCGTGTTAATGATTTTCCAAAAGCATTGAGCAATTATCAACAAATTTTATCGCTTCCAATCTATTCAAGTCTGAGCGATAAAGATATTCTTCACATTTGTGAACAGATCAAAGAGATTGCTAAGAATCGTGTTTAATCGTTCACGTTTTGTTCTATGGGTAGAAGCCTATCTCTTCTACCCTACCTCTTTTTTTCAGCGATTTTTGTCGTACCTTTTACTACCACTCAGTGCCATTTATTGTTTGGTTGTTCTCAGTAAACGCTTCTTAATTCGTCATAATAAGCTCTTTTTTACACTTCCGATTGTGAGTGTGGGCAATCTTACCGTAGGCGGCAATGGTAAAACACCTTTTTGCATTGCGTTAGCAAAAAATCGTGACCGTGTCACCATTGTACTTCGAGGGTATGGACGTAAATCACATGGGCTGATTTTGGTTTCCGATAATGGTCAAATTATGTGCGATGCCATGGCAAGTGGTGATGAAGCCATGCTCTATGCAAAATCCTTACCAGAAGCTACGGTTATTGTCAGTGAAGACCGTGTCGAGGCGATTCGCTTTGCCAAAAAGCGAGGCGCTCAAATCATCTTCTTAGACGATGGCTTTTCCAAAAGCCATATCTCAAAAATTGATATTCTTCTCAAACCGAATCCTGAGCCACGTAATAGTTTTTGCATCCCCAGTGGACCGTATCGTGAGCCAAGGTTTCTTTACAACTATGCCGATGCGATTGTTACAGAAGGAATCGATTTTGTGCGCCATGTGGAAGTGCTCAATGCAAGTTCACGGATGCTTTTAGTGACGGCTATCTCAAAACCCAGTCGTTTAGATGCATATCTCCCCGAAAATGTCATTGGAAAAATCCGTTTTGAAGACCATTACATGTACACTGAAAAAGAGCTTGAAGATCTCCTTTTAGAGCACAATGCTACAACCATTTTAACGACACAAAAAGATGCCGTCAAAATGGCTACCTTTGATATTCCACTCTCCATTCTTAAACTTGAAGTTGAAATCTTCCCCGAAACACTCGCAAAAATAAACACACTTTTAGCTCCTAAACGCTAAAATAAGGCTTCAACCTTTATGCAAGGATTTGCTGTGCAACATAAAATACACCAAGCACAAATCTTGATGGACGCATTGCCGTACATTAAACTTTTCAATAAAAAAACCATTGTGATCAAATACGGTGGCGCCGCACAAATCAACCCAGAACTGAAAGAGCAGTTTGCAAAAGATATTGTTCTGCTTTATCTTGTAGGTATCAAGCCTATTATTGTTCATGGTGGTGGGAAAAAAATCAATGCACTCTTAGATAAACTTGAAGTTAAAAGTACGTTTGTGGATGGCTTACGCGTGACAGATGATCAAGTGATGGAAGTGGTGGAGATGGTGCTCAGTGGAAGCATTAACAAAGAGATTACCACACTTCTCAATCATCATGGAGCAAAAGCCATTGGCATTACAGGCAAAGATGCCAATTTTATTCATGCACGTCCAATGGACGATGGCAAATACGGGCTTGTGGGTGATATTACCAAGATTGACAAAAAAGTACTCAAACACCTCATGCGTGAAAAATTTATTCCCGTCATTGCCCCTATCGCAGCAGGTGATGATATCAATCATCCAGGCTATAACATTAACGCCGATTTGGCTGCTAGTAAAATCGCTGTGGCGATGCAAGCAAAAAAAATCATCTTCCTCACAGACACCCCCGGTGTCCTTGATAAAGAAGGCAATCTTATCTCAAGCCTCGACAAAACAAAAATCAAAGCACTTAAAAAAGATGGCACCATCAGCGGTGGAATGATTCCTAAACTTGATGCCTGCTTGGAAACCGTTCGCGGTGGAGTTGAGTGTGCGCATATTATTGATGGAAGAGTTCAACACTCCATTTTATTAGAGCTCTTTACCAAAGATGGTATTGGCACGATCATTAAAGAATAAAGAAGGAAATTGTATGTTTATTGAAACCCGTGGAAATGATGGTATTAAACCCCAAAGTGTTCCCTTTTCATTTGCTATTTTAAATCCAAGTGCAAGCTTTGGTGGACTGTATGTCCCTGAAAACTTACCAAAAATCGATACTGCTTTTTTAGAGCAAGCCTCTCATAAAAGCTACAAAGAGATCACGCTTGATATTTTGAGACTCTTCAACATTGACATTGAAGAAGAGGTCATGCAAAAAGCAGTTGCCTTGTACGATGCGTTTGATGACGCTAAGGAACCTACACCACTCGTGCAAATCGAAAAGGATCTGTTTGTCAATGAACTCTATCATGGACCAACACGCGCTTTTAAAGATATGGCGTTGCAACCTTTTGGCTATATTCTCTCCCACATTGCTCAAAAGCTCAATGAGCAGTACCTCATTTTAGCGGCAACCAGTGGTGATACAGGACCCGCCACACTCGATACCTTTGCCAATAAGCCCAATATTAAAGTTGTCTGTCTCTATCCTGATGGTGGAACCAGCGATGTACAACGCCTGCAAATGACAACACAAAAGAGTCCAAACTTAAAAATTATCGGTATTCACGGTAACTTTGATGATGCTCAAAATGCACTCAAAAGCTTACTGGCTTCTCCTAGCTTTAAAGAAGCACTCAATAAGAAAGATATCAAACTCAGTGCTGCAAATTCTGTCAATTTTGGACGTATCATTTTCCAAATTATTTACCACATTTACGCCTATGTCGCACTGCTAAAACAGAGTAAAGTAGAACTTGGAAAGCCTTTTTATACCATTATTCCAAGTGGAAATTTTGGTAATGCTTTGGGCGCGTATTACGCGAAAAAAATGGGTCTTCCGATCGAGAAAATCCTGATTGCTTCAAACATCAATAACATTCTCACAGATCTTATCACCACCGGTGTCTATGATCTTCGCAACCGAAGCCTCCTTCAAACAACCTCTCCTGCAATGGATATCTTGATCTCATCCAACGTTGAGCGTGTTTTGTTTGACAAATTTGGCGCTAAGCGAACCAAAGAGCTTATGGACTCACTGAAAGAGAACAAATACTATACATTGACAAAAGAGGAGTTAGGAAGTTTACAAGCAGATTTTGAAGCAGTTTACTGCGATGACGCCTTTGGTAAAGAACAAATTAACCATTATGCCAAGCAAGGCTATATCATGGACCCACACACAGCAACGTGTCTGAAAGCCTATCAAGAGCTTAAAGCCAAACCTCTTGTATGTGTCCTTTGCTCTACGGCTGAATGGACAAAATTTGCGCCAACCATGTTCAATGCCATCAATCAAAATAGCCTAAAATACAACGATAAAGAAGCTCTAGAAGGTATCAGTAAAGCTTTACATGTAAAGATTCCAACCTGCATCAGCACACTGTTTAACGAGCCTATTGTTCACGATAAAATCGTTGATAAAGAAGGTATTGAAGCGGAGATTTTTGATTTTTTAAATCTTACATGTAAAAAGGAATGCCAGTGATTATTATTCCAGCGCGTCTTGCTTCCACCCGCTTTCCTGGTAAAATTTTAGCCGATATTCATGGACTTCCCATGGTCATCGCAACCGCCAAACGCGTGCAAAATCTTGATGATGTGGCTATTGCTGCAGACACCGAAGAAGTGGTTGCCCTTGCTAAGAAGTATGGCTTTAAAGCCATTTTGACATCACAAGAGCATCAAAGTGGGACAGATCGCATTAATGAGGCCGCTTCCAAACTAAATCTCTCAGAAGATGAGATCATTGTCAATGTACAAGCCGATGAGCCTTTCATTGAAGAAGCCGTGGTCAGAAGTGTGATCGATCGAGCTAAACATACAGAGGCTATGATTACCAGTGCATGCAAGAAGATTGATCTTTTACATGTAAAAGATCCTAACCTTGTCAAAGTCATTTTGGATGCCAACAGTAATGCTATTTATTTTTCCAGAAGCGCTATTCCGTATGATCGTGAAGGTGGATTTGAGGACTATTTTGGGCATCTAGGTATTTACGCATTTCGTAAACGTGCGCTTGAAACGTTCTGTGCCCTTCCCTATGCGCCACTTGAACATATTGAAAAGCTTGAACAACTGCGTGCTATTTATCATGGCTACACCATCGCCATGGTAGAAGTCGAGAGTCAAAGTTTTGGAATTGATACGAAAGAGGATTTAGAGCGAGCACTTGCTTTCTTTCGTTCACTTTAACCCATTTTATCTTAAGGATTTCTATGCAACATACGCTTTTGAATGAATCTACAAAAAGCTTAAATGCTTTAATGCTCACATGGTTTGCACTCGCGGCAAGCTTGTTGTTATATCTTTTTATCTGTTATATGCTTTTAGTTACAGAAGCATTTACACCACCATTTACGATGGAATTCTTACAAAAAGATCTCTTTAGTGGAATGACGTTTCATGCAGCGCTTTATCTTGTAGCAGCGATTGTCTTTATTGGAGGAGATGTACACTCTAAATCTTCGTATAAAAAACTTCTCGTAGAAGCAATGAATCAAAAATTTAAGACACAAGAGGATGAATTTAATTTTTTTAGAACCCATTACGCTTCCATTATGTTCATTCATCTGGGTGTTTTTAATGTTATTGCTATTTTGGGAGTCATCGTATTTTTCTTGACATTTGATTTAACAACACTCATCAATTTTCTCATGATAACGCTACTAGGATTTGTACTTATGTTTCCGCACAAAGCAAAGTTAACCTTTCCTGTAGAAAAAGCGTGCCCTGTCAAAAAATAGAGACGGAAAGGGAGAAATCCCTCTTCGTATAATACCTAAAGCGTTACATGCTCAAACCTATTGTTTTCATGATTATAAAGATAGGCTTCCATCTCATTTTCACCCACTTGAAACATAATCTTGCACGATGTAAAACCTGATTTTAGAAGCCCTTGCTCAACCACTTCCAAGATATAAGCGCGCGTACTGAACATATGGGTTGTTGTTTCACCTTCATAGGCAAATACCTCTTCTGGAATCGGGACAAATCCCTCTTTTTTGAGATGTTTTTCAAAAATAGCTTTCTCTTTTAACCCTTCAACGTCAACAATTAACACTACATGCATACTTTACAATCCTAATTTTTCTAAATGTGCCAAAAACTCATCGGCATTTTTAAAGCCAACCAGTCGTAATTCGGTAATCTCTTTGCCTTCTTTAAAAAACAAAATTGCGGGGGGACCATAGATCGTGAAAGCTTTTTGCAAAGCCTTATCTTCTTCACTATTTTTGGTAACATCTGCTTTTAAAAGTGCCAATTTTTCAAGCTTTGCTTTCACCCTCATATCGCTAAACGTAAATTGTTCAAACTCAATACAATTAACACACCAATCAGCATAAAAATCCAACATCACAGGCTTTTGTGTACTTTTTAAAGCAAGCGTGAGCTCCTCTTTATTTTTAATTTTGCTAAACATTGAAGAGGAAGAAGAAACAGTAACACTCTCTTTAGCCGTAAATTTCTCAAAAGGGGCTAGTGGATTGGTGGCACCACTTAAAAAACCAACCATCAAAGCCACACCGTAGATCAGTACGATGAAAAGAGCGCTTTTAAAGACTTTTTGCCACCCTTTTGTATGCTCTTTAAAGGATTCTAACGCACCAAAATAGATAGAACTACCAATAACAAGTACCGCCCAAAGTGCCATACTGATAACGCCTGGAATAATACGTGAGAGCATCCAGATAGCAACACCCAACAACATTACCCCAAAAAAGGTTGTAATATTTTGCATCCACACACCAGGGCGAGGCATATAACGTCCCGCCGTTGTCCCAATCAATAATAGAGGAACACCCATACCAAGGCTCATCACAAACAGTGCGCCCCCACCTAAAAGGGCATCGCCACTTTGACCAATGTAAATGAGCGCACCCGCCAGTGGAGCTGCCACGCAAGGGCCTACAATAAGAGCCGACAAAAAGCCCATCACTGCAATGCCAAAGATACCTTGTGCTTGCGCTTCACCGGTTTTTTTATTGACCCTATTTTGAATAAAACTTGGCATCTTGATCTCATAGAAGCCAAACATTGAAAAAGACAACAGTACAAAAATGGCACTAAAGATACCAATGATCCAAGGATTTTGCATTGAAGCTTGTAGATTTGCGCCAAATAATGCTGCTAGAACCCCTGCTATCGTGTAGGCCAAAGACATAGCAAGAACGTAAATCAAGGAGAGCCAAAACCCTTTTTTTGCATTCATAGAGACACTGGGTTGTGAAACGATGATAGAAGAGAGAATGGGGATCATGGGAAAGACACACGGGGTTAAAGAGAGCAAGAGTCCAAAACCAAAAAAGCTTAACAATACCAACACGACATCCCCACTGATGAAGCTTTGCGCGATGGCATCTTGTTCAGAAAGTGGCGTAGCACTGCCACCTTTGAGTTTAAAGGTAAATTCTTTGGTAATGGGTTGATAGCAAATACCCATCTCCGAACAGCCTTGATACGAAAAGCTCAGCGTAAAACTACCTTTTTTAACCTCATTGTCGAGTAAACTTTGAGGAACAAAGAGTTCAAAAGATTTACGTTGGGTTAGCGTATCGTGAAAATACTCTGCTTTGGGTCGTTCAACCCACGATGTAATATCCAGTGATTTAGGTTTGATGAGTTCTAAGGTAATTTTATCATCGTAAAGATAAATTTTTTCACCTAATGCAATGCTGATCATAACACCTTGCGTGCTGTGATGCGCTGTCACATTGAAAGCCTCTTCAGGCGTTAAAAGTTTTGGTTTCTCAACACCAAAAAGTGTGACCACAAGGAGAAAAAAAAGAGAAAAAAAACGTATCATATGTTGCACAAAAGCACCTTTGGTAAACTATTTCTTTATTGTAGCAAAGAAGCCTAAATGTTTTTTAAATTAAAACGATTTTTACAGTATGATACCTTTACATGTAAAAGCAGGAGCGAACCGTGGGCAAAAAGAAAAAAGAGAAAATTGTCTTGCAAAATGAAGAGATGGCAGGAGCCAAAGAGAAAGATGACAAGGTGCAAATTTGGGTTAAAAAAAGTGAACTCAAATATGAAAAAGAGCTCAAAAACCTTCAAATTGAACTGCTAAAATTCCAAAATCATGTCAAAGAAAAAGGGCTTAAAGTGCTCATCATCATTGAAGGACGTGACGCTGCGGGTAAAGGTGGAACGATTAAACGCATTACGGAACATCTCAATCCAAGAGGTGCACGTATCGTCGCACTTGCTAAACCTTCAGATACCGAACGCTCCCAGTGGTATTTTCAACGTTATGCAGGGCATCTGCCATCATCAGGCGAAATCGTACTCTTTGATCGCTCTTGGTATAATAGAGCGGGTGTGGAACCCGTTATGGGCTTTTGTAGCCAAGAAGAGCATAAAGAGTTTTTAAGAGAAGTCCCAAAATTTGAAACCATGCTGGTCAATTCAGGCATCATCCTTTTTAAATTTTACTTTTCCGTGGGTAAAGAAGAGCAAGCAAAACGATTTCGTGAGCGAAAAACAGATCCTCTCAAACAGTTTAAACTCTCCCCCGTGGATGAAAAATCGCAAGAGCTTTGGGATCAATACACGGTTGCAAAGTACTCTATGCTTTTAGCATCAAACAACCCTCGCGCACCTTGGACAATCGTACTCTCCGACGACAAGAAGAAAGCACGTCTTAATACCATCAAATATATTTTAAAGAATGTAGACTATCCTGACAAAATCAAGAAAAAACATCTTCACATTGAGACAGATATTATTCGTACCGCGAAACAGGAGATAGAAATTATGGAGAAAAGCTTACCCAGTGAAAATCTTTCACACTTAAACGGATAAGATTACATGTAAAAAGATTTACCCTTACCGTAAGTGTTTGATGAGGAGTTTAATATAATCCGTATCCAGTTTATTTTTAGATTCTTCTTGAATGAGTGATAACGCATTGTACGTACTGTAGGCTCCTCGATAAGGCTTTATCGTGATTAACGCATCAAACATGTCACAGATGGCAATAATTTTTGCAAAGGAGCTGATTCTTGTGCCATCCATTCCTTGAGGATACCCACTTCCATCTAATCGTTCATGGTGTTCTTTAATCGCATTTAAAATCACCCTATCTTTTATGCCACTACGTTTGACCAAATTTGCACTGGCTTCAACATGTGTTTGTATGATTTCAATTTCTAAAGTATTTAAAAAATCAGGCTTATTCAGCAATGCTTCATCCAATTCACATTTACCAATATCGTGCAGAATTGCACCTAAAACCAATTTTTTCTGATCGGTCATATCAATACCTATTTGACTTCCAATCAGAGAAGCAAAAAAAGCCACTTTCACTAAATGAGCAGATAATGCATCTTTTTCATCTAAAAAATCATTGAATTTTGAGAGGGTAATACGCTCTTGATTGACAATAAAGACTAACTCTTCGGCTAAAATATCGAGTACTTCAATAGGAATATGACTTTCTTTTTTTTCATTGATCCATGCATCAAAAAGATATTTGGAGTGAAAGTAAATAGCTTTCAATTTTTCACGGATATCACTTTGCTTCGATACCATTTTATGAATATCAATACAATTTTTTACAGCTTCTTCAAAACGTATAACCGTATTTTCATTTGAAAAATCATGGTTTAAAAGGGAATCTTCGTCACGGTATTTTTTATAATGAGCATAACTCTTTTTTTCTACGTAAATTTGTAAATCACGGCTAATGAGCTTAGTGTATATCGCTTCATTTAAAAAAGTGCCACTTTCAATTAAAATGACAAATCCATTAAATCGTTGAATGTAACAGTCAAATTCAAGAAGTGTATCGCGTTTAAAAACGGTGTTATCGATGGGTATAAACCCATGGTTTAAAAATATTTTTACGACTTTTCCCATAACGCAATACCTTAATTTCAGAGATGTTTAACGCTCTTATATTTTTGATAGCGAATAGTATATCATCATAAAAATAAAAAATAGGATTATGTGTTTTTGGAAGAAACGTGTGGAAGAAAGGGGTCTAACCAGTAGTTAACTGGCTAGACTCTAATATAAAAGGGTTTATTCAACTTCAGCATCGATGACATCGTCATCTTTTTTAGCTTTTGGTTTTTCACCACCAGCAGCTCCTGCTTCACCTTGATCTTTTTTGTACATTGCTTCTGCAAGTTTATGACTTGCTTCGCTTAAAGATTTTACTTTCGCATCAATCTCTTCTTTTGTAGCACTCTCATTGGTAAGCACGTCTTTAAGTGCTTTAAGCTCTGTTTCGATTTTTGCTTTCTCTTCAGCACTAATCGCATCGCCCATTTCACCTAATGATTTTTCTGTTTGGTGAGCGAGTGCATCTGCTTGATTTCTAGCATCAACGGCATCTTTACGTTTTTTATCTTCTTCTTTGTGAAGCTCTGCATCTTTAACCATTTTCTCGATCTCAGCATCATCCAATCCTGAACTACCAGAGATTTTGATCTCTTGAACTTTACCGGTTGCTTTATCTTTCGCAGAAACCGTCAAGATGCCATTTGCATCGATGTCAAACGCAACTTCGATTTGAGGTACACCACGAGGAGCTGGTGGAATGCTCTCAAGGTTGAACTGACCGAGTGATTTGTTATCTCTCGCAAACTCACGCTCACCTTGTAGGGCATGAATGGTAACCGCTGGTTGGTTATCTTCTGCTGTGGAGAACACTTGAGATTTTTTAACAGGAATCGTTGTACCTTTTTCGATAAGTTTCGTCATAACGCCACCCAAAGTCTCGATACCAAGGCTTAGAGGAGTCACATCTAAAAGAAGGATGTCTTTAACATCACCCTTAATAACGGCACCTTGAATAGCAGCACCAATGGCGACAACTTCGTCAGGATTAACAGATTTGTTAAGATCTTTCTCAAAGAACTCTTTTACTTTTTGTTGAACTAAAGGAACACGTGTTGATCCACCGACCATAACGATCTCTTTAATCTCACCTTTTTTAAGGTCAGAATCGTTCACAACTTCTTTAATTTTTTTGATGGTAAGTGCCACTAAATCTTCGATCATTGACTCAAATTTTGCACGAGTAAGTTTTTTCACCAAGTGTTTAGGACCTGTCGCATCGGCAGTAATAAACGGTAAGTTAATCTCTGTCTCATTCGAAGAAGAGAGCTCTTTTTTTGCATTCTCAGCTGCTTCTTTAAGACGTTGAAGTGCCATAACGTCAGATTTAAGATCAATGCCATTTTCACTTTTGAATTCAGCCACTAACCAGTCAATTAGTCTATTATCAAAGTCATCACCGCCTAAGAATGCGTCACCACCCGTTGCCAAAACTTCAACAACATTGTCACCAGTTTCAAGAACAGTAACGTCAAATGTTCCACCACCCAAGTCGTAAACAACGATTTTTTCAGCCTCTTTTTTATCTAAACCATAAGAGAGTGCTGCTGCAGTTGGTTCATTAATGATACGAAGAACGTTTAGGCCTGCAATCGTGCCAGCCTCTTTGGTCGCTTTTCTTTGGCTATCGTTAAAGTACGCAGGAACAGTAATAACTGCGTCTGTAACCTCTTCACCAAGGTACGCTTCTGCATCTTCTTTAAGTTTCATCAATACTTTTGCGCTGATCTCTTGTGGCGTATAGACTTTACCATCGATTTCAATCGCACATGCACCATTTCTATCAACAACAGCATACGGAAGACGTTTTTTTGCTTCGTTTGCTTTGTCTTCGTTGCTCATAAGACCCATGATTCTTTTAATAGAATAGATGGTTCGCTTTGGATTGGTAACGGCTTGACGTTTCGCCGTATCACCGACCAAGACCTCTTCTTTATCGGTAAATGCAACCACAGAAGGTGTTGTGTTTTTACCCTCTTTATTGGGTATTACTTTGCTCTCACCGCGCTCGTATACAGAGACACATGAGTTTGTCGTTCCTAGATCAATTCCTATAACTTTTCCCATTTTTTATCCTTTGTACATTTGATTTATTTTACGATACTGACCATTGCTGGTCTTAAAATACGATCTTTAATTTTGTAGCCTTTTTGGAAAACCTGCAAAATTTCACCACTATTTTTCTCTTCACTTTCAAGTTGCATAACTGCTTCATGGAAGTTTGGATCAAAGGTACCTTCGATGGCTACCAATTCAACACCATGTTTTTCAAAGGCTTTTCGAAATTGATCGATGGTAAGACCTAAGCCTTCTTTGACTTTTTCTAAAAGCTCGCCACTCTCAATCTCCGTGTTGCTTCCTGCTAAAATTGCCATCTCTAAAGAGTCAATGACGGGTAAAAGATCACGTGCAAAAACTTCGTGCGCATACGAAATGGATTGCATCTTCTCTTTTTCTAAACGACGTTTCATATTGTCAAAATCAGCATTGGCTCGTAAATATCTATCTTCAAGTTCAGCTACTTTAGATTGAAGTTCTTCGAGTTCGCTTTTTTGCTCACATTCACACGCTAGCTCTTCATCACTTTCGGAACACTCAGGAACAATCTCAGCAGAAACATCAGAGACGCTCTGTTCCTCTTTTATTTTTTCGTCCACATTTTACTCCTTAACTTGATTAAAGAAATCTTCGAAATCGCTCTCAATGCGACCAAAGCAGAAGAGATCTACTGTTGAGCCGTCATCTTTAAGCTGTGCTTTTTGTTTGATTGCCATACATCCTTGCGGAACAAAGCCATCAAAGTAGAGTCCATCGGTAATAGATTCTACAAAATGAAGCGTTTGAAACCGTTGGATAAATGCCTCATTTTGGAGTTCTTGTGCAATGGAATACATCTCCTTCTCCCCTTCTCTCAAAATTGGTGCTTGCGAAAAAATAGCAGAGAGTTTTTCATGCAACTCATAGAGACCTACTTGTGCAGAGATATCTTTGAGTTCACGCATTTGACAACCAACGAGTCGTTGTAAAAATTGCTCTACTTTCGCATTAAACTTTAAAACAACTTCATGTTCATCAAACACTAAAATCAAAAAACGATTTTGCACCGTTACCAACTCTTTAAAAGGAGAATTTGCTGTCTTTTCAACAATACAAAAAAGATTATGTGCATGGGTTGAACGTTTAATTTTATCAATATTTTTGATTTCTAAAAGGTGTGTTGGATCAAGTTTTTCTTGCCAATATCCCATTAAAGCCTGGTGCGTTGGAACACGTCCACCGCTTATATGGAGTTGTTCTAATGAACCCACATCCGAGAGTTTTTTAAAGTAAATACGTATGGTCGAAGGCGAAATACCCAGTGTCATCTTCATCTGTAATTCTGAGGAGCCAATAGGCATTCGTGATTTAAGATAGGTTTGAATAATCGCATCTAAAATCAACTCTTGCTTCGAAGGTTTTTTCATTTTTAGCACTCTTCATGTTTAATTGCTTATAAAATTATACAACATTGAGTGTAGTATTGTCAAGCAGTAGACAACAAGAAACTATCATAGATTTACATGTAAAGAAAAAAGTGCGTTACAAAGGCATAGCAGTATTGAATCAAAAAAAGAAGGAAGGAGATGGAGAGATTAACGAATAGGATGCTTGATACGTTTTTTATTGCGCATTAATAGAAGTTTTAAAAAATGTTTGATCTCACCTTTACTCTCTTTGAGCTTGGAAAAGAAAGTCTCTTTTTCAGTAATAGATGTGAAGATGTCATTTAAAGCTTGTCTTTCATTTTGGGATAACGTACTCATTGCTCATCCTTGAGTTCATGTGATATGCGTTGAATCAAACGAAGTGCATCGCCTTCATCGAGTTCTCCAAGCATTTTAAAAATAGCAGATGCGGCTTGTGGCTGAGAATTACCAAGCTTCCAGTCTTGATAGGTTCGCATCGATACACCTAATTTATCTGCCATCTCACGCTGCGAAATTTTCTTACCTAAAAATTTAGACTCAACAGCATTATGAAGGAGATTAAAAATATCGTTTGTTTTCATGTATAGGATTCTAGCCAAGGCTGGTTTAATTATACATAAATACGATTATTTTATAAGTTATTATATCTAAAAAATAACGTTTTACTACATTTTTACTACGATAATATCATTTAAAATACTTTTATTTAAGTATTTTACTCATTTAATGTTTATATTTATACGGAAAACCGTATAAATATAAACTGCGTATAAAAGTTATGTTTAAAAAAATAGGAAATCTATTAGCTATGTGTTAAGGAAAAAGGGATGGGTAAAAGATGATATGTTAAGAAAGAGAGTAAAGGAGAAAATGAAAGAAGTGTAGGATGAAAATTTCATCCTACATGTAAAAAAGCACTGACTATTTTTTATTATCTCTAATAGAAAGCTCTTTAATGATTTTGCTGTATGTTACAAAATCTTGACGTTTAAGATATTTCATCAATCGTTTACGTTGACCAACGAGTTTAAGAAGTCCTAATCTTGAAGAGTGATCTTTTTTATTACTCTGAAGATGTTCTGTTAAATCAACAATTCTTTTAGAAAGAAGCGCGATTTGTACCTCTGGAGAACCTGTGTCTCCCTCTTTTCTGCCAAACTGACTAACAATTGCTTGTTTTTCCGCCGAACCTAAAGCCATAATGACCTCCTGATTGGTATTTGATTTTTTGCTTTTAAACAAAAGCTTGAAATTGTAGCTAAAAAAAATAAAATTGTCTATGAGACCTTACGATAAGAGTTTTATCGTAGAGACAAAGGTTTGAAGAAGAGACTTTCAAGCGCAACCAAGCTTTAGGAATTATCTTCCTAATTAAAGCTAAATATAACGTTTATTTAGTACAATATTTCTCCTATTTAACCTAAAATCTTTGAGGGAAAACTATGTTATTAACTAAAGCGAGCGAATACGCACTACTATCATTGATTATTATTTCTCAAAAAAACACACCCCAAGATGTCGATACACTCTCGAGCCAACTTGGTATTTCTAAAAGTTTTTTAGCCAAAATTCTTCAATCATTGGCAAAAGAGCATATTCTTAGCTCTTTTAAAGGAGCGCATGGCGGTTTTTTACTTGCGCGAAAACCCGAAGATTTAACCTTGAAAATGATCGTTGAATGCGCTGAAAAAAAACAGACAATGGTTTTTGAATGCTCACCGTCGACACAAAAATGTCCAGGCGGTAAAGGCGATTTTTGCCGTGTTTGGCCTATACTTAATAAGCTCCAAACGAAAATTGATCTATTTTTAGATAATATGACACTTAAAGATATTATTGAAATTTAAGGGTGTTGATTGGCTAAAAATCAAAATGCGCTTCTAGCAAGGGTCATTCCTTATTTAGAGCCTATTGTCAAAGCAAAAGATCTTACGATTGTTATTTTTATCGTCTCTATTATGGCGATTATTATTGTTCCACTTCCAAGTGCCATACTCGATTTTTTTCTCGTTATTTCACTCTCTATTTCGGTTTTAATTATTCTTATTTCGCTTTACATTCCAAAGCCCACGGATCTTTCAACCTTCCCAACGCTTATTTTGATTATTACGCTCTTTAGGCTCTCCCTCAATATTGCAACCACGAGAATGATTCTCACCAACGGACATTTAGGACCTGATGCGGTGAGTGAAATTGTCTCAAGTTTTGGACAATTCGTTGTCGGTGGCAATTATGTCATTGGTGTTGTTGTCTTTACTATCTTAGTTTTAATTAACTTTATGGTTATTACAAAAGGTTCTACAAGGGTTGCAGAGGTTGCTGCACGTTTTACACTCGATGCAATGCCTGGTAAACAGATGGCTATTGATGCGGATCTTAATGCAGGGCTTATTGATGAAAAATCAGCTCGTAAACGCCGTGAAGATATTATCCAAGAAGCAAACTTTTATGGAGCGATGGATGGTTCGAGTAAATTTGTCAAAGGTGACGCTGTTGCGGGTATTATCATCACCATTATTAACATCATTGGTGGATTTTTGATCGGATCGTTCCAACATGGACTTGAACTGGGCGTCAGTGCACAAACCTACACCATTTTGACCATTGGTGATGGTTTAGTTTCACAGCTTCCTGCGTTGATTACATCAACTGCCACGGGTATTTTAATTACACGTGCTAATAAAGCAGACGATGTTAGCTTCTCAGATGGGGCGGTTCAACAGCTCTTTGGTGAACATAAAACATTGCTTATTGTTGGTTTTATTTTAGTCTTATTTTCACTTGTTCCAGGACTTCCTACACTCTCTTTAATGTTTGTGGGGCTCATTTTCCTAGGGCTTGGTTATCTTGTCAAACAAACCAATGATGGTAGCTTTTCATTTCAAAAATTCTTTGCTTCAACGCCTGTTGCAATGCAAAAAGCCAAGCAAGAAGCCGATACGAAAGCACAAGGTTCACAAGCTCCTAAAAAGAGCCCTGAAGAGCTTCGTAAAGAGGAAGAAACAACCCTTAATGATATTCTTAAACTCGAAATTCTTGAGCTTGATTTGGGCTATCAGCTTATCAAACTAGCAGACCCCGCACAAGGTGGAGACCTTTTGGATAGGGTTAAGAGTATGCGTCGTAAAATTGCATCCGATTTTGGTTATTTAATTCCGCAAGTGAGGATTCGCGATAACTTGCACCTGACACCCAATCACTATCAACTCTTGCTCAAAGGCATCGAGATCGGCAATGGCGAAATCTACCCTGATAAATTTATGGCAATGGACAGCGGACTCACGATTGATAAAGTCGAAGGCATCCCTACCAAAGAGCCTGCTTTTGGGCTTGATGCCATTTGGATTGATGCCAGTGCAAAAGAAGATGCGATTATTAAAGGGTACACAACGGTTGATCCAGCTACCGTTATCTCAACGCATTTAAGTGAACTTATTAAGAAATTTGCGGAAGAGCTTCTCACACGCCAAGAGGTTCAAAGCCTTATTGATAAACTCCAAAAAGATTATCCTGTGGTCGTTACCGATTGTCTTAAAGTTGCCAATGTGGGACTCATTCAAAAAGTTCTTAAAGCACTTCTTCGGGAGAAGATTCCTATTAAAGATCTTCTTACCATCGTTGAGACTATCAGTGATGTGGCAGAGGTAACTAAAAATGTCTCGATTATTGTGGAACAAGTACGTGCTAAACTTGCACGTGTTATTACCAAACAGTATAAAGATGACAATGGGGTTCTAAAACTACTCACATTCAATGCCGGAACAGAGCAAAAACTCTTGGATGCACTCCGAGAACGCGATGGCGTACGTGATTTGGTACTCAATATTGGTCAAATCAATACACTTGTTAAAGCCAGCAGTGACGAAGCGACGAAGCTTCTGCATAAAGGCATAGCACCCGTTGTTATCATCGTTGATCCGATGCTACGTAAACCACTTTCAGATATTTTCGAGAAATTTGGACTCGATATTGTGGTTCTCTCTCATGCAGAGATTGATTCAAGTTCCAAATTTGAAGTGATGGGCTCAATAGAGATTGAAAAACTCTAAACCCTTCTAGTATAAACCAAACCATTTAGCATTAAGGATTTTTATGAACTACACATTACACCACCTCTCACACACGGATTTAGACGGATACAGCGCTCAGGTGGTGAGTGCCCATTATTTTGACGCTATTCATTTCTACAACTCCAATTATGGCAAAGAGATCAATGAGTGTTTCAATCAAATTTTATCGGCAATTCAAAATTCAGAACTTCAAAAACATGTGATTCTCATCACGGATCTAAACCTTACGATGGATCAAGCCAAAGAGTTTGAATCCAAAGTGAGCATTTGTGACAAAGAAATTATGATGTTTGTGCTCGATCATCATAAAACAGGACAAGAGTGTGCGGATGCTTTTGAGTGGTATTACCTTGATTCAAGCCGTTGTGCCACCAAAATTACGTATGACTTTTTTAGCGCATTGTATGGTAAGGATGAAAAACTAAGTCATTATGTAGACGTCGTTAACGCTGTTGACATTTGGCTTGAGGATCAACCTGAGTTTGAACTCGGAAAAGTCTGTATGGGGCTTGTCAGTGGTGCTAGAGAGGTCAATAAAATCATGTTCCCCGAAGAGAACAGCAGATACATTTTTGCACTGCTTAACAAAGCGCAAGAGTACTTTACATGTAAAGAGGCACACATCGCTTTAGATGACGCCATACACGGGATTAAAAAGTCATTTTTTACCACCAGCAAAAATGATACTCTGAGCAACCTCGTCTCCGCTTATAATGTTATTTTACTCACGCAAAATAGAGAAAAAATGCAGATTAGCTATAAAGAGTACAAGGGCATTCTCACCTATAACATCGGTAATGTTTCTGTCATAGGCAATGACTTTTTAACGGCAAACCCTGATATGGACTTCTTTATGGACATCACCTCTAAAAAGACCATCAGCCTACGCTCCAACGGTAAAGTCGATGTCAGTAAGATGGCAGCGCATATCGCCAATGGTGGCGGTCACCACAATGCGAGTGGTGGACTTCTCAGCAATTTCAAAGATGCTTTTATCTATGATACGATCAAATCACAAGTGATGAGCATCATCACAAATAAAGGATAATCATGGAAGCCAAAGACCTTAAAAAAGAGCTAGAGCAAGCCGAGATTGAGATTGAAGAGATGGCGATGCAATTGGCTGACATGTTAGGTGCTGCCCTCTTCTTTGCAGGAGCAAAAAAAGAAGACCTTCCCAAAGCGATCGATCTTTACTTAAAAGGGTTAGATGAAGTCTTTGAGGATGAAGATGAAGATAGCGAGATGGGCTTTGAAGAGGTTATTGAAGTCATTGAGTACATCAAAAACAAAAACCCAAAACTTTTTCATAAATAATCCGTGTAGAGAATTTCTCTACACCCTCTTCTTTGCGATAAACGTCGCAAAATTTCCCCATTTAAAAATGGTTTCTATCGTCTCGAACCCCGCATTTTTGAGCATTGCTTTGTTCTCATCTTCCGTGTACGGAATCAAAACATTTTCCAACGCTTCTCTTTTTTGTGCAATTTCAAAATCACTGTACCCTTGCTCACGTTTAAAGTCATAGTAGAGATCAATCATCTGCTTATTGAGTACTTTGTCTTCAAAAACAATTTTTTCACTAAAAATAAAAAGCCCCTCAGGATTAAGTGACTCGTACAGTTTAGAGACAAACTCGGCACGTTGCAGAGGACGGATAAATTGAAGCATATAATTGGCAATAATGACATCGTTACATGTAAGCGCTACGTGTGTGATATCGGCGTGTTCAAGTTGGATATTCGCCCCATAAGCGTGCACCTTTTGGCGGGCGAGATGAAGCATCGCTTCGGCATTATCAATGCCTAAAAGCTGATAGCGTTTCGTACTTTTTTTATACAGTGCTAAAAGGGTATTGGCTGTTGAACAACCAAGATCAACAATCTTAGCGTCCTCTTTTACATGTAAACAAATCGTTTTACATGTAAGATCGATGACCTCTTTGTAAAAGGGAATTGAGCGCTCAAGCATGTCATCAAAAACAACCGCAACATCTTCATCAAACTCAAACTGTTTGGTAATCGGTTTGGTAAATACTTTATCCATTACAATCCATATCCATAGCATTAAATTCTTTTGATTATAACAAAATATTAGTTAGTATTAAGCATTCACTTCTTATACTGTTACTACATTCAAACAGGTTAACCAATGAACAAACAGCTCCAAGAACTTACCGATCTTACGATTAAAGAGATACGAAATCTTGAAATTGTTTTGCCCGAAATTTACCGTGATATTTTTTATACCAAAGCCAAAGACCTTGGGATCAAACTGAGCGACATCGATAAAGAAGCTGCTATGCTCTACGCACTTCGTAAAATTCAACTCATCCAAAATGAGACCGAACGTTCAGCCTCTGCGCTCAAAGAAAATGTCATGAATGCCAAAATCGCCATTACCAATAAAGACAATATGGCGTTGCAATTTATCGAAAACAATATGATTGAGCTTGAAACCAAAATAGCTTCCTTACTGGAAGAACTCTATGTGGATGATCTCACACGATTGTACAATCGAAGATGGCTCTTTGAGAAATTTCTAAAAGACGACCACTTTAAAAGCAGTGGCTATTTAGTCTTTATTGACATCAATCACTTTAAAGATGTAAATGATCAATTTGGTCATATCATTGGGGATAAGGTCTTGCATGTCATTGGAAAAGTGCTTATGAAAATACCCGATACCACAGCGATTCGCTTTGCAGGAGATGAGTTTATCATCTTAAGCGAGCACCATGACGAAGAAGAAATACATAAAATTTTACATACTGTCAATCAAAACCTACTTAAAACACCGTTTAAACACAATCAAGAGCTTTTTTACATTGACTTTTCATTTGGAATAACGACATTTCAAGCAAAAGATAATTTTAAAAAAGTCCTTGAAGATGCCGATACTAAGATGTATAACTATAAGAAATCTGTCAAATAAACTTTACAGACACCTAACTCTTTTTGAGCGGCTTCGATGTCTTTCTCAATTTGATCTTTTAACGCCAAAAGCGTACTAAATTTTTGATTATCCCGTAGAAATTTGACAAAAAAGAGCTCAACGACACCTTCCACTTCACCAAGCGTGGCATCTAAAATATGAGTTTCCACTGAAAACTTTCCATCGGTACTCGCTCTTACACCAATAAAAGAGACCGAATCATAAATCGTTTCGGCAATGCGTGTGCGCGTTGCATAAACACCTTCATGAGGAATAAGATACTCTAAAACTTTAAGATTCAAAGTAGGAACAAGCTCTTTTTTCCCAAGTCCTTGGCCAGAGACAACATCGCCCGTAATGGCATATTCCCGTCCTAAAAAGCGGTTTGCCTCATCCAATCGCCCCTCTTCTAAATAAGTACGAATCATGCTCGAATGAACCGAAATACCATGGTAACAAAACTCTTCGACAATGATGACCTCGCCATCAAAAAAGGTTTGCAAATCTTTGGCCGTACATGAACGATGCGCTCCAAAGCAAAAATCATAACCAACGACAATTTTTTTAAGATTTTTAAATTCATGTTTCAAAAGAGCTACAAATTCTGCTCCACTGAGGTGTTTGACTTTGAGAAAATGGAAAAACATACACGGATAGCCTGCATATTCACTGCGTTTAATACCCGGTGTTAAATTGGCTTGGTCTTTATCAATGACAAACAGTGCACCATTGTGACCTAAATAATTAATGAGCTGTCTGTGCCCTACATGAATGCCATCAAAACTTCCGATGGCTAAGGTATCAACACTCTCTTTTTTTAAAATAGTAGAACGTCTCAACATTCCCCTCTTTTCCTTTTACAAGCGATTCTCTTTTTTCGATCAACGTCCATCCAAGGCTAACAGCTTGTGACTCAAACTGATAATGTGCGCGCATAATAGCCGAGCCATCTTTAACGACACCTTTAGTGCTACGTTTGACATCCTTACCCACTTCAAATTGGGGTTTAAACAAGATGATAATAGCGCAATTTGCTAACGCATTGATTACATCTAAAAGAGCACCGATGCCAATAAAAGAGACATCGCAACTGACCATATCATACGCTCTTCCTGGCTTAAAAAGTCGTATATCACTATTTTCATGCAAAATAATTCGAGAATCGACTTTTAAACTGGGGTGCAACTGCTCAGTTCCCACATCAACGGCGGTGACACTTTTGACATCTTCTTCCAGCCAGACCTGTACAAACCCACCCGTACTACTGCCGATATCAAGAACATCCGCCCCTTTTACATGTAAATCTAATTCATTGATAAATCCGCGTAGTTTAAGCCCTGCTCGGCTGACGTATTGTGTCATCTTTGAAACACTTACCGTGTCACTCTCTCCAATCTCCACAGAGCTCTTACGCTCTACTTTGCCGTTAAGCCAAACACTTCCCTCTTTAATCAACTCTGCCGCTTTATTACGGCTTTGTGCAAACCCTTTTTCAAATACATAACTATCCAGTCTCATTCAATCATCCCATTGAGTTCACTCTCTGAGAGTGTTTTGACACCAAGTTCTTCTGCTTTAGAAAGCTTGCTGCCCGCTTCTTCGCCATAAATGACAAAATCGGTCTTTTTAGAGACACTACCACTCACTTTTGCACCCAATTTTTCGAGCATCACCTTAATTTCATCGCGCGGTTGGCTCATAGAACCTGTCAATACAACCGTTTTACCTGTAAAAACAGACTCAGTTATCTCAAGCTTGGAGGCAACAGGCTGAAGCACGGCCATCAGCTCATACGTTTCAGTACGATTGACGTGAATAAACTCAACCAAACTCTTCGCCATCTCTTCGCCAAAGCCTTCGAGGGCGATGATCTGCTCGAAGCTTGCTTCCAACCACTCCAACCCAAACGCACGCGCGATCTTTTTAGCCGCTACTTCGCCAATATGCTCAATGCCAAGGGCATTGATAAACTTCTCTAAACTCACCCCTTTGCTCTGCTCAATCGCCGCTAAAAGGTTATCTGCTTTTTTCGCTTTAAACCCCTCTAATGCGAGCAATTGCTCAACGCTTAAGGTGTAAAGATCTTTTACATGTAAAACGAGTTTTTGAGCGTAAAGCTGCTCAACGATTTTATCACCAAGTCCGTCAATATTGAGCGCTTTTTTAGACGCAAAGTGAATCATCGCTCCAACCACTCTCGCATCGCAGGAGAGATTTTGACATTTAATCAGTGCACCATCATCTAAAAGCTCGCTACCGCACACAGGACAGGTAAGTGGTCGCTCAACGACTTTTTCGCTTCCATCCCGCCTCTCAACCAACACTTTAATAATCTTAGGAATGACATCACCACTGCGAATAATGATGACACTATCGCCGATGCGGATATCTTTTCGCTCGATCTCATCAAAATTGTGCAGTGTGGCGCGCTCGACAATGACCCCTTCGATATTCACCGCTTCGACTTCTGCTACGGGGGTTACCACGCCCGTACGACCGACTTGCAGTGTAATCTCTTTGAGCTTTGTCACTTTCTCAATGGCGGGGAATTTAAACGCCACCATCCATTTAGGGTATTTGACCGTATAACCTAACTCTTCTTGTAAGCCTACATCGTCGATTTTAACAACCATGCCATCCATCATCATCTCAATCTCATCACGTTTGGCAATGAGTTCTGCGTAAAGCGTATGTACATCCTTTACACTTTGTGTCACGACAATACGAGGGGGTTGCAAAAAACCAAGGCTGTAGACAAAGCTCATTTTTTGGCTTAAAAAGTTTTGGGTTAAACTGCTCATACCAATGCCCCAAGGGTAAAACATCAGTTTACGCTTCGCCGTAATGCTCGTATCAAGCTGGCGAAGGCTTCCGGCAGCCGCATTGCGAGGGTTTGCAAACAAAGCCTCGCCAAGGTTTAAACGATCACTGTTGAGTTTTTCAAAGTCCGCTTTTTTAATAACCACTTCACCACGAATTTCAATGGGTTCGGTATAGCTGATGCGCAGAGGAATGGAGCCAATGGTTTTAACATTTTCCGTCACATCCTCGCCGATACTTCCATCACCCCTCGTGATTGCCTGTTTTAAAGCACCGTTTTCGTAAATAAGGTTCAGGCTTGCCCCATCAAATTTCGGTTCGCAATAAAACGTGAAGTTCTCTTTGACTTTTTTAACACGCTCAATCCATGCATCCAAATCAGATTCATCAAACACGTCTTCCATACTCCACATACGTGCTTTATGCTCTGCTTTGTTAAAACCTTCAAGCACCATGCCACCCACACGTTTGGTGGGACTATTCAGATCTGCAAAGAGTGGATTTTCCTGCTCATACTGTAAAATTTCATGGTAAAGTGTGTCGTACTCTTCATCACTTGCCAGAGGGGTATCATCGACGTAATACGCCTTTGCCCATGCATTGGCAAGATCAATTTTGGCTAAATACTCTTCGTGGCTCATGCGATGTAACTGGTGTAAATGAGTTTTAAAAGGGTAAGTCCGACCATGATGAGGAAAAAGGTACGGATAAATTTCACCTCTTTTTTAATGACCATATTAGAACCTATGTACGCGCCAATAATCTGACCAAAGCCCATGAGTAGTCCTACTAAAATGAGGACATTACCACTCCAGAGAAAGACAGCTAAGGAGACAATGTTACTCGTAAAGTTCATCACTTTGGTTTGCGCCGTTGCTTTTTTAAGATTAAATCCAAGCAGTGTCACTAAAGCAATCGTCCAAAAGGTTCCTGTACCAGGACCAAAAAAACCATCGTAAAAGCCAAGTCCTATACCAAAAACCAAGAAAAAAAGATGATTGCCAAGATAGGCATGACGATCATTTTCTCCCATCTTCGGAGACAAAAGCGTGTAGATAAAAATACCCACTAACATGGCAGGAATAATCTTCGCCAAAATGCTCGCATCCATCAGTAAAATGGCGTACGTTCCAAGCGCCGCGCCAATAAAGGTGTAAATAACCCCCATCATTACTTCAGACCATGTAATAAACCCTTTACGGATAAAATTGATCGAAGCCATACCACTACCAAAAGTTCCTTGGAGTTTATTGGTCGCAAGCGCAATGTGAGGTGGCATGCCAGAAGCCAAAAGCACAGGAATAGCAATAATGCCTCCTCCTCCTGCAATCGCATCAATAAACCCTGCTACAAGACCTGTAAACAAGAAGATCACGTAGTAATAAAATTCAAATTCCATCTTTTTTGATCTCCTCTGTTTGAATGCTATTGGTAACCACTTCCTCAGACGCAGAAACAAGAGGCTCTTCGTGCGCTGTTATCGCTGTTTCAACGACTTCAGGCTCAAGATGCTCGTTTACATGTAAAGTTTCTTCGCCATGCACTTTAGGCAATAGCGTCTCTGGGCTACTCTCTGCGGATACACTCGTTTCTTCACTTAGCACATCTGTTGTTTCGTCTTTAAGAAGAGGAACTTCACTCTCTGCGTCGTGCTCTTTGGCTTCTTCTAGCTCGACGTAAAGGGCTAATGCCTCTTTGGTAGCAGAAGAGACTTCAGTGTAAGAACCCTCACGAATATGTTTCCAAATGTCGCGTCTCACCAGACTTAAAACATAACGTCGATCACCGCCAACCACGCGACCAAGTTCATGACCACCACAGGTTGGACAGACAAAATAGGTAATTTTATGCTGTAATGTCTCTTCCGAACGGCAATTTTCATCATCCACCATCAGCATGCTTTGACATTTAGGACAATAGCACCAAAGACCGATTACATCGCCTTTTTTATACTTCCAACGCCACAGCACTTTAAATAAAATGAGTTCACGAAATTTAAAATATTTAGGGCGCATCAAAAAACGAGCAACAAAAGGGAAAGCAATTAAAATGATACAAATAGCAATGGCGCCACTGTTGACAATCCATTGGGGAATAGCGTAAAGCTCGCTGATACGTGTTAAAAGACTGAGTATTTTTTCCAAAAAAGATTCCTAAAGAGTTGTTTGATTCAAAGCTCGCAAAACGCTTAGCGCTTGCATATGCTCTTTGACGTCATGAACACGCAAAATCGTTGCACCATGTTCATACGCCTTAAGGTGAAGTGCTAATGAGCCCGCTAGGCGCTCTGCAATAGGTGTAGGGATGATTTTATCAATCATCGATTTTCGACTAGCTCCAAAAAGTAATGGATAGCCGAAATGTAAAAAGTGTTCGTGATGTTTCAGAAGGCTCAAATTGTGCTCTAAATTTTTTCCAAAACCAATGCCAACATCGAGAACGATTTGCGTGATGCCAAAGTTTTTTGCTTTTTCAATGCGCTCTTTAAAAAAATCATCAACTTCTAATACAACATTGTCATACTGTGGCTCGTGTTGCATGCTTGAAGGTTCCCCTTGCATATGCATCAAAACAACCGTAGCATCATACTTGGCAGCGACACGTGCGACGCCATCGTTAGCAAGAGCCGTGATATCATTAACAATACTAAAACCTCTTTGAAGCGCATACTCCAAACACAAAGGAGAGTAACTATCGAGTGAAAAGCGCGCTTTTTGAAAAAGCTTATGCTCATAAATCAGATCAATAATAGGCTTCACACGCACAAGCTCTTCCGTTTCACTCACACTCAGACTCCCCGGACGACTTGAAACGCCTCCAAGATCGATAATGCTCGCACCCTCATCGATCATCGTTTCAATGCGTTTAAGTGCCAATTCCCCGCTAAAACGACTGCCTTGAAAGAAGCTGTCTTCGTTTGTGTTGATAATACCCATAATCGCAAAATCATCTTTACATGTAAAACAAAATTCATTCAATTTTGAAGCGACCTCTTTAAGTCCAAAAGGTTGTGCTTTCTCTTTGCGTGCGAGCTCTTTGAGCTGCTTGTCATTGGCAATTAAAATGGCATCTACCAAAGGGGCTTTACAGGTAATGGTATCTTTGGGCACAGCAAGATCAGCTCCAATGGAGAGTGCATCTTGTTTGAGAATATTCGCTGCAGGGGTTTTCAGCTCTTTAATGTAAATAAAATTGAGATGCGCTTTTTGCTCTAAAATCGCACTTCCTTCACGTGTAACCCCTAAGGATTGAAAGAGTGCTGCAATGTTACTCTTATCGCTTAATTTATAGAGCTTCATCGGTATTTTCTCAGCATGATAGAGAGTAAAAGAGAGGTTAAGATATTTTGAGCTCTTGAATTAAGCTCCACCAAATGCAGAAGCTTTGCAAAATGTTCCAGCTCTTTTTCGCTAAAGCGTAAATGATGCTCATGAATCGCCTCATAAACAATGGCTTGAACCAACTCTTTAAGAACGCCTTTGTCACTGTTTTGATGTTTTTGAATAAAGGGATACATATCGCCTAAATCGAGTTTGGAAAGGTTCAGTCCACTGTGTGTTATCTCTTGCTCAACCACTAACTCTTTTTGAAGTAAACGTGAACGAATAGTCGGTAAAAAAGCTGTTTTGGAAGGAGCAACGACAATAAAAACAATATGGCGAGGGGGCTCTTCAAAGATTTTTAAAAGCGCATTTTGTGCCTCAACCCGATACCCTTTGGCAACTAAAATGAGGTATTTATTGGCAGATTCCGCGATATAGGCCTCTTTAATCACCTCTTTCGCATCATCAATGAGAAACTCATCTTTAATGTAGAACAGATGACGCTCTTTGGCATACTGTTCGTGCAGACTCTCTTTGGCTTTTTCCACATTTTTACAGATCAAAATATGGCTGAAAACCTCTTCATCATTCGTTTTCAAAGGTAACCTCGGCAAAAAGCACGGCATCGACACTTTTATCGAGAAGTCTAAAGAGCTGAATCAATTTAATATCTAAACTATCGTCATCGCTTAAAAGATAAAAGCTATTTTGAACGTGTTCATCCATAATCCAAAGGAAACTGTCATCTTTACGTTTAGCGATTTGCATTTTTATATCGCTGTTTTTCCCCACATAAAAGAAAGTATAACCACTCGGGAATGCTTGGGAAAGCATGTTCTCCAAAAGCTCTATATCTTCTTTCGTTTTCACTTGGTAAAGGTTTGGATAGAGTGTTTGCAGCGCGATAAACGGCAAAATAGGTCTATTTTTATGATGGTTGTTGATCGCGCGAAGCATGTAGTGACAAAACCACGCTCGATCATCATCCGTAATAATAATAAACGTATGGCCATCCAGAAGATTTTTGAGCATGGAAGCGGCAAGAGGAACCCACTCGAACCTCTTCTCTTCCATCCAGCTCATCATAGAGCCATCTTTGCGAATCTCTTCTAATGTCCACTTCAAAAATTGTTGCATCTATTATTTGTCCAATTGGTAAGCACTGTGAAGTGCACGAACCGCAAGCTCACCGTATTTTGCTTGAATGACCATAGAGATTTTGATTTCGCTTGTGCTGATCATCTCAATATTGATACCCTCTTTAGCCATGGTATCAAATGCTTTACACGCTACGCCACTGTGTGATTTCATACCAACGCCAACAATGGAGACTTTAACAATCTCACTATCGTATTCCATAACATCACTTGCTCTAAGCTCGCTCATCGCAGATTTTGTCATATCAAGCTCATTTTGAGGGACGGTAAAACCAAGATTTGTCGTACCATCATGGCCCACATTTTGGATAATCATATCAACGTTAACGTTACAATCAGCCAATTTTTTGAAAATCTCAGCTGCAATGCCAGGTTTATCTGTAACACCACGAAGAGTGACTCTCGCTTGGTTTTTATCGAGTGCAATACCGCTAACTAATGGTTGTTCCATAATCTTATCTTCCTTTGTAATAAGTGTTCCTTCGTGTTTGTTAAAGCTGCTTCGTGTTACAAGATTGACATTGAGTTTTTTTGCCATCTCAACAGAGCGACTTTGAAGCACTTTAGCTCCAAGGCTCGCAAGCTCTAACATTTCATCGTAACTAATTTTATCCAGTTTTTTAGCCTTAGGCTCAATGCGAGGATCGGTCGTATAGACACCATCCACATCGGTGTAAATCTCACAAAGATCGGCTTCTAAAGCTCCTGCAATCGCAACAGCAGAGAGATCACTACCCCCACGACCCAGTGTTGAGACTTCACCTGTTTCCGTCACACCTTGAAAGCCTGCTACCACAATAATTTTTCCAGCTTTAAGCTCTTCTTTCATCGTGGTTGTATCAATATATTCAATTCTAGCTTTTGTATGTAACGTATCAGTGACAATGCCCGCACGACGTCCGCTCATAGAGACCGCTGTGTAGCCTTCAGCTTCAAGCGCAATCGCAAGTAAAGCACTGGTAACGCGCTCACCTGAACTTAAAAGCATATCAACTTCACGGTTATTGGGCGTTTTGCTAAAATGACCAGCATACTCTAAAAGCTTATTGGTTTCGCCACTCATCGCTGAAACAACCACAACAAGATCATGTCCCTCTTGTTTGCTTTCTATCACTCTTTTGGCAACGGCTTCAATGCGCTCAACACTGCCAACACTCGTTCCTCCGTATTTTTGAACGATCAACATTTTAAAGATACCCTTCTTTTTTGAAATATTCTAACACCTGTTTATACACTGGGCGCTTGAAATAGGTGATAAAATCAAACACCTCTTCTAAACTGACAAATTTAAAATCGCAAAACTCTGGCTCTTTGGTTGCAAGGTTAATCTTCGCATCTTTTTTGAGTCTTACTAAAAAATATTTTTGGCTCTGACCATCAAAAGGGTACATTTTCTGAGCAATTTTTTGAGGGAAGTCATATTGCAACCACTCAGGATACTCCGTAATAATTTCCACATCTCGCGTACCAATTTCTTCTTCAAGTTCACGATAAAGGGCTTGGTGAGGAGTTTCTCCTGCATCAATTCCACCTTGAGGAAATTGCCAGACACCTTCAATATCGCTACGACTGGCAATAAAAAGTTGGCATTGAAAAGGGTATTTTGCAGAGACAATCACAGCAGCAACATTGGGTCTGTATCGTTTTGGTGATTCCATAATTGCGCATTACCTCTATATTTTTGTTAAAATAGTACCGAAATAGTCATTAAACTTGCTTGATACAAGGAAATAAGTGTTAGCCTACCTCCATATCCCATTTTGCGATAGTAAATGTCATTATTGTGCCTTTAACTCTTATGAGAACAAAGGTACACTCAAGCAAAACTACATGCATCATATCACCACACAGTTACGTTTTGAACTTGAAAAATTCAATGCTAGCGAAAAAAGTATTACCTCCCTTTTCATCGGAGGGGGAACGCCTTCAACGATTCCAGCCTCGTGGTATGCGCCTTTTTTTGAGATTATAAGGCCTTATTTAAGCGATCATGCAGAAGTCACATCCGAAGCCAATCCTCAATCTGCTACACACGAATGGATAGAAGGTATGCGTGCATTAGGCATCAATCGTCTGAGCTTTGGCGTGCAGAGTTTTAATGCACAAAAATTGGCGTTTCTAGGACGCAATCACACGCCAAAACAGGCACTTCACGCCATCGAAAATGCAGCCAAACAAGGCATTAAAAACATCTCCCTTGATCTGATTTATGGCACAACACGGGATTCACCCTCACTGCTCCAAAATGACCTTAAAATCGCCACTTCATTACCTATCAATCATCTCAGTGCTTATGCCCTCACACTCGAAGAAGAGACACCTTTTTATAAACGAACCGATGTTGCCAATGGCTCGGAAAAGCTTGCAAAAGATTTTGTACAGGCCATTATTCAAGCAGGGTTACCACAATATGAAATCTCCAATTTTGGAACCTACCAAAGTGTTCACAATAAAGGGTATTGGGAGCATCAAGACTATTTGGGAATAGGTGCAGGCGCTGTAGGATTTTTAAAAGAGAGGCGTTTTTATCCTTCAAAAGAGATTGAAACCTACATGCAAAACCCACTCGAACAAGAGATCGAAATGCTCAGTTTAGAAGATATCCATGTCGAAAAAATATTCTTGGGACTTAGAAGTATGATTGGTATTGATTTAGCCTGTTTTAGCCCTAAAGAGATGGCACAGATTGATATTTTAATCGAGACGAAAAAGCTTACATGTAAAGATAATCGCGTCTTTAATAACGACTATTTTTTAAGCGATGAAATAGCACTGTTTATCACTCAGTAGGATTCTCTTCAAGCGCTACATGTAAAAGCGCTTTCGCCGCTTCACGTCCTTCATTGACAATATGTTTGACTTGCAGTGCTTTGAGGAGTTTCTTTTCATCGTAGTCACTGGCTTTTGCTACGATTTTAATGGGTGCATCAAATGATTTTAACACTTCACACAGGAGGATCAATTTTTTCTCATTGTTAATAGCAATAATAACTGCTTTACACTCTTCAACAAATGCATTCACAAGAATACTCTTTTCCGCTGCATTGCCAAAATAAACAGGTTCTTCCCTGCTTTGTCCCAATTTAACAAGCGTGATGTCATGTTCTAATACAAGATAATTCACATTCATCTTTTTAAGACGATACACAATTTCTTGCCCTAATTTTCCATATCCACACACCACGATGTGATCTTTAATCCCAGAAGAGTGAATCATAAAATCACCGTTATTAGGTTCTTTTGTAATAGCATCCACAATTTTTTTCATGTTTTTAAGAATAAATGGCGTCATAATCATCGATAAGACAACCGTAACAATGAGAATTTGAGAGGTTTTTGTACTGACAAGTTGCGATGAACTGGCAAGCGCTAAAATCGCCAAAGAGAACTCACCCGCTTGACACAATGCCAAACCCGTTTTAAGGGCAACCCTACCCCCTACAGCAAAGAAAAGAATTCCAAAAACAACCAATGTTTTAAACGAAACCATAATGGCTAAAAAAAGTAAAATTGTGCCGTAATTTTGTGCAATTAAACTAAGATCTATCTGCATGCCAACAGTAATAAAAAAGAGTCCTAACAGGAGATCTCTAAAAGGGACAAGATCGGCTTCAATCTGATGCTTATACTGTGTTTCGGACATCATCATACCGGCTAAGAAAGCACCCAAAGAGTACGAAAAGCCTAAGGTATGCGCTAAAAATGAGGCGCCAACAACCAACAACAAGACCGAAGCAATGAAAATTTCTTGCGTATCCGCCCAGACCACCAGCGATAAAAAATGGTTAAGCAGGTACTTTCCAATAATAAACATAAGTCCTAAAATCAAAATGGCACTGTAAAACGTCTGAAGAAGAAGATCAGTGAGTGAACTATTTTGGTTAGAGAAGATGTTTAGCATCAATAAAATAGGAATGACAGCAATATCTTGAAACAGTAAAATCCCAAGCGCCTTACGTCCGTAAATAGTGTGAATCGTACCACTGTCATTGAGAATTTTCAAGACAATAGCCGTAGATGAGAGGGCTAGAGCATACCCAATGATAATCGCACTTTTGCGCTCCAGTCCAAAAAAGTACTCCGCAACCAAAGCGATGGCACCACCGACTAAAGAGACTTGGAGAACCCCGTAAAAGAAAACATCTTTTTTCATACTCAAGAGATGCTTGATGGAGAACTCAAGCCCAATCGTAAACATCAAAAAGACAACACCAAATTCAGCAATATGGGTAAGCGATTCATTATTGCGACCTAATTTATACATGTAAGCCAGTGCAAACCCTGTAATAATATAGCCAATAATGGTTGGTATATTAAACCGTTTTAACAAAATATTAAAAAGTGTTGCAATAGCCGTTGCACTTAGAATGATCGCTAATATACTATCCACGCCTATTCCCCAAATAAAATAATCTCGTAACTGTTTTTATGTTTCACCAATGGATTTTTAGTCTGAGTGCTTTTTTTCGTCAATCCACTCAGTTCTAATCGCAAACTTTCAACCAATGCTTCAAAATCATCAATTTTTTCTTTGAGTTGCATAATAATATCCACACCCGCCAGATTGACACCCAAATCACGAGTGAGGCGCTGAATCATCTTGATCTTGTCAATATCGCGTTGCGAATAGAGCCTCATTTTACCATCGGTTCTCGAAGGCAATACTAACCCTTCTCTTTCATACTGACGAAGTGTTTGAGGGTGAATGGTTAAAACTTTCGCCACGACACTAATCAAATAAACTGGTTCTTCATACCCATGATGCATGGCATACTCCTCGTAAGCTTAATTTGGTAAAGTTGCTTCCATCATTGCTTTTAAGGAGCTGTCCAATGAAGCAAGAGGAGGAAGAACAATGTTAGCCACTAAGTACAAATCACCTTTACTTTGCGTTTTACGGTTCAATGCACCATACTCTTTCACTCTAAATTTTTGTCCGTTTTTCGTATCTTCTTTGACTTTGAGCGTAATCTCTTTATAAAGCGTATCAACGGCTATTTTACCGCCAAAAAGTGCTGTTTTGAGAGGAATATCAATCGTTTTGACCAAATCATCCCCTTCTCTGGTATATTCAGGACTCGTGGCCACTTCAACACTTAAAAGAAGATCACCTTTTTGTCCTTGAAACGATTTACCTTTCTCTTTAACACGCATCTTCTCACCATTTTTAATGCCCGCAGGAATCTTGACATCAAAATTCTCATTGTTATAAGAGAGTGAATGTTTACCCCCTAAAATAGCAACATTGAAAGGAATAATAATTTTAGCACTGACATCTAAATCGGGTTCGCTAAAGCCTCCAAAACCGCCTCCGCCAAATCCTGAGCCGCCAAATCCGCCAAAGCCACCACCTCGACTACCGCTGAAGCCACCAAAACCGCCTCCACCTCCGCCAAAGATACTGCGTAAAATATCATCTAAATTCGCACCACCTTGTGCATTGGCGAAATCATGGAAATTTTGACCACCGAACATACTATCGCCATATTGATCATATTGTTGACGTTTTTGCGCATCACTCAGGATTTCATAGGCAGCATTAATCTCTTTAAATTTTTCTTCAGCCCCCGCATCTTTATTAATATCGGGGTGATATTTGCGTGCTAATCTACGGTAGGCCTTTTTAACCTCTTCAGCACTCGCATCGGAGGCTACATCTAATGTTTCATATAAACTCTTACTCATGAGTGTTAACCTTATTTTGGACGATATTTATCCATTAATATTTATAGTGATTATAACATAAAAGTTTAGTCTAGGTCAATCAACTTAGTTGCTCCTTAACTTAATATTTACTTTATATTTACCTCTCTCCTTTATAATTTCATCAGACTAAGACTTCAAAGGAGTTTGACTATGAAAAAAATAATTTTAATATCGCTTGCTGCATCGATTTCACTCTTTAGTGCAACCATTGATATTGCTCAAATGCCTAAAGACTCTGAACGAAAAGATGCAACCACATCCACTATAATTCTCTCCTACAATACGGCTATTAAAGATGCTAAAAAAAGTGTTGTCAACATTGCAACAACTAAAAAGAATAAGCAAAATGATCAACTCAATGAACTCATGCAAAATCCGTTCTTTAAAGAGTTCTTCGGAAACAAGATGCCTGAACTCAAACAGCAAGAACGTAAATCTCACTCCCTTGGTTCGGGTGTCATCATCTCATCCAATGGCTACATCGTTACCAATAACCATGTTGTGGAAGGAGCCGATGAAATCGTTGTCACCCTCCCAGATGATGAAAAAGAGTATAAAGCCAAAGTCATTGGAGAAGACCCTAAAACCGACCTAGCTGTTGTTAAAATCGAAGCAAAAGACCTTCAAGTCGCTAAATTTGGTGATTCAGCCAATCTGCTAGAAGGTGATCTTGTTTTTGCGATTGGCAACCCTTTTGGCGTGGGTGAGACCATTACACAAGGTATTATCTCTGCACTCAATAAAAACAACGTGGGTCTTAATCAATACGAAAACTTTATTCAAACGGATGCCTCTATTAACCCTGGAAATTCAGGTGGCGCCCTCGTTGATAGTAGAGGAGCTCTGATTGGTATCAACAGTGCTATCCTTTCCAAAACAGGAGGTAACAATGGTATTGGTTTTGCCATTCCCTCCAATATGGTACAAAAAATTGCAACCTCACTGGTCGAAACTGGCAAAATTGAACGTGGTTTTATGGGTGTTTCTATTTCTGATCTTAGCAATGATCTTAAAGAACTTTATGAAAACAAGCAAGGTTCTGTCATTTTGATGATCGAGAAAAACTCGCCGGCAGAAAAAGGTGGACTTCACGTCTCAGACCTGATCCTTGAAGTGGATGGCGTCAAAATTAGAAACTCCAATGATCTCAAAAATACCGTTGCGAGTATTGCTCCGGATAAAACCATTTCTATCACCTACGAGCGCGATAAAAAGGTTAAAACCACCAAAATAAAACTGGCTAAGATGGATGCTGACCCCACAAGCACTGCAGGCGAAGGAAAGGCTATTACGCCCATTGAAGGGCTTAACCTTTTAGAAATCAATGATAAGACCAGAACACAATACCAAATCCCCAAAGAAGTAGAAGGTGTCTTGGCATTAGAAGTCATCGAAGATTCCAAAGCCGAAAAAATGGGTTTTAGAGAGGGAGATGTTATCATCCAAGTTGAACAAATACGCATTACTTCGATTAAAGATTTAAATAATGCGTTAAAAGAGTATAAAAATAGTAAAAAGCGAATTATCATTAACCGTCAAAACTACCGTGCTATCCTTGTTATGCCCTAATATTTAGGAGGTAAAAGCCTCCTAAATAAGCTATAATATTCTTTACATGTAAGGAGAACGGATGACAAATGTTTTGATGATCGAAGATGATGTAGAGCTTGCTGAAATTTTAATGGAGTATTTGGAGCAATTTGATATTTCCATTACGATTGCGGACGATCCTTATCTTGGACTTTCAACACTCGACACCCAAAAATTTGATCTTGTCATTCTTGATCTCACATTACCAGGGCTTGATGGTCTTGAAGTATGCAAAGAGATACGAAAACGTCACAGTGTGCCTATTATCATCTCTTCTGCCCGTACAGACATCACTGACAAAGTCACTGCTTTGGAAAATGGTGCAGACGATTACCTTCCAAAGCCGTACAATCCACGCGAACTGCAAGCACGCATTATGAGCCTGCTACGCCGTCAAAAAGGGCTTATTCCTACCGAGCAGAGTATTCAAAAAGCAAAAGATTTAATCTTGAATGAAGAACAAAGAAATATTTTATTGCAGGGTAAAGAGTTACACTTAACGGCTGCCGAATATGGAATTTTGGGCTATCTCATCAAAAAAGAGGGTGGTGTCGTTTCCAGAGAAGAACTTATCTATAATATCGAAGCCATCAGCGAAGAGACCACCAATAAAAGCATTGATGTCATCATCGGACGAATTCGACAAAAACTGGGTGAAAATCCTAAAGAACCTACCTACATTCATGCTGTACGAGGTGTAGGCTATAAGTTTTTACAATGACAAAATCTTCTATCTTTTATAGCATTACGTTTATTTTTACCATCAGTATTGTTAGTATTTTTTTAGCCCTACTCTTTTTGCTGGAATATGACAAACAGACGTACACCGAAAAACTCAACATTAAATATTCCATTATTGCACGAGCGACCCTTTTTCATTTGAATAATTTTATTACCAATGAAGAGCTTAAAAAGCAGGTTCAAGGGTATCAAATGCGTGAGATTACCGATGCAGATGCAAAAGCCTTGATTATTAAAAATGCACAAATTATCCAGAAAATTGCAGACCGTATTGGAACCAGCGCTATTTTACGTTATGAAAACAACCATTACCTTCATATTGAGACCAAATACTCTTCTCTACTTCTAAAAGATGAAGATTTTCAGCCCTATCGCTATGATTTAATTAAGGTCATTTTTGGTGTTGTATTTGCTATTATTATTATTGCGTATATCCTCACGATTCGTAAACTAAAGCCTCTTCGTAGACTCAAACGACAGATGGATCGCTTTGCTCAGGGGGATCTTGATATCAACTGTAAAACCGATGGTGAAGATGAGATTTCTCAAGTCGCCAATGCTTTTCATAATGCCGTTGAGCAGATCAATAAACTCAACCACTCGAGACAACTATTTTTACGTAACATTATGCATGAACTTAAGACCCCTATCACCAAAGGGCGTATTAGTGCTGAAATGCTTGAAAATGGAAAGCAACGCGAAAGGCTCATTGGGACGTTTGAAAAACTTGAACTCCTTATTAATGAGTTTGCATCCATTGAGCAGATCACCTCAGGTGAAGGGCTTAAAAATGTCAAACAATACCGTTTGGTAGATATGCTGGATGAAGCCATTGATCTTGCAATGATCTCGCCATCGCAAATAGAGATAGAGATGGATGATGAAATCATTTTACATGTAGACTTCAGACTCTTTACGACGGCCATGAAAAATGTGATTGATAATGGCATCAAATACTCAATAGATCAAACCATTCAAATCCTTGCAACCAAGGAGAAAATCTCTTTTATCAGCCAAGGTAAACCTCTTCAATATGAGCTTGAATACTACCTTGAGCCTTTTGTGCAAGAAAAGAACTCTCATCAAAGCTTTGGGTTGGGACTTTACATTGTGTATCACATTGTTCAAGCCCATCATATTGCCTTTACCTATGAACACAAAGAAGGGTATAATTATTTCAATTTTGAGAAAATTGAAGCGTTAATGTAGATTTTAGAGTACAATTAAACTAAATAGGCCTATAAAGGAGTTATCGTGTCAGGTATCACTTTTTCAAAAATCAATCTTGCCAATCTTATTGATCACCATATTGCGTTACTTGAACGTTTTGGTATTAAAGATGAAGTGCCATTTTCACTGATCTTCTTTTCGTTAGAAGATCGCAAAGAAGTGGATAGTTTAGAAATGTTCAAACGCATACTAAGACGCACAGATGCTATCTTTAATCATGACAACCATTACGTAGTGATGCTAACAGGAACAGACTGGAATGGGGCAACCGAAGTACTCTCAGGTATTCAAAGCTTCTTAGATCAAGAACCTTTCGATAATGTCGTTACCTATCCTGATGATGGGCTAGATTCTAAAGCACTTTTACAGAAAATGTATCATTTAGTAGAAGAAAACTGTAAGATTAAAACGGATCTTTTAAAGTAGGCTTCTCTTTTGAGAGAAACCTACTTAATTACTCATTTCGAAGAGTATCTAAAACGTTAATTTGAGTTGCTTTATAGGCAGGGTAATATGAAGAGAGTGCAACAATAATGCTTGTTCCCACCACGGTTAAAACAAAATCAAGCATAGAGAGATCAAGTGGAAGCCTTGCCGTTCCATAAACATCTGCAGGCAGAGAGATAATATCAAACGAGCCTAAGACGAACAGTGTAATGGATCCCAAAACAATACCAAAAAGCATTCCCCCTCCTCCAATCACTAAACCAAGATAGAAGAACGTATTTTTAATCTCTTTCTTATACGCTCCAAGTGAAAGCAACAAAGCAATCTCTTTACGTCTGTTCATCACTGTCATTAAAAGAGAACTAATAATATTTAACGATGCTATCAAAATAATCAGCATTAAAACAATGAAAAGTGCGCGTTTTTCAAGCGCGAGCGCTGCAAAAAAATTACCGTTCATCTGCCACCAACCAACAACACCTAAATCATCGGGAAGAATTTTACGGATTTTTTCGATATCAACAAAAGGGTCATCTGAATAAATATGAATGCCATCAAAATGTCCCTCATCGTATTGCATGACTTGCGCTAAAGCATCCAGTGTGGTGTACATGTAAGCTTTATCATACGCCATCAAACCTGAACGAAAAGAACCTTGATAATTAAACCGTTTCATCTTAGGAATAAGACTCATACCACCAGGGTCATTTTTAGTGAAAATAAGGGTTGCTTTCTCATCGGGTGCGAAAAGATGCGTTTTAGCAATCTCACTGCCCGTAATTAAGTCATATTTATCGAGTGTTTTGCCTTTAATAGCTTCTGCCACAATGGCATTAATCTTTGCCTCTTGTTCAAAATTGACACCAAAAAGCATCCCACCTTCTAAGCGATTACCTTTTTTAATAATAACTTGGGTGGAAATATAAGGACTAAAATGAAGCTTGGGAAATTGCTCTTTAAGCATATCTAGATGTCTTTGCTCCACAGGAGAAAAACTACGAGAATAGATTGAAAGTGGATAATTCATCGTAAAGAGTTTTTTTTCAAACTCTTTATCAAATCCATTCATAATCGCCATGGCGACCATCAAAACGGTTAGCCCAATGGCCACACCAAAAAAGGCTAGCAGTGAAATAACAGTAATAAAGGGTTGTGACTTGTCAAAACGTAAATACTTTTTGACAAGATAGAGACTAAGATTCTTTTGCACCCTATTCCCTTATGCTAAAAGCCCTTTTTTAGGACCACTCTTACCGCAACACTGTTTAAACTTTTTTCCACTTCCGCAAGGGCAAGGTTCATTGCGTGCCGCTTTTTTATCTTTATCATCTTCTTCATCTTCATAGGGACTTTGATGTTGAAGCGTAGCGTTAGCATTTGCTTCTTCCATTCTTCGAATCATCTCATCCATCGCACGTTTCTCTTCTTCTTCTTTATTGTCACGAAGCTGAACAATGTGCAATGTTTTAAAACTCTCAAATTTAATCTGCTCAACCAATTCAATAAAGAGATTATAACTCTCTTTTTTATACTCAGTCAGTGGATCTTTTTGGTTATATCCACGAAGTCCAATACCTGTTTTTAAGATGTCCATTTGATATAAATGCGCTCTCCACGCATTATCAAGAACTTGTAAGTATAAAATACGCTCAATCTCTTTACGTTGTGTCTCGTCAACCACAGACATCTTTTCGTCAAAGTTTTTTTCAAGTGCCTCAACAACAAATGTTCGCAGTTCGTCAAATGATAAATCATGCAATGACTCAGCTTCAAATGTCGCATTCAGTTCATCTTGAAGAACAGAGATAAGACGCTCTACATTATATTCTGTTTGGGAAATACCTTCGTAGATTTCTGCTTTATAGAGCATATTGGTTACAAAATCAACACGAATCTCTTTGATTCTCGTTTCGATATCAAAACTAGGATTTAAAAGGTCATTTCTAAAATTATAGATAGCTTTACGTTGTTTATTGGCGACATCATCGTACTCTAAAAGATGTTTACGCGATTCAAAGTGAAGTGCTTCCACTTTTTTCTGTGCATTTTCAACGGCGCGTGTGACCATTTTAGATTCAATATGTTCACCCTCTTCAATACCTAAACGCTCCATAATCGCTTTAATACGATCACTGCCGAAGATTCTTAAAAGATTGTCTTCCAAGCTTAAGTAAAAGCGACTTTTTCCATTATCGCCCTGGCGACCTGACCGCCCACGAAGCTGATTGTCGATACGTCTACTTTCATGGCGCTCTGTTCCAATGATATAAAGACCTCCAAGGGCTTTAATTTCATCTTCAAGCTTAATATCGACACCACGACCTGCCATATTGGTTGCAATCGTTACAGCGCCTTTGACACCTGCATCTTTAATAATTTGCGCCTCTTTCTCATGATTCTTCGCATTTAAAACAGAGTGTGGCACTTTTTCTTTCTTAAGTAATGTATGAAGTAACTCACTTTTTTCAATCGAAGCAGTACCCACAAGAACAGGTTGTCCTTTTTCATGGCATATTTTAATATCTTTAATCACGGCTTCAAACTTCTCACGTTCTGTTTTATAGATAAGATCATTTCTATCTTCTCTACGCATTGGAACATTTGTAGGAATAGAGATAACTTCCAAATTATAAATCTGTGCAAACTCAGTTGCTTCGGTTTGTGCTGTTCCCGTCATACCCGCTAATTTTTTGTAAAGTCTAAAATAATTTTGGAATGTAATATCGGCAAGGGTTTGAGACTCATCTTTGATGATAACACCCTCTTTTGCCTCTAGCGCTTGGTGTAAGCCCTCTGAAAAGCGTCTACCTTCACTGAGGCGTCCTGTAAACTCATCAACAATGATAATTTCACCTTCACGCACGACATAATCGACATCAGCAACAAAAAGGTAATGTGCTTTAAGGGCTTGGTCAAGATGATGGGATAAAACAGCATTATCAAGGCTGTAAAGGTTATCGACCCCAAAAAGCTTTTCAGCATTACTAATGCCCACTTCCGTCATTAAAACCGTTCTATTTTTTTCATCCACTGCAAAATCAGTCTCTTTTGTCAACTGTTTAGCAACACCATCTGCAACTTTGTAACCATCAAGGGTACGATTTGCTGGTCCAGAAATAATTAACGGTGTTCTCGCTTCATCAATTAAGATAGAATCCACTTCATCGACAATAACAAAATTATGAGCACGTTGTACTTTTTCATCCAACGAGTAACGCATATTGTCACGTAAGTAGTCAAATCCAAACTCATTGTTGGTTCCATATGTAATGTCAGCATCGTACTGAGCTTTACGTTTCGCATCGTTATCCAGATCATTGGTAACAATACCTACGCTCAGACCTAAGAAATTATAAATACGTGCCATATCCGCGGCATCTCTTTTGGCAAGATAATCGTTCACCGTTACAACATGAACACCTTCACCACTCATAGCATTTAAAACAACGGGGAGTGTTGCAACAAGGGTTTTTCCTTCGCCCGTTTTCATCTCAGCAATATCGCCACCATGCAAGACCAAACCACCAATCATTTGCACATCAAAATGGCGCATCCCGGTGGTGCGTTTACTTATTTCTCTCGTAATAGCAAAAACATCATTCAAAATATCATCTAATTTTACAGTACCCGCTTTGACATCGGCTCTTAAAGCATTAAAGGCTTCTTTTAAGGCTTCATCACTCATCTTTTCATATGTCGGCTCTAAGGCATTGATCTTTTTTACGCGTACTTGGTGTTCTTTAACAACGCGATCATTTTTAGTGCCGAAAATTTTACGAACAATATTACTCAACATCATGTGATTTCACCTCTATTTTTCTTTGACTTCAGGGTATTCGTCTCTCTTAAAACTTGGGATTTTATCATACTTTTACTATCTATTTGATAAAACTCCATATCTTATTATCATATCAAGGAGTATTTATGCGATTTTTAGGAATGTTTATCTTTTTAACCACACTCCTGTTTGCCAAAATTGATCACTTTAAAACCATTCAAAGTGATTTTACACAAAAAGTAACCAACGATCAGAACAAAACCATCGTTTATGAAGGTACCTTTTATGCAACCGATGATAAAAAAGCGCTCTGGATTTATGAAAAACCTGTCTCTAAAAAGATCTATTTCAATAACACACGCGTTTTAATTATTGAGCCAGAACTTGAACAAGTGATTATTAGTACGTTAGAAAACACGCCTAATCTTGCGCAATTATTGCAAGATGCAAAAGAGATTTCACCGAACAAATACATCACCAAATATCAAGAAACAACATACACTATTCTTGCGCAAAAAGGGAGCATCGAAAAAATTATCTACCATGATAAACTTGATAATGCTGTGGAAATTCTCTTCTCCAATCAATCAACCAACCTCTTTTTGGATGATGAACTTTTTCGTGCAGAGATTCCGAGAGGCTATGATGTTGTGCGAGAATAAACGCGCACGCTCATCTTTACATGTAAAGAGTTAAAGAAGTGCTGGAGGTGTCGGTTTTCCAAAGAAATAACCTTGGAAATAGTGACATCCCATCGCTTTTAGTTTTTCAAATTGCTCTTTTGTTTCGACCCCTTCAGCAATCACTTCCATATTAAAATTTTTTCCAATCGAGATAATAGTTTCGACAATTAAGGCATCGCTACACTCTATCATAAAGTCACGAATAAAACTTTGATCAATTTTGAGTTCATCGACATTAAGGTGTTTCAAGTACTGTAAACTTGAATACCCTGTCCCAAAATCATCCACGGAAAGCGAAATACCCAAAGCCTTGAGGTCATTGATTTTTACAAGCGCTTTATCACTATCGCCTATCAAAAGACTCTCCGTAAGCTCAAGCCTAACAAGTGAAGGATTCACCTTGAATTTTTCAAGCGCCAAGCGCACATTCTCAACAAACGTTTCACGTTCAAACTGCTTCATACTCACATTGATAGAGAGACGCCAGTACGCTTTTTCAACATCGTTTTCCCATCGTTTTAGTTGCATTAACGCTTCAGATAAAACCCATTTTCCCAAAGCAAGAATAAGCCCTGATTCTTCACATAACGGAATAAAATGGATAGGAGAGATAAGCTCTCCATTAGCTTTTTTAAGCCTTATCAGTGCTTCAACCCCAATCGTCTGACCATTGCGATCAACCTGTGGTTGATAATAAAGTAAAAATTGTTTCGCATCAATAGCATCTCTAAGCTTTTGCAGCATTAAAGATTTTTCTTCCATCACATGTTGAATGTAAGGATCAAAAAAGCGAATTGTATTTCGACCATTATTTTTGGCATTGTACATGGCACTATCGGCATGGCTTAGAACGACTTCGACATGTTCGTTACCATCAAAAAGTGCTATACCAATACTTACCGTCAAATAGAAAGGTTGATCATCAATGATAAAAGGCTCTTTCATCGCCATTAAAATCTGCGTAGCAATCGCTTCCGCTCTTTTAGCCGCTTCTTCAAGTATCGTTCCAAGATTGGGAACTAAAAGAGCAAACTCATCGCCGCCAAAGCGAGCGACCATATTGTTCTCTTTGGCATGGTATGTTAATCTTTGAGCCATGATAATGAGCAATTTATCGCCTGCTTCATGCCCTTTTAAATCATTAATCGATTTAAAATTATCCAAATCCATAAACAAAAGTGCCCCGTAAATTGCGTTGTGTTTATTGGCAGTAATACAAACGCTTATCTGTTCCATTAAAAGTGTTTTATTGGCAAGATGCGTAAGAGGATCATAGTACGAAAGCTTTAAAATATGCTCTTTTTGGATAAACGAGTTAATGGCAAATCCCACATCTCCCGCTAACTCTTCAATCATCGAACGCTCTTCCGTGCTAAACCCTTCTGGCATCGTTGTGCAGACACTTAACACACCTAACGCCATGCGTGCAAACTTATCACTTTTAAGGAGCGTAATATAGGCTTCGCTCACATGATGACGCTGTATCGTCTCTTGAAAATTTTGAGGTATATTGGCACTCTTTCGTGTGATAATACGAAAACTCCCATTTTTAAAAACAGCCTCTTCAATCTCATTCACCTCAGAATCTTCATCAAAACCATGAGACTCTTTTACATGTAAAGCATTATTTTCATACAAGATAATCTTTACGTGCGCAAAAGAGTCATTGGCAAAAAGACAAAGTGCTGTTTCATGCAATAACGCTTCGAGTGTTTGTGTGGTAATTAAGATCTGATTACTATCGGCAACGGTGCGTAAAACGGAGTAAAGGTGTTTTTGTTTGGCATAGGATTTTTCCAGTTCAGCGCTTTTGTTTTCAAGTCCTTGTGTACGCTCATAGACCAATGCTTCAAGCTCTTTTTTCTGGGCAACATCCCTTTTTGTCAGTCTGTGAATCGCAATGTACATGAGCACTAACAAAAGCGTCATTACGATCAAACTAAAAAGTACTTCTTGCCAAAAGAAGGCAACCACTTCATCAAAAAGTGTACTTTTAGGAATTTTAATGCTCGTTAAACCTCTAACCTCACCTACGGTATAACCATAGGCATTCGCATAACGATTTGCAATATAAGGCAATACTTCGCTCTTTTGACCATGGCAAGCTAAACAATACTCTTGAATTCGAAGAGGTGAAGCAAAAAAGAAAAACTCTTTATCGCCTTCTTCAATAAATTCAATACTCTCAGTTTTATCGGGGTTTTGATTGAAATAGTGAATGGCCTTTGTCTCTAAAGCATCGGCTTGATTGATTGGATTACGTGGACGATCTGAGACATTATGAATGCTAATACCTTGTGTGGAACGCTTCGAAAAATCTTCACTAATGTGGGAGGATGCATGTGCTGGCAAAAAACCAACCGTAGAGTCATTAAGATCAATTCCACTTTCCAAAAATTGTTGATGGTAAACATAACGCATGGACATAAAGTAGTCTTGAAGTGTTTTAGCTTTAGAGTAAGCACGTAACTTCGCCAAATTTTCAGCTTGCTCGTACAGATAGGCAACCACCAGAGAATTAGCAAAAAAGACAAAAAAAGCGACAATCCAGAAAAGGCGCTTACTAAGATTGAGTTGTCTCATGCACACTCTCCTTTACAAGAATATAAGGCTTTGTTGTTTGAACGTAAAGTGTGCTATCTCTTTTGTGGCATACTCCGCAAGTAGAAATACCCGATCATTCCAGAGAGAAAAGATCCTAATAAAATAGCTAATTTATCGGCATAACGAAATATCTCTGTATCATTATAGGCTAAAGTATTCACAAAAAGACTCATCGTAAATCCAATACCCGTCAAAATGGCAACGCCATAAAGCTGTTTAAAATTGCTATGTGTTGGTAATGAAGCAAATCCTAGCTTAATTGCGAGAAAACTAAAGGTAAAAACTCCTATCTGTTTTCCTAAAAAAAGCCCTAACATAATGCCTAATGAAACGTCAGAAAAGAGTGCGGTGACAGAAAGGTCCTTCAAATCTACACCGGCATTGACAAAGGCAAAAAGAGGTAAAATGAAAAAAGCAACCCAGTAATGAAGGTCGTGCTCCATCTCTTTGAGCATTGAAAAACGCTCTCCTCGCTTATCACGAGAATATAAAGGGATACAAAAGGCTAATACAACACCTGCAATGGTAGCATGCACCCCTGATTTTAAAACACTGATCCATAACACGATTCCGACCAAAATATAAGCTGCTTTTTTAATCACTTTTAAGTAATTCATCACCATTAAAACAACAATCGATCCTACCGCAATTACGATCGAAATTAACGATAAATCGCTTGTGTAAAAGAGTGCAATAATAACGATTGCACCTAAATCATCAATAATAGCAAGTGCCATCAAAAATATCTTCAACGAAGCAGGTACCCGCTTGCCCAAAAGAGAAAGAATCCCCAAGGCAAAAGCAATATCTGTTGCCGTTGGGATTGCCCACCCATTCATTGAAAATGCGTCTTTATGGTTAAAAAATGTAAACAGAAGCGCTGGAACAATCATACCGCCAAGAGCAGCAATGGCAGGTAAAGCGATTTGGCGCTTAGAAGAGAGCTCTCCTTCAAGGACTTCTCGTTTCACTTCGAGTCCAATAAGAAAAAAGAAAATCGCCATTAACCCATCATTAACCCAAAGAAGGAGTGGTTTTGCAATGCCAAAATCCCCAATACTGATTTGAACAGGAATATGAAGAAAATTGCTATACGCATCGGTGAAAAAACTATTTTGAAGAAAGAGTGCTAAAAGTGTAACGGCAATGAGGATTATCCCCGAGGAGGACTCTTTTTTAATAAAATCTTCTACGGTTGTAAACATTGTAACCCCTTTTTAGTGCTTCTTTTATCGTAGCATACGGAGGTAAACAGTTTATAAATAATAATTATTTACCTAAGCAAAAGTTGCTAAACATTTTTTCTAAAATTTCATCACGCTCAAACGCCGTTGTAATCGAGGAGATGGATTGAATCGCCGCATTGATATGAAAAGCAAAAAGCTCCAATTCACCTTCACCTAAAAGGGCATAGGAGTGTTGTACATTTTCATAAGCAGTTCTAACGGCATCAATCTGACGAGTGGAAGTAAGCATGACACTATCTTCCAATGTGGTTTTATCGAGCAGTGTTTGAAGTTTTTGAGTCAGTTCATAACTATCATTTTGACAGGAAAGTGCTATAAAATCTTCGCTTAAACGTTTCGTATCAAAGTGATTGGCAAGGTCAATTTTATTGAGAACCATTACGATCTGTTTTGTTGAAGTATAGCGCTCTAACAACGCTAACATCTCATCATCTTCCTGATCACACACTTTACTATTATCAAACATAGCGATAACAATTTCAGACTCTTCAATCGCTAAAATAGAACGTTCAATACCAATTTTTTCAATCGCATCATGCGCTTGTCTGATACCTGCTGTATCCACAATGCGTACCAAATGTGTACCGATACGAAGCTCTTCTTCAATGGTGTCGCGTGTTGTTCCAGCAATGTCACTAATAATAGCTCTATCATAGCTTAGAAGGGTGTTTAAAAGCGAACTTTTGCCGACATTGGGTTTACCCACAATTGCGATTTTAAAACCTTGCATCAAGCCTTGGCGCCTTTGACTACTCTCATAGGTTTTAAAAAGCTCTTTGGCTAAGGCATCTAGCTTTACTTGGATTTTCTCAATCATATCCAGCGGTAAATCTTCTTCTGCATAATCAATATTGACTTCAACAAAAGCAAGGATTTCAATCAATAATTCTCTTACATGTAAAACAAAATTTCGAAGCTCACCTTTGAGTTGACGGGTCAACATCTTTGCGGCATCGACACTTTTGGTCTCAATAAGAGCCGCAATGGCTTCGGCTTCGCTAAGATCAATTCTTCCATTTAAAAAAGCACGTTTTGAAAATTCACCAGGGTTGGCAAGTCTTGCGCCATGCGCAATGAGCGTTTCCAATACTAACTGGGCAACAACACTCCCGCCATGACATTGAAATTCAACCACATCTTCCGCTGTAAAACTGTGTGGAGCTTTGAAATAAATCACAATGGATTGATCAATAGCATCACCCAAACGATCATGTAAAAATGTTAGCGTAGCAAGGCGGGGAACAAATGTATCTTTTTGGGAGAGTTTGAGTGCCAAGGCAAGGGCATTAGATCCACTAAGGCGAACAATCGCGATGGAACCAACCCCTGCACTTGTGGCAATAGCAGCAATCGTATCTATGCGTTTTTCCTATTGAAATCATTGACAACGATAAATTTACCGCCATCTTTTCCTGATTTGATACCAACGTATTTTTCAGGAAATTCAGAACGAAGTGCTTCAAGAGCAATTTTAATTAACACACCATCTAAAATTTTGGTTTGTCCTTTTCCACTGTTGCGAATACGCTCAATCACAGGAACAAGGTATTTTTCAATCATCTCTTCTTGATTTTTCAAAAATTCAGCAATTTCAAGACGAATATTCAAACCGTATTTGAGATTGATCCAGTTGTAAAGTAAATAGGAGAGTGCTTTGTAACGATATCCCTCTTTACCAATCAATAATGCTGCATCTTCACCGCTAAATTCAATCAAGATGGTATCATCATTGTATTTTGACACAAGTGGACTCTCAAGTGTAAAACAGCTGTATTTAAAGAGGTTTTTAATCTGCACACGCACTTCATCAATAACATCGTTGATCTCACGTTTTTCATGGTGAAAATTTTGATCAATTGCCGTTGATGCAATCGTATGTCTAGGCTCTTTAATGGGAGCAACTCTTGGTGCTTCAACCTTTACTTCAGCTTTAGATACGACAGCAACCTCTTTCGTTTCAAGAGGTTCAGAGCGTTTATTCTCAAAAGTCTCATTTTTTGGGAATTCTCTCGTTTTATTTTTATTACGTCTATTTTTAGTACGTTTATTACGATCTCTTCTCTCATCATTCAAAGGTGATTCAACTTCAGTGTTCTCTTCTTTACGAGAAGGTGTAAACTCTTTTCGTTCACGCTCTTCTCTAAAAGGTTTGGCACCTTTACGCTGTACTTCGATAATGGCACTTTTTTTAAAAAGTCCAAGAAATCCAGTTGAACCATTTTGAATAATATTAATATCTAAATCTACGACCGAACAAGACAACTCACTCGCGGCTTTGGAGTAAGCTTCTTGGAGTGTTGCTGCTTCTACTTTGATCATTTTTCGACCTTTTGCTCTTCATGGTTATTGTTTTTTGCGAAAAGTTTATTGACGTAAAACTGTTGTACGATAGATGCTAAATTGTTGGTAAACCAGTAAAGGGTTAAACCTGCTGGGAACGTTACAAAGAAGAATGTAAAGATAAGGGGTAAAAACTTCATAATCTTCTCTTGCATTGGATCGGTAAAGGTTGTTGGGGTAATACGTTGATGTAAGAACATTGTGATACCCATTAAAATTGGAAGAATAAAATAAGGATCTTTGATCGCAAGATCTTGTACCCATAAAATCCACTCTGCCCCTTTAAGCTCAATTGCATTTTGTAAAACACGGTACACAGCAAAGAAAACAGGAATTTGTAAAATAATAGGCAAACATCCACCCATTGGGTTCGCACCATTTTTCTTATAAAGTTCCATCATATGGGCATTCAGTTTTTGCTTATCATCACCATATTTTTTCTGTAACTCTTTAACTTTTGGCGCAAGCTCTTTAAGCTTGTTCATAGAGACCATACCTTTGTATGTTAAAGGATAAAGCACTAAACGAACAATAATTGTCATACCAACAATCGCCCAACCCCAGTTACCAAAAATACCGTGAAGGAAGGCAAGCAGTGAGAAAAGTGGTTTTGAAATAAAAGTAAAGAAACCATATTCTACAACGTCTGTTAGCTCTGGATGAATAGCATGAAGCTTCACATGCTCTTTAGGTCCGATGTAACCGCTGAGTTTGAAATCTTCATTACCTTTAACGAATAAAAGAGGGTCTTTCTCTTTACCGACCGATACAACACTCTCTAAACCTTTGTCTAGCTCATAAAAGAAAGTGGTGTAGTATTTGTCAGCGCCCGCTACAATTTTAGCATTTGCAAAATGCTCATCGCCTTTTGCACTACCATCATCAATGGTTTTAATACTGCCATCTGCTTTTTTGATAAGGGCACCGTGAAAGGTATAACTATCAACGGCAAGACTTGGACGAAAACCAGGAGAGAGGAAATACTCTTTAGGAGAAGAGAGTTTTACATGTAAATCATATCTGCCTGAAGGGAAGAAGGTGATGGTTTTGGTCACAACAACATTGCTGAGTGTTTGTGTCAAAACAACGCTACTGCCATTTTCAGTCACATCAATTTTATCTTTGTCAGCGCTGTAAGACATAACAAAGGCATCTTCGTTAACAGATTTGTCACTAAATCGAATTTCAAGGGGTAACAGTGCTTGAGAAGCATCGATCAGCTGAAAACGTTCACCGTTGTCTGCTTTATATTTTCCCTCTTCAAGATAAAACTTTGCAATTCTGCCAAGTCTGTCGATCTGAACCTCATAACCTACCGCTTTAACCGTTGCGATAATTTCGCCCAATTTTGTTGAACTCATAGGAGCTCCAGCAATATCGGCACTCGTTGCAGATGTTACATCAGCAGGCGCGCTTGTGGTTGTTGCTGGTGTTGCATTTTGTTCAAGTGAAGTGGTTTCAGTCAGTGGAGGGTTTTTGGGGATAAAAAAATGATCATACAGAGCAAAAAATAAAAATGATAATACAGTGGCAATAATAATGCGCATCTGAGGAGTGAGTTTATCTGTCACGAGATTCCCTTTATTTCGTTGTTTTAAAAGCTTTTATAACATAAAAACTTTGTTTATTTTTTGGCACAAACCAAAAAGTGATACGATGAGCGTGTGGTTGTTTGAGAGAAAGAGGAAGAGGAGATGCAAATTTTTTAGTCACGACTGGATAGTCGATTCCGCCAGCAAAAAGCTGATTACACCTCAAAATGCGTATAAAACTATAAAAGATAGCTTTTAAAAAACTATTGTGTAGAAGTTGCTCTTTCGCGTATTGCGAACACGTAGGATAATACCTACAACTTCCATAGCCAATCAGTGTAAAAAACTTCTGATAAAGCTTTATCAACATCAGCGCTAAAGAGTTCATTCTTTAACACAGTTTAATTTTTTCACAGACCATAAAATGCCTTTTTTTAAAACATCATACGGTATGTGATTAATCTTCTCTTTTGCTACAAAAACATACACGCCATTTTGTAAAGTGTGTTGAATTTCTAAAAAGATAGCCCGAAGTCTTCTTTTGGCTAAATTTCGCTTGATAGCATTACCGACTTTTTTACTTGCCGTAAAGCCAACTCTTTTTGCTGTATCGTTATTGTAAAAGACTAAGGCACCATCATAATGCCATTTTTTTGCATGGTTGTAAACGTATGAATACTCTCTCGTTGCCTTGAGAGTTTCATAATCCTTTAAACGGCCAATCTGCTTCTACCTTTAGCACGACGTGCTGCGATAACTTTACGTCCACCCTTAGTTTTCATTCTAAGTCTGAAGCCATGAGTGCGTTTTTTAGGGGTACTATGTGGCTGATACGTTCTTTTCATCAAAAGTTCCTTTAACAAAAAATAATTTTAAGGTATGGATTTTACCTTAGCTTTACTTAAAATTGCATAAGCTTCGATTAAGCCCTGCTTTACATGTAAGCCTTTAGCGTAGTTCCATAACCATTTTTTTTAAAACTTCTTTATCAATTTTTGCTTCACTTGGACTGGTTTGAGGAAGCTTCTCTTTGTAAAGAATAATAGAAGGAATCATATGATTTGGCAGATGCTTTTTAAGCTCAAACAAAATCTCATTTTTAGAAATTTCGCTCAAAGCACTGTAAACCATGACAATCACTTCTTCAGTTTGCTCATTTTCAATCGAAAAAACAGCACATTGATTTACCTGTGGGATTTTATCATGTACAACACTTTCAATCTCATACGGACTGATTCGAAAACCACTCACTTTGATCATATCATCCTTGCGGGAAACAAAGTAGAGGTAACCCTCCTCGTCTCTGTAAACAAAATCGCCACTGGCAACAACGATTTCATCGGTAAGATCGCCCTCTAAATTAACCACTTTGTCTAAAATTTCAATACTTTTATAGCGTTTTTGCGTATCTTCTTTCGATTTCCAATACCCTTTGTAAATATACCCACCACGGTGAATCAACTCTCCAATTTCACGAGGCTTGCACTCAATGCCTTCTTCATTGATAACATGAATTTCCACACCAGGGATAGGCTTTCCAATCGAGTTGGGGCGAATTTTTAGCTGTGCAGGATCAAGATAGGTGGAACGAAACGCTTCTGTCAGCCCATGCATCGAGTAAAACTTGGCATTGGGGTAGCGCTCTTCAATATCCGCAATCATTTTAGAGGTAATTTTCCCACCCGAAGAGGTGACAATACGTACTTTGATTAAAAGCTTGGCATGGGGAATACGTTTAGGGTCGATCTCAAACATCTGCGCAATATGCGGAGGCATGAGTGGTAAAACCGTTACGCCATCGTTAATAATATGGTTAAAAAAGTCTGCTGGAAGTACCAAAGAGTGCAGTGCAAGCGTTGCATGATTGTAAATAGAGCAAAAGAGTTGATTTAGACCGTAGTCTAAAATAAACGGCAACGTACCCGAAATAACATCACTTTCTTTCAGTTCAAGGTAGTTTGAAGCCACTCTAGCACTATCGATGAGATTGCGGTGCGTGATGACAATGCCACGAGGAAAACCCGTCAGTCCAAAACTATACGTAATCGCCGCATTTTGGTAATCTCCAATATTACATGTAAAGATATCACTGCAACATTTGTAGATCTCTTCAAAAGAGACAATATCACGCTCACTCGCTTCATAGGTAATGATTTTACCCTGAAAGTTGATCTCATCAATGTTTTTGATTTTTGATTTATCGGTAATGATACATGCCATACCACAATCATTGATGATGTGTTCTACTTGCTCAGGCTTTAAAAGTCTTGAAATTGGTACAAAAATATGTTCGGTGGAGAGAAGTGCTAAAATCGCAATAATCTGCTCACTGCTTTTATGCGAATAAATCCCGATGCGTGAACCACTAGGAAGTGTAAGTTCGCTGAGATAACGTGCGATTTGATTGACTTTACGAAATACCTCAGAATAGGTTAATTTTTTAGCGCCATCAATCACTGCCACTTTATCAGGAGATGCCACAGCTGCTTTTTCAATCAGCGCACGAATACAATTTATAGACATTTTGGCTCCTTTGTATCTTATTTTTTACACGAGGTAAAAGCAAAGCTCTTACCTCTACGTTCGCCACTAGGGCACTAAAGCTTGCCTCTTAGGAGGCAGAATTTTCTTTGTTTTCCATTCCCAATGTCCAGATCGCGTAGTCGGAATCCATAACAATATTAGGAATAGCATGAAGATTCATCACTTTTTTATAGAAAAATTGAATAATCATTTCAACCTCTTCGTACGAGAGCACTTTGGTGATACCCCCCGTTAAGACAATGGTTTTAAGCAGTTCTAGCTGCAAGGTAACATACAAAGGATGCAGTCTTGAAACTTTATAAAGCACTAAAAAGATAGAGAGTTGCATCAAAATGCGAAGCGCCTTCTCGCTCTCCTCTTCCAAAATATTTTCCGTCACATTCAGATACGCTAACAATTCATACACAAACTCATTATTTTTAGCTGCAAATACCAGCGTTTCTCGAGACTTAAAAACACCCAATTTTTTAAAAACGAGTCTATCATAACCACTTTCACTGACAATGTTGTCACATACCAAATCACGACTGTAATGGATATCGGTCGTAGCCCCTCCAATATCCACCACAATGAATGGATTAACCACTTCAAAATTGGCATCAATCAGCGATAAAGAGCGATTAACGATATACGGCGTTGAGTAGATTTGATTGGCGGTAATTTCATACAGATGTTTGATATCTTCTTTCCCCACAATGTCCGACTGGTAGAGGTTTGTGAGATACTCTTTGAGCTCATTTCCGTTTACATGTAATTTATCGGTGATGATGTTGCCAAGCACTTTAAGGGATGGAATATGTTCGCTTAAAAAAGATACATCTTGTTTGGTTCCCACATAAACAATGTTGCTGTATTGCACATTTTTGAGGTAAGCAAACAGTTTTTCATCAAACACCTTGCCAATACCATCAATGCCGCCCACGATAATGACAACATCAACCAATTCGCTAGGCGCTCTGCTCTCTTCAATTTTGCTGTATAAAATCGTATCGATGATATTAATACCCGAATTAAACGCTATCGTTTTAGCGAATTTCAAACTAAACGAATTGGTAAGCCCAATAATCAGCGTACTTAAACCGCCATTGGCAGAGGAGCAGATAAAAATATCTTCTTTTGTGTAGTTTGCAAAAATATTGCCACACTTGGTCACTAAATCATCGTAAATATCTTTCTTGAAATCTCTAAAATACTGACTGATACCACTTGTTTGGCAGACTTTAAAGTAGGTGCTACCTACATCAATGAGAAGTTTACTCATAGCATCGCCCCTATGTCGTGAATAATTTTAGTGATCACTTCTGTTTTGCTCTCAGGCAGATTCACCTTTGATTTTTCATAGGCAAAACAACGATCGGGTAGTGGGAGTTTGCCTTTTTCAATGATGCGGATATTGCCAGAGTCATCGCGAATCGTAATGACTTCGTTGTGATTGATAATATGCGGTGAAAAAGGAACATCGATCAGACCGTTTTTAATCGTATTGAACACTTTTCGCCATAAGGTATCGGCAGGGTCATTAAAAACAGCGTCCATGATAGCTCTAACTTCCAGCTCCAAGTTCTCTTCTTCTTCAGCGTCATGAACTTCTGGAAGCCCTTTAAGGGTGCGAAGCGTGTATTTGGTATTGGCAACCGATTGAGCATTGCACTGCATGGTGGGGATACCAAAGGCTTCATCACGGGTTTTAATGATGATTTTATCCGCTCTGACCATTGCGGCAATAACAGTATTGGTGTTAATGAGTGAATCGGAGAGGTTTTTATCGCGCGGAAAAGCCCCCATCCATTGATGGTACACAAGATTGATGATGGCGTCCTCTCCACCAAGCATATCGGCATATTCACGAGCTAGTTTTTTGAGGACGTGCGAGGTGACGATGTCTTGCATCATCGAACCATTTTGGGAGAAACTTACAGAAAATGACTTTACGCCCTCTTCGATGGAAAGGAGCATCTCAATGAGCTGAATGACAATGACGATGCACGGAGGTACGAGTGTCGCCGTAAGAGGTCCAAAAGATTCACGGTTGATGGGCTCATTGAGCGTTGAGTACAACGCACACACTTTATCAACGTATTTCCAGTATAAGAAAGCTTTATCCAGCGGAAAGTTTTTGGAATACGGAAGCATATAGGTAATAGGGCCTCCTTCAATCTCAAAGATGCCTGAAGCCAATGCCGTTTCCACTAAAAGCCTTGCATCCGGAGTTCCGTGACGAAGACTGACGGGTTTGTTAAAATGGGTCATCATCTTTCGCGTGGTGCGGTAGCCGTGGTTGACCAAAGGGTAGCCGTTGAGCATATCCATCTCATTCTCTTCAGAGAGGGTGAGCATTTTTTTGGCCATCGCGTAGTCATTGAGTCTGGTGTTACTATCAATGGTCAGAGGCAGAACATCAATGTCCGCTTTCATAAACTCTTCGTAGAGTTCAAACATCTTTTTGTAGGTTGGAAAACCTCCACGAGGTTGAACTAAAATACGGTCGCGCTTTTTGAAATGATGGGAGATAAACATCTCTTTATTGGCATTGCGAATAAAATCTTCGATCTCATCAAAATCAAAACTATCGGCATACTCATTGCGGGTGATGACATCACGCTCTTTTTGGAGTAAACTCATGCCTTCTCCTTTACGAATCGCTCGATTTCGTCCAAACCCGTGTTGAGATCGATTTGATGAAAGACAAGATCAAATCCGTAGGATTTATACTTGGGAATGATGTCACTTTGCGCTGCTTCACCCACCGCTAAATTGCCACCGATCACAAAGATAACCTCTTTGAGATCATATTCAGAACGTAAAAATTGTAAGTCTCGACACCAGCCCTCTGCTTCACCATTCAGTGAAGAGATGAGCAGTATGTCTGCATCTGTTTCGACGACAGCGTCAATAAACTCTTCCAAAGAAGTATTGACACCAAGGTTAAACACCTCAAAACCTCTCGCTTGCAATGATATATCAATAAGCCTGTTTGCGACAACATGAATATCATTCCCCACAACACCTGTGACTACTTTCATGGATTGACCTAAATTTTGGATGATTTTGCATTCTATCTTAACGTTATTAAAGGTATAATTAACGCAAATTTTCTAAAGTGGATTCATGTCAAAAAAAGCTTTTTTGTTCCTCATTCTTCTCATTATAAGTTTTCAAAGTTTATTAGTTGCCTGTGGAGGAAGCTGTTTGGAGTGCCATTCTAAGCTTCAACCTTACATCAATGACCAAAACCATGCCATTTTAAATGAATGTATCACCTGTCATAATCAGCCTTCCAAAAATGGACAATGCGGTAGAGACTGTTTTGATTGCCATTCACAAGAAAAACTCTATGCCAATAAAGAGATCATCGCACATCAAGAGCTTAAGCTCTGTTCCTCTTGCCACAAAGAAAAAGTCGATTTTACGATTCCCAAACGTTCCCCTATCTCCAATCAACAAAATCTAATACAACTCTTCAAATAAATCTAGGAGCCCTTATGAAATTTTACACCGCAGACCTTTGCGACAAATACCCAGAACACGTTCAAGTGTTAGCCCCTATTATGAAATCTTACGGCGGTGCCAAACGTGTCATGGGACAAATCGTGACAGTTCAACTCTCCGGAAGCAATAAAACACTCATCGAGCTTCTCAAAAGTGAAGGGGCTGGGCAAATCGCCGTTGTGGATGTTGAGGCTAAGTTCACTGCTGTGGTTGGCGATAATTTGATGAAATTTGCTCACGAGAACAACTGGGCAGGCATTATCATCAATGGATACGTTCGCGACACCAAAAATACCAAAGAGATCGATGTGGGACTCTTTGCCCTTGGTACGTGCCCTAAAAAGACGATGGAAGTATGCGAGGGATCGTTACATGTAAAGATCCATTTTGGCGGAATTGACTTTAACGAAGGCGATTATCTCTATGCCGATCGTGATGGCATTATCGTGAGTGCTACACCTTTGGAGATGTAACCAAACACGCTTGCATCATCTTTTCCCAACGCACATCAAAGTGTTTGCTTATGTACGCTTTGGTGTGGGGAACACTGCACGCTGAACAATCCAGATGCGCTACGTTTTCATACACAAACACCCTACTCTTTTTTGAATGGATAGAACAGACACTTTTACATGTAATACCATCTTCGTAACTCAGCCCTTCGTCATTGAAACGAAAATGAGGACACGCACACAGATAACAATTCAGCGCTTTTAAGTCATGGCATTTTTGTTTGTTAGCATAGAGCAGACAAAAATCAGGCTCTTTTTCAACCATATTCTCAAACAAAAAATAGTCAATGATCATCTCTTTTGTGTAATTTTTGAAGTGTAATTTTTGAACAATCGCGTGATGTTTGTTAGCATGTGTCTTAAACCACTCTAAATAGCTCATAAATTTGCATTTCCTTTCAAAAAGTGGCATCTATCTTAATGATTTTATTGTAAAATTCCGACAAAGGAATGTCATGAAAAAATTATTGATTATTTTAGCATTTATCTCAAGGCTCATTGCTGAAGAGGGAAACGATTTAGACGAAATTAAAGAAGAAGATATTCCTAAGATACTCTCGATTATTAAAGATGGTACGAAAGAGCATTTACCGATGATGTTGGATGATTATACAACGCTCGTTGATATTGTCAGTGTCAATAATGCCATCGAATACAGAAACCGTATTAACTCTGCCAATGAACATGTCAAAACGATTCTAAAAGCCGATAAAGGCACACTCATCAAAACGACATTCGATAACAATAAAAGCTATTTGTGTAGCGATTATGAAACACGTTCACTTCTGAAAAAAGGGGCTGTTTTTATCTATGTCTTTTACGATATGAATAACGCAGAGCTCTTTAAATTTTCCATTCAAGAAAAAGATTGTCAGTAACATCTTACATGTAAAAAAGTTTACATGTAAGATGTGTTCATTTTTTAGTGTTGAATGATCACTATTTCGCCATCTTTGGCATCGATGACTATACTCTCACCCTCGTGTAACTTCTCTTCCAAAATAAGTTCTGCCAATTTGTCTTCAACAAGTTCATAAAGTGCCCTTTTAAGTGGACGAGCTCCATACACGGGGTCAAACCCAGCTTCGGCTATTAAGCTTTTTGCCCCGACTGTAAGCTCTGCTTTAATCTCTTTGGCGGCAAGCTTGGTTTCTATCTCTTTAAACATAATACTTACGATCTCTCGTAAACCGTCTTCCGTTAATGGATTAAAGATAATAATATCATCCAGTCGGTTTAAAAACTCGGGTTTAAAGTGTGCCCTAAGCTCCTTCATCACCTCTTCGGTGCGTTTTTCACCCTCATACGCCATGATTTTATCACTCGCGATATTGGATGTTAGAATAATAATCGTATTTTTAAAATCAACGGTAATGCCCTTATTGTCCGTCAAACGCCCTTCATCTAGCACTTGAAGCAAAATGTTAAAGACATCTGGATGCGCTTTTTCAATCTCATCAAAAAGAACGACACTGTACGGTTTTCGTCGTACCGCTTCGGTAAGTTGTCCACCCTCATCGTACCCAACATAACCAGGAGGTGCACCGACTAAACGACTGACCGAGTGTTTTTCCATATATTCACTCATATCAAAACGAATCAACGCTTTGGTCGTATCAAATAAGAAGTTTGCCAACGCCTTAGCACTTTGCGTTTTTCCCACACCCGTTGGCCCTAAGAAGAGGAAGCTACCGATGGGTTTATTTTGCTCACTGAGTCCCGCTTTGTTACGTTTAATCGCGCGCCCGATTGCATGAATTGCCGCATCTTGCCCCACAACCTCTTTTTTGAGATGCTCTTCAACCGCTAAGACTTTGGCCTTTTCGCCTTGAAGCATTTTGTTCACAGGAATTCCTGTCCATTTACTTACGATGGTTGCAATCATCTCTTCATCAACACTGTTTTTCAAAAGTGTTCCACTCTCGACCATTTTTTCCCATCTGGCTTTCAGTTCTTCTTCTTGTTTGAGAAGCTCAGGCAGTTTTCCATACTCAATTTCAGCGGCTTTGTTAAAATCACTGTTCTTTTTAGCATTTTCGGCTTCACGGCGCAATGCTTCTGATTGTGTCTTAATGGAAGCAATATCGTTAAAAACACTTTTTTCCGTTTCAAACTGAATTTCAAGTGCATTGCGTTTTTCTTTCGCATCGCTCAGCTCTTTTTCAATGATGTGGATGCGCTCTTCATTTTTCTTATTTTTTTCCATTAAAAGCGCTTCTTTTTCAACCATTAACGTACTCATGGACCGTTTAATACGACTCAGCTCCGTAGGCTCACTCTCAATTTGCATTTTAAGCTCGGCTGCTGCTTCATCAATCAGATCAATCGCTTTATCAGGCAAAAAACGATCACTGATGTAACGTGAACTCAGTTTCGCAGCTGCAATAAGCGCTGAATCCATAATGGTCACATGATGGTGCGCTTCTAAACTCTCTTTGATACCTCGTAAAATTTGGAGTGCTTCATTGATGCTTGGTTCATTCACCGTTACCGGTTGAAAACGACGTTGCAATGCCGCATCTTTTTCAAAATATTTGCGGTACTCTTTCAGCGTTGTAGCGCCAATTGTATGAAGTTCACCGCGTGCTAAAGCAGGCTTTAAAATATTGGCTGCGTCCATGCTACCTTCACTCGCTCCTGCACCAACAATGGTATGAATCTCATCAATAAAAAGAATAATATTGCCACTTTTTTTCACTTCATCAATGACGGCTTTAAGCCTGTCTTCAAACTCGCCACGGTACTTTGCTCCTGCGATGAGTGCGCTCATATCTAAAGCAATAAGACTTTTATTTTGAAGGCTGAGTGGTACATCGTTATGAAAAATCTTAAGGGCTAACCCTTCGGCAATCGCTGTTTTACCCGTTCCTGGTTCACCAATTAAAATCGGGTTGTTTTTGGTTTTACGAATTAAAATCTGCATCATACGATGGATCTCTTCATCACGTCCAATAACGGGACTTAGCTTACCCTCAGCGGCAAGTTTGGTTAAATTGATACCGTATTTATCAAGCGATTCTAGATTTTCATCACTGCTTTGTTTATCGATTTTTTTACCACCACGCAAAGCTTCAAGGTTTTTCTTAAATTGCAACAGATCAAGGTATTTACCTAAAATCTTTTTGAGCGGTTCAGAATCGATGTTGGCAAGAAGCCATGTATCCACAGAAAGATAACTATCGCCTTTTTGTTTCATCAATCCTTCAGCTTTTTGTAAACTCTCAACCAGTGAACGAGAGATAGAAATATTTTCCTTACTGATATGAGACGTCGTTGGAAGCTTTTGAACTTCACTCTTGACTTCAAGTTCTATCGCACTCTTATCAATATTCATTTTGTTAAAAACTTGATTGAGGATAGAAGCAGAATTGGTAATAAGCCCCCACGTTACATGTAAAGGGGTTGCTTCAGAATTTTTAGAGTGCAAAGCAAGGCTAATAGCGCTTTCTATCGTTTCTCGCATCTGATTGGTTAACTGTTCAAAAAGTGAGTTCATAGGTCTCCTCCTGAGGTGTTTATCTTTTTTATAATTTTACAACTTTAGTCTATCTATGTCAAGTTTATTTAGTATTATAGCATTATATTATGCATCAAAACACTCTAATTTTAAGGCAAAAATCACGTAAAATTTCACCGAATTGATTTAACGCCTTCATAGAAAATTTAGGGAAACTGCACTATAATCTTTTCTCAAACTATACGCAAATATCATGCTAGGAGCATACACACGCTATGAAACACTTACCATTTGCCACAGTTGGCTTTATTGCCACGTTTTTAGGTATTACAACCTTTTTTACTTCAACGCTTTTTGCGGCTGATAATGCGGAAGGCGAAAAGAGCCGTCTTGCTTCTTTGGCGAAATTTACACGCGTTTTAGCGACTATTGAAAAATATTATGTTGATGACATCAAAATTGATGATATCATTAAAAAGTCAATCGAAGGACTTTTATCCAACCTTGATGCACACTCATCTTACCTCGATGAAAAACATTTTAAAGACCTCAAAATCCAAACCGACGGTGAATTCGGTGGTCTTGGAATTACAGTTGGTCAAAAAGATGGTGCACTCACTGTTATAGCACCTATGGAAGGTACACCTGCCGATAAAGCCGGTGTCAAAGCGGGTGATATTATCCTCAAAATCAATAAACAATCAACTCTTAATATGACCATTGATGAAGCGGTTAATATTATGCGTGGGAAACCTGGTACCGGTATTGAGCTTACCTTGGTTCGTGAAGGTGAGACGAAACCACTTACTATCTCTATTGTTCGAGATATCATCAAAATTGAATCGGTCTACTCTAAGATGATTGAAAATGAGAACATTCTTTATGTTCGCGTTGTGAATTTTGATAAAAATATCGTGGGTGATGTTCAAGAAGCGATCAATAAAAACAAAAATGTTAAAGGTATCGTTCTCGATCTAAGAAACAATCCTGGCGGACTTTTAAACCAAGCAGTAGGATTAGTGGATATCTTTATCGATGAAGGTATCATCGTTTCTCAAAAAGGACGTGTTGAGTCTGAAAATGCAGAATACAAAGCAACAAAATCTGGCACCAGTACCAAATTACCACTGGTCGTTTTAGTCAATGGTGGAAGTGCAAGTGCGAGTGAAATCGTCAGTGGTGCTTTACAAGATCATAAACGTGCCGTTATCATTGGAGAGAAAACTTTTGGAAAAGGAAGTGTTCAAGCAGTCCTTCCTGTTGTGGATAATGAAGCCATTCGTTTAACCATCGCACGCTATTATCTCCCAAGTGGCCGAACCATCCAAGCCGAAGGTGTTATCCCAGATATTGTTGTTTATCCAGGCGATGTCCCAGGTAAAGCAAATGAGCAATCCCTTAAAGAAAAAGATTTGAAAAAACATTTAGAGGGTGAACTTAAAAAAGTGGATGAAAATAAAACAGACGTAAAAGAGACAAAACAAAAAACAAAAACCAAAGAAGCAACCAAGGCAGATAAAGAGATTGTAAGTCAAGAAAATCTATTTAAAGATTTACAACTTAAAAGTGCTGTTGATGCGATCAAAGTTCTTGCGATTAAAAAATAATTTGAGGAGAAAGACGTGACCAAAGGTGAATTATTATACGAAGGTAAAGGTAAAAAACTATTTTTTACTGAGGATGAGAATCTTCTAATTTCTGAGTTTAAAGATGATTTGACAGCATTTAATGCAGAAAAAAGAGGTAATGAAGCAGGAAAAGGCGCACTTAACTGTAAAATTAGTACACAACTTTTTCACCTTCTTGAGAAACATGGTATTAAAACGCACTTAGTAAAAACGATTAGTGATACAGAGCAACTGATTAAAAAAGTGAAAATTATTCCTATTGAAGTGGTTGTTAGAAACATTGCAACTGGCTCTTTGGCAAAACGTCTTGCGATTAAAGATGGTACCGTACTTCCTTTTACACTCGTTGAGTTTTATTACAAAGACGATGCACTTGGCGATCCTATCATCAATGATGAGCACTGTTTACTTCTTAACCTTGTTAAGAGTGAGTCAGACCTTGAAGAGCTCAAACGCCTTGGTCGTGAGATCAATTCTATCATGAAAGGCTTTTTCGCTGAACGTAAACTCAAATTGGTTGACTTTAAAGTGGAGTTTGGTGTAGACAAAGAGGGAACTATCCTACTTTCTGATGAAATCAGTCCAGATAGTTGTCGTTTTTGGGATATGGATACGAATGAAAAACTTGATAAAGACCGTTTCCGTCAAGGACTTGGTGATGTTAAAGTCGCTTACGAAGAAGTATTAAAAAGAATTTTAAGTCATTAAAAATAGATGAACATTCCTTGCTCAAAAGTTTTCACTTTTGGGAAGGAATGTTTGAAGTCTTCAAAAAAGGAAAGTATAACGTATGAAAGTTATTGTCAACATTCAACTTAAAAATGGTGTTTTAGATCCACAAGGTAAAGCCGTTCATCATGCACTTGCTTCTTTAAAATTTAATGAAGTAGGTGATGTGCGTATTGGAAAGCAAATTATTCTTGATATTGCAGAATCCGATAAAGAGAGCGCGCAAAAACGTGTTCAAATTATGTGTGAAGAGCTGTTAGCCAATACGATTATTGAAAACTACACTATTGAGTTTCCAGCATGCTAGTAGCCGTTGCTGTATTTCCAGGGACTAACTGCGAAATCGACACCAAATACGCTTTTGAAAAACTGGGACAAGAGGTTGTCCTTGTTTTTCACAAAGAAGAGAAACTCCCTCTTGGAACCGATCTTGTTGTACTTCCTGGTGGGTTTAGCTATGGAGACTACCTTAGAAGTGCAGCTATTGCCAAATTTTCACCGATTATGAAAGCGGTCATTGAGTTTGCAAATCAAGGTGGAAAAGTTCTTGGTATCTGTAATGGTTTCCAAATGCTTGTTGAAGCAAGACTACTCCCTGGGGCTATGAAACGTAATGAGAATGTTCATTTTATTTCTCAGTTTCATCATCTTAAAGTAATTGCAAATGACAATACTTTTTTGCAAAAATGCTCTATGAATGAACTTTTAAATGTGCCTATTGCTCACGGTGAAGGAAGTTTTTATATTGATGATGCTGGTCTTAAAGAGCTTTATGCCAACCATCAAGTACTTCTTACATACACCGATGATAAAGGTAATATCCAAAATCCTAATGGCTCAGTAGATTCCATCGCTGGTATTTGCAATAAAGCAAAAAATGTCTTTGGGCTTATGCCTCATCCTGAGCGTGCTATTGAGAAAATTTTAGGCTCTGATGATGGTGTTAAAATGCTTCAGGGCTTTTTAAATTAACGTGATGAAGAAATTTTTCACACTCCTTGTACTCTCTTTAGCCTTTTTAGCTCCCACTTTTGCTGCTGAAGAGAGTGCCTTTTCAGGAAACTCGAAATCTCTGTTTATCTCTGTTGAAGAGGTTCCTTCTAAAGTTTTAATAGGTCAAGTTTTTCCTATTAAAATTAAAGCGATTGTTGCTAATAACAAAGTTGATGCACTTAGCACAACATTTTCAGGATCCAATGCCGTCGAGGTTATCAATCCTCAAAGCCCTTGGGAACGCTCACGCGACAATACCTATTTCAATACATTTTATTTTAAAATTAGCTCTAAAACAGCCACGATGCCACGACTCAGTGTCTCGATTGTACAACAACAAGAAGCGCTTGAGAGCGACATGATTGCCTTAACACTCCCTGCACAGCTTGTTCAGCTTAAAGCAGATCCTTTTTTTAGCAATGTCATTGCACAAAGTTTAACCGTAAACAAGTATAAAACCACAACATTTGATGCCAAAAATGTGATTGTTGTCTTAGAAATTGAAGCCGTAGGAGCAAATCTCAAAGATTTTGCGCTTAGTGGTATCGCTAAGAGTGGTATTGACTCATCCTCGGATACAGGAACCAGTCAAAAGATTTACTACTACGCGATTGTTCCAAACTATCAAAAAAGTTTTGATTTTACCTATTTTGACTTGACAAGTAATAAGTTTAATAAAGTTTCACTGCCTATGACCATCGAAAATGATGAAGTAAGCACACAATTAGGACTGAACCCTAAAGAGAGCATTTTTGAGTTTTATAAAACAGTCGGCTATGGGGTGATCTCCTTTATCTTTTTTATCATTCTCCTTAAACGCCGAAAATGGTACTATCTTGTACTTTCATTGATTTTTTTAGCCCTCTTCTTCTTAGATCAAAACCCTTTGAACAACGCTAAACTCAAAAGTAATAGCAGTATTATGATCTTACCAATGGATCATTCAACGGTCTTTTTGACAAGCGATAAGATCTTAGATATTGAAAAACTGGGCGAGAGAGAGAACTACATTAAAATTTTGCTTCCTGATGGAAAAATTGGATGGACTGACCGTGAAAATATTATCAAAAATTAGAGGGTTTTACGTGATGATTGAGTTTGTCATCACGGTTCTTATCACCATTGTTTTGATGTATGCTTTTCGCAACCACACACATCCCATTAGGCGAACATGGGGACGATTGCAAACTTTTCTTATGGGGTTCAAAATCACTCAAATAGGTCAATCAAGCCCTTCTTCAACCCTTTTGGTGTTGAATCACCAAAGCCTTGTCGATATTGTAGCCCTTGAGACTATCTACCCCAAAAACCTCTGCTGGATTGCCAAAAAAGAGATTCAAGATATTCCTCTTTTCGGACATATTATCCCAGCACCGCGTATGATCTCAATTGATCGTAAAGATAAACGCTCCATCATTAAGATGATTAAAGAGGGAAAAGAGCGTGTTTCGGAGGGTCGTGTGCTTGCAATGTTTCCTGAGGGTACACGTGGCCGCGGCGATAAACTTTTAAAGTTTCAAACCGGTGCAAAAATATTGGCTGAAAAACTGGATCTTATGGTTCAACCTGCCGTTATCATTGGAGCGCGTCATGTCTTTGACTCCCAAAGCATTGATGCGCACAGTGGTGAAGTTAAAGTGATTTACCTTGACCCCATCAATCCAAAAGAGGATGAAATGTGGTTTGAAAAGATGCACACTGCAATGAGCGAGAGATTGGCTCTTGAATTGGCTACACACTAAAAATGTTTTGAAAGTCACAAAAGTGGCTTTCAAATTCTTCTAGATTTGCTACAATAACGCGATTTTTTTGGATTTGTCAAAAAACTTGCTTTACATGTAAAGCTCTTTGACAAATCCAAATTATACACATCACAAAGGATAGATTATGTCAAAACATCAATTTCAAACCGAAGTCACTCAGCTATTAGACCTGATGATTCACTCACTCTACTCGAACAAAGAGATCTTTTTACGTGAACTTGTCTCCAACGCTTCGGATGCACTCGATAAACTAAACTACCTTACACTCACCGATGAGACCTATAAAACACTCTCCTATGTACCACGCATCGATATCGCGATTAACAAAGAGCTTAAAACACTCACCATTAGTGACAGCGGCATTGGTATGAATAAAGAAGAGTTGGTTGAAAATCTTGGAACCATCGCTAAAAGTGGTACCAAATCTTTTTTACAAAACCTTAGCGGTGACAAAAAGAAAGACTCCAGCCTCATTGGTCAATTTGGTGTTGGTTTCTACTCTGCCTTTATGGTTGCGAACAAAATCGATGTTATCAGTCGCAAAGCTGGTGAGGAAAATGCTTACATGTGGAGCTCAACAGCAGGCGCAGAGTATGACATTACCGAAGTTACCAAAGAGAGTCATGGAACATCAATTACCCTTTATCTTAAAGACGATGAAGATGAATTTTTAGAGTTTTACCGCATTCAAGAGGTCATCAAAAAATACTCAAACCACATTCAATTCCCTATTTTTATGGACAAAGAGGCCAAAGAGTATGACGATGAAGGCAAAGAAAAAAGTACTGAAGTTAAAAATGAGCAAATCAACAAAGCCAGTGCACTTTGGACGGTAGCCAAAAGCCAAATCAAACCCGAAGAGTATAAAGATTTTTACAAACAAATTTCTCACGATAGCACCGATCCACTTCTTTGGAGTCACACAAAAGCGGAAGGTACCTTTGAGTACACCACCCTCTTCTACATCCCTTCAACACCACCGATGGATCTATTTAGAATGGATTATAAACCAGGTGTTAAACTTTACGTCAAACGCGTGTTTATTACCGATGATGAGAAAGAACTTTTGCCTACCTACCTTCGTTTTGTCAAAGGTATTATTGATGCAGAAGACTTACCACTAAACGTCAGCCGTGAGATTTTACAACAAAACAGAGTCCTAGAGACGATCAAAAAAGCCTCTGTGAAAAAAATATTGAGTGAGCTTAAATCACTCAAAGAAAAAGAGAGCGATAAATACCTTGAGTTCTACAAAAACTTCGGTCGTGTCATTAAAGAAGGCCTTTATAACGACTGGGACAACAAAGAGGCACTTTTAGACCTCGTACTGTTCAAATCCTCCAAACGTGAAGGTTTAGTAAGCCTCAAAGAGTACAAAGAGACGATGAAAGAAGATCAAAAAAGTATCTATTTCATCACAGGTGAGAATGAAAGAATCCTTCGTAACTCGCCACTGATTGAGCAGTTTAAAGCGAAAAATATCGAAGTCTTACTCCTTGATGAAGAAGTTGATGCTATCGTCTTCCCAATGGTCGGTGAATACGATAAAACACCTATTAAACCCGTGAATAACTCAGACATTGACGAAGAGATCAAAGAAGACAAAGCGAAAGTTGAAGAAGATGAGAAAACATATAAAGAGATCTTAGTCAAAATGAAAGAGATCCTTAAAGATGATGCGAAAGATGTCAAAATTTCAAGTCGTTTGAGCGACTCTCCTTCATGCCTCGTATACGATAAAAACGATCCAGATTTCCAAATGCAACAGATGCTTAAACAGATGGGACAAGACAATCTACCAGCCGTTAAACCCATCTTAGAGATCAATCCTGAGCATGAGATTTTCAAAAAACTCAGCGCAAAAAGTGATCTTTTAGAGCTTAATGACATCGCTTTCTTGCTTCTGGATCAAGCTAAACTTCAAGAGGGAATGAAGATCGAAGATACCGCAGCATTCGCAAAACGCTTGAACCGTTTTATCGCTAAAGCGCTTTAAAAACACTTTTACATGTAAGGATTTTTCCTTACATGTAAAAGAGAACTGCCTTTACCTTTCCAAGCTACATTAAACCAATATTTTTTATGTTTATTTATTTGGGCATATCAGACTGTTTTATATATAATGTTCGTTGAATAAATAGTCAGAGGAAATTCATGCGTAGACTAGATTTGAAGCCAGATAAAAAGCTAAGAGGTGCGAAAAGACATTTAAAACAATTTCTAAATTATCTCAAAACTTTAGAAAATTTAACTCCTCAAAAATATGAGGGATATGATTATTGGAATGATAAAATAGTTATATATGAAAAACTATTAAATAGTGAACACTATGTACAAGAGATATTTAATGCTTATATAAAGTCTGCTAAAATATTTTTTGATAAAAATAAAAACGAGGATTTGATTTTTACTGTAATCTTATCAAACCCCAATAGGTTTTCTAGTGAAATTTGTATATTTTATACAAAAGAATATTTTGAAGAATTTTGCAAAAGAAATAATGAATATCAAACATGGGCACCACTTGAAAAAGGCATTATTGATAAATTTAGGTTAAATATTCCAAAGAAGTGTGAAGTGTTAAATTTTCAAGAAATACTTAATGATGAAGATTATAATTATGATGGAACAGTTACTATTTTAAAGCTCCTCTAACAAATCATTAGAGATAAATATTTGACCCTATGGCTCAAATATTTCTCAACTCAAACGATAGGCATATGAATGGGATTGAATAATTTAACTAAAGAAGAATCGGAAATTGTCAGACAATGCATGCAGTGCGTTGCAAATGGAAATGTAATTCTCCACGATTTTGAATTCCAAATGATAATGGGTGTAGACGTTGATGAGTTTATGGATATTTTCGAAGCTTGGCCAAACTTGGATGAAAATGACAAGTATGTAAAATTGGCTATAAACAATACACTAAATAATTTAATTGGCTACCCCCATGACATGCAAAAAAGTTGGAACGAAGTCATGGAAACTCCGTTAAGTGAAATAGCAAGGATATTTCAAAAATGGGAAGGTTCTGAAATTAATTCGTATATCCATGGCATGGAATAGCCATGCCTAATAAATCAGAGGAGACCAATCAAGGGCTAAACTTTTAACTTTTTACATGTAAAGTGTAATTGCCCTCACCGCTTCGGGATATGCATGAGCATACTTTTGAATCCCTGAGCCAAAACTCTCCAACATATCTTTTGCACGAATAAATTGTGCTGTATCATCTTCTATCTTCGCTAATTCAAAAAGATTTTTAATCATCGTTGAAAGTGGGCTTTTGTAGCTGTTATCTTCCAAAACGGCTTTGGCACGAAACGCTTTGTCAGAGAGATACCACGTCTCTTCCTTGTAAAATTTCTGTTCAGCTTCATGGCTTAAGTGCTTTGCCAATTCTAAATAATGTTCCTCTTTCGTATGCTCATAAGCGCGAAGTAACGCTTCGATGACAAACGCGTAATCTTCGAGCAACGCTTCCACTTTTAAATTACCGCCTAAAACGATCTGGTGATACAAAACATCGTTTACATGTAAAGTGGTTAAGAGCGTATCAAGCAGACGTTTTGCTTTTTCAATTTTCTGCGCTTCAAAGAGTGCACTCGCCATCAATGCATTCCAAGCCGTAAGAATTTTGGTGTCGATAAACGGATAGGTTACCTTTTGACGCTCTTGTTTGAGTAGGTTTATCGCTTCATTCAAACGTAAAGGTTTTTCTTCATTGCCAATGACCGGATTGGTTGTTTGATGCTCAAAGTTTCCAAACCTCGTTATGCCAAAATAGTCCATAACCTCTTTGGTTTCCACCTCACTCAGCCCTCCTTTTAAAAGAGCCTCTTTCGCACCAGCATAACCAAAGACAAAGTATTTGCCCTCTTCCCCTTCACTGTCAGCATCGCTTGCACTGAGGTAAAGTCCCTCTTTTAAAAAGCGTTCGTCCATTGCATCAATGGTTGTATCAACCACTTCTTTGAAAAATGGTTTTTGGGTAAACGTATAAAGTTTGGCATACACTTCAATAAGCTCAGCATTGGTATAGAGCATTTTTTCAAAATGGGGAATGACCCAAGCCTCATCAACGCTGTAACGGTAAAATCCGCCCTCAATCTGATCGTTTATACCCCCTCTTGCCATAGCAAAAAGAGCATCTTCACTCATGTACAATGCTTCAAGATTTTTCGTTTGAGCATAAATATCTAAAAGGGCATTCCATGTGGAGGCATGAGGAAATTTAGGGCTACTTCCAATACCTTTTGAGACATCATCAAAACTCGCTTTGACCTTGCTCACAAAAGCTTCAATCACCGCTTCTGATTCAATGCTTTGCTTTTGTTCAAAACTACGCTCATAATGTTTGATAGCAGCCTCTATACTTTGTGCACTCTTTTGAACTTCCGCAAAATTGTCATCAAATTTCCCTTTGATAAAACTCGTCAACTCCCGAAATCCCATGCGCCCATGCGCACTTTGAGCTGGCAAATAGGTTCCAGCAAAAATAACCTGCTGTGTTGGTGTCATAATGATACTCAGTGGCCATCCACCGCTGCGTTTGGTAAGAAGATAATGCACATCTTGGAAGTATTTATCCAGATCAGGCATCTCTTCTCGATCGACTTTGATGCTCACATACGAATCATTGAGTAATTTAGCACTTACGTCGTCTTCAAATGTCTCTTTTTCCATGACATGACACCAATGACAGGTGCTGTACCCAATGGAAAGAAAGATCAATCTGTTTTCATCTTTGGCTTTTTGCAATGCTTTATCACTCCATGCCATCCAATTAACGGGATTGTGTGCATGTTGAAGTAGATAAGGAGAATCCTCTTGAATCAGTTCATTGGTATGCATAAAAAACTCCTCTCTTTTTAGGAGTTATTTTATCTTATTTAATTAAGCTTTGACTTTAAAACTTAATGTACCATTCCCGCTTCAACTAAAAACGGTGAATGGGTATAGCTAATTTTTTTAATCTTGTCATATTTCGCATACGAGAGAATCAACATATCTTTAGCACGCGTGGTGGCCACGTAAAAGAGTCGGCGCTCCTCTTCTAAGCTTCCGCCCTTTTGCATCAGTTTCCGATTGGGGAAACGCCCATCCATTAAGTCAATGACATAGACTTCTTTAAACTCAAGCCCTTTGCTTGCATGGATACTGAGTAAATTCACACCCTCGCCTTCGCTCATCTCATTACTTCCAAGGGTGAGTGCATTTAAAAAACGTTCACTTGATGCATATGAACTTGACAAATCTTTCAACAGATGCCCTTTTCGAAAGATACGTGCGCGTGCTTCCGTCTTTAGTTTTTCGTCCACGGTCCCATCTTTTTTAATGGTACGCTTCACCGCTAACACTTCTGCAATGGCGCTGAAAACTTCTGAGCTTAACACATGATTGATAAGGCTTTGAGGTGTTTTGATGCGTGTAGCATGCTTCATAAATTTATAAAACTGATGTAAAAATTTAGCGCCATCTGTGGTCAGTTTAGGGTGTTTTAAAATAGGATTGGAGAGAAAAAGCTCTTCAAAACCAAAGTTGTAGAAACGACTCACACTTCCAAGATCTATAATGTCATCAAAAAGTCCTAATTGATGATTTTTAGCCCGCTTTTTAAAGATGTCGACCACATCATCACGTGGGTTAAAAAAACCTTGATAGATATTGCCATCGCCGAGTTTAAAAAGCCCATCAAAAAGCTCTTTGGAAAGGGAGCTTCCCACACCTCTTGCATATTCAAAACTATGAATAAAGGCCATCATATCTTTAGGATTAACCACCACTCCGACAAGATCAAGCATCGCTTTCACTTCCGCAGAGTCAAAAAAGCTAATGCCCCCTTTTCGTTTACAGGCAACGCCTTGCTCCCTGAGTGTCGCTTCGATGCCATCGGCGGTGGAGTTATTGCGAAAAATAACCGCAATGTCAGCAGGAGCATGTACAGAATGTTTAATCAGGGTTGATATGGACTGATATTGGGAAAAGAGCTCATCGTAAATCAACAATTTTGGCGCTTCAAAGGCACCATCACGGGTTACTTCAAGCCTTTTTTCATACAATCTTGGATTTTTTTCAATGACGCGATTGGCCAAAGAGAGAATTTTATGGGATGAGCGATAGTTTTTATTGAGGGTAAAAACATTGGCATTGGGATAACGCGTTCCAAAAGAGCCAATAATGTCAATATTTGCGCCATTAAAGGCATAAATACTTTGGTCATAATCACCCACACAAAAAAGTGACTTTGAACGAAAAGCATCAATCAAAGATCCTTGCAACGTATTCGTATCTTGGTACTCATCAATGAGCACTTCATCAAAACTCAGTTCATCGGTGGTCTTGAGTGTGTCGCGCATAAGAATCAGTAAGTCATTAAAATCAACATACCCAAATTCACGTTTTAATGCTTGAAACTCTTCAAAGATATCTTCATAAATATCAAAGAAAAGCCCATGTTCACTATCGTTTGACTCAAGCCACTCTGAAAAACTCTGTGTTACGGTGCTATTTTGATAGAGGGAAAAAATGTCATAAAGATAGGCCGCACTGTAAGCTTTGACACTTGAATCAATGTGATCAAATCTACGTCTATCGTGAATACTTTTAAGCAAAATTTTGAGATCTTTAGGCTGCTTAAGAACAATGTTTCGTCCTAATTTTTTCAAAAGCCGGTAACTTACGGCATGAAATGTGCCTGATTCAATTTGGGATGTAATTGTTTTACTAAAAAAGACACCAACGCGTTCTAGCATTTCTGCAGCAGCTTTATTGGTAAATGTGAGCAATAAAATACGAGAAGGCTGGACACCATGATTTAAAAGATGAGCAATACGCGCCACGATGGTCGAGGTTTTACCTGTTCCAGCACTGGCGATAATAAGGTTATGTCCTGAGGGTGCAGTAGCAGCACTTTTTTGCTCAGCATTGAGTCGGCTAAGAGGCATTGATTGGGTTCCTAGAGTAAAAAAATTAGAGGAGGGATTTTAGTCCAAAACACCCTAAAACAAAGTAAAGCCTCACAGATACCAATGACGTTTAACCAACTTACCATCTTTATTTTCATCGATATAGACTTTTTTAGGGTCATCATCAGAGAGCCAAAGTAGATAATTCATCTCAGGAGTAGTAATTTCGACACGTTTTTCAACGATTTCATAGTTACCTTTAGAGAGTTGTTCAAAGACGCGAGAAAGGACATGATTGGTACGTGGAAGTTTGAGCTCTTTGAGGTTAATATTATCGTGCATAAATTGATAAATTAGCTTTTTTTGAAGCACTAACGTTGCAAAGTAAGAACCACTTTCACGGTACTCTTTAGTACTGACAAGATTTTTTGCAACATTTCCTAAAGGATTAATGGCATCAACGCGTGCACATGCATCGCCAATAGCCGTTAAAATCTGTTCATTTTTATCATTTTTAAGTAAAAAAGCGGCGCCATCATTACACACTTTTTCAAAGTTTTTTGCCTCATAATCTTTTAAAACATCGTTGTAAGAGTATGCGTACAGTGTGCTACAAAAAAGACCCAATAATGTTAAAAAAACTTTCATTCTTGCCCTTTGTAAAAATTTAGAAGTTCTTGCACTTCACTTGAATTAATATAGCTTAAAAAAAGTTCCAAAGACCTTATAGCTTCTGCTCTATCCCCTAGATAAAACTTCGCTTTAGCATAGAGTATCCACGGTTTTTCAGAGTTAGAATTATATTTACTCGTCTCCTTAGCCCACATAATAACCTCTGCATATGCCTTACGTTCGAAGTATAAATGCGCTAAAGCATAAGCGTTTTCAAAATTTTGAGCCGCATTATAGCGTTTGAGTAATTGATGCTCCTCACTTAAAGAGCGCGTTGCTTCTTCCGTTTCAGTCACAGGGAGTTTGACCTCATTTTTGTAGATGTGAGGTGCTAAAAAAAGCGTTTCAGGAGGTGACACTTCAGCCATGATGGTCATCTCAACGCGTGTCGTATTGCTCTCATTGAAATCACTAAGACTAGGAAAAGGTGTAACCTCATGTTTGCTAGGTATCTTTTCAACAGCCACCACAGTCTCTTCTTCAGTAGGAAGCATCCAATAGTAGATACCAAAACTCCCTAAAAAAAGCAGTGAGATAGATAAAACCATGCGAAGAATGCGTGCTTTTTTAAGCTTTGCACACCGTTTTTCCAACTCTTCAAAACGCATTTTAGTCATGTATCAGTCCAATATCAAGAGCAGCCATTGTTAAAATGCAACTATTTAGCTTTCGATACTTCGATAATCCTTGCTTTTGAGCATAATCGAGTAATTTCATCAACGTATATAAAAATTTTTTAATCATTCTAAAATTACCTTTCGCATACCGTGCAATCACTCGCGCTTCGTTTTTTGTAAACATGAGTGCGATTTCACCGTGCGTATGCCCCATAAAGAGTGTATGAATGTAACGCAATATCTCATTTTCTTCCAAATTGCCATATTCTATGACCAATTTTGTACGCGTTTTAAATTGCTTTTTAGCAAGCAGTGCCATGCCTTCATCTTTATGCATTGCAAGAACAAACTGGAAGAGTTTTGTATCGCTTAAAATACGAATAAATTCAAATTGATTTGTATTTAAAAGTTGAGCTTCATCAATAAAAATGGTACAAAAAATGCCCACAAATGCTTCAAAAAGTTCATCAATAATTTCACCTTGGCTTTTGTTTTTATCAAAACTCATGCCACGAATGGCGTAAAGCTCTTTAAAAAGATCATGGGGGTCAAAGAAAGGATGTTCTATCAAAACACTAGAACCATTCATCATCGCAGAATAGTGCATAACGCGCATAATATGGCTTTTACCAACACCAGGGTCGCCCATAATAAAAATAAGGGGAATAAGCGGATCACCAATGGCAACGCTTAGTTTATTGCGTGCAATTTCAGCACTCATACTATCAAAATAAAACGAAGGATCAACCGAGTCTTTAAAAAATTCTTTAGCGGCTTCAAAATCTTTCATATCATCTCTTTATCCAGCGCGTGCTTTAATTTGTCTCATTTTAGCATATTATTTTAGGATAGAGAAGATTTAATGCATAGCTGCTCTTTTTAAAAATTGACCGCATTTTCCTCAGGAATCAAAGTACGTTTTGGAAGAGGTGGAGCTAGGTTGAGTTGTTGTGATTGTTGTTGCTGTTTTGGGGCACTATTTTGTTGTTGCTGTTGTTGGAAAATACCCTCTTTTTTGATAGCATCAACAATTTCTTGCGTTGTAGGGTTGGTTTTAACGGTTAACTCTTTAATATACACGGCATCAATGACTAAACCGTATGTTTTTTTGGAATAAGCAATCAACGTTGATTTTAAGAGCTCTTTACCACGCGAAGTCACAAGGTCTTCCGCAAAATAACTTCCAATCACAATATTGAGCGCATCGATGACTTTATACTCATAAAGCTTAACATCTTTGCCTTCAAAGATAAGAGCAACAGAAGCTTCTACAGGCTTTTTATCGGATTTAGCAAAGACATTGGTTTTGAAATGATCTATCACCAATGTCTCCGAAAAAAGGCTTACATGTAAAAGTAAAAATGCGATAAAAATGCGTCTCATTTGAGCCTTTGTTATACGGATGTATCGAGTACACTCCCACCAAGTTCGGCAACACGTGCGTCAACTTTTTCGAGTGCTTTTTGCATCGTAGTATAACTAATTTCAGGTAATTTTCCACCCCAAAGTTTTTCAGCTTCAGAAAATCCTTGAAGCATTCCAGAGCGTCCTGCTTGAAGCTTAGAGAGGTCATCTCCTGCTCCGTTAATCACAAAATCTGCAAGACGTGCACTCGTTTGAGATATACCGAAAAAGCCATCATCTGCGACAAAAGCTTTCGCTTCATCTTGGCTCAGCTGACCAATAGGCTTGCCTGTATACCCAATATCTGCAAGGCTAAACGTATTGGCTTGTGTACCAAAAGTCGTTTGTGACTCAGAGATCATTTGTGCCATATACTCTGCCAAATAACTATTGGTAATCTCTTTCCCTGTCGTCAGTTTTTTATCTTTACCATTAACGTCTTGATTGCTTTGTGAGTAGGTTATCAAGCCCTTTGATTCATACGAAATTTCCAGATTCATGATTGCCCCTTTGTATCTTGCTTCTTTACATGTAAATCGTCAAAATTCGTCAAAAAGTGAATCGCTCTTGACCTCTTCTATTTTTAAGATGTCCGATTTTTGGTAAAACTCCCCTACTTTGGGTGAGACTTGCACGCAACGCATCAAATGCTCATAAAAACGCTGATAATGGTAGTCGAGCAGAAGCTGCTTAGGATACCGTGCACGCGAAATTGCGACATAAAATTGGCTTTTTTCAAAAATATTGTTGATGTTACAGACCAGTGAGTCGATGCTCATACCTTGGCTTTTATGAATCGTGATGGCGTAAGCGAGTTTGAGTGGAAATTGCTCGATGGAAACCAGTGGCTTTTCTTTCACTTCACCATCCATCACCACATTTTCATGCAAGGTATATTCTTGACGCTCCACTTTAATCATCTCACCTGCTTTTTCGACAATAACCTCATTTTCATCAATCGCTTTGATGATGCCTCGCTCGCCATTGTAATATTTGCCCCATTTGTTGGTACAAAAAAGCACCTTTGCACCCACTTTCAAGGTCAAGTCCACAGGAATGGGAAGCGCATTTTTCCACCCCTCGATCTTGTTTACATGTAAAGTCTGTTCATGCACTTTTTCTTTAGCTTTGAGTACGATGGGTTCACTCTCAATTTGTGCCAATTTTTGGATGTTCAGCATCTCCGCTTCTTTGTTTCTGCCAAACAAAACCGTCGGGTCATCGTCCCACACACCGACATTGGTACGTAACGCTTCAAGGTATTCGAGTGTATCACTCTCAAGTATGCCTCGGCGTATCTTACCAAGGTGCGCGAAGAAAAGTGCGTCATGCGTCCGTTTTGTAATAGTAAGTTCAACGACGACAGGCTCAAAGGCATTCCATGAACTGCTCTCAAACGCATACTCAAAACCGCCCCACAGACTATTTTCTTTGCCTTTGGATACAGGCGGAAGTTGGAAAAAGTCACCCACAAAGAGCACACTTCCCTCAAACCCCGCATTGCGAAGACGGTAATAAATCATATCGAGCAAATCTGCCGAAACCATGCTAATCTCGTCAATCACCAAAAGATCGCACCTCGTGAGCACTTTTTTGATATCAGCCAGTCTCGCTTTGGAGTAACGATCATGGCGGGTGAGTTCATCAAGATGATTGCAGATGCCAAAAGCAAAAAAGCTGTGAAGGGTTTGACCACCCACATTGACGGCACTGACACCGGTACTGCCTAAAACGACGACTTGTTTGCCTACTTTTCGAAGCTCCGTGACGACTTCACCCACCAGATAGCTTTTGCCAACTCCCGCACCACCCGTGAGGAGAACATTGTCCTTTTTTAAGATATCGATGAGTTTTTGTGCTAAGTTCAAAGAGGCTTCCTAAGTTGTTTTGGGTATTATAACATTAACAAAAGACAAGGCAGATTATGATTTCAATACGAAATATTTTTCTTTTTACATGTACGCTTTTTCTCCTCAGTGGATGTAGCGTCAAAGAACCCTCCGCTGAAACATTTGTCGCGCAAAAAAGCAGTTCAAAAGAGATGCTACTTTATCCTCAAAATGTCGATTTTTTAGCGCAAAACATTACACCTCAAAAGGTTGCACAAGACGATTTTACCTACCGTTACTATTCACCATGGTTTAGAACCCATGTCAGCCACGATAAAGAAGATGCACTCTGGGCTAACCGGTCGTATGGACTGAAAAATCGCTATTATGGTGAAAACTTACAGCTCATTGATGGTGCCGAGATCGATGCTATCATCAGCGCGACAAACGTAGAAGCCTATGCAAGCCTCAATGCCCATGCGATTATGATTCAAAATGCGCAAATGCGCAACCTTCCCACCGAGAAACCTTTTTTCAAAAAAACGACATTGCCGGGCGAAGGGTATCCCTTTGATTATTTACAAACATCACGTATTCATGTGGCGGAACCTATTATTATCTCCCACTACAGTAAAGATGGTGCTTGGGCATTTGTAGAGAGCTCTTTTGCTTCAGGTTGGCTTCCGGTAGAGAGTTTCGTGTTGGTCAATGCCACTGCGCGCACCGAGTTTATTAACGCTAAAAAAGTGGCGATCACGAAAGACAATATCCCTTTGTACACGGCACAACAACGTTTTGTCGCGTACGCTAAAATTGGCGCCATTTTACCTATAGAAAGTGAAGATGAAAACTTCTTTCATGCGTACATGTACACACGAGACGCTGCATTTAATGCTCAAAAACTAGAACTGCGCATTCCTAAAAGCTTCGCGCAAACCGTACCTATAAGCTTTAATAAAGAGAATCTTAGCCAAATTGGCGATGCGCTTTTGGGTGAAAAATACGGCTGGGGTGGCTTTTTAGCTAACCGCGACTGTTCGGCCATGACGCGCGATTTTCTCTCTCCGTTTGGCATCTGGATTCCACGCAACTCAGCCGCTCAAAAGAGTTTTGGCGAGTATGTGTCACTCAAAGATTTAACACCCAAGGAGAAAGAAGCGATGATACTCAAAAATGGCATAGCCTTTTTAAGCCTGATCTACCTCAAAGGTCACATTATGCTTTATGCGGGCGAATTTGAAGGCAAAGCGCTTGTCATGCAAAATATTTGGGGCGTGAGGACGATGGAGGATGGCAAAGAGGGTCGCAATGTCATCGGTAAAGCCATCGTTTCTGACCTTTATGTGGGAGCAAATCAAGAGAATGTGCCTGAAAAAGGACTGCTGATTAACCGTGTTGAAGGCATTATGATCAAACCTGCCAATCCTAAAAGCAACAACCTCGTCTCTAAATACCCAAGTGTACAAACCATCAAAGACAATACCGTCTTTTTTAGGGATGGAAGCTCACTGCCTTACGATGATAAAAAAGTAAAAACGTTTGACCAGAAGCTTGAAAATACCGACATTGAAGATATGTTCACTCAAAAATACCCCGCCTTTGCACCGATTAGCGACCCTGCTCTCAATGATGACCCAGGCCGTTTTCGCAATGACGCGTTTTTGAAAAAACTCTACGGATCCAGTAAAAGTGAGATCGAAAAAAATCTCACCACAGTCAACTGGCTTTCAAGCCACGGTGGCAAAAAACTGCAATTTAACAAAAATGAAAACGCAGCCGCACAACTTCAAAAAGTCTCTGATGAGCTTGATCGTTTGCCAGAAGAGTTTATGAAATACCTCAAAAAAGTCGATGGAACCTACTACTTTCGCAAAATTGCTAAAACAGAGCGCTTAAGTGCCCATAGTTATGGCATCGCCATCGACCTTGACACCCACTACTCACGCTACTGGCAGTGGGACAAAACCCATGATTTTCACAATGAATTTCCCAAAGAGATCGTCGATATTTTCGAAAAACATGGCTTTGTGTGGGGTGGGCGATGGTACCACTACGACACCATGCACTTTGAGTATCGACCTGAGTTGTTTGAGAGCATAGACTAAAAGGATCGATATGGAAGCATTGCTTATTATCGATATGCAAGTAGGCGCATTTCTAACGCCTCGTTTCGAAGCAGAAACAGTCATCGAAAATATTAATTGTCTCTCGACATTTTTCAGAGAAAAAAATCAACCTGTCATCTTTGTGCAACACGATGGCACAGAAGAAAACTTTTTAGTTTATGGTAGCGATGAATGGCATATTTTGCCTTCTTTGACTCAAAAAGCAACCGATCATTACATTGAAAAAGAAGCCAACGATTGTTTTTATAAGACGGTGTTAGAAACTCTTTTGCAAAAATTAAACGTTCAAAAACTCTACATTTGCGGTTGCGCCACTGATTTTTGTGTCAATGCAACCGTACATGGGGCATTGGTGAGAGATTATGCGATTACGGTCATCAAAGATGGGCACACAACAGCTGATAGACCCGTGTTAAATGCAGAGCAGATTATCGACTTTCACAACTGGCTATGGGAAAATCTAACCCCGACACAAAGCCGTATTGAAGTCAAAAATACGCAGGAGATACTCAAATAAGAGCTTTACATGTAAAGCTCTTATTTCGTAAAACCACACGCTTTCATATCTTTTTCATCCTCTTTCACAATCGCTTGTGCTGCGATGACAGTTTGACCATTAAACGTCACTGCTGGGTTTCCGTGTAGCTTCCAACCGTTATTTAAAAACTCAGTAATTCTTGCGCAAAAAGTGGAATCATCGGGTCCTGTAATCAGTTTGTACTGCATATTTTCTCCTTTAAAATCTTTACATGTAAACGTATTTTAGTCTGTTTCGCTTAAAATATTGACAATAAGCTTTACCATCAACTCTTTTTGGCTTGGCTCGCTTGCTGCGACTAAAAGCGCGAGAGATACCAAAGCATTATCGTTGATTTTTGGCTCACTATTTGCCTTATAAGCAATGCCATTTTTATGTAAAAAAAGAATGAATAAAAATGAGCCAATGCGTTTATTCCCATCACTAAAAGCGTGATCTTTGATGACATAATAAAGCAAATTTGCCGCTTTTTCTTCGATGCTTGGAAGCAAATCGACCCCACCAAACGTTTGATAGATATTGAGCAATGCGCCTTTAAACTCGCCTGCTTTTTCATTCCCAAACAGTTCTGTTGCATCGCCTTTTTTCATCAGATCTTTTTTAAGCTCAACAATAGCATTTTTGGCTTCATCATAGTCCAAAACGAACCGTTGGTTGAGCGTGCCTTGAAGCGCATGCAGAGCATCGGAGTCATAGCCTTGAAGCAGTGCCCATGTTTTGGCATAGTTGTTGATGATGTCAAGTAACCCTTTGGCTTCGTTACTGGTGAGTTCTTTGCTTTCGATGCTTTTGCGCACCAGTTCCATCGTGGCGGTGAGTTCACCCAAACTTTGAGCGTTGATGCGTTGGTGGTCGAGGGCATAACCTTTGATGAGATAGTCTTTGAGAATTTTACTTGCCCAAATGCGAAACTGCGTTGCATTTTTCGAGTTAACTCGGTATCCCACAGACAGAACGGCATCTAAATTATAAAAGGATGTTTCGTATGTTTTCCCATCGTTGGCAGTATATTCCAAAATGGAATGAACTGAATTCTTATCCAATTCACCTGATTTAAAGATATTACTTAAATGCTTTGATATGGCTGGTTGCTTAGTACCAAACAGCTCAGCCATCTGCGCTTGATTGAGCCAAAGAGTTTCATTCTCTAAGCTCACTTCTAAACTCACTTGCCCTTTATCATCAGTATATAAAACAACATTTTGGGTCTCTTGCATCGTTGCTATCCTCTGTTTTTATATTTTATTATAGCCTTTTAATGAAAAGGCGATCCATTTCATTTCAAAATGAAATAACACTTTACATGTAAAAAAATCTACAATTCCTAGATGTAGATCAAGGTTTTTTAGTTTTAAATGGGATAAAATGACTCCCATATAAAAGAATTTGAAAGGACACTCATGACATTTACTGCAAAAATAGACAAAACAGCGCTCAAGGGAACACCCCTCAAACTGGAAGGAAACTTTCAAGAAGTGGGAAATTATGCACCCTTGGTGAAAGTGCTTACCCCTGATTTACGGGAAAAAACAATTGGTGGCGAGAGTAACAAAGCACAACTTATCATCGCTGTTCCTTCTTTAGACACACCCGTTTGTGATGCGGAAGCGAGACGTTTTAACCAAGAAGTTGCCAAACATGAAAATATCGACACGACGATTGTTTCGATGGATTTACCCTTTGCAAGCGCAAAATTTTGCAATGTTGCAGGTATTGAAAATTTAAGCGTTGGCAGTGACTTTAGAGACAAAGCTTTTGCCCGTGCGTATGGTATGCTCATTGCGAATGGTGCGCTTGAAGGGTTATGTGCTAGAGCGATTTTTGTGATCAGTAAAGATGGCAAAATTGTTTACAAACAGGTGGTTGCTGAGATTACAGAAGAGCCCAATTATGACGAAGCGTTAAATGCCGCTATCGATGCAGCCAACAGAGGGGCTAGTTGTTGTGGTTTTTGTCAGTAGCTTAACTCCACCAGAGCCTCCTAAAACGACGGCTCTTCAAAACCTAGTCGCTCAACCACACCGTATCTTTTTCTTTGCAGGCGTGGTCAATGGCGTACTCTTTGTTGCTCTTTTAGGTCTGCATTATGCAGGACTTTTGGGTTTACATGTAAGTGTGGGACTTTACCATGCTTACGCGATGACATTCATCGTTTTTACACAGTTTTTTGCTGGCTTTTTGCTGACGACGTTTCCACGCTATCTCTCGCGTCCATCAACCTCTCAAAAGGCGTATTTGCCGATAGTTTGGTTACTCAATGGCGGTAGTTTACTGTTTATTGCGCTTTCCTTTGTTTCAGAGATGGCTCTTGTGGCTTCGATGTTGATTATCTTAGCAGGTTATGTGAAACTCTGTTTGCTTTTACTTGAGTTTCAAACCCAAAGTACCGTCACCAATAAAGTCGATACCACATGGATTTTAAGAGCATTCGCTCTAGGTCTTGTAGGTCAGATACTCTTTATCGCGGATGCATTTGCGCCTACGTATGCTTTGGCACTGGGTGTGAGTTTTTATCTCTACCTCTTTTTTATTGTTCTGATTGTCTCGCAAAAGATGATGCCTTTTTTTGCATCCAATACAATCATCGGCTATACGATGAATAAAAGTAAGTACTTTTTGCTCTTGGTCTTTATCGCACTTATCCTCAAAGTGGTTTTAGAAGCACTCAGTATAAACGCTTTTGTGGCAGACAGTGCGCTCTTTGGCATCGTCACCTATGAGCTTATGAAATGGCGTCTACCGTTCCGCAAATCGCCTGCCATTTTATGGGTGCTTTTTCTCTCCATTTGGTGGGTCCCCATAAGTTTTGGGCTCTTTGTGGTGCAAGACTTTAGCGCACTGGTGGGGCACTCCATTTATTTGGAAAAATCGCCTCTGCACGCCTTGGCACTGGGCTATTTTACGACGGTCCTTGTGGGCTTTGGAACCAGAGTGATATTAGGTCATTCAGGACGAACGCCTAAAGCAGATGCGTATGCTGTGACACTCTTTGGACTCATTCAAGCCATGGCGCTGATTCGTATACTTGCAGGTATTTTCCCACAATTTGGATACTTGCATGCGGTGTTAACGGTCGCTGGCTTGTGGATTGTTATTTTTGGTTTGTGGTCGAAGCGGTATATTCATATTTTGTTTGAGAAGTAGCGCGTTGTGTGAGCCGTTTTAAGACGGCTCACATCTTTACATGTAAACCTAAGATATTACTTCAAAGCCTGCTTCATCGATTGCTTTTTCAAAAACACTCACATCAATCGGTGCATCGTACTCAACAACCGTTTGTCCACTGGCGAGGTCAACGTTGACACTCTTAACCCCTTTGATTCCCTCTAAAACACCTTTGACACTCTTAACGCATCCTCCACAACTCATCCCTTTAACGATTAATGTGATTGTTGCCATTATTTATCCTTTAGTATAATTTTATTTTTTCATTTTCCAACGTCGTAACAGCAGTGAATTACTCACCACAGAAACCGAACTCATCGCCATGGCGCCACCTGCGACAATCGGGTTTAACATGCCCAAAAATGCGAGTGGAATCGCTAAGATATTATACACAAAAGCTAAAAAGAGGTTCTGCTTAATTTTTGACATCGTGGCACGTGAAAGTGCGATAGCGTTAACCACATAGAGTGGGTCATTGGCGATTAAGATCAGATCGGCACTCTCTACGGCAATATCGGAACCATTGGACATCGCAATCGCGACATCGGCTACCGCAAGTGCGGGTGCGTCGTTGATGCCATCACCCACCATGCAGACAAATTTACCTTCCTTTTGAAGCTTGGTAATCGCTTCTGCTTTGCCATTTGGTAAAACGCCTGCAAAAAAGTGCTCAATGCCAAGCTCATGCGCGACTTTTTGAGCGCAACGTTCATTATCGCCTGTGAGCATATAGACCTCTATGCCATCAGCTTGAAGCTTCTCAACCGCCACCTTGGCACTCTCTCGAATCGTATCTGCCAGCGCGATATAACCGATGATCTCATCTTTTGTAGAGAGCGCTACGATACTGTTGCCCTCTGCCAAAAACGTTTGCGCAATTGTTGAGGGTTGTAACGACGTGAACTGAGCAATAAACGCAGGAGAGCCTGCAAAGTAAACCACGCCATCGATCTCACCTGAAACGCCCAAACCTGAATAATTCTGAAATGCTTGAACACTCTTTGATGAGCTCTGTGGTGCTGAAGCAGCGATAATCGCTTTGGCTAACGGATGTTTTGAGCCCTCTTCCAAGCTCGAAACAAGAGCTAAAAATTGCTCTTTTGAAAATGTATTTTCAATAAAAACATCCACCACTTGCGGATTTGAATAGGTCAATGTTCCCGTTTTATCAAACACAACCGCACTGATTTTACCTACATTTTCAAGCACTTCCGCATTTTTGATGAGAATCCCCTCACTCGCCCCACGCCCAACACCGACCATAATCGCCGTTGGCGTCGCAAGTCCAAGTGCGCATGGGCATGCAATAACCAAGACTGAGACTGCATTAATGATCGCCTCTTCAAGATCACCCCCGATGAACCACCACGCACCCAAGGTAATCACCGCGATGCTCACCACAATCGGTACAAAAATACCCGCAATCGTATCGGCAAGGCGTTGAATCGGCGCTTTGGAACCTTGCGCCTCTTCGATGAGACGGACAATGGAGGCTAAAAAGGTATCGGAACCGACTTTGGTCGCTTGACATTTCAGCATGCCATCGCCGTTTTTGGTCGCACCCACAATCGTATCGCCCACGGATTTCAGCACAGGTAAACTCTCCCCCGTCATCATCGACTCATCGACCATGCTGTTGCCGTCCACAACAATGCCATCGGTGGGAATACTCTCGCCAGCTTTGACCACAAAAATATCGTTTACATGTAAAGATTCGATGCTGATCTCTTCGACCACACCATCTCGCTCCACAAACGCTTTTTTGGGCTGTAAATGAAGGAGCTTGGAGATAGCAAATCCTGTTTTGGCTTTGGCACGCACTTCTAAAAGTTTGCCTAAAAGCACCAAGGTTATGACCGAAACAGAGGCTTCAAAGTAAAGGTGCATATTGAGGTAAAAAAGCACTACACCGAGGCTTAAAAAGTACGCCGAACTTGTGCCTAAGACGACGAGAACATCCATATTGGCACTACCACTTTTAAGGCTTTTATACGCACCCACATAAAACTTTCGCCCGCAGTAAAACTGCACAATGGTCGCAAGGGCTAATTGAAGCATCGGGGGAAGATGCAGATGGACATTAAAAAGCATTGCCACCATTTCAACGAAGAATGGCAGCGTGAGCAGTGCGGAGAGGCTAAATTCTCTCAAGAGCTTTTGATAATCGTGCTCTTTGTCCAAACTTTTTTGATCTTGATCGACTTTAGAAGATTCAGTGGCACCAAAACCTGTTTTTTCAATACTTTGGATGATTTCAGGAAGATTAATATTTGGGTTAGATGAGGCAACAAACGCTTTTTCCGTGGCTAAGTTGACATTGGCGGTGACACCTTCAAGCTTGCCAAGCACACGCTCAATGCGCGCGGAACACGCCGCACATGTCATGCCTTTGATGTCAAGCTCAAAATGTTTTTCAGACATTTTTTGTCTCCTATCTTTTTGTGACATTCTAACGCTTCGTTACTTGTGTCAAGATGAAACAAAAAAGGTAGGCGAATCTTTACATGTAAATGCTTACGATGAGAGGTATTGCGTGATATCGACTTCGTCTATCTGTTCAGGTCTAAGGTATTTTTGTGCATAATCCATATAAACACCACTTTTTAAAAAGAGCTCAAACAGATCTCCATCAATGTGTTCATCAATTTTGAGCATACTTAAAATTTTAATCGCCTCTGAGATCGTTTTTGCTTTTTTATACGGTCGATCATTGGCCGTTAACGCTTCAAAAATATCGGCAATGGCAATAATACGCGCAGGCAGGGAGATTTGCTCTTTGGTAAGCTGTTTGGGATACCCTGTGCCCTTCATCGTTTCATGGTGTGCGCAGGCATACTCAGGAACATGTTTAAGATTATCCATAAAAGGAAGCTCTGAGAGCATCCGGATGCTCATAATGATATGCTCGTTAATCTTATAACGCTCTTCATCATTCAAGGTTCCTCGAGCAATACTGAGATTGTAAAATTCTCCTAAATTATTGTAATATTTTGGTATATTCATCTTAATGCCAAGATGCTCAAATACCTTGGTATCGACCTCTTGTGCTCTGGTAATAAGCTGCTCTGGTTTATCTTGCAAGAGTGTTTCAACACACGGCAATGGTTTGAGAGGAATATCAAGTAACCGTTTTTTCTCCGCTTCGCTCATTCCCAACCGATCATCAAAATTGCGCATCCACGTCGTCGAAGCAATCTGTTTAAGTCGCTCAATTTTTTGAACATCCATAAACTCACCACCGATGTTGCACTCCGCTAAAAAGGCAAAATCATCAAACAGTGTTGCTTCTGCTTCCCTACGCCTTTGCATTAACAGTTCTTTCGTTTCTTTGCCGTCTAAAAGTCCTTCTAAATAGGCAATCTGTGCATCGCGAAGGAGCACTTCAAAACGGGTTCTGATCTCATGGATACGGTTGTGAATCGTCTCAAGTTTGGTTGCTTTATCGACCACGTATTCAGGTGTTGTCACTTTGCCACAGTCGTGTAAGAGTGCGGCTATACGAAACTCTCGCCATGCATTTTCATCTTTGAAATTAAATTTTTTAAAAATCCCCAAATGGCTTTTATTGGCCTGCTCTGCTAACATCGCTGCAAGTTCAGGTACACGCTCACAATGCCCACCAGTATATGGCGATTTATCATCGATTGCACTGGCTATGAGCTTGATAAAGGACTCCATCAGATTTTCTTGTGCTTTTTCATGGGCTTTAATAGCATGTGCCATCAAAACCATCGAATGACTGAGTGCGTAAAACTCTTTGATGCGTGTGGTAATGTGATGCACCGCGTCATACTGTTTTACAGCCACGCTGTCACTCATCGTTTTGAGCGAATCAACAGGCGCTATGATAATGCGTCTTAGGAAAAACCAGGTCACAATAATGATTAACATCATAATTACCAGAGAAATAACAATCGTCTCAACAACAATTTCATCAATCTCTTGAGTCACTTTTTTCTCTTCTAAATAGGTCCCGATGTACCACTGTTTTCCAAAATCGGCTGGAAATTCTGAAAAAGCGAACAGATAATTCTCATGCCCAGCATTTTGAACACGTCCCCGACGGATTCCATGTAAAAAATTTTCATACGATGCTTTTATCTCTAAAGGAAGTTGATCGACTTTGATGTTCGATGCTTTTGTTGGCAATGAACTTGCAATCACATCCCCATACGGATTGACAATCACAATAGGACCATCAATAACCGCACTCTGTTCTTCGAGCAATTTAATAATGGATGCAATGGTAAAATCAATGCCTACAACTTTTACCTTTTCACCTTCTTTATTTAAATAAGGGTATGAAACTGTAATGCCAATCTCATTGGTAGATGCAAAAGTGTAAGGCTCAGACCAGTAAAAATTTTCATGGGATGTTGCCTCTTTGAACCACGTACGCTCACGGGGATCATACGATAACGCTTTGTATTCCGTGCGCGTTGTCTCAAACTGATTATTTTTATACTCCCATTCGTCAACACCAATCTTATCACGTAGATCAATCGTACGAAGCGCAAACTCAGGGGTACGTCTGGCTTGAAAGAAATTTCCATCTTGATCGGCAATGTAAATACTGGCAATCTTCTCATCGGAAAGTAGCATCTCCCACATCATCCGTGTAAAAATCTCTTTTGAGGCAAAAAGATCATCGCTTTGCTGAGCGTGGACTAATACTTTGAGGTGCGTAGAGGTTTTTTGTAAAGAGACTTTGATGGTTTCAATAATATTTTTGCGCACTTCTGCATTGCGCTTTTGGATCATACTGTACGAATTTTTGGAACTCTGCAAATAATTATGACCAATGAGTGAGACAGACAAAAAGCTGGCGAGCCCTAAAATAAGGGTAATAATACTAAACGTAAAGGTAAAACGTTTTGTTTTTTTCATAGCGATACTCCTTACAACACATCAAGCAGGCAGATAAGTACTATGGATCAAAGAAATTGTAACACGATTTGCGTCAATCAATGACATTTTTTCAAAATTATTCTTCGCTCTTCTCTTCTAAAAGCTCTATCGGTTCAATGTCGGTATTAAAATCTTGGTATTCAAGTTTAGCATCTTTAAGATTCTTCGTCGCCTTGGCGCCTAAACGCTTCAAATTCTCCACACGACCTAAGATATTACCTGAACCTTCTGTCAACTGTTTTTGAGCGTTGTCATAGCTGTTATTGAGGGTTTGAAGTTGGGTACCGACTTTTTTAAAACTCTCTGAAAACCCAACCATTTTGTCATACATCTTGCCTGCTTCATCAAACAGCTTTGTCGCAAGCGTACTGGACTGCTCACTTTGCCAGTAAAGATAGATGGTACGCAAAGAAACGGTCAGTGTTGAAGGATTCACGATGGCAATATGCTTGCGCAGGGCATACTCATACAGCTTTGGATCTTCATTGATCGCAACCGAAAATGCTCCTTCAATCGGAACAAACATAAAGACATACTGCAATGTTCCTTGTTTGTAATGCGCATAATCTTTGCTATCAAGGGTATCAATATGATCGCGGAAGGCTTGCATAAGCGCTTTGGATGCAATGTGCTTCTCTTCATCACTCTCCGCCCTAACAAATTCATCGTAACTGTTGAGTGAGACTTTAGAGTCAATGATGATAGTACGATCTTGCGGAAGTTTAATGACAACATCGGGACGTTTGGTGCGCCCTTCTTCATCTTTGTAACTCTCTTGTGTTTCGTAATGAACACCTTTGATAAGACCCGAATACTCCAAAACACTCTCCAAAATCATCTCGCCCCAACTGCCTTGGCTCTGTTTTTTACCTTTAAGCGCTTTGGTAAGATTTTCAGCCTCTTTGGAGATGTTCATGCCAGCCCTTGCAACCAGTTCAATCTCTTTGGAGAGCTCTGCAAATTTTTTGATGCTAGATTCTTGTGAATTTTCAACACTTTTTTTGAAATGCTCTAAGTTTTCTTTGAAAGGTTTAAGGAGTGTCTCGAGCGATTTGATCGAAGTGTCATCCAATTTTTGAAGCTTTTTTTCTAAATGTTGTTCCATAATGGCATTGAGTTTAAGTTCAAGCTTTTTCCCCTGCTCTTCAAAATCAAGTTTAAGCTTTTGATGGCTCTCTTTTTGCGCTTGAAGCTCTGCTTGAAGTGTTGCACTTTTCATATTCAGTGCCAAATTTTCGACACTTAATTGCTCATTTTTGACTTTCATTTCAGCTAAGGCGTATGCTTTATCTTTAAGAACCGCTCTAATCCACAATCCAAACACAAACATAGCAACACAAAACGTGATAAAAACGGCTAACAATAGCATCTCTTGTGGCATAAAAACTCCTGATATAAGCTTACATGTAAAATGATTATTCGATGTAAATAGTGTCTAAAATTTGATTTTTGAAACGAATATTTTCCAAGTTTTGTTTTAAAACGCGGTTTTCTTCTTTAAGAATCGAATACTCACCGTAAAGTTTATTGATATCACGGCTCATGTAATAGATCTGATTTTTGATGTAAATACGTGGTAATATGACTAAAAAAGCGACAAACATCACCATATAAACAAGCAATAGAAAACGAAAGTCAAGGTTTTTCTCGATTTTCTGCTCGGCGTCATACTGTTCTAAGAGATCGTTTTTGCCGTCCATTATGCTCTCTTTATTTCAAAAACGCGAAGCTTGGCACTACGACTTCTTGGGTTTTTTTTGATTTCTGCATTGCTTGCTTCGATCGGTTTTTTACTGATGAGTTTACCCAAACAGTGATTGTTACCGCACATACAACGCATCACCGTTGGAGGGCAAATACAATTTTGAGACCACAGCTTAAATGTCTGTTTGACAATGCGATCTTCCAATGAATGAAATGAAATAATCCCAACGACACAGTGCTCAAAGTTAGCATTTTTGATGCTCTCAAGAAGTTCTGATAAGACGCCTAATTCGTTATTGACTTCGATGCGAATGGCTTGAAACAACAGAGTAGATGGATGAATACTCTTTTTCCCACCTACTTTTTCTGCCAACTTTGAAAGCTCTTTAGCACTACAAATCGGTGATTTGGCTCTGGCTTCACAGATAATCTGTGCCAATTTTTTATACTCATGTATCTCACCATACTCACGAAAAATAAACTCTAACTCCTCTTTGGAATAGTGATTGACCACTTCGTAAGCGCTTAGTTCTTGGTGTGGATTCATCCGCATATCAAGGACATCCGAATCAAACGCAAATCCACGCTCTTTTTTATCCAGCTGTAAGGAGGAGACGCCAATATCCGCTAAAATACCGCGAATAGGTAGATGTGCGTACTGCGCAATTACCGAAGCAAAATTACCATGGTGAAGGCTTACGCGATCTCCAAAGCGTTCAAGTCTTTTTTGGCTAAACGCGAGTGCTTCTTCATCTTGATCACAACCAATGAGTTTGATGTGAGGATTTTGTTCTAACAAAGCCTCACTGTGCCCACCATAGCCTAGTGTACAATCCACAATAAACCCCTCATTTAGAGCAGAAAAAGCCTCTTTGACCTCTTCTAAAAGTACGGGAATATGGGGAATGTTCACTGCATGTCCTTCTTTAAAATGGCTCTATTATAATCTATTAAGGCTTACAATCGCCTCATACGCAACATCCATCATTGTCTCAATTTCTTTACATGTAATGACAAAAGGTGGCATAAAATAGAGAACATTGCCTAAAGGACGAAGAATCACACCCTTTTTAAGAGCATACTCAAATATTTTGAGATTCACACGAAAATCAATCGGATAAAGATCCAATTCTACCGCTGCAATCATCCCTGTTTGACGAATTTTCTGCACATTTGGGAGTGTTTTAAAACGCTCTAATTTAGAAGCAATCAAAGCAATTTTTTCTTGATTTTTTTCCAAAATGGACTCATTTTCAAAAATATCCAGCGTAGCATTAGCAGCGCTACACGCCAAAGGATTCCCCGTATAACTATGAGAGTGTAAAAACGCCTTGAATTCAGAATAATCACAATAAAAAGCATCGTACACATCTTGTGTTGTTAAAACAACAGAAAGCGGGAGATAACCTCCTGTTAGTCCTTTAGAAAGTGTCATAAAATCAGGACTAACACCTGCATGTTCGCAAGCAAACATTTTACCCGTTCGTCCAAAGCCAACGGCGATTTCATCGGCAATCAAATGAACACCATACGTATCACATAGTTTGCGAGCAAGTGAGATATAGCGCGGATGATACATGTTCATTCCACCCGAACATTGAACCAATGGCTCAATGATAAAAGCGGAAATTTGAGCTGCTTTTTCTTTAAAAATTTCTTCCAGTGCATCGGCTGCTACTCTGGCACTCTCTTCACTTTGATCTTTAGGTACAGGCGTTTGAATCGTTTGCAATAAAATATCTTCAAAGACCTCTTTATACAGCTTAACATCGCCAAGAGCCAAAGCGCCGATCGTTTCACCATGATAACTATTTTCTAAAGAGACAAACAGAGGTCTTTTTTCTCCTCTATTTTTATGGTATTGGAAGCTCATTTTGAGTGCAACTTCAATGGCACTGGAGCCATTATCCGCATAAAAACACTTCTCTAGCCCTTTTGGTGTCAATGCGCAGAGCCTTTTTGAGAGCTTTATAATTGGTTCATGCGTAAATCCAGCAAAAATAACATGCTCTAAGGTCTCTAATTGTTCTTTAATTTTTTGATTGATATAGGGATTGCAATGCCCAAAAATATTGACCCACCATGAACTAACACCATCAATATAACGGTTATCTTCAAAATCATACAAATAGACCCCTTGACCCTTCTTGATAGGAATAATCGGAAGTGTCTCATGGTCTTTCATCTGCGTACATGGATGCCATATATATTTGAAATCATCATCCTTTAACATTTTTATGTTCATTGTTACATTTTGCCTTTTTTTGTTAGGAGTTTCACGCGATTTATGGTTATTTAATAACTATATAGATAGAATTATAGCAAAATACAAAGTTCTTAAAGGGCATGAATGATTACCTGGATGCAACGTCACAAGAAATATTTGGTCATCACTATCTGGATTAGCACAATAGCGTTCGTAGGTGCTGGTTTTGTAGGATGGGGGGCTTATGATATGAATAAAGATCGTGCCGCGTCTGTCGCAAAAGTGGGTCATCGGACCATCTCTGTTCAAGAATTTCAGTCAGCTTATGCCAGCCACTTCAACTTCTACAACAATCTTTTAGGTGGAAAACTGACACAAGAGCAAGCAGAACAAATGGGTCTTAATAAAATCGTTATGAATACGCTTGTTAACCAAACGCTTCTTTTAAATTATGCCGATGAAATAGGTCTTGTAGCAACAAAAGATGATGTCAAAATTCGACTTATCAATACGCCAACGTTTCAAACAGATGGTGTTTTTAACAAAGAGCTTTATTATTCTATTCTTAAAGCCAACCGTATCAATCCAAGTGATTACGAAAATGGTCTTGAAAAAGAGATTTTAAATGCAAAACTCGAAAATTTCTTCAAGTTAACACCAACACCAAAAGAAATCGACCTTTTTGCTTCCGCTTTCTTCATGGAAGATCGTCTCTCAATTGCTGCTGTGACACTTGATGCCAACGAAGTCACCGTCAACGAAGAAGCTATCAAAGCCTACTGGGACAAAAACAAATCAAATTACCTTACGAAAAAAAGCTATACGCTTGAGGTACTTAATCTCCCCGCGTCTCAAACAAAGTTTGATGATAAAACATTAGAAGAGTTTTACGCACAAGAGAAACACAACTACACCCATCCTGATGGAAAGCTAATGAGTTTTGAAGAAGCAAAAACAAAAGTTGCTACTGATTTAAGACTTAAAAACGATAAAAAAAGTTCTCTTGAATCATTCCTCGCTTTCAAAAAAGGTGAAGTGAATGCAAGTGAAACTAAAGTAATTTTTGATGACGATACACTGTATCCACTTGATAAAATCCAGATCGCATCAAGAGATGAAGTTCTAAAGCCAGTTATTCTTAAAGACAATTACGTCATCATTAAGCTTAAAGAGATAAAATTTCCAGAACCAATGCCTTATGAGATGGCTAAGAAAGATGCAAATCGTGATCTTTTAGAAGAGCTCAAAAGTGCGGCTTTGGAGAAAAAAGCTGCTGCCAAACTTGAGAACTTTACAGGTAATGATATCGGCTTTGTAAGTCGTGATTCAGTGAAGTCAATCGCAGGTCTTAGTGAAGCGAAAAGTGCTGAGTTTTTAAGTCACGTTTTTGATAACACAACCAAAAAAGGTTATAAAGTGATTGATGGAAAGGCCATTGTTTACGAGGTTCTGGAACAAAAGTTGCTTAATAAGGACAAGGCTAAGCAGTATGTTAGTATGATTAGTGAAAATGTTTTACAAGTGAAACAAGCCGAATTAAATCAAAATCTTATTAAAAAGCTCGCTGCTGCATATAAAGTCGAGCAATACTACAAAGGAAAATAGTTGAGCACTACGATTTTAGGTATCGACATTGGTTCAACCAAGATTTGCGCTATTATCGCTCAAAAAAACGATGATGGTGACGTCAAAATCTTAGGCGCAGGTATTGCAAAGTCTCAAGGTCTAAAAAAAGGTATTATTACCAATATTGATCTTGCTTCAAAGTCGATTCGTAATGCACTTAATGATGCAAAAAGAGTCGCAGGTACACAGTACGAAAGAGTCATTGTTTCTATTTCAGGTGCTTATACAAAAAGTGTCGATAGTAGTGGCATTGTCAACATTCCTAACCGTGACATTGGCATTAAAGAGATTAATCGTGCGATGCAAATGGCAGACCATAATGCCAATATCCCGAATGAATATGAAAAACTTCACGTACTTCCTTACAATTTCAAAGTGGATGATCAAGAGTTTATTGAAGATCCACTAGGAATGAATGGTGCACGTCTTGAAGTGCAAGTACACATTATTACCGCTCAAAAATCCTCCTTAAGTAATCTTAGAAAAGCCGTTAAATCTGCAGGTGTAGAAATTGATAACATCGTTCTTGGTTGTTACGCCTCAGCGATTGCTGTTTTAAATCACGATGAGAGAGAATTGGGTGTTGCTGTGATTGATATGGGTGGCGCTACATGTAATGTAATGATCCATGCAGGTAATTCTATGCGCTTTAATGACTATTTAGGCGTAGGATCACTGAACATCACCAATGATCTTTCAACCGCGCTTCATACACCACTGGGTGCAGCCGAAGAGATCAAAATCAATTACGGTTCGCTTAAAAGTAATTCCAATGAGCTTATCGAACTCCCTGTCATTGGGGATGACGGATCGACCCACGAAGTATCACTCAATATTGTCTCAAATGTTATCTATGTGAGGGTTGAAGAGACACTCATGATCTTGGCAAAAACACTTGAAGACAGTAGTTTTAAAGAACAAATTGGTGCAGGTGTGGTTTTGACAGGAGGAATGACAAAACTGGATGGTATCAGAGAATTAGCATCCGCTATTTTTGACAATGTGCCTATCAGAATTGCCAAACCAAGAGAGATGGATGGACTCTTTGAAACACTGAGAGATCCAAGCTATGCAACAGCCATTGGTCTTGTTTTATACGGTGGAGGACACTTTACACCGTATGAAATTGATTCAAATAAAAAGTTACGCTATAAAGATGAAACGATAGAACCAACCAGCCACCATCACCAACAAGAGACGTTTGATGACGGTGAGGATGTTGAAGAAAACGAAGTTGGAACACTTCCTGCTTCTGATAGCAATGCAAAAGAGAAATTAAAAGATCTTGCAAATATTCAGGAAGAACATAGTGAAGGGTTTGGCTCGAAACTATGGAATAGACTGACACAATTATTTTAAAGAGGGGTAAGAGGTATGAACGGATTTAGCATAGAAGAATCTAAATGTGTATACGGAGCTAAAATCAAAGTTATCGGTGTTGGTGGTGGCGGTGGTAATATGATTAACCACATGGTAAGAGAAGGTATTGAAGGTATCGATCTTATTGCAGCTAACACTGATGCACAAGCCCTTGAAAATTGTTTAGCCAAAACAAAAATTCAACTTGGCAAAAAAGGTTTGGGTGCAGGAATGCGTCCTGACATTGGTAGAGAATCTGCATTAGAGAGTTATGAAGAGATCAAAAGTTCTTTAGAAAAAGCTGACATTGTTTTTATCGCATCTGGTTTTGGTGGGGGCACTGGAACAGGAGCGGCACCTGTTGTTGCACAAGCGGCTAAAGAGGTAGGTGCATTAACCGTTGCTGTGGTAACTCGTCCTTTTATGTTTGAAGGTAAAAAAAGAGCTAAGCTTGCAGAACTAGGCATTAACGAACTTCGTAAAGAGAGTGATTCTATTGTTATTATTCCTAATGACAAACTTCTCTCTATTGTTGATGCAAAATTTGGCATTAAAGACAGTTTTAAAATTGTTGATGATGTTTTAAGTCGTGCTGTTAGTGGCATGAGTTTAGTTGTTCTTTCATCTGGTCAAAGTGATATTAACGTTGACTTTGCTGACGTACAAACGGTGATGAGTCATCGTGGTATGGCACTTATGGGAATTGGTGAGAGTACAGGCGAAGACGCCGCTATGGAAGCCATTAAAAGTGCTATTGAGTCTCCTCTTCTTGATAATCTCTCTATTAACGGAGCACTGGGTGTTTTGGTTCACTTCCAAATTCCATCAAGCTATCCTATTACTGAGATTAGCAATGCAATGCAACTTATTCTTGATTGTGCTGATGAAGATGCTGATGTTATTTTTGGTACAACCACCAGTGAAGATATGGACGAGAACAGCGTCAAAGTTACGATTGTTGCAACAGGATTTGAAAATAAAGTTGAAGCATCAAAAGAGCTCAAAATGCTTAATAGCAATCAAGAGTCAATCAAAAAAGAGCGTATTTTACGCATGAAAAAAGTAAGTGGTGGCTATGAGGGACAAGATGACTATCTTGATATCCCAACCTATATTAGACACCAAATGGATTAATAAACCCCTTTATACCCCCCCTCTTCTATGCGGGAGAGGAAGCAAATGCTTCTTCTCCTATTTTTGACTTAACCATCCCCTTCTTACAAATAGTACAAATTGAGCTACCATCAAAGCTTTCATAATCCATTCACTCTGTTTATGCATACTTGCAAATACTTCCGTTGTGGTTTGATCGGAACCTAATTGTTGAGCATGAACAATAAATGGCGTGTAGTAAAAGAGAAAAAGCCCTGTTGCAACAACAATCATAAGGGATAAAAAGAATGAGAGAAAATCATAATTTTTACGCATCATCCATACTTGGACTTCATAAATAATACTGTAAAGTGCAACAAAACCAATGACAAGGTTCATTTTTAAAAAGACTTGAGTCATTAAGATGCCACTTTGAAAATGGCTAAGAATGCCCTCACCTAAATATTTTTGCGGGAAAAAAATAACAGGTGCAATAAAAGCCCCCGCTGCAATTTCAACACCCATTGCAATGCCAAGCATCACCAAATAAATCACCATAAAACTTTTCATCTCTTCTCCTTAATCCAAAATCCACGATCTAGCCCTGCTAAATCTTTGTAAAAATCTACTTTTAAGCCTTTTTCTTTTACATGTAACGTAATAGGCTCACGCTGATCGTATCCCATTTCACAGACTAATGCTTTGGCACCACTTTTTTCAAAGAGATCAATAATATGACAGAGCATCTCATCGCCTCTTCTTCCACCATACAGGGCTAAAGAAGGTTCATATGAGAGACCAACGCCTAAAGGCTCATTATTCGCAATATAGGGAGGGTTGGAGACAATCATATCAATCTCACCACTCACACCATCCAAATAACTTCCCTCAATAAAACGAATACGCTCACGTACTCCATGTTTTTCAGCATTCTGTCTGCTTACATGTAAAGCATCACACGAGATATCGACTGCGGTACATTTGACCTGGGGAAGCAAGAGAGCCAGCATAATAGAGACAATCCCACTTCCACTCCCAATTTCAACAATGTGCGCATCATGGGGCAATGCTTTGGCCAATTCAATAGCTTTATCAACCAATATTTCGGTCTCTGGACGAGGAATGAGCACTCTTAAATCGACATCAAAAACTCTATCGTAAAAACTAGCACGCCCTAAAATATACTCTAAAGGCTCATGACGTGCACGTCGTTTCAACAGGGTATCAAAACGAGCGTCGATGGTTATCTCATCATCATTGTGCATGAAAAGCCAACTCATTTCTTTCCCTAAAACTTCCCCTAAAAGAAGCATTGCCTCTTTTTGGGGAATGTCAGTAACAGTGCGGAGTTGGTCTGTTCCTAAACGCAAAAGCTCTTTAATGCGCAAGCGCTTCTCCTTCATCAAAATCCATCCCTAGCTTTTTAAGTCTTTCTACCAGTGGGGGATGCGTAAAGTAGAGTGCAATCGTTAAAGGATGCGAAAGTGGAAAGCTTTTATTTTCATCGGCCAGTTTTACCAAAGCAGAAGCGAGTGCCTCTTGACTCTCACACTCACTTCCATATTCGTCCGCTCTATACTCATTAAAACGACTTAAAAGCCCAAAAAGAGGCATTAATACAAATGAAACGAGTGGTGAGAAGAGTAAAAAAAGAACCATCACACTGCCAGCTGTTTGGTTTACATGTAAAGATGCAAAAAGCTCTTGCGGCAGATTGCCAAAGAGTGCAAACATGAGTAAAAGCATCAGCGCACTTGAAGCAATATTTTTGAGAATATCTTTATGTTTAAAGTGACCTAGTTCATGTCCAAGAACGGCGAGAAGCTCATGTTTTTCAAGTTTGGCGATTAATGTATCAAACAACACAACACGTTTAGAACTTCCTAGCCCTCCGAAATAGGCATTAAGCCTGTTATCACGTTTACTCGCATCCAGACTAAAAACACCACTGCTTTTGAGTCCTGCATTGTTTAAAAGCGTTTCAATCGAACTCTTAAGGCTCTCATCATCAAGGGGCGTTAGTTTATTAAACAGCGGAACAATCACGATAGGATAGATCATATTAATACATAAGATAACACCAAATGCAAATAAAAATCCATAAAACCACCAATATTCAAATGCCATAATGATCGCACTCATTGCCCAAAAAAAGATACCACCCAAAAGGATAAACATGAGTGCTGATTTGATTTGATCGAGTATAAAAGTCTTGGTATCAATCGTTGTAAACCCATATTTTTTATCAAGCCCAAATGTATGATAAAGGTCAAAAGGAAGCGATAAAAGGTAGTTAATGGCTATAAAGCTCATAACAAAAATCACTGAACGTAAGGCTTCATGATCGATGGCTATGATTTCATTAAGCAGTGAAAGACCAAAGCTTATCCACCCAAAAAAGAGAATCAAATCAAACAAAGAACTGACGATAGAGAACTTTTGTGAAGCCATTTTATAGTCGGCTGCTTTGGTGTAATTTGAAGGAGAAAGAATGATCGCCTGCAAGTGCTGTGCTTTGGATACAAAACCAATCTCCATAAAGGCTGCATACATTTTAAGAAGCAGATAGAAGAGGTAAAAGAGTGTTATAAATGCCAACATTGAATATGTCTTCCTTTAACAAATTGTAAAACATTATGATAGCAGTTTTTCATCAATATTCCCTAAATGTCTGCAACACGTTTGAAACACTCGACTGCTATAATTTTTTTAGAAAAAGATTCTTTATGAAATATTTACTAGTAAAATAACTCATTTTCAATATTTTATTAGGAAAATGAGTTTAAAATTGTTTCTGAATCAAAAAGGAGTCAAAATGACAATTGGAAAACAACTGATGGTGATGCTTGCCATCGCAATTATTGGAGCCTGTACCATCTTTGGAATTAGCATGAATAAGATGGATAAGGTTTATGAAGAAACAAATTATGTCACTGTCAATTCACTACCAAGTGTTATGGCACTCAGTGATGCTATGCTTTATGGATTACGCCTTCGCTTAGTCATGTGGGAGCATATTACACAAGATGATAAAGAGATAAATGCCAAGTCTAAAGAAGGAATATTAAGCGCTTTAAATGACCTGTCAAAAGTGTTAGATAAATATGGGAAATTGGTTAGTGATGATAAAGATGGAGCAATGCTAGCAAAAGATCTCGAAGCTTTTGGAAAATTCAAAGTATTGGTTGGCGATACTTTAAAACTCTCAGAAACAGGACAAAAAGCAGAAGCTTCTGTCGCTTTTAATAAGGCAAGACCTACACTAAAAAGCTTAACAACAGCACTTGATGAGCATATGAATTACAATCTCGAATTAGCCCAAAAAACAGCAGCGAATGCGGCACAAGAGAAACAAAATGCTAACACCATTATGATCATAGTCGTTTTGATAGTGGTAGGTGCAACGATTTTTTTAAGTGTTCTTATCCGAAATAACATTATGCAAGGAGTGCATCTTGTACGTGATAGTATTGCTAATTTTGTTCGTAACAAAGAGCTTTCTTTCCGTATTTCATACAACAAACAAAATGAGATCAAAGAGATGGTTGATAGTTTTAATACCTTGGTAGAAACACTTGAACACACCATTAAGGATGCCAAAAACTCTTCCAATGAAAATGCCTCTGTTTCGCATGAACTCAGCACCACCAGTATGCAAATAGGAAGAAATGCGGAACAAAGCTCTACGATCGTTGAAAACACCATTCATGAGATAGAAGCCATTAAAACTTTTGTTCAAGAGACCGCTGCTCTTTCCGAAACGATGAAACAGAGCATTGCAACCGCAGGAAGCAGACTGGAGAATGCTAAAAATGAAGTCATTGCTCTTCGGGGAGAGATGGATCAAGCCAGCCAATCAGAATCTGCTCTTGCTCAAAAACTAGAACAGATGAGTCATGAAGCGGAACAAGTCAAACAAATCTTAACCGTCATCTCTGATATTGCCGATCAAACCAATCTTCTTGCCCTTAATGCGGCGATCGAAGCGGCACGAGCCGGTGAGCATGGACGTGGATTTGCCGTTGTTGCAGATGAAGTACGAAAGCTCGCCGAACGTACGCAAAGCTCACTCACAGAGATCAATGCCACGATTAATGTCATTGTTCAATCCATTGTGGACTCATCCGAACAGATGGGAAGAAATGCTAAAAACATTGAAAGACTCTCAACCGTTTCCAGTGGTGTTGAAACCACCATTTTAGGAACCACACAGGTCATGGATGAAAGTGTTGCAGCAGTCACGACCAGTGCCCAAAACTCACGAAAAATATCGCAAGATACCGATAAAATTGTTGATATGGTTTCTAATATAAATACCTTGACGTCACAAAATGCCAGAAGTGTTGAAGAGATCGCAGCAGCAGCGGATCATCTCTCTCGCTTGGCGGAAAATCTTAATAACAAGCTCAATCAGTTCCAATCTTAACCAACCACTCGTGGGTAAAGCGTCAAAACTTTACCCCCTCTCTCGTTTTCCATCTTAATGGTATAATACGCGCAAAAAAAGAAATGAGGCATTTATTTGGCACTTTTAGATTTAATTGGTATCAGCAAAGCCTATGAAACCCAAAAAATTTTAACGAACGTTGACTTCTCTTTACATGAGGGAGAGCGTGTTGCAATCATTGGCAAAAATGGTGGTGGAAAATCAACCCTCATGAAAATTATTTTTGCCACATTAGAAGCAGATGAAGGAAGGCGCATCCTTCAAAAAAACATCAAAGTAGGTATGTTAGACCAAACGCCTCGTTTTAAAGAGGGTATGAATGTCAAAGAGGCGATTGAAGAGGAGCTCAAAGAGCTTAAAATGGCGCGCCTTCGCTACGAAGAGGTTATTAAAACATTAGAACATGACTATCACAATGAAGCATTACTCTCAGAGCAAGCACAACTGGTCACATTTTTAGATCTGCACGATGCGTGGAGTTTGGATGAAAAGATCGAGCAAGTCTTGCAAGAGTTTGATCTCAAACAGTTTGAATACAGCGACGTCAATCTTTTAAGCGGTGGAGAACAACGCCGTGTCACGCTTGCAGGTCTCATTCTACAAAAGCCCGATATTTTACTTTTAGATGAACCCACCAACCATTTGGATGTTTACATGGTTGAGTTTTTAGAGCAGATGATTTTAAAATCAAAATTCACCCTCCTCTTCATCTCGCATGATCGCTATTTTATTGACCATCTTGCTACGCGCACGATTGAAATTGATGATGGTAAAGTACGAAGCTTCGAAGGAGGCTATGAAAATTATCTTACATGTAAAGAGCTCTTGATCTTATCGCTCCAAAAACAGCATGAAAATCTACTCAAATACCTCAAAGGCGAAGAAGAGTGGTTGAGACGGGGTGTGAAAGCCAGACTCAAACGCAATGAAGGACGAAAACAAAGAGTGTTTGAACTACGAGAATCGGCAAAGAAAAACCCTTCATTGGTTCGAAAACTCAAACTGGAACTTGAGCGCGAAAAACATAATTTTAATGGTGAGAAGATCATTAACAAGCAAAAAATGCTTTTTGAGATGTACAACATCGATAAACAGTTAGGAAATAAACTGCTTATTAAAGACTTTAGTACCCGTATTTTACAAAAAGATCGCATTGCGATTGTGGGAAAAAATGGTGCTGGAAAATCTACCCTACTTAAAGTCTTACTAGGTGACATGAGTGTCGATGCTGGAAAGTTTGACAAGGGAGAGTTTAAAGTCGGCTATTTTGATCAGCAACGTCTCATGTTGGATGATAATAAAAATCTCATAGAGACATTTTGTCCCAACGGAGGAGATCGTGTCGATGTTAAAGGTAAAAACCTTCACGTCTTTGGCTATCTTAAAGATTTCCTTTTCCCAAAAGAAGATTTGAACAAAAAGATTGGTATTTTAAGCGGTGGGGAGAAAAACCGTGTGGCGCTTGCCCTGCTCTTTTCACAAGAGGTGGATTGTCTGATTCTCGATGAGCCGACCAATGATTTAGATATTCCTACGATTAATATTTTAGAAGAGTACATCCAAAGTTTTGGTGGTGCTGTCATTTTTGTCAGCCACGATCGTTACTTTGTCGATAAAATTGCGAGTAAGCTGTATGTCTTTAAAGGCGAAGGCATCATTGAAGAGAGTTTCCAAAGTTACAGTGAATACTTGGAAATCGAAAAAGAGATTAAAGAGCTAGAATTGATGGAATCAGCGCAAGAAACATCCGCGTTCGAGAGTGAAGAGCCAAAAGCACAAAAAGCTAAAGAGAACATCCCTACAAAATTGAGTTACAAAGAGCAGCGTGGGCTTGAAACCTTACCATTGCAAATTCAAACCCTTGAAGATGAGATCATCGCGATTAAAAAATGCCTTGAAAACCCTGAATGTTATCAACAGATTGGACTGAGTAAGCTAAGTCAAAACTTGGAAGAGAAAGAGGCGCAACTTGAGCCTTTAATTGAAGAACTTTTAGAGATCGAAGAGAAAGTTGAAATGATGCAAAGAGGCTAAAAAGCCTCTTTACTTTACGCTTTAAACGTTGAGAGTGTCGAATCTAGATTTTGAGAAGATTCTAACATGGTTTGCGAAATATGAGAGAGTTCTCCTGCAATTTTTTCATTGTTATCGGATAAGCTTAGTGTTCGCTTCATCTGCTCCATCATTTGATTGGTCAGATGGGAGATTTCAACTACTTTTTTAGAAGCTTTTTTTGACACTTCGATGGATTCTAATGTACGATTTTTTGTCTCTTCCGTAGCACTTTGTACATCAAATGCACTTTGAGATATCTCACTGATATTTTCGGCATTCACTTCCATATTGGAGCTCAGCTGTGTGACACCTTGGACAATAACACTGATGGTAGCATCAATCTCAGCAAGAGATTTTTGTGTACGCTCTGCTAATTTTCGCACTTCATCTGCAACAACAGCAAAGCCGCGTCCATGCTCACCTGCACGGGCTGCTTCAATCGCAGCATTGAGCGCAAGCAGATTGGTTTGATCCGCAATATCTTTGATCATTGCTAAGACGCCTTTGATCTGATCCGTTTGTGAAACCACATTTTGGATCTGATGTGCCATCTCTTGCTCAGAATCACTCGCTGCATTAATTTTTTGAACCACTTCATTGAGCGAAATACTCATGGTTTCTAAAACACTAAAGGATGAACTATTATCTTCTACGGTATGAATCGCAAGCTCTTCTGAAAGATCAAGATCTGCTTCGATGTCTTTCATCAAATCAAATGACATCTTAATTTGATGGGCTTGTTCTACAACGCCTTTGGAAAATTCTACGGCATTGGAATTCAGCATTTCACCCGTATGTTCAACATTTTGTGAAATTTTTTGTGAACTTAAAATGATAGATTGAATCTTCTCAATAAAGATATTAATATACTTAGCAATCTCACCCATCTCATCTTGGCTGTTGATCTTTACCCGTGCAGTCAAGTCACCATTTCCACTGGAAAGATTATGGATGCGCTCCAATAAAATACCTAAAGGATTGCCCACAACACGTTTGAGAACCAACATAATGAGCACCGAGGTAATAAGAAGACAAAGAGAAAAGATAGTGACAAGCTTCCAACTGACAGCACCGATGTAAGCATCAATCTCAGAAAAAGAGAAGGTCATATCCATAACACCGAGCACATCACCTTTTTGAGACGTTGCATGACAGGCCAAACAATCTGGCTCAGCAATGAGCGGCTTAAGCAATCGTAAGCGATGCCCTTTTTCATCATCAAGCGTGACATTGTGTTGAACAGGGTTTTTAAAGATGTCAACAACGGCAACATCGGTTGAAGGTTTGGCATCAATACCAAAGGTGTCGATGACCACTTGAGCTTGATGAATTTTAAGCTCCGTAATCCCCTTCATCGCACCTGCTTCTTGGAGCGATTTTTCAATTAAAACACGATCTCCCAAATTCATGGCAGCACGAACGGTCTGAAAAACGGACTGACTAAAGAGATTAAGATTATTTTCACTCTGAAGTTGTGATGATTTTTTAAACTCACCAACGATAAAAAACTGCAAACTAATAAAACTCACTAACAAAAGAGGAATAAGGGTAAGCCCTATTTTTAAACCTATACCTTTGAACATGTGTATGCCTTTCTAACATTCATCGTATCAATCAAATCCATATCTTCGAGCATCGTGTAAAGTTCTTCGCATCCGACGTTTACATGTAAAGCGATTTTATCCATTTTTATGGACTTAATCACAAAACCTATAACGGAAGAGGTAATAATAAAGGAGTCTTGAATGATAAGATTGATGATGATATTAGGATGCTGTTCATGCATTTTACGAATTGTTTCTTTAATTGCTTGAGCATTCGCAATTGTTTTGATTGTGCCAGTAATGATAATATCGATACGTTCATTGTGAACCTTAGTCACTAAATCCATTCAGCCTCCAAAATCAAAAATCAACTTTTATTATAGTATATATTTCTTCGATTTTGGAATTAATTGATTCTTATAATGACACTAATTAGCCACACAGTTCCTTTTTGACACGTTCACTCGCCATTGAGATATTCCAAGCAGGTTCCCAGACAATTTCAATATGGCACTCTTGTACCTCTTCTAACTTTAATACAGCCTCTTTAACCCATTGTTGAATCAACTCATGCAATGGACACCCCTTCGTTGAGAGCGTCATCGTCACATTCACATGATTATTTTCTATTTTAACGCCATAAATAAGCCCTAATGAGACAATATCAAAGCCAACTTCAGGATCAATCACGGTTGATATGGCTGTATAAACATCTTCTTCTGTTATCATTATTTACTCCTTAATTTTATACTTAAACGCATAGAGCGCATTGATGCCTACCAAAAGAAGTGAGGCTAAAAGTAACACACTTCCCAGACAAAAAAGTTTTTCTAACTGTAATACGACACCACTACTCAGTAGGACTACTGAAGCAAAGAGCATCCACGTTTGCGCATCTGCCGTTTTTGTGTGAATCATCTGATGTAACAAAGGTACTTTTTGCTTTCCCACAAGCGGTGAAAATTTTTCATACCAAATTAAAAAAGGCAAAATTTTATAGATATGCCCAATGATAAAGGAAAGTAAAAAACCAAAAAAGAAAAGAACGCCTGAGAGTATGCCAAAAAGCGGTTTTTCATCCACAACAAAAAACGCACAACAGAGCACGGAGCTCACTAAACAAGCAAGCGCAAAGATCACATTCTTTGCCCAATAGTCATTCTGTTTACGGGCTCTTTGCTTGAATATGACAACCATTTGGGTCACAAAACAGACACTACCTGCCGCCGTAAGCACCCCTGCAAACACTTTAAGCCACAAAGGAAATTGCCCGATGAGTGCAATCATACAAAGGGCAACTCCAACGCTGTGTAGGTAAAATGCTAGGGTGATCCATTTTTCAGAAAATCCATGTGAGAGCGAGAACATTGGGATCAAAACCATTGAAACACCCATAACAATCATCATCACAAATCCACCTAGCGTGCCAATCATGTGCGCTTTTGCCCATGCGTCCATATCGATTGCCAAAAGTCCATGCCCTAAATTCAGTCCGATGAGTAAGCCTAAACTCACCGAAATGAACAAATAGATCGTACCAACGAGCAAAAACTTACTGACAAGTGTCATTTTTTCTAAGCGGTAAAATGTCAAAAAAACATTGAAACAAAAAATAAGCATCGACAGATACGTGATAACGGCACCATAAGGAATGAGCAGATGAAACTCCGCAAAGGTAAATCCACTCACCATTAATACTAAGCCGAGAATGTACATGTAAAACTGAACATACGCAAAATCTTTCGAAAAAATGGGCGCTTCAAGAACAACGGGTAAGAGCTGATACATCGCGCCAAAAATCACCATCATCACAAATCCAAGAAGATAGAGATGTGAAAATGCCGCTAAGGAAGAGGAGATGATATAGCCTGAAATTTCAGAACTCATACCCAACAGCGAAATGCCACTGAGAATCAAGAAAATAATCCCCGCTATAAAAAAATGCGCTACCAACACAAAGGGTGGTGCCATCTCCGTGGCAAGTGAGATTTTCATCTTCTCAACCAGCGCACTGTTTTTGGCTTAGATCAACAGCGGGAGTTACCCCTTCTTTATACGAAAAGATAAGTTGTAATTTGCCACCATCAAGCTCAGTTACATCAATATCGTAAAAAGATTGCACTTTAGCAAGCAATCCCACGGGTGATCGATGATTGATCATCACCACTTTTTTATCCGCACTGTCCAAAAGTTCAAGCGCAATCATGGCATTAACCATAGGCTCTGGTGGAAGACACATGGAGGTATCAAAGCCAATAAAGTGTATTCCCTCTTTTATGTAGGTAAAAAAAGGAACGGTTGAATTATTTACATGTAAAGGAATTGCATCGCGTGGAAAGTTGTCTGAGGTCATCATAGTTTCATCCTTTGTTTTGATGAAACTATAATGCAATGTGAAGTTATTTTCCTTAATCTAGATCAAGAAAAAGACAAAGAGTGTCTTAATTAAATTTATATCTCTGCACGCCTTGAAACACCAATCAATTTTTCACTTGGGAAGTTATAAAAACTGACAAAACTAGGTGACATATCTTTAATAAAGGCATACAATTTCCACCAAATGGAGTGCGAAACGATCTCTTCGTCCCCGTAAAAAATAGTACGTTCATTAATATCTTGGCTCTTCAAAATATCTTCCATATTAAAGACTTCCATATACCCAACAAAAATAACCAATAAAGAGAGTCCTGGGGCGAGATTTGAAAACTCGCACGTCACACCTAAAGGCTCATTGGTTGGTTTCATTTTAACAATAACATTACGCTCATAGATAATGCCGTTTTGGAACATTGTCTTAGGAATATATGCAGGGATATTCTCTTTTTTACGCGCAAAGAAAAGAGCGGTACCTTCAATGTGCGACTCTTGCGTGTAATGGACTTTATACTCTTTTAAAAACTCATCTTTATCAACCGACAGGAAGGAAGAGTAGAGGCGTTTTTGACCCTCGGTGTATAAAATAATCAGCCCTAAAGGGACAGAAGCGATCAGCAGTGACCAATAACCACCATGAGGAATTTTGAGAAGACATGATGTAAAAAAGATAAAGCTGGTCGTACCGGAAAAAATAGCAAATACCATTTTAATCCATGCTTTACGATAAGCAAAAATTATCACCATTAAGGTGCCGGTGATACTCATGGCTCCAGATACCGCAAGTCCATATGCAGCCGCAAGTCTACCCGATTCTTGAAAAACAAAAAGCATGATGATAACACACCCAAATAAAAACCAATTCACTGAACCGACATAGATTTGAGAGCGAAGCTCATGGGATGTGTATTCAACCCTAAAATGGGGGAAAATACGTGTCGTCATGGCTTGATAAAGCACAGAAAAAATACCACTAATCATCGCTTGCGAAGCAATAATGGTGGCAATAATCGTTAAAATCAAGAAGGGAATAAAAAACTGTGGAGCAAACTCATTCATCATTTCAAACAGAGGGCTTCCGGTACATTCGGGATGGGTCAATAAGAAAGCACCTTGTCCATAATAACTCAAGACCAGAGAGACAAACGCAAAAATCCACCCTTTTAAGATAGGAAGTCTTCCTAAATGCCCCATGTCGGCATATAAAGCTTCACCACCTGTTGTCGCAAGCACAATATCGGCTAACAAAATAAACGTAATCAGAGGAAATTTCATCGCAAAATTGATTGCATACATCGGATTCATTGCTTCTAAAATGCTACTTTCTTGCAAGATATACCAAAAGCCGACACCTCCAAGGGTTAAAAACCAGATGACCATAACAGGTCCAAAAGCAGAAGCAACTTTTTCAATACCTTTTTTTTGCACAATAAAAAGAACTAGCGCAATCACAGAAGCGAGTAAGAGAAGGTAAATACGTGGTGTTTCTTCATAGTGAGGAATCAGCAAGATCCCCTCAACCGCACTTAAAATACTAATAGCGGGCGTAATAACACCATCGCCAATCATTAAAGAAAGTCCTAGAAACCCAAGAACTGAAACAATCGCAGCCATACGCGTATTTTTAAGATACGGTGTTAAAATTTGAACCAGAACAACAGTACCACCCTCGCCTTTTTCACTCAAACTCGTGGCAAGCCATGCATATTGAATCGTTACAAGAATAATAAGTGCCCAAAAAACAAAGGATAAAATTCCAAGAATGCTCTCCACCATAGGAGGCACAATTAAAAATATAACCGCTAAGGTGTAAATAGGGCTTGTTCCAATATCGCCATAAACAACACCTAATGCTTTAACAACCATCATCTCATTTTTAATACGTTCGATTAATTTCATTGACCACCTTCGTTAAACTTAAAACAACCATAAGAAAGATTATAAAACAGAAGACATTAAAATAATATCAAAATTATGGCGATAAAAAAGTTATGATTTTTCAAGAAGAATGTAAGAGTCATCTTATGACTCTTACGTTTAAAAGTATATTAATGCAAGAAGTGTCTAACACCTGTAAAGTAAAGTGCCATACCATGCGCATTAGCAGCGGCAATTACTTCATCATCACGAATGCTACCACCGGGTTCAATGATCGCTTTAACACCCGCAGCAGCGGCGGCATCAATGCTATCTCGGAAAGGGAAAAAGGCTTCACTGGCTAAGGCTGCACCACTGACATCAATGCCCATCTCTTCTGCTTTGCGAAGAGCGGCTTTAGCGGCGTCAACACGACTTGTCATGCCCATACCAATCGCCACCATAGAACTATCTTTGACATACACAACACAATTCGATTTGGTCAAACTTGCGACTTTGTAGGCAATTTCAAGATCGCTCAGCTCTTGTTTGGAAGCTGTTCGACTTGTCAGGCATTTTGCATTTTTGATCTCATCATCGTTTACCATATCACTCTCTTGGAAAACAAACCCACCATCGACATGTTTAAAGTCATACGCATCTTCGCTCAAAACAAGGTATTTACTCTCTTGCGTAAAGATTTTGATACGTTTTTTAGCATCAAAGACATGCAATGCCTCTTCATCGACATTCGCGGCGATAATCACTTCCACAAAAATTTCATTGATCTTCTCAGCCAATGCTTTATTCAAGGTTCCATTGATCGCCACAACCCCACCGTATGCTGAGACTGGGTCACATTTAAGCGCTTTAATATAACTGTCCAAAAGATCCCCGCCAATGGCAAAACCACACGGATTCGCATGTTTAATGATACACACGGCTGGTGCATCACCAAAAGATGCGGCAATTTTAACCGCACCATTGATGTCTGTCATATTGTTAAAGCTGGCTTCGCCTTTGAGTGTTTTAAAATTATTGGTAAAGAAGTAGTCAAATTCGTACAATGAGCCCTTTTGATGTGGATTCTCACCGTAACGTGTATCGAACGCTTTGGTGCCTACGATGAACTGTTTCTCACCAAACCCGTTGTTAAAACGTTTGTTCATATAGTTTGCGATCATACTGTCATAGGCACCGGTGTGCTCGAATGCTTTGATCATCAAATCTCTTCTAAATTCTAATGTATTTTTGCCAGATTTTAATGCTTCAATTACGTTGTCATAATCCAAAACGTCGGTTACGATCAGTACATCATTAAAGTTTTTGGCTGCACTGCGCACCATCGCAGGACCGCCGATGTCGATATTTTCGATGATTTCATCAAAATCATCGGTCTTGGCAATCGTCTCTTTAAAGGGATAAAGATTGACACAGACCAAATCAATTCCCTCAATACCATGCTCTTTGGCTACATTTACATGTAAAGGTAAATCCCTTCGGTGGAGGATGCCTCCATGGATCATTGGGTTGAGTGTTTTGACTCGTCCATCAAACATCTCAGGAAACTTCGTTACTTCGCTGATTTCAAGCGCATGGACACCCTCTTCTTTTAAAAGTTTATAGGTTCCACCCGTTGAAATAATCTCAAAACCCAACGCCACCAAATCCTTGGCAAACTCTGCAATCCCCGTTTTATCGCTGACACTAATTAACGCTCTCACACTCGTCCTTTTTATCGTATTAATAATTTATTGATGATTTTATTTTACAATACGTTCCTTTTAGGACGTATTAAATAGAATGGTCAAAATTTTGGAGATGGAATGAATCAAATACAAACGTCATCAAATAAACTCTTCGCACTGCTTTTTGCGGCATGGATTGTTTCGATGGTCGCAATGCTGGGAAGCCTTTTTTTCAGCGAAATAATGCTTTTCCCACCCTGTGTTATGTGCTGGTATCAGCGCATTTGTATGTACCCTTTGAGCGTTATTTTACTCGTTGCACTTTTGAGTAACGATCAAAATGTTTTTAAATACGCTATGCCACTTGTGGTTCTAGGACTTTTCTTCGCCATTTATCACAATTTGCTCTACTTTGGCATCGTACCTGAAACGCTGGCTCCGTGCTCACAAGGTGTCTCTTGCACCAGTGATTATATCAACTGGTTTGGATTTATCACGATTCAATTCCTCTCGCTCGTTGCATTTGCGCTTATTTTTATTCTTTTACTCTTAATCAAACCAAAGGCTTCTTAACCATGAAAAAACAGACTCTTATTATCGCTTCGCTCTTTGTCCTTGTCCTTCTTTTTGTCGGAGGAAGTTATCTGTATAAAAAGGCTGACCATTCCGTTGCCAATGAAAATGCTTCTGCTCTCGTAAGACCTTACGCCTATGTCCTTGGCAACCCTGATGCTAAAACAACGATTGTTGAGTTTTTTGACCCTGCGTGTGGTACATGTAAAAGTTTTTACCCGTTTGTCAAAAACATTCTCAAACAAAATCCTGACAAACTCAAACTTGTACTTCGTTACGCTCCTTTTCATACCGACTCTTACTATGTGGTTGCCATGATTGAAGCCGCACGTTTGCAAAATAAATACATCGAAGCACTTGAAGTCATTTACAAATACCAAGATAAATGGGCAAGCCATAGCGCACCAAATATTGGGCTTATTTGGGGCTTTTTACCTGAAGCGGGAATTGATGTTGAAAAATTACGGGATGATATGAAAAAACCTGAGATTGATGCCATCATTAAACAAGATATTGCAGATACCAAAACTCTTGGAGTCAACGCGACCCCAGAATTTTTTGTCAATGGAAAACCACTGGTTAAATTTGGTAAACAAGAGTTAGAAGATCTTATAACTTCAGAGCTCTAGAGAATACACCCCTAATTTTGGGGTGTAATCTCATTATAGCCATGAAGTCTAATATCACGACGACGCTTTCCATCATGGAAACGTCGCTTATCCACATCGGTTTCTGGCACTAGAGGAGGAACCGGTGTGGGTCTGCCCTTCTCATCCACTGCGACCATTGTAAAAAAGCAGCTGTTTGTATGCGTTGCAATTCCTTTTTGAATATTTTCCGCAATCACTTTAATCCCTACTTCCATAGATGTTTTACCTGTAAAATTCACGCTGGCTAAAAACGTGACAAGTGTTCCTACGGGAATGGACTGTTTAAAAATGACCTGATCAACGGACATCGTTACCACATAGCCACCACAATAACGCGTCGCACAGGCATAAGCTACTTGATCGAGTAATTTTAAGAGGTCGCCTCCATGCACATTGCCCGAAAAATTGGCTTTATCAGGGGTCATTAAAACGGACATACTTAACGTGTGTTTTTCAAAAGGGGTCGATAGCATCTAGTTTTTTTCCTTTTTTATCATCTCATACGCTTCATTAATCTCTTGAAGCTTTGTGGTTGCGGCATCGATGATGCTTTTATCTTTTCCCTGCCCCATCAAAATATCAGGATGATACTCTTTGACTAAAGCGCGGTACTTTTTCTTAATACTCTCCATATCTTCACTCGGATCTGCTCCTAAAACTTCATAGGCATTTTTTATTCCCATCTGCGCTTGTGAGGCTTTATTGGCATAAAATTGTTTAAATGCAGCGATCAATCGTTCAAAATCGGCCCGTTTGATTTCCAAAGCATTGGCGATATCTTCGGTAATCATAAATTCTGCTTCCGAAAACTCATTGTCTGTGAAGGCAATATTGAGCAAGTACTCCATGACTTTGAGACGTTTGGTGTACTCATTTCGAGTCAATTTAAGGTATTTTTGAGAGATAATAATCGTATTTTCAAAACGTTGCATCTCTTCTTGATAAATTGCTTTGAGCTCTTCACGGACACTTTCACTGTTTTCAAAGACACGAGAGATGTCGGTCAGTGTTAGCCTTAAAAGTTCGGCTTCCAGTTCGCTTACATGCCCATCGGCTTTGGCAACTTTGGCCATAAGTGCGACCAAAAGTCCTGCTTCATGTTCACGAAGATCCCCTTTAAGTGTCTGCAAAACATTGACATTAATGTGCTGATACGCATCGGTTTGATAATTTTTTGTCAATAAATAAAATACGACAATAACAACGGCAATAACAATATAGGTCATTTTTTCACCTTTACATGTAAAACGAAATTTCGGCAAATATGCTACAATCATTACACTAAAAATAAGGACAATTTGAATGTTTAATTTCGATGAAATCGTAGATAGAACTAAAACCCCTTGTGAAAAATGGAACAAGTACAAAGGGCTCGATGTTATCCCTGCTTGGGTTGCTGATATGGACTTTAAATCACCTCCGTCTGTTAGTGATGCCCTTCAAAAAAGAGTGCACGAAGGTGTTTTCGGCTATACCGATTGTGATGAAGCAACGTACGATGCGATTATCGCTTTTCTAAAACGTCATTATAACTGGGAGATCAAAAAAGAGTGGTTACTCTTTACCCATGGTGTCGTCAGCAGTATGAACATCGCATGTCTTACCGTTGAGGGAGAAAGCGTGATGACGACCACACCGATTTATCCGCACTTCATTAAAGCACCAAAATACGCACATAAAGAAGTTCTAGCCATTGCGATGAAAGAGGAAAATAACCGTTGGGTACTGGATTTTGAAGCGATGGAAAAAGCTATAACGCCTACATGTAAACTCTTTATGCTCTGCAATCCTTACAATCCAGCAGGAACCGTTTTTACCAAAGCGGAGCTTGAAACATTGGGTGCATTTTGTCTTAAACACGACCTTACGATCTGCTCTGATGAAATTCATGCGGATTTATTATTGAATCCAAATGCGAAGCATATTCCGCTCGCTTCACTCAGTGAAGAACTTTCACAAAAAAGCATCACACTTATGGCACCAAGCAAGACCTTCAATATTGCAGGTCTTCAAGCTTCCTTTGCTGTTATTCCCAATGCTGAGCTTCGAAAAAACTTCAAAAGAACGATGGGAAGTATGGTTGGGGGTATCAATCTTTTAGGGATTACTGCGCTTAAAGCCGCTTACCTTGAAGGCGATGCATGGCTGGCTGAACTGCGTCTTTATTTGAGTGAAAATCTAAAGATGGTACAAGACTTTGTCCGTAAAAATCCAAAGCTCAAACTTTTAGAGCAAGAAGCAACCTTTCTTGCATGGATCGATGCATCTGCTTTACATGTAAACAGTCCGTATGAGTTTTTCCTCCAACATGGCGTAGGATTAAGTGATGGGGAACCTTTTGGCAATAAAAATTTTGTGCGCCTCAACTTTGGAACACAAAAAAGTGTTTTAGAAGCCATTTTAAAGCGAATGCAAAAAGGCATGGATAGCCTATGTTAAAGTGTTTATTAGGGCTTTTTGTAGCCTTAAGCCTTTATGGAGGATCGCACATCGTCGTTCTTGGCGATCCCCATATTCCGGGAAAACACCCCGAGATGAAAGAACAGGTTTTAGCGCATATTAACCAGTGGAATGATGTCGATAGTGTCGTAGCCATAGGCGATCTCTGCTCTAAAACAGGGACAGAAGAAGAATATGAACAGGTAAAAGCCTATTTTTTCAAACTCACAAAACCCCTTTATGCTATTACTGGCAATCATGACTTTATCTACGCCGATGAGCTTGATGCGAATGGTAAATTGCAACACGCGCCTCGTGAGGTTCAAGAAGCAAAACTAAAGCGGTTTCAAACCCTATTTAACCTTCCAAAACTTTATTACAGCGTGATGAAAGAGCATTATTTACTTCTATTTCTCTCAGCTGACAATCCTGCGCATTTAACAGAACTCTCTTCTGAACAGCTTTTATGGTTTGAGAATGAACTCAAAAACCATCCAAAAGTACCAACGATTGTCTTTTTTCATGCGCCACTTGATCATACACTGGAAAATTACAACCATTGGGTCAATAGACCCGATTTTATAGCCCAACCGAAAGAAATATTACACCAGATTATTGTTACGAATCCCCAACTCTTTTTATGGGTTAGTGGGCATACGCATACTTCTGCCAAAGAGCCTAGTTTTGCCTCACCGATCAATCAGTATGAACAGGTCACCAACATCCACAATAGCGATATGAATAAAGAGACCATCTGGAGCAATTCTTTGTATTTAGAAGAGGATTTTGTGCGTATCAAAACATACGACCATACCCAAAAAATATGGCTGGATGAACGTGAACGTGTTGTCGATAAACCAAAATTTTAGGAAAATATAGCTACTATAATAAGAGAACTATGATGAGGATTTGAATGAGAACGTATCTATTTGCACTGTGTGCTTGTCTGTTTTTACTGAGTGGTTGTGCTCAAAAAGAGTTTACACAAAACGCTCCTGAACTTCCACAAGCCAAAGATGATACGCCAAAACGTCAAGAAATCATCAAAAATGCGCTTAAACATCACGATAAAAAAGATGGAGGAGACTGTTCAGGCTTTGTCAGTTTAGTCAATAAGGAGAGCACTCAGCCCTATTTTACTACGGCGGAGCTCAATGATTATTTTGAGGATGCAAGGCGTTCGCTTGCTATCTATAACCTTTTAGAGGATCAAAAACGTCTGTACCAAGAAAAACCCAAAGTGGGAGACTTAATCTTTTTTGCCAATACCGTTAAAAAGTATGCGAAAGCGAAAAAAAGCGTTGATAACATCACCCATATTGGTATCATCACCAAAATTGATTCTGATGATACGATTTATTTTATTCACCACACCAAAGGAAAAAATTTGATTAGCCAAATGAATCTTAACTATCCAACTGTTGCGATGTATGACAATAAAGTAGTCAATTCCTACATGGAAAAATGTCCCAAAGATGAAGGCCATAGATGCCTAGCACCTGCTTATTTTAGCGCTTATGGAAGTATAAAATGAGACGCTGGATTGCTTTGAGTGTTGCTACGCTTATCTTAACAGGCTGTGCACAACAAACCGTCGAAACTCCTACGCTACCCATAGCAGACAAAACGCCAACAGAGCAGAAAATGTATCTTGGAGAAAAACCTTCCAACGATTTTTTCCTCAGACAAGAACATGATAGTTTCGACTTACGCCCTATGCCAGAGCTTTCAAGACGTGAGGCTATTGTTCAAAATGCATTGATGTATTTGGGAAAACGCGATGGAGGCGACTGTTCAGGTTTTGTAAGTCTAATTAACTACAAAACAGGTACACCTTTTTATCAAGAAAGAGAGCTCAGTCAAAGTTTTGACAACGCTAGAAAATCACGTGCTATGTTTAACCTAATGTCAAAAAAAGGGAATGCTTACGAGACACGACTTCCCAATCTTGGTGATCTTGTTTTTTTTGAAAACACCGAACGTAAACCTGCTGTAAAAACAAAAGGTAAAGGCAAAGAAAAAGTAGTGGTCAAACAGCCTGCTGTTAATGTTGCTGAAAACATTACCCATGTTGGCATTGTTACAAAAGTAGAACAAGATGGAACAGTCGAATTTATTCACCACTCCAATGGCAAAAATATCTTAGATTATATGAATTTTAATTACCCGATGCTCACCAATAAAGATGGCAAAGTCATTAATACCTACATGAAACGTTGCCCTTCCCAAAAAGGTGCGGCACAACCACAATGTATGAATATCGCCTTTTTTGTCGCTTATGGGACGTTTTAGGGTTTACATGTAAAAAAGTTAAGGTTAATTTTGAGAAAAAAGAGGTGCGATATCGCACCTCTTGAAGTTTTAGATATCTTGCTCAATCACTTCGGCGAAACGGTTAAAATAACGCTCACAAATGGCTTCAACACTTTTTGAAACATCATTACATGTAAAGTTATTCCCACCAACCGTTCCGATTTTTGCAACGGTAATGCCAACAGCTTTTGCCATCTTTTCAAAGCCTGCTTCATCGTTGACTTCAACGATAGCACGTGAGAAACTCTCAGCAAAAATATCTTTGGCATCGTTACATGTAAATTTACATGTAACGCCTTTTTTACTTTTCGCGACCATTTTGGCTAGTGCAATCGCAATACCGCCAACGTTGATGTCTTTTGCTGCGTTGAGGAAACCTTTTTTATTGGCTTCAATGACAAGCTCCCACAATTTCAACTCTGTGTCATAATTAAGTTCTGCTAAAGTACCTTCAACTTTACCAAAAAGCTCTTTCATGTATAAGCTTCCGCCAAAATCACTTTGAGTATCGCCGATGAGATAAACCGAAGCGCCCTCTTTTTGGAAACTGGATGGAAGTGTTTTTGTCGCATCATCATTGAGACCGACCATAACAATAGCAGGCGTTGGGAAAACACCCACACCATTGGTCTCATTGTAAAGGGAGACGTTACCGCTAACAACAGGCGTATTCAGTTTCGCACACGCCTCTTTGATGCCATAACACCCTTGTGCAAATTGCCACATGACTTCTGGGTTTTCAGGATTTCCATAGTTCAGACAATCGGTAATTGCAAGAGGTCGTGCACCACTCATCGCAACATTTCTTCCACTCTCAGCAACAGCCGCAGCAGCGCCCATTTTAGGGTCGATATAGTTATAGCGTGGGTTACAATCACTGCTCATAGACAGAGCCTTGCCATTCTCTTTAATACGAATAACGCTTGCATCAAGACTTCCTGGTGCTTTAATCGTATTGGTTTGAACGGTAGAGTCATATTGGTTAAAAATCCATGTTTTATCAGAGACTTCGACGGAATTTAAAAGGGTATCAAACGCTTTTTGGTTCTCAACTTTCGCAAAGTCATTGATCGTTGTGTTTTTAATCAAAGCCAAATAGGTTGGCTCTTTGGTTGGTCTGTCATAAATAGGTGCTTGCTCACTGACGGGTTGTACGGGCATATCGGCGACTTTTTCACCATGCCAGAAGAGTTCCATATTGCCAGTAGCCGTGACTTCCCCGATGATTTCAGCGTTAAGATCCCATT